>JAEEGL010306724.1_pt1 | contig 104412 bp, 117 predicted proteins | sample 9134231 | NCBI WGS metagenome assembly JAEEGL01 (sample SAMN16246548, study PRJNA631951) | gut metagenome | biome: gut microbiome; feature: rumen; material: fiber-attached | host: Bos | place: Iran: Karaj | collected 2018-10
ACTATTCTTTTGCCGTGGAAGCGTTTGTGGAGCTGCTCAAAGAATATGGCGGCGATAAATATGAATTCCACATGCGGGAAACACAGACTTATGAAATCATCGATGACGTGGCACGTCTGCGCAGCGAGATTGGGATACTCTATCTCAATGATTTCAACGAGACCATTATCCGGAAAGCCCTGCGCGATAATGATCTGACCTTTACGCGACTGTTTCTGGCCAAACCACACGTATTTATCGGCAAGAACTCTCCGCTTGCCCAAAAAAGAGCTTTATCTCTCGAGGATCTAAAGCCCTATCCCAGACTCTCCTACGAACAGGGAAGCCATAACTCTTTCTATTATTCTGAGGAAATCCTTAGCACTGTAGATAGCGATAAGGAACTGATCGTCTGTGACCGTGCCACTCTGTTTAACATGCTGATCGGTCTGAACGGATATACCATCTGCAGCGGTGTGATCAGCGAAGAACTAAACGGCCCGAACATTATCGCCAAACCGTTAAAGGTTATGGATCACATGGAGATCGGTTATATCCTCCCCGGCAATATTCCTCCGTCGCATCTCACGGAAAAATATATCGAAATGCTTCGGAAATTGACATAGATTATGATCCTTACAAAGGAATCATAAACATAGTGATCAGAAAAAAACATGAATGCCCTTGACGTTGACGCAGCGTCAACTGATATAATACAGACAGAGGGATAGAAAATGGATGAAATAAAGCTTACGAGGAATGAGGAGAATCCATGAAAAAACTATCGGTAAAACACTTAAAGCTGATTCGGAATCTGATCTGCGTTGCCGGGCTTGTCGGTGGCTTCATCCTGTGGACTTTTTTGCCTGACGTCTTCACTAACACGAAATTATTCCATGTCGGAAATGGTGCTTACGGTTTCAAGGCCGGCGCACTGATCCTGCTGCCGCTGCAATTCCTTGCCTTCCTCCCCGATACGCATTCATCTGAAATTCATACGGAAGATCCGGCACAGCGGGCTACGCTGATGGAAGCACGCGCAAGAAAGGATGCCGTTCGCCAAATATTTACGGCCCTCTTCCTTGCACTCACCATCTGTGCCGTCATGGGCCTGGCAGTTGCGACAACGTAACTGCCACGTTGCCTTTGCTCTTCCGGCGTGGCAGCGCTTCCGTATCATCCGTTTGTGAAATACAGGTCTGGCGTACGTCCTTTATCTATCGATACACGTGTCTTGTAACGTACATAGCGTTCCCGGTCGTTATGATGCCAATCACGTTTTTTGCATAGGAAACCACCGGCGGGATGAAAACCATCTCTTTGATCTCATATTCACCATACTTAAGGGAAATGTCCGCACGCGTTAGGTTCGTGATGCTCAGATCCCTCACCTTATCGCCATATCCCAAAAGCTCCGCCAACTTTGCGGACGTCTTCCCGTGAAAGTATCCGGCATGCTCCAAGTTCAGTGAATCCTTCAGGGTATCATCCAACCTTCCCATAAATTGCAATACAAAAAACCGATATCTGTCATCTGAGAGCTTCTTTTGCATCAAACCATGAACTGCCTTGGCATTCTTCTCAAAGGACTTACCTTTGAATTTAGAACCTCATGAACCTTGCACGCCTTTTCAAACGCGGTGCTCAGCGCATCAAAGGGAACCTCTCGGTTGATCCGCACGTTCATCGTGATCATCATGTTCACGTCAAATAAATCCACTCTCTCCGTCTCAATTTTCGCTCTCATAAGTATCTCCTTACGCTCCACGCTGATCATCCCGCCATAGTTAATCTCTTTCTCGTCTTTTGTCCTCGGAAGCATTCCCGTATCCACCCATCCTGGGCACACGCAGGTAACGTTGATTCCGCGAGGCTTTAGTTCGACTCCAACCGCTCTCGACAGATTCTTTAGAAACACCTTGCTTGCGGAATACACGCTTAGATACGGATTGGGTTGAAACGACGATGCCGAGGATACGTTTAAGATTCTGGATTCTAATCAAATAAATAGGATAAATAGGAAATAATCTCCCTTCCGTCCATAAAGATGGCAACGTACGCTACCTGCAGACAGAGTAAAATGCCGTGAATGACGCCTGCAACCGCGATCAGGGCTTTCTTCCCTTTGAATGCTTTTATCCTACGGATTTCGATAAGAAAAATAATGATTGCCTTGACAACGACAAAGAGAAACTCAAAGCTTCCAACGCCAAACCTGTACCTGATCGGATCCTCCATTTCTCCGAACCAATTCTCATACTCGATAATGTCCGAGCCAAAAAGATGCCAGAGCGGCGTGCTCAACCGGGTTAGCAAGAAAAACAAAAGCGCGTCCACAACCACCATCAAAACAATGAATACAATACTTTTTTTCATGACAGTCTCCTTCCAGATGCCGATGATTTTTCGTCTCTAAGTACATAGACGCAATCCGCATCTGAAAGTTTCACCCATTTTACTTAGCCTTATCCCGACCTTATTCCGGCCTCTTCCCGATCAGCCGGATTACTTATCTTCATGGTTGCATATTTATAATATATCAGAAGAGACCGTTTTCGCAAGAATAAAACAAGCCGGTCAGATCTCTCCAACCAGCTCCGTTCACATGGCACCATTTTAGGAAATCTCAAAGGAAAAAGGCACCCCGTAAGGAATCGCCTTTTGATTCGTCTACCGGTTCATTCTCAAGCTCTTCTATTCAGATAAGTACAGCTTTGCCCTTTTCTGAATCACTTCAGCTACCTGCGCAGCAGTTTTATCACCGTTAAAATAACTATCCGCTTCTTCATCAATCATATTCAAAATACGATAATCGCCAGGCCCAATAATCTTCCCATGCTCTATGGCATTTAGCAATTCATTTATCTCTTCAACCGTTGCCGGCGCTATGTCCAAAGTGCTGCTTCCAAGCGTGATCTGCCCGATTGGCTTGCCAAGTTTTGCCTGTTCTTTAAGTATATTCATATGCTGTTCATAAAGTGGTTTATAGGACAAAAAATCCATGTAGTCAAAGTTATGGCGTTCTATCATCATCGTATATTTCACAAATTGCCATGCTTCCTCCTTGTGCGTTCCTACTGTAGTCATTGCCAGCGCAATCGGTGTTGCAAAGACGAGATTCCCATTCTCTCGATCCGTCGGATAACCTATGATCTTCCCATTCTTTTGAAACAAAGATCTCGTATAGGCATACTCAAAATTTACGCCCGTTACTCTTAAGGGAGCAAAAATGCTTTGCCCGTCAACAATCATCTCATCAAGTTTGTCTTGATCATAATCATCGTCATCAATTGCTTTAAATTGTTTTGCAAACTTGAGCAGATTTTGGAATTCGACAGTTTGAAAATCACACTGGCCATTCCTTCTGTCTACGAAATGGTCATAATACTGCATACACAGGTAATACAGTATTTCATTTCGTGATATTCCTCCTGTCGCAATCTGAGAATTTTCAAGGGATTCTATGAAGCTCTCAAACTCTGTAAAACTCCATGTATCCTTGCTGCCAATATATTCTCTGTTTCCCATGAGCGAACACAGCTCAACGGAATAAGGAACGGCAAACAGTTTCTCTCCATTTGCATAGAACTGCAAAGCTATTTCCCGAAAATCTTCTTTGGATATCTCGTTGTCTCTTACCAAATAGGGATAAAGATCCTCCAGAAGTCCTTGTTTTACCATTGCATGATAAACAATTTCATCACCCAGATCAACCAAATCGGGAATGTTTCCCGCAGTCAAGTCCGCAAGTAACGAATTTTCGTCTTCATATAACTTCAACCGTATCCTTACTTCATTTTGTGATGCGTTATATGCATACACTTCTTTATCGTAGAGGCCTGCCATTCCCACGAGTGCCAGTGTTAATTCCGTTTTTTCCTGAATTACTTCTCCCTCAAGTGCCTGCCTGACTTCGTAGAAATTAAAAGAAACACCTATCGGGCCGCTAAAAATGCAAAAATGTTCGTTGGGTAATCTGATGATAAAAGTGCCGACCTCTTCCGGATTTAAATCTATGTCTTCAAACTCAATAATACGGTTTATTGTTTTAGTGGAATAGTCGTATCTCCTAAACTCCGTTTTTGTACGGTAATAAATCCCGTTCGCATCGTCGATTCCCATCGAAAACTTCCAAAACTCGTCATCAGAGAACTTTAGGTCTATGGCATCCCATGTTCCATCATCCGTTAGCACTTTATATAGTCCATTTTCAGTATATAGTATTGCATTGCCATCCTCCGTGACTTTGCAATCAATCACGATGCATTCCTTCTGATCGTCATGCAGAACCTGCCCTGTTTCAGACACCAACATTTGCCACTGCACGCCATCATTCCTATACAGGATCAGCATTTTCCCGTCCGGTAAAAAGCCCATGAAGCGAGCTGTGTAATGAGCCTTCTTCATAATATCCGTGCAGTTGTTTTCGCTAATCAATTCTCCATTCGAATCAAACACACAGATAAATGCCTCATTCTTTTCGGTTTCCTCATTAAATCGTTTGCACAGCAAATGACATTTTCCCTTGTCATCAGTATACTGATCTGCCTCCCCCATAACCTCCTTATCGCCAAGCTGAATCGCATGTTCTTGAACTTCACGCGTAATCAGATTGCAACAATGTATTGTATCATCATCAGTTACAAAGTAATAGTTTGTTCCCGTGACCCAGACTGCCTCTACTATCTCTTCCGGAAAATCATTTTCAAACATTTTTTCTGATATGAATTTCCCATTTGAACTTACACTGTTACTTGACTGTCTGACAGGAGAACACGCCCCCAGCCAAAAAAAGATTGACACTATGATTAACAACTGAAACCCCTGTCTTTTCATTTTTCATCTCCAATTCTGATTACTCGATCTGCTTTATTGATAATTGAATGATCGTGTGTCGCAAAAACACATGGTATGTCCATATTCATCAAATAAGAAATCACCTTTTCGGCTTTTGAAGCATCCATGTTGCAAGTGGCCTCATCAAGCACTAACATGTCAGGTTTTCGAATCAAAGCCCTAGCAAGCACTATAGATTGTTTTTGCCCAGAAGATAGGTTTACTGCATTTTCGTCAATAAACAACCCTAGCCCTTGCGGTATATTCTCAAGGAACTCCCCCAGGCCAGCATGAAAGCAAGCTTCTTTAACTTCGTTTATGGGATAATCCCTCCCCAACGTAATATTATACAATAGGGTATCTGCAAATAAAAAAGGTGTTTGAGGCACATATAGGATTCGTTCACGAAGCGTTGAAAGTTTTATCTTACTGTTCTTAATTCCATTGATATATATTTGACCTCCCGAAGGATTCTCCAGCCCCATTATTATTCTTAGTAGCGTACTTTTACCACACCCGTTCTTTCCAATAATTGCAATTTTCTGTTTTCCGGTTATTGCAAAAGAAAGGTTCATAAAAAGCGGAGGATGTCCAAAATAGGAGAATGCTAGATTTTCAACTTGTATATCGCTAATTCTCTGTGGAACAATCTCACCTTCAGGTTCTTCTTCAAGATATTCTATGTCTTTCAGTCTGTCAATCGAAACAAGACCACTTTGCACGCTTAATTGCATTGAAACGAGTTCTGAAGCGGAATCTTCCAGAAGTGACAAAAGCATGAAAAAAGTCATTAATTCCCCCAAGGACATAACACTTTTACTAATTATGTTGATTGCATCATCATATTCAGTATCAATCAATTGTCCAGCACTTTCAACACCCGATTGACGAACCACATTTTTTTTTGACGAACTACGTTTTTATTCAATTATACGTTCATTTATGCATAAAAAACCTTCGTGGAAATATCCACGAAGGTGAAGAAATACAGTACTTTTTTCATGACAGTCTCCTTCCAGATGCCGATAATTTTTCGTCTCTAAGTACATAGACGTAATCCGCATCTGAAAGTTTCACCCAATTTACTTAGCCTTATCCCGACCTTATTCCGGCCTTTTTCCGATCAGCCGGATCACTTCCTTGTCCTCCGCATTAGGATAAAGCTCTTTCACCCGCTTCATGATCCGCTCCCAGGACTTCACCGGCTCCTCGTTATATGCCGCCGTCACGCGCCCATATCCCCACAGCTTCTCCGGCGGCAGCATCACCGACACCGCCATCCCATACTCCTCGTCGCGCTTATTCTTCCGCCGTTCAAACTCCGAGATCACAAGATACGTATTCATCTGCAGCTCCGTGACAATTCCGGGATAGTTCTTCTCTCCGTCCTTTCCGAATCCCGCCTGCTTCTTTAAGTCCGTCGACAACACGTGCACGTCCTTGAACGCCGCATCGCCCTCCTCATCCGCAAGATAGAAATCCATGATCTTCTTCTCGCGGCGATTGGCCTTCCCGTCCTCCCAACGCGCATCAAAATCATACCCGCTCCGCCGATAATTCGCAAAGTAGGGCAACCACTCCAAACTGATAAAGCCCGCCTTCTTGTCGAAGAACTTCCCATAGGCCACCTCATGACTCGCCGCAATGATCTCACGCCACTCCCATGGATCTTCCTTCTTTACGCCCGTCCACCAATACCTTGGCGACACGTGCTCTTCCGCCGAGAATCCCTCCACTCCGTTTGCAAACAGCGGCAGGAATCCCACCTCATTGATCCAATTCACCAACTCTTTCCACGACCGGATCCGATACGGATCATTCCAATCCAGCCCCCGCATAATCCACTGCCCATCTTCAACTGCCATGTCATTTACTCCCTAAATCTACAACCCACCGCACATTCTATCTTGCGTACCGACATTCATCTTCAAAACCTTTGCCAGGCATTTGCCTCTTCTCTCTGGTTTTAATACATGGAATTATATAATATATCAAGAAAAATCAACTCAACCATCTCCGGCATAAACGTAATCATATCATAATAACATCGTTTCCTTATTCCTCCGGCAAAACCACCACCAACCACTTCATACACTACCGGATTAAATAAAAGAATGATAACGGAAATCCCAAACAAGATCAACCATTTCTTCGGAATCCTGTTAGATGACCGAATTGTAATCACGAGCGATACCCCAAGGCATATTGCTGCGATCAAAATATTCCCAGGGAGCAAATAAACAACATAATAGAGTCCATCAAAACCAATTTCTCGTACATAAGCAACCTCTTTCATCCAGGGTATCCCACCGGTAATGATCAATACGATCGCAACAAGAAGCATCGCAACATACGTAATAATATATTTCTTCATACCATATCCGCCTTTCTTACAATTGCCATTTGATTAATATTCTAATTATTCCCCAAATAAAAATCAAGCCCACTAGGTGAGCTTGATTTCGTCGCGGAACAATTCATTATTAAGATTACGCCAGAACTTGATCGGCCCAGTCCTTGAGCTCTTTCTCCGAGGCTCTGGGTGAAAACTTCTTACCGTCAACAACCTTTGCACGTCATTCATCCTCCTTTGCCTAATCCATGTTATCAGAGATGCTCCTCCCAATCAAGTTAGACCTAGAATTCATCCTCATCCTCATCATCATCGTCAAAATAGTCATACTTCTTTCTTCTGGGGCTGTCGTAGGTTCCGTGCTCCAACTCATATTCCTCGATACTGTCATACTCTGCCGGATCTACTCTCGTAAGCAGATAATCCTCATCATCCATAAACTTATCATCTCCAAAAGGTCCCATACTCTTTACCTCCTTTGCCTTATCCCACGTAATCATATTGATTTCTTTTCTTTGGTTCCGGTTTATGCCCTGGCAGACTTTTTTCTGCATCTCCAAGCTTGGCAAACAGACGGCTCGCCTTAAAGAAAGCCAACTCTAGAACAATCCATCATAGTCATCCGGATCAAGTCCGGCCTTTTTAATGACGCGGTTCCTCTCCGCCCTGCTCATCCTTTCCAGTTCAAAAATGCTGTATCCGGTTCTTTCCTCAAGTTCATCCTCTAGTTCCTCGTCAGCTTCATCATCAAAAAATCCCATGCTCCTTACCCACCTTTCCCACGCTTTGCGAGTCCAAAACACCTACGGCTCCCTGAGCTTGTCCATTGTCATCTCTGCGCCATCATACACTATCCAAATCCATTTCAAATCTCCATCACCAAACAATCCGCTTCCGATCGATCCAATAGATAGATTTCCGCCATGTAACTTTCCGCGCTTGTCAGGTGGTAGCCCCTACAGTAAACGCACCAGTAATAATCCAATTCCTTTCCCCGTTTCCGCTCGAATATCTTTCTGTAATGATTAGCCGTATGTTCGTCCCTGTATCTTCTTTTGCTTGTACATTGCCTCCATATGCTTTTTTTCATGATCAGCCCTCCGTTTCTCTTTGCGAATCGATTAACTGTTCTAAACAAAGGATACTACTCAGACTGTCCAATAAAAATGCCTCTGTTTTTTCCAGGCGCCAGTACTTGAAAAAAGGCCCGCGTGAAACCATCCGATCGCGCCGGCCTTTTCAAACTCATTATTCCATTATGCCGGCATTCATCTCCAAAACCTTCGCCAGATAACCGCCTCTTAGTATAATTTTACCGAATACTCAGTCTTTAAAATCAAATTCCCTTCTTTGACGAAAACTCCATTGCTTCCATTATACGAAACATTCAATACGTTGGTTGGTCGAGGAAAAGTTGATCCATAGTGTTTGTAATAAACCTCATTAACAGCTTCAATGTAACAAATAAAGGATTTGTGATAAGGATCTTGCCTTCTTAGATACATGTTCTTTCTGTTCAAATAAACATCCCTTACTTCCAACCAATGCTTTTGCTTTAACTTTTCCTCTTTTTCTGCAAGGTTTCCCGAATCAGGCATAACATTCCAATAATATTGATCTATATATGTTACGCCTGTTTTATCATGAATTAGTCTATGCAGTTTTCCATGTGCGTCTCGCTTAACAATACACAAATCTGTACTAAAGCATGACTTGTCGTAAGGTCGTGCCGTTAGAACCGATCTTGAATCACTGCAATCCATCCAATCATTTTGTCTTAATACTTCGTTGTAGTTTTCCCTGACGCATTCCTTTAACTCACGCCCGGATAATGCTTCGGCATTAATGATCAAAAGATTAAAATCATAGTCAAAAGGTCCTTTACCATTCCTTGTCACCAAGTTTCTCAGGCCACTTCCAACCAGATTCATCCGTGCGTCAACGCCATCATTACGCAAACGCTGCGAAAGCTGGTTGACAAGATTTGCGCTCTGACTGTAGGTAGATTTTAAGAGTTTTTTGTCCGTTACATATTCAAACATATTTTCTCCCTTCTCTTCCCAAGCCTCCAAATAACAGTCAGTCTGTTAAATCATTACAGAATAACGCAATCATTTCTCTTTGTCAACAGCTAATTCTCTTTCTTCTCAGTGTTGCGCAACGCCACCGAAAGTACTGCAAAGAACATGCCTGCCATCTCTTGATATTTTTAGGATCAAGAATTAATCATTTCTGTAAGGTTTTCTGCCAACATATTCAGCTGGAGAATCTTCACCTTATCAACTTCCTTATTTTCTTTTTGTGCATGTTTGATTAGTTTTTTCATCGCTAACCTATCGTTTTCACTAATTGGATAATAAATACTTTGATTATCACATACTCCGCTTCTATATGCCGCGAAAAAAGTCAATCGCAAATCATCCAACTGCTTTGCCGTAGCCCTATCGATTGTGTTTTTTAATCTTTCAATATCCAGCTTGCCAATAAAATCTTCTTTGATATTACGCTTGTTAGCCTGCAATTCTAATTTTTTAATATGCTCTGGTTCGTAATCAAAACCATAAGGCATACTATTATCTTGCGCATATAGGGATGAAATCATTGCCTCTTTCAATTCTTGGTATTCTGCCTGTTCCACCACATTCCCATCACCCACGCCAAACGCAAACATTGCTTCTAAATCTATGCCAACATTTTTAGATATTCCTTTAAGATTATCTACAATATGTCTTTTGCATTCTTCGATTTCAATTCCCAAGTCGTATTTTATGCGGATTAGTATTCTTGCCAAATCCCCGTACACCATAAATGGAATGTCTCTTTCATTTTCCAATCTATGCGTAATATTGACTACTGCTGATCTTACTTCCTCCTCTGTTTGAACATAGTAATTTTTTATAATTCCTAAATCCTTGTCGTCAGCAGTCTGATTTACTTCAAATAAGCAATAATCTTCATAAGCCTTATATGTCTGCTGAATCATCTCTTTCGATGGCATATCATGATTGATAAGATAGTCAAAACAAAACTTAAAAAGCAGTTGTTTCTGATGCGTAGCTCCTAAAAATCTAATATGCCGATCCTCTTCCTCTCCCAAATAATACTTTCCGCCTTTCCATTTACATGCCTGATCGTAATTTTGACTCAACGCAATTGCTTGCCTTAATACTCCGAAGAAAACACAATTCTGAAATTGCAACATATGCGTCGAATCATCAAATGTGATAGTTCCAATATGTCTAAGCAATTCATCCGACTTCTGACACGCATATGTAAATGTTCGAAGATTTACCCTCCCTATCTTCCGTTCAACATCTTGTGCAATAAAAATATTATTTAATTCAGTAAACTTTCCTAAAATGTTGGTTATTGCCTCAGATTGCTCATCGCAAAGTTGAATTGTATCTCCTATCGTTTTTTCCTTATAGCTTAGATAAGTTTTCACATCTTCGGAATACCCTTCTTGATCATTCTCCGTTTTCTTTTTTATAAGCTCATCCTCATTAGCCACCAACAAAACTCGGACATTATCTTGCTCTGTTAGATTATTTACATATCCAAGTATCTCCACAATGCTTATTTTCGAACGTTCAATATCCTCAAGCACTATGAGCATTCCCGTCAAATTAATAGACTCATATACATCTTGAAAGTCCTCATCTTCTAGCTTATATATGTCTAATCCAATGTTTGACACAATTGTGTTAAAAATTGTTTTTCCAATCACTTTACCAACAATTTTAGCCGTAGATTTAACCTCTGACTTTTGCTCTTTGTCTTTCGATAATCTTATTGTTCTTAAACTCAAATAGATTTGCTTGCTAATCTCTTGAATATTTTTAAGACCATAAAGCGATACAACGACACACTTATGATTATTCTCCAAAAGGAAGGGAGTTAAAGTCTCTTTTATATAATAACTTTTTCCGTATCCCCAGGGAGCAGTTAACATCATTGCCATTCCCGTTTTATCATTCTCAATATAATTCTTAATCAAAGCATTCAATTCATCAAATCTCATAATGCCATTCAACTCCTATTCAATCTACCACGAGAAAGCTTTATACAGTAATCTACTTTTCTTTTGCATTCATTTTCCGTATGCGGCTCCCAGGTTAACTTCTTGAAATCCACCTGACAATCGTTAAGCTCTGCTCCATACGGAGGTTCTTCGCCATACTGCCCCCCAAAGGCCATGCTTGGATTATTGAGTGGAATGAAAAGCTTGCGTTTCGTGTCCACAAATCCATAATAATCGTCAAGTTTACAGCAACACTCCGCCGCCTCAGGAAACAAAGACTTCATCTCCGCCATTTCTTCTTCGCTGAATGCTACAAACAGATCCGCATCCGTCACTTGTTTATTCTCCCATGGAAAGAATCTCATACTAACACTCCCTTGACAGTTACACTCCCAACTGCCTGCATGTCAAGTCTGCGGGCATAATTATCGCAGTTCCTGGATTGGCGCTGCTCGCGATCTTAATCTGTCCATCCGCCCTTTGCTGCATGGTGACGACCGTGCCATCTGCCTTCCTCAATGATATCTTATCACCGCTCGCTTTGGAGGCCTGATCACCTTTGCTTGTATATTCCTCAGAGAAAATACCGCTCCAGCCACGCATGAAGCTATCAATAATTTTTCTGTATTTTACAAAATCTTTCTCGTGAATCAAAAACACATAGGATCTCTGCGATCCCTTATGAAAAGTAATTATCGCAGGTTTCGCCGACGGGATTCTTTCAAACATGGTATTTTTATACTTCAGCCAAGCATCGTCCGTTCTTCTTCCCTTATGGCAATAATAAACCACGTTATGGCCGGCATTGAAATACAGCTCAACTTCATCAGGGATGACATACTTTTCTGCTCCCAGCTTAGACGCATCATTGGATTCCAAAAGCCCATTGTCTGGATCCATGAAAATAAGTTCAGCATCAGAGAGTACCTCCATGCTTTCAAAGAGCCATTTATTTCTTTTACGATCCCTTTCAGACGGCGTTCCCTTTCCATCCAATTTCTTATCATAAAACAGCGCGTTCTTTATGATTCCGCTGCGTTGAATGTCTTTAACCGACTTCCCTGCCTTATGAGCAATCTTCTTAAGTGCGTCAAACACTACGGGATCCTTGCAACGCATGTCCTCTTTCTGAAGATAAGAAGTAAATTTTCCGTCATTCGATCCGTCGTCTTCGGTTAGATACCAATTCACTCCCACGCAAATTCCCGCTTCAGAAAAGGTCCTCAGCAGGGAATACTTCCCGTAGTCGCCAATGTCACCAACATACTGATTTTTCATGTATTAACCAACCTCGCCTCATTCAATACCCTGTATTGCTTTCTTCTCCGAATCCTTTCATCCCCTTATCAGGCATCTTCAAAGTTCATCATTATCAGCCGCACCGCCCACTTGCTCACCAATGCATTCTCCTCAAATACGAATTCCTGTCCTCTTGCGGCGCTTTGGAAATAACCATCCTTGATGCACTTTGATTTGTCGTGATAGGACAGGACAATGCTTTTGTCTTTCAGGACGTCGATCAGCTTCCATCTGCTGTGACTTTGGCCCGGGACCGTCAGGTTCAGGTCCTCAGAAAACTTAAGCGTTCCCGCTCCGGGCAGACCACTGTCCTTTCCGTCAATAATCAAGGTGTCCGAAGCGACATAGATTGTATTGTTCGTGTTTATATACTGCGAATGCGGGTGCCATGGGCATTTCCTCACGGCATCACCGGCCAGTATGTCGCCCACCTGCAAATAGCCATAAATCGCATGAATGCCGGGCACACCTTTTATGTACTGAAGCTGCCCTTCAGCGCGCTCCGCCTTGCGAAACCACCCAAAGAACAGGAAAAGATCTCCCACTCCGACCTCATGGTTGATCAGATGTCCCTGCGCGGCATCACATTGTCCAAACGCAGGTTTCCAGACCTTGCATTCCTTGCGGATTCCGCGCCGAATGTCTGGATCCAGATGGCAGCAATATTCCTTATATCCACTCGGTTTTAGAGTCTTCCAGGCATCATAATAGGAGCCGCCGCCCGGAAACTCCAGCTCATCGTAAGTGCTGTCATCACTCTCACTCGGTATGGGCATTGAAACCATGGTTCCGTCAGGGAGAATAGGGCTCGGGCATCCGCCGTAAGTTCCGTCAAAGCCTTTTCGCGACAGTATTACCTTCATTTGCAACTGCCTCCTTTAATGCTGACCGTGTCTTTAAAGGGATTGAAGCCGCTCACGCAGTAATACGCATGGTTCTTCTGCAAGAATTGCCGCAACACGGCTGTCCTACTCGTCCTCCCTTTATCAACATACTTATATCCCCTCCCAACATCAAGGGCTTCGTAAGGCTTCTTCCCCGATATTTGCTGACCCTTGTCGAAAACATAATATTCATGCGCGATCAGAATCTGTTTATCATCTCGAAAAACATCTGCGACCGTTCTGCCCTTTAGATTGCTTTCTCCCAAAGCGCAATCGTGCTCCAAGTCATCCCACTTGTCGTGCTTGCCCTTAACCTTGAACGCCTTTCGCCATATCACTTCGCCGTTCTCCAGGATGTAATAGGAATCGGCGCGCTTGCGATATTCCTTGTCCGCGGAGTATTCCTGCCAGGTGCAGACATGGTCGATTTTCGCAAGATACATTGCATCTCCGGGCGCGTAATTTATTCTGGACGCATTATTATCCTTGCTCCCGATTCCAGTTGCCGCAATGGCCAGTATCCACACGGTCTTCCCCGCCTCCACGGCCTTGCAGATGCTTTGTCTCATGCCATTTCCGTTCCTTGCCCCCTTACAACAGGCAAGGGAATATAAGCCATTTTGAAAACACGGAGCGAAGCCGTCAAAGACCTGCTCTTTGTATGAGTATACAAGGTCGGAATCATTTATTATGGGGATTTCCTCAACTTCTTTGGCCGATTTGATCATTTGATTTGCTCCTTTTTAAGATGGATCAATTGTGATATGGGCATTCGGATGCAACTATACACTCTTTACAGTTAGGATCACTTGGTCTACACCAGATTCGCCCTATTTCCCACAACGAATAATCAATTACGCCAGGAAATTCAGGATTCAGTTCCCGCGCTTTGTAAATAACCTTATCGTGGTCAGCCTCATCATCCACAAGCCCCATTCTGTTCATAACCCTCATGACATGAACATCCGGTGACACATCGATTGAGTAAAAATCAGAAAACGGAATTCTATACTGCCTTGCCAGTATATTCGCTGCCATTGTAGCAATCTTGATACCGACACCATCAAATTCTAAGAACCGATATACCACTTCAGCACTACCTGGCTTGTCCTTCCAAATCTCTGACGCATCATCGTGATAAACGGTATGTATCCTTTGAACAGCACTGTAAAACACCGATGCCATCACATCATTAAAACGGTGTAGATTGTTGTCCGCAAATATCCTCTTGTACTTTTTCTCCGATATGGCGGCCAAATCCTCCATTTCAAAAGAGCCGATGGCGCACTTAATCTTGTACGGAATCATCCATGCTCTTTCTGCCTTTGTCTGTCTATCCATACAGCACGCTAATACATATGCATGAGGGTGATTATTCAAATCGTTAAGAAGGATATTTGCATCCTGTTCTTCTACAAAATGCACAACATTATCCTTTGGATGCTTAAATCGTTCTTTTCCAATTCTGACTAAGATATGCTCATCCTTCATCTGTTACCGAGTCTCCTTATGTTTCAAACAATTCCATTTTTTTGTGGTAATTGCACGTTTTAATGAGTTTCTTATACCCAATCATCTTACAGATGTCGAAGTCTCTACTGCCTTAGCTTTTGTGTACAGATCAGTCTTTACGCAATTCTTCCGAACATTCTTCCTTGCAAGCAAAGTGTATCTCCTCCAACACTTCATTCGCTACCGTCCAGTCAATAACAGACTTAACCAACTCATCTAATTTCGAACCTTCTTCATAATTTGCCGGAGCATAATACCGAATGCGGTTCTCCCTAAACATCCGATAAACCTTTGACTTGTCCAGCGTATCATCGTTATAGACTCCAATGGAATGACCGCCATAGGAATTCACAAGCTTCATGCAGGGAATGTCCGTTACACTGTCGCCTATGTAAATCATGTTCCTAAAAGGCACTCTCAAATCTTCTGGGGCAAAATAATCATTTACTCCATTGTCATTCGGATCTAGCACGCCCTTCTCAATCCTAAACAGGAACTGCGTCTTGTTTGTGTAATTAACCGCCTGCGCAGGCCAGATCGGAACTCCCCTGTCATCAAACATGAAAGAACTGGCATAGATCTTTTCAAATGAGCCAGCCCTGGCAACGCTTGTCCCCTCAATCATCTCCTTTAGGCCAGATGAAATGATGTAGTGCTCTACAATCACACCTTTTTCTTCGCCATATTTTCTGATCCTCTCAAACCAAGTTTCAACGCCGGGAAAGAGCATTACCTTGGAACCATATTCTTCAAGACTGCTTTTCGTAAGAAGGATCCTTCCGCGCGCCTTCTCCACCATCACATACATGTATGCCAGGTTAGCGTCCATGTCATTCTTAATGGCCAGGTCATTTGCCTCTTGCCAAAACGATGCCACGTCTCCGTTATTTACGGATTGGATATATCCCTGTGCCTGCATGTCATCCGGTGACAGAGTTTTGTCAAAATCATAGCATATTGCCAAAACAGGGGTTGGTTCCTTTTTTCTTCTTTCCATGATGGTCCTCCAAATCCGTTTAATGCTTTTCTAAAAAAACAATTTCATCTTTTGCAGAAGTATACTCATCCGCCCCATACGCGCATAACAAAACATTCACTACATACTCTGGATACTCCGCGCAGAACTGTTTGTACGCCTCGTAACATTGTTTGGTCGATTCCCTTGCCGGATCTGGTAAATCTCCTCCAAAAATACCCGCACTAATCAACGGAAAAGAAATACTGTGATAGCCATTCTCCATCATTACGATCATAGAATTATAATAGGCTTTTTTCAGTTCATCGAAAGCATTCTTTGTAATTCTAAAATCAGGTCCCACCGCATGAATGATTGCCTTGGCATTTTTCAATCCAAAAGCCGGAGTAATCACGGCATCTCCGTCACTAAGAGGCGTTTTATGTTTGCTGCACGCCTGCGCAAGTACCATCGAACCAGCTTTCTTAAAAATCACGCCACAAATACCAGCCCCCTCCGCAAGGTATTTATTCGCAGCATTCACGACAACATCTGCTTTCTGATCAGCACATGAGCCATGAATCAGTTCAATACTCTGCTCAGCTTTTCCCTTTGTTTTCTCTGAAACCGATTCAAACTTGTGAAGTATTTTCTGTATCAACCCATTTTCAAAACACGACAATATCAAGCCATCACAGAATCGCTCTTGCCTAACTATACTGAACAAAACCGTCATCAGCGTTTTGTCATCCAATTCCTCCACATTGATTTTATCAATATCTTTTATCCCTTTTTTCTCCAGAATTTCCAAGTAATTATTCAGATCATATTCCGGATTCTCTTCAGCGAATTCGTATACGGCCTTAGTGAATTTACGTACTACTTGCGTATATACGGGATAAGGCATGGGAATAGGGTCTTCAATGGTACCCTTATGGCCTTGTTCATGATGCCATGTTCCGAATTGATCTTCTTTCATTTCATCCAGGAACGCAGTTAGATTGGCATACTTTGCACTCAGTGACATCAAATTATTTTCCTTGTTGCATCCTTTTCCCAGTATTTCGTTGAACACCTCATAATTCGTGCTTCCACCAGGTGGGCAATATACAGCGAACTCAATTTTCTCAAACACTTTCGGGAATTCCGCCAATGCAATTTTATAAGCCCTTGCTACAACCTCCGGATTATTCTGGAACGCACCGCAGCCAAAAGCTCCCAGCACAAGGACATCTGCACCCTTTGCCGCCGCGCAAGTCAACATATGGATTGCCCGCTTCACATGGTACCCAAAAAGCTCGGCATCATTCATATAAGCTCCACCGTTCACCAACGGTGCATGCATATTAGATTTTCGTCGCAAATCAGGAGCGGCAATTGTGATTACGTCTACAGTCACCCAGTCTTCCCTCGGCATCCTTTGGGGCAAATCCTCATCCGTCTTGCAGATTACAACCCCTTCCGTATAGATCAAGGAATCCGAAGCCTTGGGAGTATTCAAATCCGAATGATGCTTGTAAAACGAGTCTCTCAATGTCCTGCGATATAATAATGGATACAGCGTAGATGTCCGGCACAGACATTCTTCCTGTGCTCCGCTTCCCTTCGTAACGCCTCCACCCGCATGAAACGCGTTTGCGAAGTTCATGACAGCAATCTTCGCATCAGGATTCTCCTTGCGAAGCCGCATTGCTGCCTGATAGCTTCTGTCACCAGTTACCGTTACTACGGTATCTTTGACGCTTGACATATCAAAAGCAGGATAGTCATCCTCATAAAATATGGTTGTTTTCTGCTTTGCAAGCGTCACGGATGTAGTAAGGTCTGAATCGCTGTTAATCCAATCCATCGTGTCCTGAAATACCTCTATTCTCTCTGCAGTGGTAGACATATCCATATCCTCCGTTTCTCGACTTATTTTGACTTTTTGGCAAAATAGTATTCAAAGTTATATGGCATTCCCCAATGTCCTCCCTCTTCCTTAATCGGAACAATACGCATGGTATAGCCATTCTCTTTGCCTTTTGCCCTCAATAAATCATACAATGAAAACAGAACATCTTCCATTTCACTGGTCTGCATCGCCTTATCAGCATCCGCCTCCGAATGTGATTCAAGCAAAGCATCCCACGCCAACTCCCTTATCGAGGCTTTTAACCTGCCCTCTTCTTTAAGTATCCTAGTAACAATGACCTTGTACAATTCCTCAGCCGTTATATTCATCGATCACACCTCCGCTCGTACTAATTCGCGCATTTTCGTTATAATGTTACCGATATATCAAATATCTATATGATAAGTCATCGCATCCGCATCTTCACCCGTAGTCGCCTTAAATGCCTTTACATATGCTGCAAGCTGCGCCTGGTATTTCTTGTCCAGATCGCTCCCGTCAGCATTGGTCTTGTAATCTACGATGTGCCATTTGCCCTGTGAGCAATAGACCACGTCCATGATGCCGTTCCAAATTATCTTGCCCTCTTCACCGTCTTCCGAATAGCAGAACGGCACTTCGCAGTACACTTCGTCGGCATTCATCAGCGTGCCTAGCATGTCCTGCGGGAGACCATTCGATTGGGCATAACCGCCGCTTCTCATCTTTTCAGCCACCTTGAGCAATGTCGCAGACAGTTCACTCTCATACGCCTCCATAACAGGCGTGCGATACTCCCTGATGATCTCAGCTACGGCTCCCGAAGCGTCCACCTTGTTTCGCGTTGACACAAGCATTTCCATCAGCTTATGCGTCATCGTTCCGAGAAGCGCAGGGAACTTATGAACTCCTCCCATACTAGCCACATCCGTCTTCTCAGAGCCCAGCATTTCTGCCAAAGCTTCATCGCTTACGGCATCACCTGCATCCAGCACCAGGGTTCCTTCCTCGACCGCAATACTATCCGTCTCCTGTCCCTCTGCCATTTTAGATGAAAGATGCAAACGGCTGGGATTCTCAACGGAATAGGTCGCCTTCTCCATGCCTCGATCGTTTAACACACAGGTGTTTTGTGCTTCTTCATAGAGCTTCGCCGAGTCAACTTCCTCTATCTTCTTTGCCTTTTCAATAACATCTCCAGTCATTTCAAAAATGCCTGGCAAGCTCTCTTCCATTAATGGTTTCCAAACGGATTTGTGACCTTCACTCTTACCTGAAGCAGTAATGCTGTCACAAATAATCAATGCATTTCTGGCACGCGTGGCAGCCACGTAAATCAGTCTTTGGTTTTCTGCGGTGCTCGCAGCATTCTCAGCCTCTTTCTCATCAGCATACTTTTTCGTCTCAAAATAGCTTCCCTTGTTTTTCACATTCACTCCAGGTGCCATATATGCCTGGAATTCTTCCTGCCGCAACTGCATAAAATTTGTTCTTCATTTGCCTCACCATTTGTCAGCAAGCTATAATAAGTCCATACGAATCAAAAGTTTTTAACCAGTTAGCCAGTATCCGTTTCTCGATATAGTTACAGTGCTCGAAAAACTAAAACCAAAAGGAGCCCACATACAAAAGACTCCCTTCTTTCTTCACCTTAGCAGAGCATCTCCTTTATTTTCCTAATCCCCTCTTCCCTAACCACCTCTTCGCCTCCATGTATCGCCACATCAATGTCCCTCTGCGTTCTCAGCACATACTTACTCTCGATCGGGCTATTGTTCTGCACAAAGAAAACATATCCCTCGATCCAAATGTGAATGTCGTTCTCCTTTAAGAATCTTGACAGAATATAGATTTGGCGGTTCACTTGTTTGATAGGATTGCGCACAGTCTTTTGATAAAAGGATCCGCCTGGCGTCATTTTGGTTTTGATCCAATCATCGTCTTCCTCTTCTCCGAACAACTCTCCGGAGTAATTCTTAACCTCGATGATGAAGATACCATGCTTGTTGATGATCAGATTGTCAAGCTCTGTCTCTTTTCCTTCCGCCATGATCCTAACGTTCGTGAGCATAATGTCATCATCGTACAGGATTTCCTGAATGACAGTGCTGGCGAAGTTCTCCCCAAGGCGGCCTGCGCGCTTCTCCGGCAGTTCGATTCCGCTCGGGCCCAACTTGGTAAATAGCCAGCCAAAATACAGGAGTATGCATGCGAAAAATAATATTAGAAGTATTATTATATCAGCTTCCATACACTTCCTTCATCCCCTCTATCTCGCCCTTAAACTTCTCCACAACCTCCTCTGGCCCCAAGATCTTCACTTTCTGCCCCAACGCAAAGATCCACCCTAAGAACTGATCGCTCAAGGCCACTTCCACGGTAATCTCCGACCATCCTTTCTTCTTCGACGGCCGGATCATGAGGTCCTTTCCGAAGCGGTCGACAAAGAGGCCCACCATTTCGTTGTCAAAGCCGATCTTCACTTTGACGGGCTCGCCGCCAAACATCCCGAAGCTCATCTTGGCATATTTTGCGAGGTTAAAGTCCTTGAAGGCATCCCGGCCGGAGCGTTTCACGTCGAGGATCTGGATGCTCTTGAGCTTGTCCACGCGGAAATGTTTGATGCGGCCTGCCTCCTCATCAAATGCGATCAGATAGTAATTCTCGTCATCCCAAGTAAGCGCCCAAGGGCTTACCACGTAAGGCTCTTTCCGGTATCGTTCCAGCTTCTTTTCCGTATTCCACTTCATGTATTCGAAACGGATCTGCTTGTTCTCGGCGATGGCCCGGTGTACGTCATCCACGAAATAATAGATGCTCTCGTTCATGGTTTTCACTCTGCCCTGCACCACGACCTGGCGTTTCAGCTGGGCAGCCTCGTACTCACTGGCCATGCTGGTCAGCTTCTTGATCAGTTCATTGGATTTCTTTTCCGTGATAAACTTCGAGGATTGGATGGCATCCACGAGGAGTTTCAGCTCCGCCAGTTCAAACTGCTTGCTGCCAACGTGATAATAATAATTCCGCCCCACCTTCTCGCCGATCACGTCGATCCCAAGCACCCGCAAGGTCTCAAAATCATCATACAAGCTCTTCCTGTCTGCCGTAACGCCATAGGCCTCCAATGCCTTCCGGATTTCAGGCATGGTGATCATGTGCTCGTCATCCGTCTTTTCCGTCATAATGCGGCTCAGGTAATACAGTTTCAGCTTCTGATTTGTTCCCTTCGGCATGGAAGCACCTCCTCGCATGACAATTCATGATAAATATGTTCTATTATATCACATTTCAGTCGTCCGCGATAGAGTTTTCGCAATATTTACCAAGGAATTGCGTTAAAAATCCACCAGATAAATACTGATGTTGACCCGCCGGAAGGATCCCTTCGGCTCATTGCGCTTGACCTTCGCCGTCAGGTATTTCCCTGCATCCATAAGCCTGGTGAAAACGATGTTGTCCCTCTCAGGAACGTAGCCCAGCTTCCTCTTCTTTTCATCCAGTACCAGAATTGCATTCTCGTCAAAGCGATTCTCGGGTTCCCTCTGTAAAATAAGCTTATCTCCGACCTTGAGGTCATCAAAAACCGTCTCATCCTTGACGTATGCGGTCCCCGCCACGTAGGAGTCAAAAAGCAGTATTTCATGGCTTAGCGGCTTGATCAGGTCTCCAAGGGGATTGTCCGTCACCAGGGCAACCATGTTCTTTTTGCTGATCGTCAATCCATTTTCCATATGATTTTCGCACCTCCTTCGCGAAGCATGTCATCCAGCGTCCTCGTCAGGCTTTCCAGGTATTGCTTGAAATCCTCTCCCTCCGTCACAAGCTGCTCCCTGTACGCTGCCTTTTTCTCCTCGTCCCTGAGCAGCTCGCCATAGGTATAGGGCTCCGTATTCAGGATGTCATTGATCTGGCGTTCCACCCGCTCGATGCGCTCCTCAATGTCCGAAAGTTCTATTTCAAAGCCTTCCTCTCCCAGTTCATCCAACATCTTGCGTACCAATGCCTCCAGGTCATCTAACTCATCAACGTCACTGTGACGATAAGCAATCACAATTCGCATCCAGAGCTCTTTCAGCTTTTCGTTCTCCATGGTCTTTTTATTGATGTCCGGATGAATCAGTTTTGCAAGCCTGCGATAAATCTTTTTTGCCCTGCTAAAACGGTACTGACCAACGTTTTCTGCCTTTTTCGCATTTTCAGTATCAGCAATCATCTCTTTCAGTTGCACGTAATATAACTGCATCTCCTGCTCGATCTCCGCCTGCATGCGCTCGGTATCGATGGCAAGTCCCCTGTTCATTCTTCGGCGACAGTAGCTGATGGTTTTTTTCTTCTTGATGCACTCCACCTTCAATTCAAAGTTTGCCGTAATCAAATCACCAAACTCGGCAGTATAGGCCGTCAAGTAAGATCCCGCTTCCTTAAATAGCTGATCCCTTCTCACCAAAAGCTCCTCGTACTCTTCATATCTCGCCTGTTCATCCGTATTCACCTTAATCATGTTATTCCTGCTCATTTCACTACCTCCACATCATAGAATTCATCATAAACGGTCGTAAACTTTTTCTTCCCAATCTCAGCCTTCTGGCAAAAGTCTTCAAAACTGCGGTACCACTTACCTTTATATCCAATCGCCCGCTCTCCATTCTCTTCCGTGACTTCAATTTCGATCCTTTTCCCTTTATACTTGAATGTGTATTTTCCGGGCTTCTCCGTCAGATAAAACAAGTCATAGAAATCTGTTTTCTGCTTATCAAAAGGAGTGAGCCTATAAAGGAACCGAACGATTCGTCCCATCACCTCCACATGCCCCCAGAAGGCTTCTACCGATAAGCGTTCAGCCATGAAATGCTTCGCCTGCTTAAGGAGCTTTATCGCCTCGCTCTTTTCTCCCTGCTGCGCGCGAATCCCCGCAAGTCTCAAACAAATTTCCGGATAAGGGTCGTTCAGATATTTGGGATTCTTGACCTCGTCGTATGCTTCCTCTATCATCTCGCAGTATTTCCTTTCGTCCTTTTCTACCGAGCAGCCGTAGCGATACATGTCAGCGAGCTTATACTTGCACCAAAGGCTCCCCTTACCGTCCTCGTTATCTGCTCCCTTGGAAAAGTAGTAAAAAGCTTTCCCATAATCCTTCTCGCCGTGCTGACCGTAATACCACATGTATCCAAGCTCTTCCATCGCCGGCTTGTACCCATACTCCGCTGCCATCTCCAAGTACTTGATCTCAACGTCGAACCGCTTCTTGATGCAGTAATGCCACGCCAGCTCGCACATGTACTTTGGCTCCTTCGTCTCCTCGATCAAATACCCCAACGCTTCCGTAAACGTAAACTCATCATCCTCCGTCGGATTGGATATCTCATAATAATCCTGCACCGCCTTTAACGCTATCGCCGTATTCATACCCAGCCTCCCTTTCCTGTTTGGCTTATTTACCTTCCAGTTTGTCTTACTGTTGTACTGTCTATCCTGTCTTAAGGATACTTCTCGTACTGTCCTATAAAAATGCCTAGGTTGTTTTCGGGCGGGGTTTCGGGCGGGTTCAGGCAATTACTTAGCGGGGCCAGCGTGTCTCTGGCTGGGCCAAGACACAAAAAAAGACAAGGCGCTAACGCCTTGCCTTCTTACCCAATTCCCGGTCATCCCGCGGATCAAGCCCAATAAACTTATGCCTTCGACATAACTATGTCATCCATTTTTACCCCCAGCATTGTCGCCAATATCATGAGGTTATCGATCGTGGGAAGGTTCTTCCCGTTGATCCACTTATATACCGGATACGGCGAGGAAAATCCCATCACCATTTGTATGTCCTTCACGGTGATCCCTGCCGCATTCTTTAATTCATTGATCCGCTCGCCCGTCGCCTTCATGTCTATCACGGGCACTTGTTCATATAATATCATCTTTTTATCCTCATTATGCCTTTTCATGGTAGCTGTTTTCTTCTCATCATGCAACTTCATGGCAGCTATTTGCTACTTATCTCGCTACTGAATGGCAACTATTTGCTCATTATCATGTTACTTGCTGATTCTGTCCGCAATGGAACTTGCCGCATAAGATTCTGGCTTCACCTTGCAATCATAGCCGCAAGCCTTGATCCAGCCCACTAGTCCAGGAATCAGTTCCTTCGTCTTACCGCGATCGTTCCAGCTTGCATCCACGTGGATGACCAGAGACAACTTATCCCGAATGCCGCGATATTCCTCTTTCTCCAGCGTCTCCACCAAAGTCGTCATAACCTCAAGACTTCGAGTCGTTTCCTCGGTCAGCTTCAATCTTACGTCGGCAATTCTCCTGATCCTTGACACCTCATAGAAGAAGATGCCGCCGTGGCCCTCACAGGTGACTGCGATCACGGACACCATCTTCGTGTCCGAAAAGTTTTGCGAATCCGTGCCAACCGTGATTTGGAAGGGAGCTCCATAGTGTTCCATTCGCTTTACGTAATCCATGATTTTGTCCGGAATACGGTTTAGATTCAATTTTCCATAGGTCTGAGATTGGAACGCCATTTTGCTTTCCTCCTTTCATGCGTTCATTTTCATTCGAACTCGTTTAATTTTTAGGCAGTCGCTTGTTTTAACTCGTTTCGATTTAATGCATTTGCCTTGCTGATTTTTCCCTTTTCAATTAGAGTTCATCTGCCTTGTAATTCTCTAGCGGGGCCAGGGGAAGCGCCAACTTCCTGGGCCCCAGTTGATATGAAATTGTCCCCCCTCGGGGAGCACTTCGTGCCGGATTTGAACCGAGCATCTCAGGTTTGAAAGACCTGCGGCGTAGCCTATTTGCCTAACGAAGCATAAAAAAAGGGAGTCGTCCTTGGATTCTCCTCAGACAACTCCCTATAATTTCTGCAAAATAAACGGCCCCTTTTCACCCGCCGTTTCTGCACCTGGGTTGCCTGATCCTAGTATCACTTTTATCTTCCAGAACGCTTATCAGGGCATAATTTCTGCATTCAAAACTAAGCCCCAAATCCAAAATTACGCGCACGAAATCAAGGCTCATCGGCAATGAGCTTTGCTGGATCATATTCTGCTTTTGAAGTCTTGTCGTCCGCATTGTTTTCTCCTTCATAAGTTTATAATACTAAAGGAAGCGCCCCTATTTCTTTGTATCAAAAAGAAAAGGATCGGCGCTTCCTTTGAACTTATAGTACTCCGTTCGTCAGCACGTGTCAATACCCTTTTTGAAATTTTTTCAAATCGCCTCCGCCATCTCGAAAAGTTCCTCAGGCGCATAAGCCTTCTCCGTCATTTTTGAGCGGTAAAAATCTATGTATTTTTGCATATCGGTAAAATTATACGTTCTTCCGATCATCTCCTCGGTATAATACTCTGCCAGACCTTCGAAGCGATCATAATTCTCTATCTCCATGGGAATTCTCTTTTGAAGAAGCGTGATGACGTATTCATGCAGGAACATGGCCTTGGCAGAGCCATAGTCTCTGTCGATGCTAAAGAGGTCATAGACGTTCCCGTCGTCCGTCTCATAAATTATTGCTTCCACTCCGTGACTGATTGAACTGATCAGGGATGCAAAAAAGATAGTTTCACTCTCAATTCCCACAAGCTTTTCCGCCTTCTCGTCGAGCCTCTCTTCATCAAACCGCTTCTGCCATTCCCGTGCGGTTCCGTCAAGCCGCTTTTCCTCTTCCGGCCAAATCTTTTCGCAATAATCATCATGATATTTCACGAAAATGCCAAAGATCTCCAAAAGCGCGTCCGTATAGGCTTCAAATCCCGGAAATCCACCCTCGCTCTTGATCTTGTCTATGGCCTCCTGCGCATTTCCCGCATACATCCCCGTCCAAAAGAGCTTTCCGTTGTACTCCCCGCCTTTCATTGTCAGTTCCTTCTCATATTTCTTCAGCGTGGCCGCGTCTTCCGGCGAAATGCTGTCACGATGCTTTTGCCCGTATTCATTGTCATATCCCACCTTCGCAACCGACATCAGATGAAAGAAGAAATTATTGTCTTTGTCATATACGCACTGAATCTTTCCCATTTTCCAACCTCCAAATTGAGTCTAGATTTACTCCGACGGAGTCAAGCGTATGTCCCGGCAGTTCGATGATCCTGGCATTGATGCCGTAGGATGATCTGCCCGATTAATATATTTTTATCCGAATCCCACACAACGAACTTACGCGTTGACGAGGTCAATTCCTCACGCATGGAAAGCACCCGTTCATAACATGGAAACGAGCTCTTACGCCCCCGTCCAAAGCAGAGATGCGCGTGCTTCTTACATATCTTCTCCAAGTCCGAAAACGCCTTTTCTGCGCAATCAACTCCCTTTTCTTCCAGCGAAGCGTACTGGATCAAATTTCTCCACAGCCAGCACTCATCCAGAAGGCGCTTTTTCTCTCCCATGCGCCACCTAGTACCTTGCTTTCCGCCCTTTTCATAAACGACGCCAATCTCCAAAATATGATAATAGATTTCAGGATTCACCTGCCAAACGCCCACCTTTCACCTATTCACAGCCCAATGCTTTCTCCGCCAAGGCCAGGGTCTGCTCGATTGACCTGCTCTCGTCCCTCAAAATCACGTTAAATCCCGAGTTCAGCAATGCGTCATAGGATGCCTGCGAATTGATCAGCTCCAGGCCCTGCCTGTAGTTCTGCATTGCCTTTTCCGGATCGGGCTCCTCCAGGATCAATCTGTACAGAAACTGCTTCTCTGGATCCGGCCTTTCAAAAAAGCGTCGCACGGAAATCTGCGGATCCGCCAACATCACCAGCGTATGATTGAGCGGCGCAATCTTGCGCAAGGTATCCATGCAAATGTTAGTGTCAACAAATACGGGCTTTCCTTGACTGCAGATTTCCGGCAGCATTCTCAGCTCCAGTATCTCACATTCTTTTTTCACCCCGTCGATCCAGTCTTTGTATTCCTGCGGCGACCTGCGGATGAAATCATGCCAATCCTTCAGATCCCGGGTGTACGTAAGGCACGGAAACTCCTTTGCATCCAGCTCCTCCGGATAGTTGTCATGATAATTTTCCGTGCACGCGATGCCCTCGTGCGCCTTCGCCAGCTCCTTGACCATCGTGGACTTTCCGGCATACGCCGTCCCGATAATAAAATACGTATTATCAAAAAACATTTTCTTACCCTCAATTCTTTTTCTTTGCTACGATGAGATACCTGTGAATCGTTCCTTCCACTGCACCAGTCCGGTCAATCGTCTCCTGCATGCGAAGGAGTGCATCAAAGCACTTCTCCACGGAAAATCCAGGAAATTCCCACTCAATAATGCGCGCAAACCAGACAAATGCCCCCACGTCATAAAAGCGGATGGGCTTGAAAGCTTCTTCGGCGCGGATCACGTCAAACCCAGCCTCCTCAAAGGCCTTCTTTTGAACGGCCAGCACCAATTCCGGATGCGGCACGGGAATGTCCGGCAGAACCATCTCAACAAACTCCCTGTCGTTACGCCCGCCCACCTGCTGGGTGATGAACAACCCCTCGGGCTTTATGAGCCTGTATGCCTCCTTGGGATCAAAACTCCCATGCCTGTTGATAAACATGTCAAAAGTGCCGTCCGCAAAAGGAATGTTTTGCGCGTCATCACAGGGCTTAAAATCAATCCCCAGCGGAAGCAGCGTCTCCTTGCAGAGCTCCACGTTGGGCGGAAATCCTTCCGTCGCCGCCGTATTCTGAAAAGGATGTCCAAGCGATAACAAAAACTCGCCGCCCCCCGTGTCATAGTCCAGCAACTTCATGTCATCCGTGCGATACTCATCAATGATCTGCCTGTAATCCCAGGGAAGATCATCTTCCTCCTCATACCTGCCGTGAATGTGCGAAAAATCCCACCCATGTATGTGCGCGATCTTCTCCTCCGCTTCCCACTCTTTTCTTAATTCGTTTATTCTTTCCTCGTTCATTCTTTCTCCGTTCGTTCTTTTTTCGTTCGTTCTTTTTTCGTTCGTTCTACGTTTATTCCTTCTTCGTCCGTTCTTTCCTCATATGCAACAAGAGGCTGACGGGAACCACGTGTCCACTCTTACTTGCCCAGATTTCATTTTTGTCTTGCAGGCAAGTATTCTCTTCCCCTCCTACTTGCCTGGATTCCATTTTCTTCTCTCAGGCAAGTATTCTCTTCCCCTCTTACTTGCCTGGATTACATTTTCCTCTTTCAGGCAAGTATTTTCTTCCCCTCTTACTTGCCTGGATTACATTTTCCTCTCTCAGGCAAGTATTTTATTCCCCTCTTACTTGCCTGGATTCCATTTTCTTCTCTCAGGCAAGTATTTTCTTCCCCTCCTACTTGCCTAGATTCCATTTTCTTCTCTCAGGCAAGTATTCTCTTCCCCTCCTACTTGCCTGGATTCCATTTTCTTCTCTCAGGCAAGTATTTTCTTCCACTCCTACTTGCCTAGATTCCATTTCCTTCTCTCAGGCAGTAATGATCTCCCTGGGACAATGGAATATTTGCCCGTCTCTTGAAAAACGGCAAACTCATAAGCTTTCTTCGCTTTTCTCTTCAACGAAAATTCCCGTCAATCTCGGAACTTGAAACCTACTAGTAAAAAGATCGCACTTACAAAGGAATGAGTAAAATACGTGGCGTCCCTGGCCGGACATGGATTCATAATTCCCCTGCCCCTTTGCCAGTATTACGTCCGCCTCGTCCATCGCCCTTTTTGCTTCCTGCGGGAGCATGTCATAGACAGTCCCCGCGATCGCATCTCCATTCGAAAAGATCTCCGCCACGTTATCCAATCCGGCGTAACGTGCATCCTCCTCCGTCGCGTCGTTTAGCACTTCCTTGCCACGCACAAGTGCCTTGACTTTAAGTTGCGGGAATCTTTTCTTCAACTGTTCGATCATCAGCTTGTCCAGCACGATCTCCCCGCAATTGTCACAGATGAGAAGAAATGATTTTCCGCGCGCGCATTCCCTCAGAAACGCCTCGTACGCAGGCACGTCGCCCTCCCGCATCTTGGTATCCTGAAACAGCGCCAGGAACTCCTCCCGGTCCACGCGATTCATAGCCCCAAAGTCAATATAGTTCCCGATCCGGGACATGATAAAAGCCTTCGCCAGCGGATCCGCGGACGCCTCGATCTCTTTTCGCAGGTCATTTTCCATGCCCAGGACAAGATCGTTATACCGTTTCTTTACGTCCGTATAATCCGCACCCTTGCCAAAGTATTTCAGGTGGACCCGATGAAACAGGTAAACCATGTAGGGACTGGTGTCATCCTTCCCCCGGTGATCCAAAAGTGCCTTGATCTCTGCCAGATATTCCGCGTTGTCCGTCTTATCCCGCTGCCTGTCATACAAGCACTTGGCACAGCTCTCTGATATTCGCTTCTCTATTTGGTTTGTTTTCATCATTTCAGCTTCCCAAACATTCCTATTCCGTAGCCTTCAAGTCGAAAAGTCTCATATTCTCATCCCCTGCGAATTGCTGACCGGCGGAATAAAAAATGGAGCCTACCGCGCCCAGAGTCCCGTCGTTCAAGGCGATGGGCGTGAACTTGTCGTAACTGATCGTTTTGATGTGTTTTAATTCCCCGCACGTTCCAGCTTTCACTGATTGTGTTTTCCCATGTCCGTAAAGGCTCCTGGCATCTCATTTATGATCTCCAGACAGACTTATAAACGTTTCTTTCCTCGCCTTGATAATCGCCGAGTCCTTCAAATACGGTTTCAAACCCACATTTTTGCAGGACGTGCTTGGACGCAACGTTCTCGCTGAGGCAAATTCCCAGCACGGCGTCGGTTCCCACCATTTTGGCCGCTTCCGGCAGAAATGCCTTAACCGCTTCCGTTGCATAGCCTTTTCGCGTATATTCTTTTGCCACGTGATATCCAATCTCCCACGTGCCGTCTTCCATGGGAACCATCTGTACGTATCCAACGTTCGCGCCATCACTCCTCAAAAGAACCGGATACACCAAAGGCCCCTCAGTCCCGCCATACTGTGACGTCAGAAATTCTATGGTTTCCTTCGCGTCTTCTACCGTCTCAAACACCTCATCCGGCACAAACCTTCTGTTGTCCTCATCCAGCGAGTTCTTGTGCACGTCCTCAGCCATTTCCGGAGTAAACTCCGTAATCAGTAATCTTTCCGTTTCAATCTTCATTGCCATCCTCCTATTTCCAGATTTCTTCCCACAGATCATCATGGGATTTCGTGAATAACTCAGGCTTTTCGTCCTTCGAAAAATACCTTAACTCCGTAGTCTCAACCTGATCGCAGTAAAGCTCCCCGCCAACCGGCTTAAGCTCATATGCGATAACAATGCTTTGCGCCTGATCCCCGCTGGCATACCTAACATCCATGTCCGTAAACACGCCAATAATCTTGCCAACCTCCACGTCAAGGCCCGTCTCCTCTTTCGCCTCCCGCTTCGCTGCCATCTGTCGACACGCTCCACGGGGGATTTTGTGAAAATCACACTCAGAATTATACAAATTCATCCAAGCTCTGCCTCACCTATACTCTCCTTAAACGGATCCTGCACATCCATAGCGTATGAGGCGATACGTTCAATGATTTTCACAGAAAACCATATTATTCTAAGTATACCAAAATCGGAAACTGCGGTCAATTTAATTATCTTTCCGGCCAATCACGTTCCCCTTGCCAAGCATCTTCCTTGCAATTAAAATATTAACTGACAGTTAAGTGCCTCAGACCTGACGTTATCTTGTGATCACTATCCGGTTTGCTATAATGAAATTACGACGTCGAATAAAAACGAAAGGATAAAACGCCATGAAACTATTGATTGGGGAAAACATTAAAAGACTGCGGGTTCAAAAAGGAATTACGCAGGAACAGTTGGCTGAAGCAATGCACGTATCATCCGTAGCCGTCAGCAAATGGGAGCGCGGGGAAACAACGCCCGACGTCTCCGTTCTGCCCATGTTGGCATTTTATTTTCAAGTTTCCATAGACGAACTCATGAGCTACGACGCCTGCGCCGTGGAATTGGAAATCCAGGAGTTTTTAAGGGAGCACAAAACCGAGGCTGAAGCCCATCACCAAAGGAAATGCAAATCCCTTTCCACAAGTGCGTACCGCAAGTATCCTAATGATTACCGGGTTATGGAATTATATATGTGGGATCTGATTGGCGGTTATGCCGACAATGACCAGAAAGAAGTACTGGAACGTGCAGAGGAAATCCATAAGATCTGCGACCGCATCCTTGACGGATGCAAGGACGCATATATCCGTGCGGATGCCATTGTGATGCGCGGAAAGCTTCTGCACGCCGCCGGCCAAACCCCGGAAGCTCTTGCACTTTATCAAAAAGAATTGCCAGACTGGTATCAAACCTCAGGTCAAAAAAGCGAGCAGCTCTTTGACAAGGACACTCCGGAATTTTCGGACCACCTGGAGAAAAACATCCTCGAGTTAAGCAAATTTGTCCTAAACAAACTTTCAAAGCAGATTTGGTTTTGCAATCCCGAAAAAACACTTCTGGAAAAAACGGAAGAAGCCGTTGCGTTGTGTAATGCCATGAAAGCCTTTCAGCCTTTTACCTCAAAGGAAAATCTGCACTCCTTGATCGCGGGCTTTGCCTCAGATTTTGAATCAAAACTCAAACTGGCAAAAGCGCCCAAAGACTTAACAGATCAAATCCACGCCTTCCAAATCTAACAATCTTCACCTCAAGGCTAAATTGCTCAAAAAATAGGCACGGACTTAAGCGCCATCGGCTTAAATCCGTGCCTGTCTCACAAGAGGACCAATTCCATATTCATCCTTCAATTGTTAATTCCATTCCTTCAAAAAATCCGCAATATACTTAAACTCACAGCCCTCATTGGCGGCCGTGTCCTCATCCTTCTTCTCATCTCCCACAAACAGAATCTCCGAGGCGTCGATGCCAAAGTATTCCGCAACGTATTCCAGCCCCTTTTTATTGGGCTTCCTGTATCCGCACGTCTGGGAAGAAACATACAGGTCAAATAATGGCTCCAATTCTTTTATGGCAGGCCGGAAGATCCGATCCGTCATTCCGTTTGGCAGGCCTTTATGATCTCCTCTTCCTCTAGATCAAGATGATTCTTCTCGCTCAGGTTCTGGAATGCCTTGTAATAGTACTCATCCCAATTTAACGGCATTCCCCTGTATTCCATCAAGGTTCCGCCCAGATCAAACACAACCGCTTTCCTCATTGAATCTTGCCATCCTCTCAACCGTCACGGCATCAACAAACTGTCTACTGCGATCCTAGTCAATCGACAAACTACTGCAATTTATTACCCGCGAACAATTTTCAGACTACCACCAAGCTCGGTCCCTTTGACGTAAATGGTCGTAGCATTCTCTTCCTCACCGATTTCCCGAGGCAATTCCACGGTACTCTCCTCATCATTTTTCTGGGGCACTTCCACGGCATTCTCCAAGTCCTCATAATCGTAATCATCGCAGATGACCTTTACGTTCTTGGGCACGCGCAGGACAATGCTTCCCAACACTGCCTTGTAATCGACGTAGATTTCTTTTTTTAGCGGATTCTGCGTGAAGTCCACCTCATTGGTTCCAAGGATCGCCGAAGGGAACAGAACGTCCACGTTTTCCTTGACCGCCATCACGTTCTTTCCAAACAGGAAAAGGCTTGAATACGTATTCCTTCCCTGAATCTTTTCACATTTTTTCTTCGTCTCATCCGAAATCTTTTTTGCCTCAACCGCACTTGCAACCGCAGTCACGCTGGTAACGATTCCCATGGCAACCAACAGTTTCTTTATCATCTTTGAATTCTTCATATCGTAATCCTCCTTTTGATCAATCATCCAATCTCATTTTCTTGTTCATCGTTTTCTTGTTAACCGTTCTCTTATGAACCATTCCCCTATTAATCGTTCCCTTGTTAACAGTTCTTCTTTGCCGTGGCCTGAAGCCGAGCGGTCAGGCTCTGAAACTCTTTATTCCCCCGCAGACAGTCAAAGCACTCCTGCTCCATCTTTTTTAACAGTTCCGCCGGCATGTTATTTCCATTGGCAGTTCCAAACTCCCCGTAACCACTGCCCCGGAAAAACAGAGATACGTGCTTTGCATTCTTGTCATGATCCAGCGTTGCTTCCGCATGCCCGGCGCTCTTCTTAAGCGCTTCCAGGGCCTTCTTTTTCTCACCGCGTCTGGCATGGATCTCCGCCATGGCAGTATTGCAATTCTGCAGGCAGGTGTGGAAGAATCCAAAATCCTGCTTTTCAAACATCACGTAAAGCATGTCCTCATATTTCTGCAAGATCTCTAATTGCTCGGTTTCCGTGACGTTATAGCTTCCGTCGGCCAGCTCCACTCTTGAATTCTCCACCATAGACTGAAACAGCCACATGAGAAGCAAAAACGTGCGTACCTGATTGAACTCCACCTTATTCCTGCCGCTGCTCACTTCGCAGAGCATGTTCTCAGAGCAGCCGTTCATGCTCGGAAGCTTCCAAGCCACGTCGATCGCCTTTTTCTCCTCGCCGGACTTGTAATACGAAAGACACAAAACCTGCTTTGCCTGTAATCTGCGTCTCTCATCCGGGCACTCCGCAGCAATCTTCTCTGCGTATTGGATCGCTTTTTTACAATCCTCCCCCGCCTTCGCATTGCCGTCGTCATTGCTTTTCCTCTGGTACAGTATCATCAGCTGTTCCATGAGATCAAAGCGGTCCGGGAAACGTTTCAGCGCGCCGGAAAGCAATTTTTCCGCCTTCGCGTAATGATTGTAAAAGATTTCTTCCTTCGCGGTCTTGATGACGTCCCGGATTTCCTGCTCCCGCATTTCAAAATCGATTCCCAGCAACTCATCCGCCGTAACGTTTAGCACGTGGCACAGGATTGGGATCGCCGATAGATCCGGCATCGTCTTTCCCGTCTCCCACTGCGAAACCGCTGACACGGAGACGTGCATCAGTTCCGCTAGGTGCTCCTGCGTGATGCCTGCCCTCTTCCGAAACGTCATGATATTCGTACCCAGTTCCTTCATACTCTCTTTCCTTTCCAACGTTTTTCTCTGGCGCCTATATACACTATAGCGCACTTTATACGCTTTTGGAAGAGAGTCTTGTTAAAATTCGATTTAAGTGTCGCTTAAATTTCTTAGTTCTTCTAAATCTTTCAACTCACCTTGGCTTGTTCCTTGTTTCCATACGTCATATATACATATGCGTATTTTCCCATTCTCCTTTTGATCACATTACCGTAATCCAATAACGTTTCATTTTCGTGCCTTCTACGTCAATGGTCTTCTCGAATACTCCGCCATTTGCGAGAATGGTTTTCTCACTTGCAGCGTTATCCGCATCACAGGTGATAAGCATTTTTTCGATTCCTAGCTTCTTTGCGTTTTGGACGTTCAATCGGAGCATTTCCTTGGCGTATCCCTTCCCGCGCTCTGAGGGGCGCACGGAATACCCGCAGTGACCGCCCCAGGTTCCCAAAATGGGATGATTAATATGATGCCGCAGGTCAATGATGCCGACGAGCCTGTTGTCGCTCACTCGAATCGCCAGATACGTATGCGACGGAACCTGCGTTCCCACTTCCATGCAGGTCTCTTCCCTTTTCCGCAGGTCACAGATCCGGATCCATTCTTCCGCGGAGCTACTGTCATCTAATGATAGGCAGCCGGCGAATTGATTCTCATTCTCTGCATCCCTTTCCAATATCTCTTTCCGGAACGCCCAGATCTCTTCTGCATATTTAAGTTCCGGCGCCGTAAGTATTATCGTCTCCATCTCGATCCCCGATTCCTTTCTTAACCAACTTTTCCTGCCTCCCAGCCTTACCTGTCTTCTTGTCTCTCCGCCCTCTGGCCTCTCTGCCTTCTGGCCTCTCCTGCCCTCATACCTTTCTCGCCCTTAGGCATTTACTTCCTTACACTCGTTAAACTTGCAAAACCTCTTCAGCGCCTGATCTAACATTCCAATTTTTATTTTAATACCTTTGACTGACATGCGTCAATGCATGCGCTACGCTAAATGAGCTCCAATAGATTCTCCCGGCATGACAAAACCCACGGCAGCCCGGTTCCCCGGACGGTCGTGGGTTCATTTTACTCAAAAAGGTCTCCTGACAGATAATGATCGCCACTGTCGGGAATGATCACAACGATGTTCTTGCCTGCGTTTTCTGGCCGGCTTGCCACTTCATAAGCGGCGCGCAGGGCTGCTCCGGCGGAAATGCCAACCGTAAAGCCTTCTACCACGGGAACCCGCCTTGCGTAAGCATATGCATCCTCATCCGTCACGTCAATCACTTCGTCAAAAATGCTTACGTCCGTTACGGGAGGCGTTGCTCCTCCGCCAATTCCCTGAATCTTATGCGGTCCGGCTGCTCCTCCGTTTAAGACGGCGCTTCCGGCCGGCTCCACTCCGATCACCTTGAGGTCCGGATTCTTTTCCTTCAAGAATTTACCTGCTCCGCTCACGGTTCCGCCGGTTCCCGACGCTGCCACGAAAATATCAATCTTTCCTTCCGTATCTTCCCAGATTTCAGGTCCCGTCGTCTTATAATGCGCCAAGGGATTATTGGGATTGCCGCCCTGTCCAAGCACTACGGCGTTCTCCGTGGCCGCAAGGAGTTCAGACGCCTTTGCACCTGCCCCGGCCATGTTCAGTTCTCCGGGCGTATGATAGACCTCCGCCCCAAAGGCCCTAAGGATCTTCGTTCTTTCCGCAGAGAGATTGTCCGGCATGCAGATCTTCACCTGATATCCCTTGGCCGCGCCGATCGACGCGATGCCAATGCCGGTATTGCCCGAAGTGCCCTCAATGATCGTTCCGCCGGGTTTGAGCTCTCCCGCTTCTTCCTTGGCCTTGATCATATTGTAGGCGATTCTGTCCTTTACTGATCCGGAAGGGTTAAAAAACTCTAGCTTTCCAAAGATATGTGCCGTCACGTTCCATTCCTTCTCCAAACCGTGCAGCTCCAAAAGCGGCGTGTGGCCGATCAGTTCCGTAATATTGTGATAAATCTTTCCCATAATGCTTCCTCCTTACGTTTTAATCTTTATCCTCGCAGGTTACCGCGACTCATTCATATCGGAATTTTCGTTCCGGATCCTTGCTCAAACGTTCTCTGTTCGCCGGCTCCTTCCATGGCTCCAGATCTGGTCCCAGCGGCAAAATATTGTTTGGATTTGTCTTAAGGCAGCACAGATGATAATGCTTCTTGATGGCCTCAAAATCCGTATTCTTTCCAAATGCGTCTTCCGCATACAGATCTCTTGCATATGCCCACAGGTTCGGATAATCCCGGAGCATTTTCCCGTTTACGCGAAAACCGTTAAAGTATGCCACGTCAAACCTTGCCAGCGTGACGTAAAGACGCACGTCCGATTCCGTAACGTAATCACCGAAGAGGAACCTTTGCCCCGAGAGCCGTTCCTCCAAAACGTCAAAGGCATCGAATACCAGATGATACGCCTTGGAATAAGCGTCCTGACTTGTTGCGAATCCCGCCTTGTAAACACCGTTATTTACGTCATGGAATACGTATGCGTTTAACTTGTCAATTTCCTCCCGAAGCTCCTCAGGATAAAGACTCGGCGCATGCTCCTTATGATACTTCTTCCATGCGGTTTCAAAGTACAGCGTCAGATTAAAGTAATCATTATTGACGACGGCACCTGTCTTTAAGTCAACAATTGCAGGCACCGTAAATCTTCCCTGATAATCCGGATCTGCCTTTTTGTACGCTTCGCTCAAAAGATGGATTCCCAGAACGGGATCCTTATCCCCCTCGTCCAAGGTAAACGCCCAGTCAGACCATGGTACGTCAGGCCGTATGGGATCCAGCGTTCCCACTGAAATAACGTCCTCAAGTCCCAGGAGCTGTCGAACGATGATGGAGCGGTTTGCCCAAGGGCAAACGGGAGCCCACAACAGACGATATCTTCCCTTCTCAACCGGAAGCTCTCCTTCCCCCTCTCCAAAGGGCGTCGTGAAGCGATTTGCCTGTCGTTCAAATTTTCCACTGCTTTGTATTTCTCCGTTTGTTACGTGATCCACTACCGCCATGTTTTTACCTCCCACGCTTTTTGATCGGTCAGTCTCAAGTTAAATCTTCAGAGGACCAAATTTCGTCTCCCTGTCATTTGTCTCCAGCCATATCTTTACGTCCGGGCCTTCCGGCAATATCCCGTCAGGATTATTTGCCGCTCCCAGCAAGTACCCTCTCTTAATGGCATCAAAGTCCGTTACGTCGCGGTATGCCGGAAGAGAATATAATTCTTTTGCGTAGTTCCAAAGATTATGATAATCCCGGATCCGCTTTTTGTTTAAGCGGTATCCAAAGTAATATGCCACGTCAAATCTTGTCAGCGTCACGTACAGTCTTACGTCAGCTTCCGTGAGCTTGTCTCCAAGAAGAAATCTGTTTTCACCTAAATGCTTCTCGATCTGATCCAAGCGATCAAATACCAAATGATAGTACTTTTCATACTCTGCCTGACTTTGTGCCAAGCCGGCCCTGTTCACGCCGTCATTTAATTCCCCTACAAGCTTTTCAATTTGTTCCGCCATTTTCCTGCCTCTCTTTCTTCCATGCAGGCCCTTGCATGTCGGCCCTGCCTATTTCTTCCTCAAAGCGATAATCCTTTGGCAGGAAAAACCCTTCATCCTCCATCCACTGAAGATGATCTCCCGCACCTTCAAAGTATTCCATTGCCGTTTTCGCTCTTCTAAATCCCAGCTTTTCATATAAGAGAACCGTTTGAGGATGCGTATACAGGATCACGTTTTGTCCCTTCAATTGCTCCAGAAGCTTTAGGATCATCTTACGTCCGATCCCTCTCCCCTGATACGCTTCCTCAAGCGCCACGTTGTAGATTGCCGCTTGGAAAAGCCCATCCGTTAACGCCCTTGCCACTCCAATAATCTTCCTTCCGTCATAGACAAAAACAACGGCGCCGCTGTTTGAAAATGCCTTCTTCTGTTCCTCTGCCGTATGGTCGGAGAGGCCGGAGCGCCGAAGCACGTCCGCCACCTCCTGCCAGTCGACTTCCCCCAAAGTTGTCTTATACCATATCTCCATTTGCAATGCCTTCCGTTTTCTTCAAAGCTTATTCAAAGGGTACCACTGCTCCGTCATACTTCTCGTTGATGAACTTCTTGATCTCATCAGACTTCAGAACCTTTACCAGCTCCTGGATTGCTTCATCATTCTCATGACCTTCCTTTACGGCGATGATGTTTACGTAGGTTTTAGCTGCAGTGGAGGAACTGGACTCATATGCGATGGAATCCTTGCCAACGGAAAGTCCTGCTTCCAGTGCATAGTTGCCATTCAGAACCACGTATGCAACTTCACTTTTAACGCGTGCAACCTGGGCAGCTTCAAGCTCCTGAAGCTTTAAGTTCTTGGGATTGCTTGTAATGTCGTTGATGGTTGCGGTCAGTCCGGCATCATCCTTTAAGGTGATCAGACCGTTGTCCTGCAAAAGCAGAAGCGCGCGTGCCTCATTTGTGGTGTCGTTGGGGATTGCAATCACGTCGCCCTCAGCAACGTCGTCCAGGGAGGCCTTCGTTCCGGGATAGATTCCAAAGGGCTCATAATGGATGCCGCCGGCATTTGCAAGATGCGTGCCCTGCTCTGCATTGAAGGACTCCAGGTAGGGAACGTGAACTGCGTAGTTTGCGTCTAATTCTCCGCTTTCCACGGTGGTCATGGGAAGTACGTAATCATCAAACACGGTGATCTCCAGCTTGATGCCCTGCTTCTCAAGGATGGGTTTTACCTGCTCAAGCACTTCTGCGTGGGGCGTGGCGGAGGCTGCGATCTTGATGACCTTTTCCTCCTTCGCGCTTGCCTTTGCGCTCGCATTACCGCATCCTGCAAGGGATGCCAATGCCAAAACTCCGGTTAACACAACTGCCAATACTCTCTTTTTCATAATCTTTTCTCCTCTTTTCCTTTATTTTCTTTTTTCTACTTTCTGGGCAATTTTCATGCCTATCGTCTGGAATATCTGAAACAGTATTATGATCAATAATACCGTGACGACCATAACGTCGGTCTGATACCTATAGTATCCATAGCGGACGGCAATGTCTCCAAGGCCGCCTCCGCCTACGGTTCCCGCCATTGCGGAATACCCTAAAATGGTTCCCAGGGCAATGGTTGCCCCGGTGACAAGCGAAGTTCTCGCCTCCACCAGCATGACGCGAAAGATCACGTTGAAATCTGACGCCCCCATGGACCTTGCCGCTTCGATCACGCCCTTGTCCACTTCCTTTAGTGAGGATTCCACCAGCCTTCCGATATAAGGCGCTGCGGAAATAACAAGTGGTACGATCGTTGCCGTGGATCCATAGCTTTTCCCTACCAAGAATCTGGTGAAGGGGATCAGGACAATCAAAAGGATCAAAAACGGAACGCTTCGGATAATGTTCGAGATCACGTCGAGGATGCGGTAAATAACCCTATTGGGCTTTATTCCGTCCTTGTCCGTTACCGCCAGGATCACTCCCATCGGCAGTCCCAGCGCATATCCCGCCAGCGTGGAGGTCAGCGTCATGTAAATGGTGTCCCTGATGCCTTCGAGCAGCATCTTAACGGTTTGTGCTTCAAACATCTTCCTCCACCTCCTGTATCTCAAGACCTCTTTCCCTCAGATAGTATTCCATGTCCACCTGCAGGTGTCGGTTTTCCGGAAGGCCAAGAATCATTTCTCCTTTCGCAATCCCGCCCACGTTTCTTGTCTCCGCCCGCAGGATGTTTACGGGCGTTTGGAATTGCAGGATCATGTTTGCAATCACGGGTTCAAATGCGGAGTTCTTCGTGTAAACGATTCTTAGCTTTTTCCCCGCTGACATATCCTGCGCTTCTTCCATTTTCTGGATGACCTTGGATTCGTCTCCGTAGATCAGCCTGCGTCCCGCTTTTGACTTCGGTGCGTTAAAAATCTTCTCCACCTCACCGCTCTCGGCGACCTGCCCGTTTTCGATGATCGCCACCTTATTACATGCCTCTTGCACGACGCTCATCTGATGCGTGATGATCACCACCGTGATTCCCAGTTCCCTGTTGATCTGCTTTAAGAGCTGCAAAATGGATTCCGTCGTCTGTGGATCCAGTGCGCTTGTAGCCTCGTCGCAAAGCAGGATTTTGGGCGAAGAAGCCAGGGCCCTTGCAATTGCAACCCTTTGTTTTTGCCCTCCTGAGAGCTGTGCCGGATAAGACTTTGCCTTATCCGAAAGTCCAACCAATTCCAGTAATTCCATTGCTCTCTTTTCTGCTTCTTTTTTGTTTACCTTGAGGAGCCTAAGCGGGAAGCACACGTTGCTGACGACGTTCTTCTGCATTAGCAGGTTAAAATGCTGGAAGATCATGCCCGTTTCGCTTCTCTGCTTTCTAAGCTCCTTTTCGGAAAGCTTTGCGAGGTTCTTTCCGTCGATCAGGATCTCGCCCTCCGTCGGTCTTTCCAGGAAATTAAGACACCTTACCAAGGTACTCTTCCCTGCACCGGACATGCCTATAATCCCGTATACGTCAGATTTTTCTATCTCCAGATTTACGTCCTTCAGCGCATGTACGGCGCCTTCCGGCTGTTCATAAATCTTGCTTACGCCTCGCAGCTCAATGAGTGCCAATTTCTTCACCTCCTTCACTTCTGACGGAATTTGCGCAAAAGAAAACCGTCCATGCCATGTCACGGACGGTTTATTGACTCATTCATGAACCATTGTCATAAAATCATGCGCAGCCAAAGAAGCCGTCATGAACAGTCAATCTACCTGTCCGGCGACAAAACATTCGACAGCAACGTGCCACGTGCAATTGTGTTCTTATGCTGATTCTGCTCATGTTTTCTGGCTTCCTTTCCTTTGATAGTGTCGATATTACACCTATTTACCTACTTTGTCAATAGGTTTAGTGTATATTTTTATTTTTCTTCTTGACAACGTAACAATGTTACGATACAATGCAGTTGTAACATTGTTACGGAACATTGTTACACGCATGGCAATAAACTGTGTAAAGGAGGGACTGCGTTGGATTGGGATAAGAATCTAATTTCCAAAAAAGACCTGCTTGCCCGTTACGGCATCTCTTACGGATCGCTCTATCGTTGGAAACGAAAGGGTCTGATCCCCGACGAGTGGTTTATAAAGAAGGCCACCGTAACCGGCCAGGAAACCTTCTTTCCTGAAGAACTGATCTGCGAGCGCATGGAGCGGATCCTCTCCACCAAAGAAGACATTCTCTTGGATGAGCTGGCTGCCAAGCTTTCAGGAGAAGAACAAACCAACCGCACCGTCGTGATCGAGACGGCATACGGACAACACACCTATAAGCTCTCCGACGTCCGCAAGATCACCATATCGGGGGAAGGCGGGCGTAAGGACGTAACCCAAAAAATCATGGAAGTATTGGGCGCTGATGAAGCGTAGAAACTATTTAAGGAGGATTGAAAATGAATATATCAGGAAGTGGAAGTCTCCCCGGAGGCGATTATCAAGACGCCATTAACATTAGCGGATGCGGAAAGGTGACCGGAAGCGTCTCTTGTACGGATTTCATCGTCTCCGGTTCCGGCAGCGTGGAAGGTGACCTGCGTTGTCTCGGCGACGCTAAAATCTCTGGAAATGGAAACATTAAGGGCAACATGGATGCCATCGCCGTGAGCGTGTCAGGAAACGGCAAGGTGGGCGGTTCTTTGCAATGTGAAAAGTGTTCCGCATCAGGAAATCTCAAAGTCGATTCCATAGCTGCCAATGAGTTGCACGTAAGTGGTCTCCTAAGGTCAGACGGCGACGTTACGTCCGAAGATGCCGTAATCCGCGGCGGAATCACCTGCAATGGCTTAATCAATGCCGAGAAGCTTGACGTGAACTTCGATTTTGGCTCTTCCGCAAATTCCATTGGCGGAAGCTTCATCAAAATACGCAGAAAAGGGGTTGTCGGCGGACTCTTCGCGCGAATGTTTGGCAAGAAAAAGGTGGGCTTTTTCACCGTAACTGACAGCATTGAAGGCGACGTGATCGACATCGAATACGTGGTTGCAAATTCCGTTATGGGCCGGGACGTAAAAATAGGACCTGGCTGTAAGATCGGCCAGGTCATCTACGGTGAAACTATAAGCGTCAGCACGGATGCAGAGATAGAACACTGTGATAAGCAGGTTTGATTCCGTCAAATCTGATTCCGTTCTTGGGTCAATTTCTTCTTAAAGTACAAGTATCGCATGTACGCCGTAATGCCGCTGGCCGCCCATACGATGCCTACCGACCACCAGATTCCCCACACGCCTATGGCAGGGATGCCTACCATCGCTGCGGGCACCACAAATCTTCCGATGGCCTCAACAATGCCGTTCAGCAATGCAAAGATTGCATCACCCAGACCGTTAAGAACGCCTCTCACCACATAGATCAGACCTAGCGTCACGTAGAAAAGGCTGGTGATCCGGAGAGCCTTCGCTCCCATTGCGATCACGGATTCATCGTCCACAAAGATCCGGATGACGTTTTCCCCAAGAAACTGCATGACTGGCAGCATCATAAAGGAAAAGCATGCCATGATCATCAGGCCGTATCTGTACCCTGCCTTTACCCTCTCCATCTGCTTTGCGCCGTAATTCTGGCCCGTGTAGGTTGCGAGTGCGGCGCCCAGCGTCTGATAGGGCTGATGAATGATCTGTTCAATCCTGCTCGTTGCGGTGAATGACGCAACGGCCACCTTTCCAAAGGAATTGACAACTCTCTGCAGGGCCATGCATGAAATGGCGATCAGCGAGAATTGCAGGGAAATCGGAATGCCAAGCTTTAATACGTTGCCAACGAGTTCCCTGTTAAACTTAAGGTCTTCCCGCGAGATCTTAAAGTACTTGTTCTTCTTCATGGCATAGGCGAGACAGCTGATCCCGGAAACAAACTGTGAGATCACCGTCGCATATCCCGCGCCGCGAACGCTCAGGTGAAAAACATATACAAATAACACGTCCAAGCCCGTATTCAATAAGCAGGAAAAAATCAAGAATAACAGGGGCGTCTTAGAATCACCAAGCGCCCGAAGTATGGATGACACGTAATTGTACAGCGACACAAATACGATCCCGGCGCACATAATTCTCAAATATGCCACGGATTCATCCATAATCTCCGGCGGCGTATCCAAAAGCCGCAATATTGGCACGGACAAAGAGGATGCCAAAATGCCCACTGCCAGCGGGAATACCAGCATAACGTAACCCGTATTTACGATGCAGCTCTTTACCGCATTGTCATCACCCTTTCCAAAAAACTGGGACGTGATGATCCCGCCGCCACTTCCGATTCCATTGCACAACGCAAAAAAGAGGAAGTTCACGGAGCTGGTCGCTCCGATGGCTGCCAGCGCGTCAGCACCCACAAATTGTCCAACAATCACCGAATCCACCAGGTTATAAACCTGCTGAAACAGATTTCCGATCAACATTGGTATGGAAAAAAGGATGATCAGCCTGACCGGATTACCCTCCGTCATTCTGAGCATTGCTGACTTACGCTCTCTCATTGTTCTTCCTCATGAATTAGGCATCTGCTCTTCTACGTAAAAAGCATTCCTCTACATTTTCATTACGAAAATTATAAAGGAATGCTTTTCATTCGTCTATAGATACTTTCAAAAATCTAAATATCCGTTATTCCATTATCTCGAAAATTTGGAAATGAAATTCCATGCGGCTTCGTTAGTATGACGTCTGCACTCGTGTACCTGACCGCTGATGCTTGCAAAAGCGGTGCGGCAAACGCCGTCCTCACTGTCATAGTAACGGATGGTCAGATCACTGTCTCTCGAATCGTCATGGAGCACTTCCACGCGATCTCCGGGAACGCCGTAAATGGGATCCGCCCACTTATCCTTGTCCGCATAGGACACGTCAAACTTACACTTACACTTGTTAACTTGAGCGGCATACTGTACTCTCTCAATGCCCTGCTCTGCCTGGAAAGGAAGCTCGGGAAGATGAGACTTCTCACCGCCGGAGTAGAACAATGCCACGGGTACGTCCATATTGATGCCGTCCTCAATGGACTTGCCAAACGCGTTGTTTCTCACGGGGAACAAAGCGCTTGCGGGTGCAAGGCCTGCAAACAGCTGAGGGAACTCCTGGAACATGTCCCAGGTCTTTCCGCTTCCCATGGAGAAACCGGTTGCATAGATTCTGTGCTCGTCTACCTTATAACGCTTCTTGATCTCTTCGATCACCTGCACTGCCTCTGCAGCAGGCACGTCCTGATGATTGTCGATGGCTACGTAGAGGAAGCCATATTTGTGGCAAACCTCCCACCATCCCGAAACAAAGGTCAGGAACATGGAGGAATCTCCGCCGCCGTGGAAGCCCATCATCAAAGGCGCAGGACCGTTGTCAAACGCATCGTTGTTATAATATGCAAAGTAACCAACCTTGTGCTCAGCGGTATCCTTATATCTGCCGTGATTGTCGGGAGAAGTCTTTACGGTAACGTATCCAGCCTCTTCCGTCATGTTCAGTGCAGGGAAATCAGGCTCGATCTCCATGTTGCCGCACCACATCTTGAACTTGCGGACAAATGCCTTAAAGTCTGCCTTGTAGTCAGCCTTGTCCTTGATCAGCACGTTCTCACAGCCTGCGAAAGCTGCATTGATCTCATCGGAATTGCCAACGCTCAAGTAGCCAATGTCCTTGCGCTCAGGCGCGGGAACAACGGACAATCTCTCCATGGAGCACATGGCAGGCGTGATCTCGCCGGGGCCCCACAGATATTCGCCCTGAAGCGTCTTTAACAGATTCTTTGCAATGTAGTCAGCTGACTCGCCAAAGCCATACAGGTCTGCGCGGAAAATGGCGCCGCGAACGAAATAGCCCTTGAACTGTCTGGTGAAGAAATCCATGATCTCCACGATGCCGTCCTTGTAGAAAGGATTCATCTTGATCTCAGCGATCAGGTCTGCATACAGCGCTTCGGTCTGGCTCTTCCAGCCGTCCTCAGCCGTCGGATAAACAAACAACACGCTGGAATCCACGGAAGAAGCAATGTCTGCAAGTCCGCTGGACTTTGCAAATTCGATCGCGCTCTCCATGCTCTGCGGCTTTTCTTCCAGTACCAAAAGAAGCGGTGCGCGGAAGGTGTAGTTGTTTACCTCGCCGTCAATGTCCGTCGCAGGAACAAATGCCTTGAGATAAAACTTCTCAAACTTGTGCTCCCAATATTTTCCCCCATCGGGCAACACGGTTACGTTAGGTCTTTCCATCATAGCCATAAGAAACTCCTCCTCGATAAATCGTTTTACGAAATACTGTTACCATTCTAACATTTTTTTGCCCGAAGCGCAACCATAGTTCACTCCATAAACAAAAGAAAGACAAAGGCCTCTTGTCCCGAACCGGCCGCCCCACGAACCAATCCATGCCCTGCAAAAAAGCCCGGTGCAAACGCACCGGGCTAGTAAAACAAGATAAATTACTTTATGCAAGCTTGAGGTCTCCGTCCTTGACCCAGCCTAGCTTCTTTGCGATCAAGTGGAACACTAAGGATAAAACTGCGGGAAGAACAAAGGAGATCATTACGAGTCCTACCCAATCCATTGCGGTGATTGCAGTCTTGGTTCCTTCCGCCACGTCCTTAACCCATCCGGTATATACGCCAATCTGACCAACCAGACCACAGGTTCCCATACCGGAAGATACGGGCGCGCCATTCATCTTCAGTTGGAAAATGCAGGTTGCGATGGGACCGGTGATGGCCGAAGCCAGCGTCGGTGCGATCCACACCCTAGGATTCTTGATAATGTTGGGCATCTGCAGCATGGAGGTTCCGATTCCCTGGGATACCAGACCGCCCCACTTGTTCTCCTTGAAGGAGATCACTGCAAAGCCAACCATCTGCGCACAACACCCTGCGACTGCAGCGCCGCCGGCAAGTCCGGTCAGTCCAAGCGCCGCGCAGATTGCTGCGGAAGATATGGGAAGGGTAAGCGCCATGCCAACTGCCACGGCCACAAGAATTCCCATAATAAACGGTTGCTGATCCGTTGCCCACTTAATGAACAGCCCTACGCTGCTGGCTGCCTTGCCAAGCGCAGGAGCGATGAGCCAGGAAAAGAATACGCCAATGCCAATGGTGACAAGAGGCGTCACCAAAATGTCAACCTTCGTCTCCTTGGAGATCATCTTACCAAATTCAGCGGCAATGATCGCGATAAACAGCACCGCCAAAGGGCCGCCTGCTCCGCCGAGGGCGTTCGCGGCAAATCCCACAGTGATCATGGAAAACAACACAAGCGGAGGACATTTCAACGCATAGCCGATCGCAACCGCCATGGCCGGTCCGCTCATCAGCGAAGCGAGTCCGCCAACGGTATAAGGGATCAGCACGTCACCGGATTTGATGCTCAGTACAGTCGCCTTTAAGAACGGAACGTTTAACTGCTTTCCGACGGTATCAATGATCGTACCGATCAGCAGGGAACAAAAAAGTCCCTGTGCCATTGCTCCCAATGCGTCAATTCCGTAACGTTTCAGGGAAATTTCCACGTCCTTGCGTTTCATGAATGCTTTGATCTTTTCCATAGACTCTCCTCTCTCCAGGTACATGGGCGCGCTCTCCTGCCCGCCTCACGTCTTGGCACGAAAATGATTGACAATTATTTATCAAAGTATTTATTGTGCCTATCATAATACTATTTTGAGAAAAACACAAGTCCTTTTTCAAAATTTCTCTTTTTTCTCTTACACTACCGCCCAAATCATCATTTCCTTCCCCAGGCGGTACTATTTCCCCTAACCACTACCGCCTGAATCCTCTTTTCCTTCCCCAGGCGGTACTATTTCCCCTAACCACTACCGCCCGAATCCTCTTTTCCTTCCCCAGGCGGTACTATTTCCCCTAACCACTACCGCCTGAATCCTCTTTTCCTTCCCCAGGCGGTACTATTTCCCTTAACCACTACCGCCCAAATCATCATTTCCTTTCCCAGGCGGTACTATTTCCCCTAACCACTACCGCCTGAATCATCATTTTCTTCCTCAGGCGTTATTTCTCCCACAAAATTCTTGCGCTGGGCAATTTGAATTCCTGCGCTGGGTAACTTGAATTCCTGCGTTGAACAACTTAGATTCTACCGCCTGGCAAATCCGAAACACCTATAGCATCACATACTGTCTTGTGAGTAACTCTTAGCAAAACAAAATGGATGCTCCTCGCAAGCTACCGGGAAACATCCATTTATTTCAGTTAATCAATGGGAATTACGATTTCTTTCCATCAATTATCATTTGTGTAGCAAAAAAATTTGCTTACGTTACGTTGTCGAAAACCATTCTGCTTCCAGCGCCTTGCGGAACTGGGTTTCGTAGAGTTCCGTGTAGGTGCCGCCGGCCTTTACCAGATCAGCGTGCACGCCCCGCTCCACGATCTCACCGTCCTTGACCACGAGGATCTCGTCTGCAGCCAGAATGGTGGAAAGTCTGTGTGCGATCAGGATGCTGGTCCTGGATTCAATGATGGGATCGATGGCTTCCTGGATCTTGCTCTCAGAGATGGAATCCAGGGAGGACGTCGCCTCGTCAAAGATCAGTAGCGCAGGATCCTTTAGCAGCACTCTTGCAATGGAGATTCTCTGCTTCTCACCGCCGGAAAGCTTCAATCCGCGGTTACCAACCACGGCATCGAGCCCAAGCTCCTGCTTTTCGATGAAGTCGTAGATATTCGCCTTTTTACAAGCCTCGATCAGCTCCTCTTCCGTCGCATCCGGCTTCGCATACAGGAGGTTCTCACGGATGGTTCCGTTGAAAAGATACGTCTCCTGGCTCACAATGCCCACGTTGTCGCGCAGGAAGGAAAGATCCAGTTTTCTGACGTCAACGCCGTCAAAGGTCACCGAGCCGCCATTTACGTCATACAACCTTGGGATCAGGTTGATGATGGTACTCTTTCCTGATCCGGATGGTCCAACAATGGCTATGCTGTGTCCGCCCTCCAACTTGAAGTTAATCTTCTTTAGGATTTGGCGTTCCTCCGTATAGGAGAAATCCACGTCCTTGAATTCCACGGTTCCGTCGGTAAGGATCGGCTTCTCCGGATTCTCGGGATTCTGGATGTCAACCTTCATGTCAAAGTAATCAAAGATACGCGTAAACAACGCCATGGAACGGATCCACTCCACCTGAATGTTGAGCAGCATGTTCACGGGCCCGTACATTCTGCCGAGCAGAGTGACCAGAACGGTCACGTCGCCCACGGTGAGGCTTGAATCATATTTGATCATCAAAATGCCGCCCACCAGATACAAAAGCATGGGGCCCACGCTGGAAAACGTGGAAATGATGACCCAGAACCACCGGCCCGCCATACTCTCGCGGATGTTCAGGCGGATCATGCGATGGTTTACGTTCTTATATTTTCCGTACTCATAATCCTCTTTACAGAAAAGCTTCACAAGGAGCTGTCCCGACACGGAAAGCGTCTCGTTCAGGATGCCGTTGATCTCGTCATTGCACTCCTGGGATTCCTTCGTGAGTTCCCAACGCTTCTTGCCCGCAAGTCTCGTGGGGATGACAAAGAGCGGCACCACTGCGGCGCCCACCAGCGCCAGGATCCAGTTCTGGCGGAACATGATGACCACTGCCGCCGCCAGGGTAATGCTGTTCGACAGAATGGAGGTGAACGTGCTTGTGATGACGCGCTCCACGCCGCCGATGTCACTCGTCATTCTCGTGATGATGTCGCCCTGATTGCTCGAAGTAAAAAACTTCTGACTCATCTTCTGGAGATGACGGTACATTTGATTGCGCATGTCAAAGGTGATGTGCTGCGCGATCCAGTTATTCAAGTAATTCTCGCCCACGCCGATCAAATTCGATCCCAGCGTAACGCCAAGGCTTAACAGAATCAGCTTGATCAGCATGTCCAGATCCCGTCCGATCAGACCTTCATCGATGATGCGTCCGGTCAGTACGGAAGGCAACAAGCCCAACACGGAAGAAAGAACGATGGCGCAAAGTACCAGGAACATCTGCTTCCAATAGGGAAGCAGATAACTGAATACCCGCTTTAACAAAGGCCACGTGACTTTCGGTCTGTTGGCTTTCTCCTCTTCCGTCAAAAATCCTCCCCGCATGGGGCCTCCAGGTCCTCTAGGTGGCATAAGCTACTCCTTCTCTTAATCGAATCTCTCGTCGATCACGCGCTTTGACTTCTTCTCACTTCTAGGCAGGAATCCAAGCTCCACCACATATACGAGGGGCGTAAATCCGATCTTGCTCTTTACCTTTTCAGCAACCTTCTTCTGAAGATCCTTAAAGTCATTGCTTCCGCTGGCCTCAATGTAGATACGCATGCTGTCCTTGCCGTCCAGGTGAGAAATGCGGATCTGGTACTCGCTGGAAAGCTCAGGGAACGTTGCAAGGATTTCCTCAATCTGCTTCGGGAATACGTTAACGCCCTTAATCTTCATCATGTCGTCGCTTCTGCCGGAGATCACGTCGATTCTCGGGAACTTGCTGCCGCAAGGGCACTCGCCGGGAATGATTCTGGAGAGGTCATGGGTCCTGAATCTGATCAGGGGAGCTCCCTCCTTCACGAGGGTCGTGATCACGATCTCACCCCACTCGCCGTCCGGAACGTTCTTGCCGGTTGCGGGATCAATGATCTCAAGATAAATATAATCATCCCAGTAATGCATGCCCGTATCATACTTACAGTTGATGCCAATGCCGGGGCCGTAAATCTCGGTCAGGCCATAAATGTCATACAGTTCAATGCCGAGCTCATTATGGATTCTCTGGCGCATCTTGTCGCTCCAACGCTCGGATCCGAACACGCCCTTCTTTAGGCAGATCTTATCCTTAAGGCCCTGCTTTTCCATCTCCTCAGCAAGAAGAAGTGCATAGGATGAGGTTGCGCAGAGAACGGTACTCTTCATGTCGATCATCATCTGGAGTTGCTTCGGCGTATTGCCGGGGCCCATGGGAATCGCCATGGCGCCAAGCTTCTCGCAGCCGTTCTGGAAGCCAATGCCTGCCGTCCAGAGACCATAGCCGGGAGTGATCTGAATGCGATCCTTGTTCGTGATGCCTGCGAATTCATAGCAGCGCTTGAACATCTCGCCCCAATCGTCCACGTCCTTTGCGGTATAAGGGATGATGACGGGCTTGCCGGTGGTACCGGAGGAAGAATGGATCCTGACGATGTCCTCTTCCTTACAGGTCATCAGTCCAAGGGGATATGCCTCGCGAAGGTCCTCCTTCTCAGAGAAGGGAAGGTTCAGGAAGTCCTCGACGGTCTCCACCTTATCCACGCCTGCTGCCTTTAAGCGCTTGCCGTAGAAATTGTCCGCCGCGATCAGTCGTCCGATCTGGGTGTTAACTTGTTTCAATTGTGTCTCATTGATCTGCATTACAAAATGTCCTCCCTTGTAAAGATTTATGGCACGTGCATCCACGCATAGTATAATACCTAATCAACCATTGTGCTAATCAATTATTTACTCCAAGCCAAAGATTTAAGGTTTAATTCCCAAAATTTGTCAGGAACGCGTTCTTTCATGGCTTCCTCGACTTCTGCCTCGCCAAGGCCAAGTTCGCCGCTCCGGATCGCTGCACCGAGCAGAACCACGTTCAGCGTCTTTGCGGAGCCTAATTCCGCTGCCGCCCGATCCGCGTCGACGATGGTCAGATGCTCCACGTTGGCCTGAAGATAAGCGATCATGGCATCTGCATCATAAGAAGATTTTCCGATCATGGCACTTACCGGCATCACGGGACGCTTGCTCACGACCACTGCCCCGCCCTTTTTCAAAAAGGGGAGCTGACGCACTGCCTCACCCGGCTCGAACGCAATGATCAGATCCGCTTCCCCCTTTGCGATCAAAGGGGAATTGGCTCCCTCGCCGATGCGCAGGTGACTGAAAACGCTGCCGCCGCGCTGTGCCATGCCTATGGTCTCAGCCGTCTTGATGGGAAGGTCTTTTTTCATGGCTGCGGATGCGATGAGTCTGGAAGCAAGGATGGTTCCCTGTCCGCCCACGCCGCAGAGAATGACGTTCTTACGCATGTTCTTTCCCTCCCTCCGTCTTTTTTACCGTATCATTTTTGCAACCGCCGCTGATGGCGCCAACGGGGCAAATCTGCTCGCACAGCGTACATCCCGTACAGAGGGAAGTATCCACCTTGGCCTTCTTTCCGTCCGCGTCAAGGATCAGCGCCGGACATCCCAGCTCGCGAATGCACTTGCCACAGGCGATGCACTTCTCAGGATTCACTGCGGAATGGCCTGAGGGCTTTGTCAGCGCAATGCAGGGCGACCGAAAGATGATCGCCTTCACGCCCGGTTCCTGCGCAACGCGCTTCACCGTTTCCACGGAAAGCTTGTAATCCAAAGGATCCACGGTCTCCACAACGTTAAGTCCGATGGCCCGGAGCACCTTCTCCATGCTCACCTTTTCCACCACCTGCCCCATGACCGTGCGGCCCGTGCCGGGATGCGGCTGATGGCCCGTCATTGCCGTGGTGGAATTGTCCAGGATCACCAAGGTCATGTCAGCCTGATTATAAAAGGCATTGATGGTCTCCGTGATGCCGGAGGCAAAGAACGTGGAATCTCCCACAAACGCAAAGCATTTCGTGTCAGGCTCCGTATGATAAACGCCCTGTGCAATGCCGATGCCTGCACCCATGCAGAGGCACGTGTCGCACATGTCAAGGGGCTGCGCATTACCCAAGGTATAACATCCTATGTCACCGCAATAAATCGTCTTCTGACCCTTCATGGCCACCTTCACGGCATAGAAGGATGCCCTGTGAGGACAACCCGCGCACAATACGGGCGGCCGGACCGGAAGGGCCGGAGGCTGCGTCGCATCAGCCTGTGCCGAAGCTTCGTCCTTGCGCGCGCCAGCCAAGCCAGCCTCGCATGTTCCTCCATGTGCGTCCTCCTTCAAAAATCCAGCGATCGCCGCATCAACGATCTCTAGCGTATTTTCACCGGAAAGAGGCACGTCGCCCGTCTTCTTTCCGCGGATCTTCACCTGCAATCCATATTTTCCGCATACGTAAGTCAGTGCCCTCTCGATCACGGGATCCAATTCCTCCACACAGAGCACCTCATCCAATCCTTCCAAGAACTCCAGCGCCAGCTTCTCCGGGAACGGGAAAGGGGTTGCCACGCGCATTACGCGAACATTGCGTTCCCCCATGGAATCCAGCACGTAGCCATAGTTTGCGCCCTGGGTCGCAATACCCTTCCTGCACCACGACGTTGCAACCGTCCCAGCCGTGGCAGTCTCTGTCGCATCCGCCGCACACTCCTTCTCCCTTATGATCACGTTCCTCGCATACTCCGAGAACACGTCCGAAAGCTCCACGTTCCTCTTTTCGATCAAGGCATGATTCTTCACGGACAGCCTAGGGAAGATCACCCATCTGGAAGAATCCTTTACAAAACCTTCCGGCTGCGTCTTCTGATATTCCTCCACGTCCTTTACATCCAAGGCTTCATAGCCGTGATCCACTCTCGTCGTTGCGCGGAAGATCACGGGCGTGCCATACTTCTCCGAAACCTCAAAGGCCTCCTGGATCATTTCATAGGCATCGCTCACCGAACAGGGATCAAACACGGGCACCTTCGAAAACATGCCAAACGTCCTGGTATCCTGCTCCGTCTGCGACGAGATCGGTCCGGGATCGTCTGCCACGAGCACCACCATGCCGCCCTTTACGCCTATGTATTCCAAGCTCATCAGCGGATCTGACGCCACGTTCAGTCCCACCTGCTTCATGGTGACCAGCGTTCTCGCGCCCGCGTAAGCCGCGCCAGCCGCCACCTCCATGCCCGCCTTCTCGTTAATGGACCACTCCACGTAAACATTCCCCGGATTCCTCTTGGCGATCGTCTCCAACACTTCCGTGGAGGGCGTCCCGGGATATCCCGCCACGAGATTAACGCCTGCCGCCAAAGCCCCTAACGCAATGGCTTCATTTCCCATCAAAAACTCTTTGTGCATTTTTATTTCCTTTCATGAAGAATGTAATCTTTATAAACCCGAAGTTCAATGATGGCATCCTTCTCATACGGTTGTTTCTGACTTCCCACGCTAAACGTCAGGAAGCGATACCCGTCCTCCGTATATGTCAAAACCTTAACCTTCCATATCGGGGCTCCATCCACAATCACGTTGGTCGGGGCATAATCCCATACCCTTGCAGGCACTTGCCGCCCCATCCATTTCAACTGCAGGTAATGAAAGGCTGGCATAAGACACTTAAACAAAAGGCTCCATCCAATGACGCCAAGCGGTATCATGAGCATCGCGACAAAAGGGGCTTCCGCCATGTGTTGCGTAAGTACCAGAGCGAGCGTGACCGTACTCACAAAACATAATGCAATGCTCATGATCGCGATGCCTAAATCGTCAGAAGCAGAACGGTGATTCTTTAATAACACGTCCGGTGAATGCTCCAAATCAGCCATGATACTCAAATTTATGAGGTCATCCGCCGTCCCGCAATAATTCATCTTATTTTGTTTCTTCGCCTTCACGAGGGCGCAATCATACTTGAATGCCTTTACGGTCAAATCTGAATTGATGAAGTACAGATCATTGTGACTCTTTACTTTCCACAAAACATGCGCATCTCCGTCCGGTCTATTCACAAGAAGTTTCATGTATAACTTCTTGGTGCCATTCAAAGCGCTCTCAATTTCCTCATATGCGCAAACCTTGGCCTTGACTTCGGACCCCAATTTCCACAACACAATCCAGCGAATAATGGGACTCAACGTAATAATGGCCGTCACGACCGCGCCAATTTGACAAGACCTTGTGATGACCGCAATCTCATCTTCACGACCAACCCGTGACATCAGGTACGGCACAAAAAAACCACAATGTAAGCACATTCCAAAAGCCAGGAGCCACAGCCAGTTCCTGCCAGGCCACGGCACCACTTGCATGCACCGATAAACCGGACAGGATACGTCTTCCGGGAATGTTTCCGTTATGTCATCCTCATACATCGCATTTCCTCCCATAACGTCAATTCCACTTAATATACTTTTGTAACTTATCTTTGGAATCGATCATAAAATAGTACTTGTACACCGTAAGCCCTACCTGCGTATTTATTCCGTAAGGCTGCTTTGTATCACCCAATTGGTACAAAATGAACTTGTATCCCTCCGGCGTATTCACAAGAAGCTTGACAATCTGTGCAGGTACGCCGTTCATTAAGACGTTGTCGTCAAGATAACCATAAACCGTGGCCGTGATGCGCGTTCCCTTATATTTCAATAACACATGGCGGACTAACGGTATAAGCATGATGATAAAGGCGACAACTCCGATTACGGCAAACGGAATGCTTATAAGGCAAACTTGCATGAATTCCTCCGAATCGCCTTCTAACCACCAAATAATCGGAAAAATAAATCCAAAAAAGCCAAAACTGAAAGCAAAAATAGCAGGGAATGCCACCGTCCAAAAGTTTATGGTCGCCTCCTTACACTCCAACACTGGATAATTCATGTCTGCCTGTGCAGTGACCAGTCCGGTCGCCGATCCGCAAAACGGGCAGATCTCCGTTGTCACCGGCGCACCACAGTTTTTACAGTTGAATCCTCTGATCTGCTCATTATCTCTCATTTCCAACCTCCTAAACATCTTCCGATTTATCCATACGCACATGATTCTGGTAAGCTCTTATGGTAACAAGGCCCATGATCGGACAAGTCCACTCCGGATCGTTTACGTCCAAATATAAATACCGATATCCACCCGTAGTGTCAACCAACAATTTCAATACCGTTTTTTCAGGCGTACCATCTTTGGATGATCTTCTCGTAAAACTACATACCCTGGCCAATGCGCGGGTTGCTCTCACGTGATATCCAACATGCACTGACGCTAGTTGCCAGAATTTACAGAAAAAATAAATACCAACAAAGAAAAAAACTCCATAGACCAAAAAAAGCATATTTCCTCCATCCCGACGGTTCCACTCCGTAACGGCACTAATTCCGCAAAGAAGAAACAGCAAGGCCAAGAAGCCATTTCTCGTCATTGCTTCATAATTGGGCTCGTACTTTTTATGTTCAAACATGGGATGGTCTTCGTCCAATTGCTGCGATAGTAAATCCTCTTCAGAACCAGGTAAAATCATGATTCCTCTATATTTTTCCACTCTACGCATCCTTTCCCATTACTCTGCTTTATCTGTTATCTCGTTTTCGTTCTCCGATATCTCTTCCGTTGCAAACTCCCATGTCTCTTCCGTTGCACTCTCCCGCATCTCTTCCGTTTCAGCCAAGCGCACGTGATTCTCATAAGCTCGCACGTAAATCATACCCGTGATCGGACTCGTCCACTCCGGATCGTCCACGTCCAAATATAAATACCGATACCCTCCGGTAGTGTCAACCATCAGTTTCAATACTGTTTTCACGGGCGTGCCGTCTTCGTACCGCATCACTTCAGACTCACATATCCTGGCCAACGCACGGGGCGCATGTTGATATCCCAAGTACTCTGAATATCGTCTCTTCCACTTACGAAAAAAAAGAATGCCAAAAAAGAATAATGGTATGAAAATCACAAAAGACTGGTCTCTATCCTTTTGAGAAATCCATCCCAAAAAGAGATTACATCCAAAGACAAGTAACACAAAGGCCAAGAAGCCATCTCCTGCCATCGCTCCGTACTTAGGCTCATACTTCTCATGTTCAAACACGGGACGGTCTATGTCAATTCGTACCGTTAGCAAATCATCCTCCGAACCAGGTAAAATTCGTAATCCCTTATATTTTTTCACTCTGCCCATCCTCTTCCATGCATACAAAATCCTTATATACCCTCAGGGAAACCATGCCCGTGATCGGAATTGTCCACGCGGGATCCTTGATCGGATAAAAAATACAACGCAATCCATCCGTCGTGTCAACCAATAATTTCAGTTTCCTCTGAGGCGCCTCACCCTCCTTGGGCTCGTTCTGTGAACAAAAACATACTCTCGCCAATACCTGGATGCTTTTTGTCTTCCATACATGCCACTGGTATAACATGACCGCCAGCCGACAACCGACAAACATTCCAAAGGCGCTAAACACAACGAAAACCGCAAGTGTCAAGCTGCCGCCGTCAACGCCTGTCACAGAGGCCTTCACCAAACCCGTGAAGGCTCCCGCTCCGACCAAGGCAAAAAATCCGGCTCCACAAATTTCTGAACGGTTTAACTTAGGTTCCCGATATGCAAATTCTTGATAAAGAAGATCCGTCCGCGCCGATAGCAGATCATCTTCCGACATGGGTACAATTTCAACGCCCTTTTCCTCTTTCTCCAAAATACAATAATTTTGAAGTAACCTGACCGTAATCTCGTCCTTACTGAAGTTTAACACAGTACCTTCCTTCAATGGGTAGTAAATAAATCTGTACCCGTCCGGAAGATACGCCAGTAACTTTAAGCATCGTTCCTTACTTTTCCATTCCGGATCATAATAGTCATCATATCCCTGCACCGACGCCTTATAGCTTTGGCCAAACAGTTTTGTCTTGAAAAACATGGCATTTGACAGGATCGCGCCCCCGGCGGTCATGATCACCACGAGAATCATAATGAGATAAAAGTCCCTTCCCGCGGCAGGAACACTTGCATCCCAAAAGAATTTGGGAAGAGTAAAGCAAAAACATAGGGCATACAATGCAAGAAATAACAAAAAGCAAAAACTCGCGTAATCAAATTTGCAAGGTTGGTAACGCACCATCGGGTATTGTACATTCTCTCTAATTTGTTCTGCTGTTTTCCCTTCGCCCTCCTCTAAGATTTCCTTCTCACCCACGCTCATTTCTTTCCTCCGCTTTTACCCTGCGTAAACAAAATTTATCAAAAATTAAGAGCCCTACTCCTACTATTAAAATGGGGCCAACAAAAATAAAGTCTCCTAATACGTTAAAACTCTGATCTTTTTCATTTTCACCCTCCATTACTGTTTTTTCTTTAACTCTAACAACGCTACGCACTCCACGTGCCCCGTGTAAGGAAACATGTCCACGGGCTGGATCTTCCGTGTCTTCCATCCTTTACTCTCAAAGAGTTCCAGATCCCTCGCAAGTGTCACGGGATCACAGGATACGTAAACCACTTTCTTTGGCTTCAAAACGTTGACTGCCTCGATGAATTCCGGCGTGCTGCCGCTCCGGGGCGGATCCATGAACACCACGTCGGCCTTTTGCTTTTCCGCCGCCATGCGCACCATGTATTTTCCGGCATCCTCATTCCAAAAGCGGATATTCTTGATCTGATTCAGCTTGGCGTTTGTGATCGCATCCTTGACGGCATCCCGGTTTAACTCCACGCCCAAGACCTCTGCCGCATTCCCGGCAGCGCAGGATCCGATGGTACCAATGCCGCAGTACGCGTCGATCACCCGCTCCTTTCCGGTAAGGCCGGCAAACTCGATCGCCTTCTGATACAGACGCTCCGTTTGTTCCGAATTAATCTGATAAAAGGAATTGGGTGAGATGCGGAACTTCAGCCCGCAAAGCTCATCCTCAATATAACCCTTTCCATACAACGTAACGTTACGCGTTCCAAGCACCATGCTGGTCCGCTTGTCATTCACGTTCATGACCACCGTGGTGATCTCCGGATGCCTTTTGCAAAGCTCCTTCGTGAAATTATTCTTGGACGGCAGGATCGGACTGGAAAGCACCAGTACCACCATGATCTCCCCCGTCTTTCTGCCCACGCGGATCAAGGCGTGCCGCAGCAAACCCGTCTCACGGTCCTCATCATACACCTGTAGCTTAAATTGCTTTGCCATCGTGCAGAGCGTCTTAAGGATGGCCGTCGCCCGCTCGTCCTCGATGTTGCAATCCTCAACGGGCACGATCCGATGGCTCTTCTCCTCATAAATCCCCGTAAAAACAACGCCCCTCTTGTCCCGCCCGAAAATACCGTGCACCTTATTGCGATAGTGATCCGGATTTTCCGCGCCGAGGATGGGTGCCACCTTCGCATATTTCCCAAGCAGCGAGGATACGTTCTTCTGTTTGATCTTCAATTGTTCTTCATAGGGCTTTCCCTGATAAATGCACCCCCCGCACTTTTTTGCATAAGGGCATTTCGAATCTGAAGCAGCCATGCTGACACCTTCCTCATTTTCTAAGTACAAAACAATAATATTTTATCACTTTCTGTAAATTTCGTCCATATGCATTATTAAATACGTACTCACGGGTCCAAATCCTCCGTTAAGAGAAAAAAAAAATACTCCAGATCATAAGATCTGGAGTATTCAGTCATATTGCTTTGTTACCACGTTAAAAACTTTAATACGAACATAATAAACGCGATAAGTTCCCCTGCACCCTTATATTCATCGCCTTTACTAAAATACATAATTCATCCCTCCTCTCAAGAACCTATAATAAATTATGCACTTTCCCTCCCGCAAGTCCAACGTCGCCAACGACGTTTTTTTGTCGCCAACAACGTTTCTGACGGCTGAAGCCCTCTCACGCGAAGATTTCCATGATAACCTTCCCCTCTTGGAAACGACACTCCATGCGCCCGCTCATGCGTTCCACTGCGCGTCTTACGTTAGACACCCCAAATCCGTGAAGCTCCTCGTTATCCTTTGAAGTCTTTTCTTCCATCAGGTTTTGGAAATCTTCTTCCGTTGCCGTATTCTCAATTCTGTAATAAGTTGTGTCATTATGCATCTTTATTACCAAATTGATTTCCGCGTCACCCGGATGCTTTGAACAAGCCTCGACGGCATTTCGCACGGAATTGGAAAAGATGGCACAGAGATCATAAAGATCATGTTTTCCGCCGTCTACCCTTCCATCCACGTGAAAGCGGATCCCTAACCTGGCCGCCTTTTCAAGCTCCGCATTTAGAATGGCATCGATCACTTCATCGCCCACCGAAACATGATGCGTTCCGGTATTGTTATAATCCGCCAAAAGACGGTTCAACTGCTTTTGGAATTCCTCCCAGTCTCCCTTTTCACACAAGATGCTCAGGACTCCCAGCTGATTTCCCATGTCATGCCGGAATGCCCTAAGTTCCCGTGACTTTTCCAACATGGCTTGATAATACATTTTCTGCGAAACAATGATCTCTTCTTTCAGTCTCGCTTGTTCCTTATATTGCGTTCCCACGTGACTCACAACCAGCAACCACACCAAAACTCCGATGAATCCAACCAACACAAAGATCATTATGACGCAGAAAAAAGCAGTTGCACTTTCTCCGCCAACCAAGTCGCGGATACCGCTTCCAATGGCAGCCATTACGTCCACCGCCAACAACAATCCCAAAATGAAAATGCGTTTTTCCAGGGAAATCCTTCTAAATTCCAAGGCACCTGTCTGATATGATTTTCGGCTCGTCAAAAAAAAGCACGTGAGTAACAGAATCAAATTTATGACAACGTAAAATATGGCCGAATCCTTTTCGAGCCCCACAAACAATACCTTGAGACTCACAAAAACAAGCTGTAACAATACCAGCCCGTACTGAATGATCAGGATATTGATCCAGCCGTCAAAAACATTGCCCTCCACCAAACACAAAAAAGGGACTGGCATTAAAAGAAATCCCAATAGACTGTATGGTTCCGGAAGGAACGTGCAGCCTATCCTGATTGCCATGACCAGCGCTGTCAGGATCCACTTTCCCGCAGATTTCATGTCCCAATGAAAGCTGCGTTTACATATCAAGATCACACAGCCCGCAAAAATCAGTTTCTCAGCGATCTGTGGTATGGCGTCACTCATTCCGCTTCTCTCCTTAAAAATTCTTGATAAGCCCTGAATATGTCCTTCTTAAACGCTCTGCCAACCGGGATGATCTTATCCCCGATCACCGCCTCACTCTTTTTTTGGTTGTAATAATTCATGTTAATGATGCAAAACCTGCTACATCTGCAAAAAAACGGCTCCGGAAGCAATTCGCTCCATTCATTTAAAGTCTGCCTGATCAGATACTGTTCTTCCGTAGTGTGTACGCACACGTACTTGTCTTCCGCCTCCACGTACAGGATTTTGTCCCATGGTATCATCGTGGTTAATCCGTCAACGGTGACGGTTATGGTATGCCTGTTCAATATTTTCTTTGCTTTCCGCAATACTTTTTCAACTTCCGAACCATCAAGCGGCTTTGAAATAAAATCTAATACGTTAGCCCCGAATGCCTCTCGCATCCGTTCTTCATGGCTTGTCAAAAAAATGATCTTATCGCTTCGCCTTGCGTCCTGAAGCATATCCTTAACGGAAATCCCATCCATGCCTGGCATCTCTATGTCCAGGAAAAGCAGATCAAACCATCGGTTTGAAGCAAGCATCTCGTCTCCCGAATAAAAAACGCAAAAATCCGGTTTCCACTCTGCAAAAGCTTTTTGACAATAAGCCTTCATGGCCTCGCAGTAGACCTTTTCATCATCGCAAATTCCAATTTCCATATGTTTTCCCCCCCAAAAAAAAATCCTCAACACCCGCGACAACGTGACAATTTACTATTTACACCATAGTTTACTAAATTAAAGTCTCCTTGTAAAGAAAAATCTCAGGTCACAAAGCGTGACCTGAGATTCTCTCACAGAGACTATTTCAATTTGAATTCTTCCATTTCATTAATTATCAGACTGGGTTTCCATTTTGCATGCAGAGTATGGGCTGCCGCCGTCGTAACGGTCGTCCCGCTGTGTACAAGCTTTCCCCATCCATTAGAGCGGGTATACCAACCCATAAACGTGTAACCCTTTCTTCTGGGAAATGGAAGATAACCATACGCACTGTCATACGTTACGGACTTACTTAACTTATCAACCTTACCGCCAGCTGCATCGAAAGTTACCGTGTATTTTTTTGCAGTCCAGTGTGCATAAAGGGTATGATTTTTGGCTTTGGTAACCCTCGTATCAAATACGACCCTTGAACCTCCGCTTTTTTTAGTATACCAGCCTACAAACTTATATCCCGTTCTGGTAGGAGTGGGCAACACACCATACGTGTCTCCTACCGTCACCTTTCTGCTGTTCGGACTTACCGTTCCGCCATTTGCATCTAGCTTAACCGTAACCCTCTTTGCGGCTGCCTGCGCCGTTGACGAAAACGCCATGACCACCACTGCCGCCAGCATCACGAACATTGCCAGCAGGCTTCCAAATCTTTTGTTTTTACCTTGCATTTTTTCTTTCCTCCCTTTTCATTTTACGTGGAATTTTTCCTTCCAAACCCACTATACCCTTACGCTCTCACCACTTTCAATCTCTATGTCGCAAACGCCTTTCTTTTGTCGCGAACGGCGTAAAAAACTGGGGCAGGTTTCCCTGTCCCAGTTATCTTAAGTTTGTCTCATATTTTACTGAACCTGCGCCGTCATCCGCAGTGCCATCTTTTTCCACCATTGATATCCTACGACCGTAAGGATGACCTGAACCGCAATTCCCAGGATCAAAAACCAGCCTGAATAGAGTTCCATCAGGTTCGCCGTAAGGATTGCGATCCCTACGATCCCGCCCCCGATCACCAGAAACGTGATCAGGTTAAATAGTTTTAATTTTCGCTTTTGCACTGGCGGCATCTTGGCCATGCGCCCGACGATCGCGTAAAGCGCTCCATATTGCTCCAAAGGGATCTCCCGTCCGTCCTCAGATTTTCTTTTTATCCAAAAGATGGCGCCCAAAACGCAGTCTGCAAAGATTTCAGGTATGACAAACAAAAACTCAAATAATGCTTCCATGCGTATCCCCCTTTCGCTGTCCGTCCCTTTACTAACAGCATACCAATTCCCCTCCTTCGCCAAAAGTCGGAAATCTTGCACGTTAATCCCTTTTATCGTGCATTTTTTCATACGCTTTCTCTTGCCAGTTCACCACGTTTTCGTTACAATGGAGAAAAAGGACAAAAGAGGGGACGGGGCACGTGAAAAATTTGATCAAAAAAATGACCACCGGCAACAGGCCAGTGATCATTACAGGCATTTTATTTACCCTTACTTGGATGTTTATCGTTTTGACGGCATGGCTCGACAGCTTACATCTCTATGATTTTTCCATAACCATCTCCGCCTACATCGGCTTGCGCCTGTGGACGGTTTTGCTGTATTTTTGCAGTGCGACCATCATGTTTGCGCTGCTTACGGTCTATGCGCACAAGACTCCCATGCCCAAGGTAAAGAAACTGACATATTTCATCGTTTTCCTAAGCATTTGGGGATGCTCGATCTTTCCCTGTAATGAAAGCTGGAGCGCGACCGTGACGCATATCCATCAATCCTTCGCGTACAGCCTCATGTTTTCCGCAACCTTTTCCTTTGTATTGACAATCTTCCTCACCAAGAATAATGCCGTAAGGGCTTTCGCCATTTCCACTCTTCTCTATGCGATCTTTTTCATTTTTGCACTTTTGATCTTTAGGTGGCAGTGGTTTGATAAAACCGTATTCATCTGGGAAAGCCTTTGCATCTATCTTCTGATCATAGAACTGCTTACGGAATATCCGCGCGCGTCCAATTAAAGCTTTGGACGCGCCGTTTTTTTAAGCCTCGTCATCCTTTCCAAAAACCTTCGGAAGGAACTTACAGAAAAACCATCCGACTGCCATCACGGCGCCGGCCGCCTTTATCCCGTCACGAATACGCTTTGCCGCGTCATCTGATTTTTGATGATCCTTCTTATTCAGTTTCTGTTTCTGAAAACTCTTTTCCGCCATCCTTCAACACCTCCAATAAATCTTCTCCGTTCACTTCGATCTGAACGTAATCATATCCCTTCGCCGCTTCCAGACATGGTCTCTTTTCCGCCTCAACGTATTCCACCGGATGATTGAAGAACCAGTCACTTAAGTCCGCATCCTTATGGGAAATCCCGATGGTTTTTACGGCACTAAAGTCTATGCTCTTCAAAAAACTTACGCTCCTTTTGAAGGTCTGCTCCACGGCAGCCGTCTCTCCTGCGTATGCATATGCGGTGGCAAGCATTTTGGTTGCTTCCACGTACATGGAATAGCAATCCTGGATTTCCTCCACTTCATCATCCTTCTTGTCCAGGTAGTCTGGTTTTGCCAGGGAGTTTAGGAACAAGGACAGCTTGCCATCCGGCAATGCCTTGAAGTTTTCCACCTTCCTCTCCAACGCTTTTCCAACCTGTTCTTTCCCGAGAAGCAGGTCGTGCGCCCCTGATCTGAGAAGATCTTTTTTATGTTCTTCGTCCTGGACGTTCATGGCCAGAAGGATCTGCTCTTTTCCCGATTCGATCAGCGCAAGGCGGTCGTCATGCTGCCCCACTGCCATCATTTTGATGGTCTCATAGGTTTCCGACACCGTCTCCGCGATCTGGCCCAACTGCTGCTGCATGACGATGTTGTGATAGCTGTTGCAGATGTCCTGATAAGGATTCCCCTGATCCGTCTGATTGATCGGAAGCTGATCCACAAGCTTCAGCTTTCCATTCTCGGTCAGCTTTAGAAGGGATGCCAATTCTGCACTGGCTCCCTTTGTATTCTTTACGGGAACCTGCACCAGGTATTTCACGCCCTTCTCGATCGTGTTGGCCACGTTTGCCATGTTCACGTACTGCGCCGCCCGGTCTAAGGCACCCATGTAATCAACTTCCGGCTCAGATTTGTTTATCTGAAGCACCTTACTGCCATTCTCGTTAATGACCTCCAGGGAGGTATTCTTCTCTGAATTGCTCACGTAGCATCTCCTTTTCTACAGTGGAATAAAAAGCGTGACCATTGTTTCCCCGTCACCGGCGCGCATGCGCACGTCACCGCCAAGCTTTCTCGCAATAACTCTTGCCTCATACAGGCCAATGCCGCTGCCCTTTACGTGGCTGCTGTTGGAGCCACGCCAAAGACTATTGAACACAAAGGGCAGCTCGCTCTCCGGGAGCGGCGTGCCTTTGTTGGACACCGTGATCAAATGCCCTTCCTGCGTCTTTTCCATCTTGAGACAGATTCCAGTGCCATCCCCGTATTTGATGGCATTGTCCATCAACTGACGCAGGATCCTGCAAATGCCGTCAAGATCGCTTCTGACGAGCGGATCCCCTTCACTCTCCAGCCGGAAAGGAATGCGGCTGATCTCCAAGCGTTTTAGATACTCTTCACGCACGTACTTCTCTATCATGCTCCGATAGAAGGGTTCTACCTTCGGCTCATACTCAATGCTTACGGTATTAGTCGCTTCCACCGCCTGCGATACCAGCTTTTCAATGTCGCCCGCATTCTTTTCGATCTTCCCCGCAAGCTCCGCGTCCTTCTCATTTACTTTTCCATCGGGATCATAAAGTCCCGTTGCGATCGCCTCAGACAAAAGCTTGATGTTTGCCGTGGGCGTCTTGATGCCATGGACCAGCATGGTCACCATTTTCTGCCTGTCATCCGAGATTCTCCGGATCGTCTGCCTGTCATTTTCCATCTTGTCCGAGAGCATGTTCATGCCCCAGACGTACTTTCCAAAGAACTGATTTTGGGTCTCGGGGAGCTTCTCCGTGGCCATGCCCTTCGACAGGCGCTCCGGATATTCCGCCAGTTTGTGAAAGGGAAGGATCACCTTTCCAAACACCCAGGCCCCATACAGGATCACCAGGATCGCACTTATCAGAATGCAACCGTTCATGAGAAGCAGCACCTGGCTATAAGAAAAATCCTTGAAGCGGTACTCTGCCAATCCAATGAGCCTTTCGCCTTTATACAGGCAACAAATCCTGGAAGTATCTTCTCCCAGCTTCAAGCCCGGACTCTGATCCCTGCCCGCAGTCTCGTTTTCCTCCGTGAAAAAATGGATCTGCACTTCCTTCGGACATGCCTTATCCCCGTACAGACTGCGCCACTCATCCATACGCTGCGTAAAGGCTTTCCCGACGATCGCCTGCGCATCCCGGTTGCCGGAATCCACCTCTGTCTGAATCTTCGCGTTGATCCGTCCCGTAACCACGTTACGTTCCATGACGTTTTGCTGCGTAAGCTTCCTCCCGAGAAGGTTCATCCCCACGGCAAGCACCGCGAAGAAAAAGACCATGCAAAGAAGCCTACTGACGTACGACCTCATGAGGATTCACCGAACTGATAACCCACTTTATACACGGTCTTTATCAGTTTCGGCTCCCTCGGATTATCTTCAATCTTTTCCCTCAGCCAGCTCACGTACACGCCAAGCGACGAAAGCTCGCTGAAACAACTCTCGCCCCACACCTGATTAAAGATGGCCTCCTTGCTGAGGGCCTTCCCCCGATGTTGCATCAGGTATGCCAGCAAATCAAATTCCTTCCCTTTTACGTCGATGAGCTGGTCGTTCTTGTACACCTTCCTTGCGCTTAAGTCCACCGTGATTCCCTCTGCGGAAAGGATCTCCTTTTCTTCCCCAATGTCATAGGACCTGCGCATCAGCGCCTTGATCTTCGACGTCAGTACGGGGATGGAAAAGGGCTTGTCCACGTAATCATCCGCACCGATCTCCATGCCAAGGATCTTGCTATCATCATCCGTCTTTGCGCTCATCATGAGCACGGGAACGTTTTTGCTTTTCCTGATCTCGCCGAGGGCTTCGAAGCCATTCTTCCCCGGCAGCATCACGTCGAGCAAGAGAAGCTTAAACGACTCTTCTTCCAGCGCCACAAGACCCTCCTCCGCGCTAAAGGCGCGTCTGACGGTCCAACCTTCTTTCTTCAAAAAGTCGGCGATCAGTCCTCCCAGCTCCTCATTATCTTCTATGATGAGAATATCCGTCATGCATCCTCCTCAAATCCCGCGTCCCTAACGCCTAAAGACATGACAGCTCACTGCCATGCCTTTGGGGTGTCCTATATATTATAACATAATCTCACGGGATTGTAGACAAATTTTATTTATAACTTCCAATGTCGGTAAAGATTACGTCATCCGACGGACCGTCAATGCTCGTAAAGCTTACTTGCACGATATCCGTATGATAATCCACAATGATGATCTGGGAGGTTCCCTGATTGCGGACGTTTTCCACCTTCGCTTCGCCCTTCACCTTTCCCTGGTTTACCTTTTCCCGCGTGATCATCGTCTTCAGATCACCGACGGTGAATCTTTCTTTTTCCGCAACCCACTCATTGTACTTTTGGAATCTCACTGCGTTATTGTTTATCCAAAAACCATCCTGATTTCCTTCCGTGGTAAAACTATTCACGACGCACAAGCTGTCTGGATTTTCCCACTTAAGGTTCTTTAGGAGAGGCGTCTTCTCGTCACGCAAAACCGAATGGCCTTTGCCGCTTTCCTGGAGCTGCAACACCGCATCCTCGGCGCAGTAGGAATGATCCGCGTCCGTGATGATCAGATTGTGGCTCCAGGTATACTTTGCGCTGTTGGCAATCATAAAGTCGCCAACCTCCTTCGCCGTCTTGTACTCCTCCAACGCATAGCGGAGATCGTAGGTATAGCATCTCCTTCCATTGGATGAGTATGCCTCGCCGCTGCTTCCCACGTCAAGGATCGCCGCAAACACGCCGTCATTATTGATGGCGGAAATCAGGTTTTCAAAACCAAGGAACGAAATGCCCGTAAAGGAACGCTCCCCCTTCTTTACGTGGATCACCGCGTGTGCCGTGCACATCTGGTTCTCACTTCCCAAATTCCAATCCAGAAGCCGCATGGTGATCCTGTCTCCAGTGCCCGTCTTTTCTCCCCAAAGGGAAAGGGCGGAGCAGGCCGTTCCCCGAAGTGCCTCCGGAATAAAGTTGAAGGTGATTGCTTCCTCATAGCTAATCTTTCCGTCTTCCGCGAAACCGCGAGTGTCGCCGGAGAGTTCCTCCGCATAGGCCACAAGCTCCTCCCGATAGTCCTCCTGAACCGTCTCAAGAAGCGCCGAAACCCTGTTCCAAACTGGCTCAAAATCATCTACCAGTGCCGGGAACGCACAATAAATGTTTTCATAAACGTAGGGCTCTATGATCTCGTGAAATCCGGGAAATGCTTCCATGACCGTTCCCGCATAAGCCTTGCCGATCTCCTTTGGCGAAAAGTTTTCATAATCCAGCGTCACGTCATAATAATGCTCCATCTTCCGGATCTTGCAGGCCCCATTCTTCGAGGCATAGCTTCCAAGCTCCCGGTCCTTGCTCCCCGCATCCTCATAAACCTTCGGGTTTTCCACGTACGTATCGGATACCGCCGTAAGACTACTCGCTGCCTGCACCGGGATCGTAAACCCGTCATACGTTGCCTTCTCCCCGCATCCGCCAAGGCCCGCCGCAGCCAGGCACAACGCAGCCGCCGTTAACCATTGTTTTACTCTATTCTTCATCCTTACCAATCCCTCTCCATGAGCCAATTGCGCAGCTTTCTCTCCCGGACGGGTACGTCGTCCTCGGACTCCAGCTTCCCAAGATACAATTCTCCCTGAATGTTTCCGTCCACGAGAAAGATCACTCTCTCACTAAAGGAGGCCACCTTCTCACTGTGGGTTACCATCATGATGGAGGTACCCTCACGGTTCGCCTTCACAAGCTCGCCGATCACCTCCAGGGAAGCCTTCTGGTTCAATGCTCCCGTAGGTTCGTCCGCAAACACCATCTTCGGGTTGTTGATCAAGGATCTGCAAAGGCATGCCCTCTGCAGCTGTCCACCGGAGATTTCAGTGCTAAACCGGTTAGCCGTCTCAATGATGCCCAGTCTTCTCATCAGCGCCTCCGCGTCCTGATTGACCTCCGAGCGCTTTTTCTTCTTCGCCTGATATCCGGGAAGCACGATATTGTCCATGACGTTCAACTTCTTCATCACGTACATCTGCTGGAACACAAAGCCCATCTTGTGGAGCCTAACCTTTGCCATGGCCTTGCGGCTTAATCCGGAAAGCTCTTCGCCGTCAAATACCACCTTCCCCGAGGTCACGTCATCCATGCCGCTCACGGTATAAAGGAGCGTCGATTTTCCCGATCCGCTGGGTCCCATGATGGAGACAAATTCTCCTTCCTCCATGCTGAAATTCACGTTCTGCAGCACGTTATTGCTATATTCATCGATCACGTAGGTCTTACATAGATCCTTTACTTCCAAAACCTTACTCATTACGAATCCTCCAAATCTCAATATTCCGTATCTTCCGAAGCACGATCAGCATCACCACGGAAATCATTGCCGTGATAAAAATCGTCCACAGACAAGCCTTCAGGAAGCCTCTCGTGAAGCCAAAGCCCGTCAGTCCCAAGATCATCTTGAACAGTCCCCCTATAAGCCATACGACCACCGTGGGCGTCAGGATCAGCGAAAGCACCATCGCCGCCCCAAACAGGATCATCATGCGAAGGAACTGCCAGCCCTTCGTACTCTTCTCCCCAAATCCAGCGCTTGCAAGCAGCGCGATCTCCGGTTCCTCGTCCTTCATGAAGATCGTCTGGTACATCACCGCAAGGAACGCAAGCACGCCGGCAACGACCACGACCATAAGGTTTCGCATGAACGTAAAGAGTACGTTGTACATGCCAAGGAATCCCGTAGCGACCATCACCTCCGTATCAAAAATCTGATCCGGGAAGAGTACCTTCATCCGTTCAATTACTGCCGCTTTTTCAGAATCGGGGACGTTGATCCGGATGCCGACGCCCTGGAGCGTGGATCCCTCTCCCGGCGCGTCGTTGAACTCCTTCGCCATGATCACGTCCTTTTCATTAAACTTCGAAAGACGATCCACGAATCCGGTGATCACAAATTCTTCCTGCGCCTTTTGCGTGCTGAGGCGGTCCTGATCATATTTGTCATACTCTATGGTCACCACGTCTCCCACCACAAGTCCATGCATACTGGCCGTATCATAATCCATTAGGATTTCATTCCGTAGCTTCGGTATCTGACCGCCCTTCCGGACCCTCAGCCCTTCCGGATCAAATCCAAAATTCAAGAGCACCATCTCCGTCTGATCCCCAAAGAGCATCTTCGCATTGTGTGCCTTTTTCATTTCCAAGGTCACGTCAATGCCTTCCTTCATCATCATTGCCTCAAAATTCTTGATGAACAGGTCTCCCCTGCCCGTCCCCAGGGAGAGATCGTTATACGTGGCTTCATCGAAGCTGGTTACGAAATCCATTTGCTTAAAGGTATAATACTGATAGAGGAAGTCGGAGCTGATCACGGAATCCCGGATCTGGATATTCAAGATCACGACGATGCTTCCGATGGTAAACGCAATAAACAAAAGCACGTACCTCTTAAAATGTCCAAAAATGTCCGACAATGCAAGGAAAAGAGGTATCCCCATCTTTTTCCTGCGGTTTAGCTGGAAGCGGTCGCTGTGCCTGATCCTTTCCTGCCGCGCTTCCCCACTCAGAACGTCCATCACCGAGATCTTGTCCATCCTTCTCATGGAAAGGAAGATAAAAAGCATGACCATGCCGATGGTACAGATCGTGGCTACAATGGCAACAACAAAATCCAATGCGGAAAGGGAGTAGGAAATATTGTAATAAAACCTGCCGATCAGCATGCCTCCCGCGATCACGCCGAGGATGGCGCCAACGATGCCTCCGATCACCGCAAAGGCCACGTACTTCGCGGCCACCAACATCCGGAAGGAACGGGAATCCGTTCCCAGCGCCTTCATGATGCCTAGTTCCCGCTCTTCCTTCTTCAACATGGATCTGATCGTAAACCTTATGGCAAAGAAGACAATGAGCAACATAAAGCCCCCGGTGACGCACAGGAAAAACATCACCAATGCCGAAATCAGGGCTGAGTTACTGTAGTAATGACCGTCCATGAGGCATGACTTGAAATACGTGCCGTATTCCTCATCCTTCGCCAGCCTGGAATTTAGGATCTTCTGGTCGTTCGGTTCAAACTTCTCATCCGTCTGGAAACCGGTGATGCCCAGCTTCTGCGGCACCTGTGCGCTCAGGAACTCATAATCCGCGTCTGACAAAATAAACCGCTGCACAAAATCGTGGATCGGATCCCTCGTAATGTGCGAAATCTCAAATCCGAATTGCTTTCCATTGGGCATTGTAATAAAAAAATTATCCCCAACCTTTAGTCCATACTCCGCAGCAAATGCATAGGGAATGGCGATTTTCCCGCTCTCCACGTAGAATGGGGAGTTGTCCTGGTCATATACCAGATTCATGCTTCTGGGCTGTTTGACCAGAATATGATGATGTGAGCCAAAGCTCTGGCTGAGCCTGTTTAAGTCAATACCCTCATAATCAATGTTCGTACAATCGAAGGTGATCCCCTCGGAATGCTCGATCCTTGCGTCCGGATAGAATTCCTTTATGATCTCTTCCATTCTCTCCCGCTGCCGGTCCCTGTCCGCGTATAACAGCTGATAGCCGATGATCGCGTCATAAGGCTTGCACCTCTCCCGCGACACCGCCACTCCCCTGGTGTTCGCGAAGATCAGGAGCATGCTCGCGGTGATCAGCGTCGATACGATCACCATAAACAGCAGGATGATGACGTTCAGTCCCCTGCCATCCTTCAAATCCTTTTTGATCATTCGAAAAAACATAAGATTACTCCTAACGTCGCCGAAGCGATTTTCTCTGTATTTACTGTAGCATAGTTTCGAAACTGAAGTCAGTATAAAACAGAACTTTTTAAAAAGTCCTTAAAGAAAAAATCTTTTTTTAAAATTTATAAAAAACGGAGAGCCCGTCTTCTTAGGCTCTCCGAATGCATATTCATTACATTTTGAAGTTTTAACGCTTACGCCCCTGCTTTCCCGTACGCTCATAAAACAATTTGTATCCGTAATGGAAAACACCAGTCCCGTCGGAATGGAAACAAAGTTAAGGCAATTAACAGTATCAGCATTCCCCAATGGTCTGTCAGATACCGGAAATTGTCATGCGATGCCTCCTATCCGAATAGCCGTAATGGCAACCTGATCTCCCGTGATCGCCGCGTAAACCGTACGATTCACGTCCTTGATCACGGCCTTATTCCTCATACATATTCCAGCATTTTCAGTTATGACGGTGATCACGTCTCCCTCAACCTGAAACGTAACGGTAGCGTCATATCCTTTTACGTTATAATCCTTCCAAGCATCCCAGCCTTCGAAAGCATCGCTCTTAGTAATGTCCAGCTCCACGGAACAATGAGGATCCATCTCCCAGAATTCTCCGTCGAAACGCATAAAGGCAAGGTCTTGATAATTATTTCCATTCACCTTTCCGTCATCGGAACAGAATACGTCCACAAACGGACAATGCCATACAAGTCTCGCGGTTGGCAGGTTCTTCGTATGGAAGGAAATCTGCAATCCATCCCTGATGGGGATTCCTTCCGTTGCGTCCGTTCGATATCCGTCGATCTGCACGTTGGGAAGATCTCCCGCAGGACCGTTAATATAGCTGATCTCCTCCGCGATCCTCGGAATGTCGCCGTCAACCCATTCCTTCTCCGCCTCTTCTAATTTGACGTCACTGATCTTGCAATACTCGCCAGTCAGTCCCAAGTAGACAAACCTTGTACCATCCGGTAGCGCGACAATGATTTCCGCCGTCTGCTTTGTTCCCGTGATCCTGATCAATACGTGATCACGCACCTTTACGGCTTCAATCACGTATTCACCATCCTTCAGGCCTTCTGACAACTGCGTTTTTGAGAAAGTCGTTTGCATTTTTCTTGCGCCAACGGTCAGGTTGCGTCCGTCAAACCAGATCTCTCCATATTCAAAATAACACAGCTCCTTGACCTCTTTTTCCGCACTATGTACCCTTCCATCCAGGGAATCAAATAAAACTAAGGACGGAACCGGAATTCTCCCCGCATACTCTTCCGCGTGGCTTACCGTCACGTGAATGGTCGTCATGCGCGGCGTTACCTGTATCCCTTCCGATACCTTACTCCTTCGCTTACCAATGACGAACTCGGATTTTCCTGAAAGCTCCCCGGCTTTCTCCCGCTCACTCATCTCATACTCTGGATCCATGTCTATGAGACGCACCATCAAACGGGCATACTCCGGATCAAACTGCGTGCCGGCACCCTTGACCAGTTCTTCCCGCACCATTTGCTGCGGGATCACGTCGCGATAACTCCTCTTTGACGACATTGCAACGTACGCATCCGCCACGGAAATGATTCTCGCGATCTCAGGGATGTCCGTTCCCTTTAGGCCATATGGATAACCTTTACCGTCATACCTCTCGTGATGACCGCTCGAACTAATGCTAACGTAGGGATACTCACTGATGCCCCGCAGGATCTGTGCTCCAAAAAGGGAGTGCTTCTTGACCTCCTCATATTCCTCTGCAGTGAGCTTCCCTTCCTTGGTGATAATGCTCTCAGAAATCCCGATCTTTCCAACGTCATGAAGCAGAGCGGCATAATACACTTCATCGCACTCTTCTGCGCTCAACCCCTTCATTTCAGCAAGCTTGCGAGAATACTCGGCAACCCTCATCGAATGACCGCGCGTATAGCCATCCTTCGCATCAACCGCATTTGCAAGTACTTCCGCAACGTCTATCGTAAGCGTCCGCATTTTCTGATTGGACTCCTTCAGCTTTTCGTACGACTCCCGGCGATACACCGCGGAAAGATAACAGTAATACTCCATAATGCACAGGACCATGACAGCATTCGCAAAACCTAAATCTTGTCCAACTTCCAAAAGCGACACAAGAGTTAACTGCACAAACGTCACGAGCAGAATGATGCTCTTGTGCCACTCGCCCGCCCGGATGGCAGCTGCTATGATGCACGCTAAGATAAGAAGATACGTTAACTGCACGTAATAGATTGTCAAGTACAGCAACCCGCTCACCAATATTCCTTCGCCGGAAGCGTCAAATCTGATGAACACCTGACTATACAACGCCGATGTATAAACCAGCATATTGATCACTGCAGGAATGATGCAAAGCAGCTTATATTTTTTGTCACGCAGGATGATGAGCAGTTCCGTCAGGATCACGCACGGATGCAAAACAAAGCTTAGCATGCACGTCAAAGTGCAAATAATGTCTAACAGCGCTCTCGTTTTCCGTGAATACGCTGTCACGCTCGTACCCACGGCCAGCATTTCAAAGATCGTGACCGCAAGCATCAGAACTATGCTCGCGACAAAAAGCTTCGTCTCCGGCATCTTTAATTTCCTGTTTGCGAAAATCATTAAACCGAATGCAATCAGGATCATAAGCAGCATAAAATTTTCCGTAACGTAAAAGCTTATCATATTCCCACCTCAAGATCACATATTTTCAATACGTTATTTCCGTCCGCAATACGCGATCGCGTCAACCTGAAAATGCAAACCATCTTTCCCGCCCACGTGCGCAAAGTTCGTCTCGATGGATTTACGCGCGGGATACTTCCCATGAAATCTCTCCTTGATAACCTTCTCCATAATGGGAATGTTGTAAACGTCCCTGAAGAGGCAATCCATCTGCACCACGTTCTCCAGCTTCAGTCCAACCATGGCCAGACGCGCTTCCATATTGTCGAAGGCGCCGTTGATCTGCTCCTCGATCGTCCCGCCGATATTACCAACGCAATAACTCAGGAAGCAATAATCTCCCGCCTTCACGATGCCGGAATGCGCCCACTGTTCATTGACGTCATAACGCTCAATTCCGTCAGCGCCCTCCTTCGGTTTATCCTGCACGCTTTCGGAAGTTTTCTCCTGCATACTTTCTGCCGGTTTCGCGCTCACGTTCTCCGGTGCGTTTTCCCTCAAACCTTCCGGTGCATTCGCTTTCGGCACCGCGGTTGTCCCGGCAGCGAGATCCTTCTTGATTCCGGAATAACACTCCTCAATCTTTTTAAGGATGGCACTGCGCGATCCCAGGTAGAAAGAGATTTCAGCCCCCGTAATGATCCGCAAGTCATCCGCCTTGTCATAGTTAAAGGGGTCATCAGAAACAATTCTCAGTACGGAAGAATCCATCGCATCATATTCCATGGGAATGCAACAATATTTCAAAGCCTTATCCTTGGAAAGGCTGCTCAGCGCCCGTGGCCCAATCTCAATCTGCGCAACGTCACAATACGGCACCCCCGTCACCATCGACTTGGCCTTGCATACTTCCTCCTCTGACGCTTCCTCCGCCTTCATGCCCTTATCCGCAAAGTACTTTTCCAATTTTTCTTTGATTTCTTCATTTGTCATGACGTTACCTCCTCCCACAATCGTAAGTCAAGCGCTACCCGCTTTATTATATCAAAAATTGACTGAAAAAGATACCATAAACGTCAGCTTTTTACTTTTTTATGGTAAATTGCTCATATTTGGATACTATTTTTTGAATCAGCTTCCCTTGCGCGTCTCGGAATTCCTCCCAGATTTCATTTCCGTGTTCATCATAGAAAAACATACGCGTATCTATAAGCGTACCTCTTGCATCATATAAAGCTTCCTTACTCAGATTCCCATCCTCGTTATATTCATATTCAGTATAACGAATCATCCTGCCTCCAGTAGCGTGTTCACTCATTTTTATCAGGCGTTCTTCCTCATCATATTCATATTCCAGGCAATACTGATAAGAAGAGACCAGTTCCCCCTGATGATAAATCTCGATCTCACAGATGTTTCCGCGCTCGTCCCTTTTGTATTTTGTATTTTGGTCCAGGAAATCGGTATTGTCTATGCTTTTGACGGTGGCTCCCGTTATCATGCCATCCTCAAGCACGTACTCGTAATGGTAACTATCGTCTCCCACGTAATCTTCCTTTTCGTACCACGTGGGCCTCCCGTCTTCAAGAAAGCCTCCATAGGTCATGACGTATATCAGATTCTGTGCTTGGTCGTAGCACTCTTCCTTGACCTGATTCCCCTTGTCATCATAGAAAAAACGCGTGATCCTGTCCTGATTGGGCAAATCTGGAAAAAATATTGTCTGCCTCGTACAAAGCCAAATCTTTTCGCCATCCGGCTCTGGAACCTCGTCTGACGCTCCCTCTTCCCCTAACGCATTCTCGCCGACGCTCCCGCCGCTACTCCCATTGGCCTTCTCACCGGCGCTCACGCCTGCCTGCCCGTTGTCGCTTTCCGACTTCTTTCCCGTTTTATTTGAGCATCCCGCCAGGCAGAGGAGGAAACATACCCCTATGATCAAAAACACCGCTTTTATCCGTTTCACGTCATTTCTCCTTCCCGGATAATAATTCAAAGATGCTCTCGTCCTTGTCTCCGCTCTTTCCGGCCGACAAAAGAATCTGAAGAAGTCCCAACGCCAGCATGTAATACAAACCTTTTCCCACCGTGTGTTCAAACACGTCCAAACCCATTAGCTCGTTATACTCCATGAAAAACATGTAAACGTTGCAGATCAGCGTTATTGCGCTCAGGCTCTCAAAGAGACCCACAAAGAAATTCCACTTCTTTGCCAGCTCTCCGTTTTTGAGCCACGTCAAAACGATGGCGACCAGCTCCATGAGCACCAGGATAACGTAAATCACCTTTATGACGATTGCGAGATCTCCCCCTATGAGCTCCGTAGCCTGTATCCCATTCTGCGATCCCGGATTCAGCAAATCCAGCGCCGTCGCGTCAAAATGCTTCATAAATGGCATGTTGATCATATAAATTGAAAACAGACAAAGAATACTCATGACTACTTTTCTTTTTTTACTCATTCCTTTACCCCTCTGCGCTGACAGCACCCTGCCTTATGTCTTTCCTTTTTGAAAATGTATCACGTGACGATGCTAAAATCAATACGCCTGGAGCAAAAACTGAGGAAACTCCCTTATTCCCGCATGAGCACGTATTGACCGCCGTAGCTATCCCTGTTATACTAAAGGCAGTCACGTTAACGTTTTTTTGCTATAAGAAAAGGGAATGAATATGACAGTTAAAAACATGATGATGACAAGAGGCCATATTGTTCTATGGCTAGATGGAGACCGATTTGTTTACATGCAAGGCGAACTCACGCTCGGGCACAAATTCTACGTGGATCTTCCCGTTGATTGGTATTGGATCAAGAAACCTTTACGGAATTTTTATTTTCTGAAAGATGAGCAGATCATCAGGACAGTGACTCCCCTTGAAAAAAAGGATATCATCGCTGCCGTAAATGAACGAAACCGGAGAGAAGAATTTCAGATCGTTTTTGATTGATTACGGCTACCCTCAATAGTTAAAGCAAATGCATTACTGCACTAGCCGTCAACTACTGCGAATAGTTGGCGGCTATTTCTTTTTGTCCTTAAAGAGGTTGATAATTTTCATGCGTTACCTCCTTTTTGGGATCCTATGGATGCCGCACTTTTACGGCACCTTACCGTTACTCTTTGCTTCCCGCCAAACGTGCAGGTATATAGTGTCAATTCAAAATCCGTCCGGATCATCTCTTCTACTTGATCCGGATTTAATATCTCGATCTCCTCTACAACATAACCATGCTTTGTTCCATCCGCGCCGACCAGAATCACTTCGTCTCCGCGTTTCACCTTGGAAAGCCTTCCAAAGCCGCTTTTATAATTGTGGCCGGAAATGACCAGTCCGTCTTCAATGGAACCATAATACTTGCAAGGAACCTTCTTGAGAATTGTTTCACTCAATTCATCCGAAACCGGCAATTCCAATTCTATGCCCGGTATAAAGAGAACGCCCAGATAGTTTATTCCATCAACGTAAACGGTTTCATCCAAAGAATCATTGCCTCTGGCCAACTCCTCAGCTTTGTCCGTTATCGCCGGATCCGCACCCACGTCATTGTTCATCGGATCATCCTGTTTTTGTTCCGGCAGATCGTCCCGTTTTTGATTCAGCATTTCCTCCCTGATCAAAGAAATGGTCTTCCCTGCCTCCTCAGCAACCTTTGCATCTTCCGCGTCATTCGCCAAAAAAAGGAGAAGAGCTCCAATCAGAAAGACCACTCCAATGGCAATACACGGAATCCCGGCCTGCACGTGCTTTCTTTTCATGCTCTACTCCTTTTTCAGTTCCATGCGTCTGAGATAAACTCCCACGCAAACAAAAACAATTCCTAGGCCTGCCAAAACAAATATGGGCCATTTAAGTTGTCCAGTCTGGATCAACATTCCCGTATTTGAAACGTAAACGCAGCCACCTTCTTCACTGTAAGAAACGACGTAACCCTTCGGAACTTCTTTCTCGCGGACGGTCCACACATCCGCCACGGAAAGGCCTTCCCATTTATAAGACCAGTGATTTCCGTCCGAGAGCGTAATTTCCCCGACCGGTGATCCGTTTTTTAACAACTCAATCACAACGGAAGACGGCCTGTTATGACCATTGTCGTTCCAAAGCTTTTTCACCGTCAGCTTCTTGCTGACTTCTTTGCTGGTCGCCAGCGCCTTTGGCGTCGCGATTACGTAATAATTCCAAAGAGCGTCATCGGATTGCGGCAATGCCATCAGGAACGGAGAAAACGTAACGCCATCCGTTACGGCACTTACGTAAATCAGATAAAGCCCCGTCTCCAGCCCATGATAAATAGCTTTTCCGTCGCTTCCGGTCACGGCCTTTGTCGGAGCAATCGCGTGATCCATGGAATACCGAAATACTGCCGTTATCGTTCCCGTCGACTCAATGCTTGACAGATCCAATCCGGAATCGGCAAAGTCACCGGCAGGTTTGTAAACCACTTCCTCGCCTTCTACTTTGACGTCAGCCACCTTCGTCAGATTGACTTCACGGTTCTTTACTATGTTTCCAGACAAATCCTTGAGCTGGATTTCCGCCGTGCCAAGACGCATGAGATCAATGTCTTCCGGCTTCGGTGCCGCCTTACAGGTAAGGCTCAGCATGACGTGACACGTCAAAAGGAGAAGCACCGCAATCCATTTATTCAATTTTTTCACGGTTTGCCCTCCTTTCCGGCGCATCGTCACTCCTCGTCATCGCTTTGTTTTTCTTTCTTCATGCTTGCAAGCTTTTTGTTCAATCTCTTTAATCTTCTCTTCCTGTCTCCGTAATCCAGAAACGCCAGGAAGCTAAATGCAATCACAACCAATGGAATCAGGATAAAGATCGCCACGATCCACGGCTCGATCTGGAAAGCTTCATTGGCCACGTAGATTTTCGGCGCGGAAACAGGTTCTTTTTCGCCCCGTGCGCCCCTCACCAACAGTCTGTGCGAGTTGATGCCATAGGGCGTGCAGGTAAGTAGCGTACAATAATCCTTTCCGTCTTCAATCTTAAGGTCTTCAGCCTCCGTCGGAAGCACAATCTTAACCTGATCAATGACGTAAGTCAATTCCATGTCATGAATTGTGATGGTAAACGAATCTCCCACTTCCAGCCTATCCAAATCCGTAAACAATTTCGCACTGGGAAGTCCTCTGTGCCCTGACAGCACGGCATGCGTTGAGGAACCTCCCACGGGGAAGCTCGTCCCCGGGAGATGTCCGACGCCAATCTGCAGCACTTCTTGCTCAACGCCGTGATAAATGGGCAATTCCACTCCAATTTTATCAATGGATATATATCCCATGATACCGGTTCCGGTAATGTTTAAGGTTTGATGATATCCCTCGATCAGCCACGGTTTATAAAATGCATCCGGCGTCTTGGCAAGCGTCTGATTATACTCCTTGGCCTCCTCGACGTCCTTCCGGAGCTTTTCCGAATCAAGTCCCTCGATAAAACTGTGATATTCCGTAATTACCTTGGATGAGTGCCTTCTGTTCACGTAATCACTCAGCACCGGATAAAGCATAATTCCGACACCAAGTACAAAAATCAAAAAAATGACTATGCCGGATAAGTGTTTTTTCATACCAAATAAACTTAGAATTCCTTATTGCTGACTCTTCTCTTGGTGATAACCAGCGTAACGGCAAGAAGAACCAAAACGGCACCGATCAAGTAAAACAGCACGGTACCCATGCCACCGGTTTCAGGCATGTGAATACCCTTATTATTCTCGATTTCAAGCTCGATCACGCCATTGTCAACGACTGCATTTCCGCTGGTAACGGTCCAGGTACAACCGGTCAGCGTGGGTTCTGCGGTAACGGTTACGGTCACGTCTCCGATCGAATTGTAACCACTGGGTGCCTCATCCTCGTGAATCACAAAGCTTCCGCTGCTGATACCCGTAAACTCAATGTCGCCGGTAGCATTTGTATACGCGCTTGCGTTAATGGGTAACGTGCTTGTGGTCATATCTACAACCGTAACTTCCGAGTACTTAACGGTGGGGTCACCCTGCTCCTCGGTGGGCTTCGTGGTGGAGAAGGAACCGTCCTTTAACATATAATACGTTCCGCTGGCATCCACCTGGTAAATCTTTCCATTAATCATCGTAACCTGCGTAGCTTCACCGGAAATCGTAAACTTTGCGCCGGCCAACTTCTCAAACGTTTCTCCGTCAACCTTGGTTAGGTGAACCTTGGTCGTATAGGTAACGGTCTTGATTTCGGGCGTCTTGCCAACGGGATCATCAGAACTGGGTTCGTCAGACGTAGAAGTAACCTTGATATTGGGGTTGTTGGAATACGTTAAGCGTGCCGTATTGGGATTGCCGCCCAAACCGCCAACAACGGCGTTCTGATTCAGGGTTGCGGAATAAGTAATGGTGATTGCCTTGCCGGCAAGTGCCTTATACTGAATGAAATTCTTGAAAACTACGGTAAATTTCTGACCGGACTTTTTCACCTGAACGTCTACGGTACCGGTATATCCCTCAATTTCTACTGCCACGTCATCGTTAAAGGTTAATCCGTCACCCAACGTATCTTCCACTACGAAGAAGTATTTCTCTTCATAACCAGTCATCGCGGGAACGGCGGAGGTAATCTGATAATTAATCTTATCACCGATGGATGCAACGTTTGCTTCAACGGTTTTGGAGCCTTCCACGATCTTCTTGTCAATCGTCGGAACTTCTGCCTTTGCGGTGATGGTCACGTCTCCCAGAACCTGAAGCATAAAATCAGTATACGCCGCATTATTCTGAGCACTCAGGGAGCCGTCCTTGTCCTTAATCAAATAATAACCCGGTCCAGCCGAATTTACGTTAAGCTCGCTGCTTCCGCTGGCGCTGGCCGTGGTAAGATAATTCGAAACCACGTCTGCAAAATTTGTTGCTCCTCCGGGGAAGCTTCCATCTGCCAGAATCTTTGCCAACGCCTCAGCAGTCGTTATGCTGCTGGTAATAACGGTATTGTAATCCGCAGAGCCATGCAGGAACGTCATCAATGCGTCACTATCCACGCCTTCGCCCCAAACCACGTTGGAGAGAACCTTATTTTCACCGGTACCGTAAACGGTGCCCGCGAAAATCTGATACGCCTCGAAGGTATGCGTTGCTTCGTCATTTGTACCATTCGTGATGGTAATCTTGTAATCTGCCGCAAATACCGTCATGCCAAGGAGCAATACGGTAATCATGCAACTGATCAGTGCCAATAAGTTCTTCTTTGTTTTCTTCTTCATGCCTGTCTTCCTTCCTTATCTCTCATATATTTTCATTCTTATTTATCAGTTTACGCGGATCCGTCTCCGGCACAGCAGAAATGCCGCAAATCCAATGAGCATTATGCCTGCCGTCAGGTAAATGATCGTTCCCCCGCCTCCGGTTTGCGGCAGGAGGTAGGTTGCCTCATTCACGAACTCAAACGTTCCAAACGGATTAGGATTCAAAAGCTCTGCAGTGACTATTCCGTCTTCGTCCATCGAAATCCGAACCGTCACCGGGATTTCCGTGGTATCGTATTGATACGGCCCCGGCACGTCCGGAATCACTTCGCGTATCTTATAGTTGTAAATCAATGGGGTACCCGACGTAACCGTGCCGTTTTCCAACTCATACGTCAAGTCCTGGAAAACAATGTTGCCATACTCGTCATTTGACGTTACGTCGATCACGCCGCCGTCTTCATCCACCAGTTCAAATTGGAAGAGATTGGGCTCCAGCGTGCCGCCCGTCACCGTCTTTTTGCCTTCCATCGACACCACTACATAATTCTTTTGCGTTCTAAGTCTCGATGTGAAATCCAGCCCCGAATGATTCGGACACTTGTTCCTTGCGTCGATCACGGCCTGCGGTCCCAATGGAATCTGAATGTTCTGCACCACAAACTGACTTTCCGCCTCAGACTCACTGATCTCGCTCGCCGGCGTTGTGTGCGCAGTCCCGTTTGACTGTCCGTACGTTCCCGTCTCCACAACCTTTTCCCTCAGGAAATACGTAATGTCCACGTCAAACAAGGCATGATCTGCGTCTTTATGCCGGAACATCTTCGTGCTGTTGTGTCCTTCGGAATCCCACTTGGACGTCAGCTCATACTGCGTCGTCCCCGGCTGACCATTCTGCATGTAATCCCTTGTCACGTAATGCTGCAGCTCTGCGTTGTTTTTGTCATATACGTAAGCATGATTTACCTTTGTTACCTCAGACTCATAGACGTAAGTGGTTCTTACGTAATTCCCCTGCGCGTCGTAAACGGTCTTAACGTCCTTATACCATCCGCCGTCAGCGATTTCAATGTCCGCATGATCCGCTTGATCATTGTTGTCCAACACCTCTACGTAGAATAGGATGTCATTAAACCACCAAGCGTTATCATCTCTGTCTAAATGAACTGCAACCTTTCCGGTTCTGTTTGCAACGTACTGTGCATGAATGTAATTCTGATAAGTATCTCCAACCCGGTGAGTCACGTCAAAGTCATAGGGATGCTCTGCAGTTCTTCCAAGAATCCCAGGGTTACCGTTACCTTCCACCCAGAATCTATAGCCATCCGTCGATCCCTCCGTGGCATACAGTTCCAAAACCTCTCCCACGTACAGCACGTATGGCGCGTCTACGTGGTTTACGTAATATCCTCCGCTCACTGGTGCGGAATAAAAATTATAACCATTCAAGAACTCATGTATTTTGTCTTTTTCGGAAGATCCAAGAGCCGTTATGACGTAAACCGAAAAGGTCTCCGTCTCAAACACGGCGCCTTCCTGGTTTTTTTGCTCCGTGCTGACCAGTTCCACGCTTCCGTCATCATGCTGGTGAATCAGACATATCTCACCCTCGGAAAGCGTTTGTTCCGTTGGAAGTGAAATCTTAACCTCCACCTTTTGGTTCTCCAGCGGATCCAGCTCATTGCCGTTTTCATCCAGGAAACAGATATCCACCGCCACGGCATCAAGTACCACGTCTCCGTAAGCTGCCGCTCTTTCGGCCGCCTGCAAGGCTTCCGTCTTTGAGACGTCCTTGACCGTCATAGTCACGTTTTGGCCAAATGCATCCTTCGGTGCAACGGCCCACACCTGAACTCCCGCAGGAGAAGTTGCATGGAAGGATTCTCTTTCGATTTCCTCCTGACCGCCTGCAGAAGGTTCCTCGCCCGTCTGGCCTTCGTCCTCCGGCGTTTCTCCAGGTGGTTCCTCGCCCGTCTGGCTTTCGTCCTCCGGCGTTTCTCCAGGTGATTCCTCGCCCGTCTGGCCTTCGCCCTCCGGCGTTTCTCCAGGTGTTTCCTCATCCGTCTGGCCTTCGCCCTCCGGCGTTTCTCCAGGTGATTCCTCATCCGTCTGGCCTTCGCCCTCCGGCGTCTCCCCAGGTGCTTCCTCGCCCGTCTGGCCTTCGCCCTCCGGCGTTTCTCCGGGTACTTCCTCGCCCGTCTGGCCTTCGTCCTCATTACCGCCAACCGTTTCTTCGGTTCCCGGCGGGGCTCCCTGTCTTACGTTGGCCGAGGTGATCAGAATGCTCTCGTCCTCCATCGCGATTCCGTCTCCCCGAAGTCCCCAGAAAACACCAAATCCAAGCGTCAAACACAACAATAAGACGACGGGCAACGCCCTTCGTCTTACTCGTTTTCGTCTCTTTATTCTGTTGAGATGGTTTTGAGCTTTCTTGTTCAATCTACTTCCTCGTCCTCTTTACTGACGCCATGCCACATTCTAACCAAGACCGTTCCCAACACCTGACTCTTGTCCACAAAACCTATTGCCGAATTTCGGCTGTCAATGGATGTTTCCCTGTGATCGCCAAGGACAAAATACTTTCCGTCAGGCACCTGCATGGGAAATTCCAGATCGCATTTTCCCCTGCTTTTCTCGCTAATGTATGGTTCGTCGACCAAGTGATTGTTCACAAAAATATTACCCTCATCATCCATGTCGACGTAATCGCCCGGAATTCCGATGACTCGCTTGATCAAAAGCTTGTTCTGCCAAGATATGCAACAAAGCTGTCCCGTCTTAAAGCCTCCGCTTTTGCGAAGCAATAAAACGTCCCCGTCACTTAACGTCGGCTCCATGCTGTCTCCGGAGACTTGAATTACTGGGAAAAACAGAAACGATAACAGAACAGAGATTGCTGCCACCACAATCAAAGTGGATATGGTGCTGATTAGCGTTTTCCAAAACAAAGCATTATGTTGAAGACGCTTCTTCTCCTTAAGGACTTCCGCTTCCGAGGGAACATACTTGCCAACCCGGTTTTCTTCAACCATATCATAGACAAGATCTACTAATTCTTTACGACTTAGATCTTTTAATTCACGTTTTTTCAATTTTTCACCCTTTTCAAGCAATTAAACGTAACCGCTTACATCCTTGTTTGAATCATTTTACTGGGCTTCACAAAAACTATATCATTAATAAAAGTTTATGTCAATATTAAAATATGAGCATAAAATATAAAAAAACGGGAAAACTGTAACAATTGTGTTACAATTTTCCCGTTTTTATTTTCAATTAGTTTTATCCCTTCATCGGCGTTCCCTGCGTATCCTCATTACGGTAGATCATGCCCACGTCCGCAAAAGCTCCGTTACGTCAAAATCATGTCCCACCCTCATTTCTTCACAAACACCGCCGATTATCCAATCTCCCACGTGACCGTGACGGTATCCGACACCTCAATGTCATCGGGTTCAATGTTCACGTCATACGATCCGCTCGCCTTGCATGCCATCATGGGGCGATTGCGGAAGCTTTCACCCATGGGACTGCATTCAAAATTTAGTTCGCCCCAGGAATAATCAATGCTCTGGATCTGCTTTAGCTTCACGCCTGCTGCCTTCGCCAGGACGGCTGCCTTTGCCTTCGCATCCTCCACGGCCTTGCCGAGGAGCTCATTCTTTGATGCTTCCTTGTCCTTCACGGTGTAGCTGAGCCAGAACTCAGGCGTGATCTTCTCCGCGTTGGCAAGCGCGTAAAGTACCTTCCCAAGCCTTGCATTGTCAGAATCGAACTCCACCTTCATCTCGTGCCGGAACTCATATCCGACAAAGCGCTCCTTCCAATTCCCGTTCTTCGTCTGATAACTCTCACGCTTCGTATTCACGTTAAACGAGAGCGTCTTTACGTCCTCCCGCTTGAATCCCAAGCCCTCCAGAATGTCCTTCAGGACCTCCGTATCCTCGGAGGAACGGCGCAGCGACTCCTCATAAACCTTATAACATCCCTCCAGCGTGACCGTAATGCGCGTCACGTCCGGCTTTACCTTGAGATTGCCCTTTCCAGTCACCTTGATCAGCCTCTTGTCTTCCATCCATTCTTCCTCCGTTTTCATCCTAAATCACTGAAGACGTTTCCTTACCAGTCACTGTCCCAGTCCCAGTCATTATCGTAGTCATAATCCCAGTCATCATCATCGTCATTCCAATCATAGCTCCAGTCATCATCGTCATCCCGGTCATAACTTTCACTATAGCGTTCATCCCGGTCGGAACTATTACTATATCTGTCATTCTGACTGCCACTGCTCTCACTCTGGCTGCTGCCCGAAGAAGAACTGCCGAAGGGTTCGATCTGCAATCCGGAAATGCTTGTGGCATAGGCATCATAATCCGCCACGATCCCTTCGACTTTTGAATCAACTACGTAATCCCATTTCCCGCTCCCGAAATCATAACAAAACCATAAGTACCCAGTGTTGTAATAATATGCATCGTTATAGTAATAATACCCGGAGCGATACAACGTATTTACGTTCTCCGCTGCCTTATTCGAGGCCTTATTCGCGGCATCGCTCGAGGCATACGCGATCAAACCAACCACGGCGATCAGTGCAACGATGACGATGATTTCATGAACCGAATCTTCAAATTTATTTCTTTTTTTGTAGTAATGCGTCGGAATATATTGTTGATAATAATTATACCCGCTTGTATAGCTAGTGCTTTGAGGGAAAGGATTCCTCTGCCCTTTGGCATCTTTCGCCGCCATTTCCATTTCCCGCATTTTTAGGTAAAGCTCACTTACGGCATATGCTTCATCCGTCCCTTGATAGTGAATCACCCTGTTTCCATCCGCCTTATTCTTATAAACGACGAATTCGTCTCCGTCCCGATAAATTCCATAAGCCTTTGGCCAGATATAATTCTCATCCAAATGCAGATGGATCTTCTCCAACGGAATGTCGTTTTCCTTCACGTAAGCCTTAAATTCATCGATCGTCTTTGGTACATTGTTAGTCATAACACCATACCTCCGCTATTTCTCTCATCATTTCACTTTGCTCGGTTTCACTAGCCCCAGGTCAATAAATATGTCATCAACCTTTGACCTTTCATCATCGTCGGAATGCATACAAGATACGCGGATCACCTGTTTGCCCAATTGATATACGCCGCCCTCTTGTTCAATGATAAAAGAAGGAAAATCAATCGGGACGTATCCAACTACGTATTTATATCTTATAAATCCACGCTTTAAGCCCTCCTCGTCATCGTCGGCAAACTTTTTGTAATATTCATCAGCATCCGTCTTATCAGAAAACGTAATGGCAATAAGATAAATATGATACCCTTTTTCTTTTCCATCCCTGCTCCTCCTAGAGTTCTCTCGCCTTACGTGGCCGGTGCTTCCTCCAGAAACTCCGCCAATTTTTTTATCACGTTCGCATACGCTTCAAAGACACTTTCTTCATATACGGCATCAAACTCATCAAAGACAAAATTTAATTCATAACCCCCTAGCGCATTGATAGCTTTTCCGGAAGTGGTCACCCAGGATCCCGCCTGGCTGTCTTCGGTTCCTTGAAGATACCAGTTATCCAAATAAAGGACTCCGTCTCCATGCGGTTTATCGTATCCAAAGGCATTTTCATCATAAAAGCCGTCCGCATAGTTCATCATGTTCTCTTCCCATTCTTCATCGCTTACTCCGACTTCCATGTCCACTAGCACTAAGATGATGTCACATTTACACCGTTCTTCGCATTCAGCGATCAAGTCGGTCAAAGCCTTCTCTTCATCATCCGTCAGAATGTCAGCATAGTCAAACAATCTCTCAGAGGGAGACTCATCGTTTGATCGTTTAACCTCAGCACGGTCATCACTCTCGCTACTTTCAACTAACTCAACGCTTTCTGCGACTTCGCTACTCTCTTCAATCTTGTCACTCTCATCAACGCTGGCAGTTTCTTTGTCTTCTTCTGATGCTTTATCGTCTGCTTTTTCAACGGAGCCAACCGAGCTTTCCATCTGGGCCGTCGTCGCAGCCGTTTCTTCATTCCTCGCGCCCGATGCACAGCCACACAGGCATGCGGTGATCATTAAGATCGTTGTGATCCTTAAGTACTTTCTCATTAATCCAATCCTTTCATTTCTCATACAGTTTCGTCAAAAGTCCAAATACTTTGCACTTATATTTTATCATAGTTTCCTCATCAAAAAAACATCAAAATAGAAAACGATAAAGCAGTTTAATATGCTAATTGCTCCATATTATCTCAAAAAGGGCGTAACCCTCTCTGGTTACGCCCTCTAACCATTTTAATTTATATAATTCTGAATCAACAATAGTGCCAACAATACTGAGCTTGGGAATCTAATTCTTTTCCACACTTATGGCAATAAGCCATGCTTCACCACCCAGAAGACTCTCATTGGCTGCATTGACGATGGCCTGTATGTCAGTTACTTTCGTAATGTCTCCCTTTATAGCTCGCATTTTATCACCTCACATAACGTCATAAATTGTTCGTTCCCATCCAAAATAGTGTATCTCTAGATTGTCTACATATTGAGAAAGAGAAAGTTTTCTCAGAAACTCTTCCTGCGCAAAAAGCTGAAGTACCATCTGAAACGGGATATGAGCTTCTTTTGATTGGCTTTTCAATCTCGTCATTACCGATGCTGCCATGTTCTTTACAGCCATACCCCCAGCACCTCTCTTACTTTTTTCTCCACATGCAGCAGTTTAGCGTATTTCATAAGCCTTGCCGCGACTTTATTGGGATCTTGAACATAGCGCTGGATGGCGACGTTAAAGACTTCTCCGTCAACTTTGTTCCTGTGAAGAAGAAGGTCACAAATCGTTCTTTCCCTGTCATATATCTTGACATGCCTACCATCAATTTCCGCTTCTTCTATCCCTACGGGATAACGGTCACCGCTAACAAAATGCGGCCTCACAATGGGATAATCGATATAAAACCTGGTTCTGGTGCTTTTATTGTCCACTGCAAGATGCCAGGCGGCCGGGGTTCTGTCCGTATATCCATAGTAATCCAGAGCACTTTCCATGCATATCACGCCATCCGGGAAGAGCGTCGTAATGGCAGGAATATCCGAAAAGGAATCCTCACCTGAATACTGATAATAACCTCGTCTAACCTGTTCAATTGCGCCTTCTTTAAGCAGCTGTTGGATCTTTTTGTAATAAAAGCCTTCCGCTTTAAGCTCAGCTGTTTTCATTAGACCGCCATATCTTTCAAAAACTGTTTTTAGACTATCGTCCATAACATTTTCCTCACATTTATTTTGTAATACAACTTTGATATAATTTTTGTATAGATTGATAAATCAAGTATACATGGCGGATCAAAAAAAGTCAAGCAAAAAGAGGCTAACAGAGATAATCTCCGCTAGCCTCATTCACGCATCTAAACAGAATCTCTTTAATTTCCTACCTCCCGCACCGCCGGATGCGTCTTTCAAAGATCAAGACGTTTTGGTCGAGCGTGGAGTTGATGCCGATGGACATGCCGTTCAGTTCCGTCAGGGAAGAATCATGGCCGATCTCGTTCGGGATCACAAACGCAAGGCGCCAGCCCTTGCCGGCATGGGCAGCGATGACCTCACTCATGCGCTCCACGTCCACGACGCCATGCTCTTTATCCAGGATCGACACGATGTCATATTCAAACTGGTCATTGAGCTCCATGATCACCTCATCTGATAACTCTGATGAAAACTCGTTATAATTCTTCTCCTCGTTCATATACATCCTCCTTTTCTGCCTAAATCCCTCAGCGTGGCATCAATCTCCTGCATCCAGGCATTTCCGGTTTACGTGAACCCGCTTCCCCTACTCAGGCTGCCTTAAGTTTAGCGTCATGAGAAACATGTTCGTCTGATCCGCGACGTTCTGAAGTCATTGCAGTTCGTATCCTATATTATCATAAACCATTTATGGCAGAAAATATAGTGATGATTTCCGCACGTTAGGGGCATTTATCATGCATCCAACTTTTTTGTAACGAAATCCCCTCGTCGCCGTCTAACCGATGAACGTGAATAAAAGCAATGATGGAGGCAATTAGATGAAAAAGATTATTTCAACAACCCTAAAAATATTGGTTTTCTTCCTTGGATGGGCCATCCTCGCCGGAATCATTACCGTTCCGTGTGAGGATCCTGCCATATGGAGATTCTTTGCAGAATTGGTACCATTTCTAGTCCTGGTTGTATTTACGGTGATCTTTCTTCTGCTCGAGAAGAAAGAGATCCGCATTCCCATAAAAGAGAATCTAGTCAAGGGTACGGTTGTCGGAACGATCACGGGCACCATTTGGATCGCAGTTGCTGCCGGCGTGCTCATGGCGTCAAGGCAGCTGATCATAACGGATCAGGAGACGGTGCATATACTCTGGCTTTGGATTCTGTCCGCTTTGATCAACGTGGTCATGCAAGAGCTTCTGATCAGGGGATATATGTATCAACTGTTGAAAAAGAAATTTAATCTCCCCGCAGCCGTAATCTTTACGACGGCATTGTTTACGCTCCTGCACGGCGGCGCATTTGAAGCCGGGGTGATCCCGGTGCTCAACGTGATCACCATGTACTTGTTTACCACGGCCTTATATGAGTCTGAAAAGACGCTTCTGGCGCCGATCATGGCACATGCCGTATGGAACGTTGTTGGCGCGCTTTTCCTTGGCGGCGTTGGCCTGGCGTCAGATTATCCCCACCTGCTGACCCTGCAGCCTTCTGCCAATACTTTGCTCTCCGGCGGCACCTATAAGATCGAGGCAAGCATCGTAACCCTGTTCCTCAACGTGGCACTGATGGTGATCTTTACTTATTCCTCGTATACCTGCAGGCAGGATAGCCCGTGCAGCCCCAAAAGTCGCCGTACCGTCCGCTCTTAAGCCGCAGCACGCAGCCACAGCGCGGGCACTTCTGCACGCTGGCTGCCGCCTCGGAAGGATGCTCCATCTCCTTCGCCAGACATTCAAAAATCTTCTGGTTCATCCTGCAGTCATTCAGCGCACGATGCGCCCCTGCAGAACTAATGCCATAATGACCGGCCAGATCCGTCAGCTTATAATGATGCAGCCCCGGGAGATAGGCCTGCGCGATCTGCAGCGTGTCCACGTAATCATTTCCAATCGTCTTTCCAAAGAACCTCTGGGCATCGCGGCAGATAAACTTCATGTCAAAGGTATGTATGTTGTGCCCAACCAGCACGTGATCTCCGGCGAATGCAAGGAACTCCTCCAACGCCTTATCAAAAGTCGGCGCATCCGCCACCATGTCATCCGTGATGCCATTCACGTCACTTGCAAAAATCGGGATGTGCATGCACGGATTAACCAGCGTTGAGAACTCCTCGACCACCTTTCCATCCAAGACCTTGATGGCAGAAATCTCCACCACTTCATCCTTCGCAGTGGAGATGCCCGTAGTCTCAAGATCGAAGATGACGTAGTCCTTCACGTACGTGTGTATGAGCTTCCCCGGATTTGCAGATAACATAAATCAGTCTCCTCAATTTCTCTTGCGCGTTCAATAGGAACGTGCTATATTCTTTTTAAGGGGAAAGCCACAGAGGCGGCTACCCTCAAATAGTTCGTATGGCTAACGTACTATGTCATTAGCCGTCAACTACTGCGAATAGTTGGCGGCTATTTCTTTTTGTCCTTAAAGACTTTGTAAGTCCTCGTTTACTCCTCCATCAGGGTTCCCTGGGTGTCTTCATTGCGGTAGATCATGCCTAAAAATTCTGCGAGATTATTGGCAACGAAATATACTTCGTTGTCCATCTCGTTGTCGATGCGGACAATGATCGGCTCGCCGTCCGCGGAGACCTTGCGGAAATCCATGTAATACATGTCATGACCGGCAGCCTGGGTTTCGCCAAACGGAATGCCTACGTCCGCAAGAGCTCCGTTACGTCAAAATCAAATGCCGACATCTTTTTTCCTCCCTTTGTCTGTTTATTCTTCACATTTTTGGCAAGCGGATGACCCTGCAACACCATCGTCAAAATCATGTCCCACCCTCATTTCTTCACAAACACCGCCGATTATCCAATCTCCCACGTGACCGTAATGCGCGTCACGTCCGGCTTTACCTTGAGATTGCCCTTTCCGGTCACCTTGATCAGCCTCTTGTCTTCCATCCATTCTTCCTCCGTTTTCATCATAAATCGCCGGGGCATTCGCAAAGGACTTTATTTAAAATACTGCCATGCTCCATCTGGATCATCGAGAAATACAAGGTTAAATAAGAAAAGCTTTTCCGCATATTCCTTCGTTATCTTTTTATTAACATACTTCATACCATTGTCCATCCTATTATTGTTGATGGCCCTCAAGTATTTCTCTTTTACTTTGCTGTCATGAATTTTGTGTGTAACTTCTCCTAACGCAAACTCGTTTCTGTCTAGTAATGATAAAGCAAACAAGTAAATTTCAGCAGCCATCTCAGCATCAAAAATGCTATAATCCTTCAAAGCATTCTCGACGGTTTGGATTTGATTGATTCGCTCCTTGATCAATTTATACTCAGCTTTCATAACCAATGTATGACCTTTAATAATTTGTTCAAAAACAGGTCCCGTATAACTTGCTATTCTATCAAACGCCCCCGTAACTCCTTCTATCACGTCATCATTACTGTTCCCATATGCTAACTGGTTAAAACAGGTACGAATATACAACGTATCCAGAACCAATCCAATTTTTGTATCACATTTGCTATCTAATTTCTTTGCATACTTTGCGATAAAATCATAGAACTCTTTCTTTTTCTCATAATCGTTTTTGTAATTTGGAGCATAACTGGCATCTACCTTACATTTATTTAAATACGTTAAGTAGTCTTTGTCGTTGCTCTTGTTTTTGAAGTAGTTCTTGACGTCCGTTGCCGTTGCTGAATTAACGTTTTTCCCAATGGAATACAGATATTTATCCAATGAATCATAATTAACCTTAGCGTTTGTTTTCTCAACATTTACGGTAAGATGACAAATAAGCCGTGACTTGGAATTTTTATCATAAGCATATACGTCGATCACGTTACTTCCAACATTCAATTCACTGAGGTAAACGTTTGCTTTATATCCGATTTTATTCACGTCACATTGGTACTTGTAGGAAGGGATTCCGGTATTGCTTACCACGTCGGATCTTTTATTAGAACTGGTCGATTTTTCCACGCCGTTATTAATCTTATATACTACCTTACTGATTCCATTCGAAGTGATAGCCCAGCCAGACAACTCAAAGTATTTGTCAGTTTGAGCCACCGTTACGGAAAGTTTCTGCGGAGTATTCTGTCCAATCGCGCTTGCGGTTACGGGTTTTTCCATATTACACATGTACGACACGCTTTGAGACATACCGCCCGATATGGTTAATGTTATTTTCCCAACGTCATACAAGTTTCCATAATTATCAACGGCAATTACTTTAACAGTGTTGTTCCCGTCATTCAACCGACTGGTTGGGACTGCTGCGGTATAACCAATCTTGCTTACGTCATTTGCACTCTTGTATGCCGTATAAACGTCCAGTACGTCCGTCCTTCGACCATACGTTACGGAGTATTTAGTTGCTCCACCGTTGATCGTATAATAGATGCTCTTAACGCCATTCATGGTGATTGCCCAACCGCCGATGACTATAGAGGCGGTCGCACCTCTGTTATAATAACCAGATGCCATGGACGGACTATTGGTCGTATTAATTCCGCCCGTTGGCATCTCAACGCGACATACATACGAGACTTTTCCAAAGGTTACCGCTTGAACTGCCTCTGCAGGAATCAGAGATATCATAAAAATAAACGTTAATGCAAGTGCCAAAAACTTGTAAAAATTCCTTTTCATCCGTTTTCTCCTTTTCGCAGAATAGAATATGGTTACGATCTTACTTCTAATATCATACCCCTTCCCTCGAAAAAATATAGCGATGATTTCCGCACGTTACGGGCATTTATCATGCATCCGACTTTTCAACTTCTTTTTTGCCATCACAATCGTAAAGTATCCTGCGTCCTCCGGGACGTCACTCATCCTCTCATAGACTGCCTCATTCTCCATCCCGCAGTTACTAACCGCCATCACTTCACGATTCTTTAAGGCATCGCATTCCTTTAATTCCTTCATCCTGCTGCCCGCCTTCATGAAAACGGCATTCTCATTTTCCCGAAGGCTAGGAATGGCGCCTGATGCCGGAATAATGCTGAGCGCTTCCTTCCCCTCTGCCAGCGATACGCCAAGCTTTGCAGCAGCGGCGCAGAAGGACGGCACGCCAGGCACATAGAGAGTTTCATGCCCTAATTCCTCCAGCATCTTTCCAAGCGCAGAATACGTGCTGTAAATCATGGGGTCGCCCAGCGTAACGTACGCAACCGACTTGCCGCCTTTCAGCCTCTCGCTGATCTGCTCCGCCACCTCGCGCAGGGACTTCTCCACCGCGTCCCGGTCACGCGTCATGGGCACGTAGACAGGCAACTTCTCTTTATTTTTTAGCTCCTCGCATGCCGCCGTCGCAATCCCGAGCGCAACCGCTTCCGATCCGGCCTTGTCCGAATGCGGATATGCCACCACGTCAGCCTCCGAAAGTGCCCTCAAAGCCTTTATGGTCATCAGCTCCGGATCTCCCGGTCCCACTCCAATACAGTAAAGTTTACCGCACATTTACGTTACCTCCAGCAGGAATACCTTTCCTTCTTCGGTCCTTCCACGCCCGATTCATACCGTGCGCGGAATTCCATGTTGATCTCGCGGATCTCCTTCTTCCCGTCGATATAATCCTGGTACATGTCCGCAAGACCCGCCATGCATCCGTCACAGGAACCGCTCACGTCCCCAAGGGACTCCGCCACGATCCGCTCTCGCTGTTCTCTGGTGGTATCTTTTATTAAAATTGAATCCATGATGCATTCTCCTTCCAATTCCACTCTTATATAAGCATTAGCACCTACTTATTCCTCGTATACCTGCATGCCGGATATCCCGTGCAGCCCCAAAAATCCCCGAACCTTCCGCTCTTTAGCCGAAGCACGCAGCCACAGCGCGGACACTTTTTCACGCTCGCTGCCGCCTCGGAAGGATGCTCCATCTCCTTCGCCAGACATTCAAAAATCTTCTGGTTCATCCTGCAGTCATTCAGCGCACGATGCGCCCCCGCGCTGTCGATGCCATAATGCCCGGCCAGGTCCGTCAGCTTATAATGATGCAACTCCGGCAAATAGGCCTGCGCGATCTGCAGCGTGTCCACGTAATCATTTCCAATCGTCTTCCCAAAAAACCTCTCCGCATCCCGCCAGATAAACTTCATGTCAAAGGTATGTATGTTGTGCCCAACCAGCACGTGATCTCCGGCGAATTTCAGGAAGTCCTCCAACGCCTCGTCAAAGGTCGGCGCCTCCGCCACCATGTCATCCGTGATGCCATTCACGTCACTTGCAAAAATCGGAATGTGCATGCACGGATTCACCAAGGTCGAGAACTCCTCAACCACCTCACCGTCCAAGACCTTGATGGCAGAAATCTCAACCACTTCATCCTTCGCAGTGGAGATGCCCGTAGTCTCAAGATCGAAGATGACATAGTCTTTTACGTATGTATGTAACAGCTTACCAGCTTTTGTAGACAACATATAGTTTCTCCTCAGTATCGCAAAAATTACGGCGGAGCAAAAACATTTGCTTCTTTCAGATTAGAATATTTTTCTCATTCCTTGCACATTCAATAAGAATGTGTTATATTCTTTTTAAGGGGAAAGCCACAGAGGCGGCTACCCTTAATAGTTAAAGCAAATGCATTACTGCATCAGCCGTCAACTAGTGCGAGTAGTTGGCGGCTATTTCTTTTTTACCCCTTCATCAGCGTTCCCTGCGTGTCTTCATTACGATATATCATGCCAAGGAATTCAGGTAGGTTTTTGGCGACAAAATACTCCTCGTTGTCCATCTCGTTGTCGATGCGGATGATGATCGGCTCACCGTCTGCGGAGACCGTACGGAAATCCATGTAATACATGTCATGGCCGGCCGTCTGCGTTTCGCCAAACGGGATGCCCACGTCGGGATACTCCCACTCATCACGCCAGTTATCAAACATTTCTTCCAAGCCATTATATCCATTCTGATCAGGCGCGATGCCATAGATGGTAGAAAGCCAGCTCTCGTCATAGTCATCCCCAATGATACCGCCATTCCAAGTCCGCAAAAGCTCCAGATACGACGGCGGGAATTTATATCCAAGCTTCTCCTCCGCCCGTCTGATCATCTCGTCCGTCGGGGCATCAAAATGGAACTGCTTCCCATATTCGCTCTCTTTGTCAAAAAGCTCCGTTACGTCAAAATCAAATGCCGACATTCATTTTCCCTCCTTTGACTATTTGATCATAACCCCTACTTATCCAGCCACAACACAAAATCAATCTTCTTCACGTCAGAAATCCCGCACCCAGGAAATTTCTCGTCGAACGTTCTGACAATCATTTTCCCTTCCCGTGATTGGGCATACTTGTTAAAGGCCTCTTTGTATTCGCCATACTTCTTTACGCAGGCTGCCGGTCTGTCCTTGCGCCCATATCCGGGAAGCTTGAATCCAAAATGCTTCGTTGCCACGATGCTGTCCCAGATCGGTTCTGACGGTTTCAACGCATTCTGCAGTTTGCTGGAAAAAGATACTTCGCAGCTTCCCTTAATCTTCTGAATTCTCCCAAAAACCTTTTCAAAAGACAAGTCCTCGTCATTCTTAAAGTCTTCCATGGCCGCAAAATATTCCTGCGCAAACGCGTCGTCATAGAAGCGTCTTAGCTGATAAAAGTTCCGAAACATATTTTGAAATCCGGCATCCTTTGTCACGTCGACCGAACGCACCTGCTTCATGATACTGCAATACTTCTGGATGCCATCGATCAATTCCGGCTTATCAAGTACCTGCCTCACCTTATCTTCCGTAATCATTCTATCTCCTAATGGGCCGTCAACTACTGGGAGAAAAGATGCTTTTTTACTTTTCATAATCTCCCTTGCATGTTCAATAAGAACGTGTTATATTCTTTTTAAGGGGAAAGCCACAGAGGCGGCTACCCCAGATAAGCTTTATGGCTGAAGCTTTACAGCTTAGCCGTCAACTACTGTGAATAGTTGGCGGCTATTTCTTTTTGTCCTTAAAGACTTTGTAACAAAGTCCAATAAGGGCAACAATGAAAATACAAAATTGGAATAATTCCGCATATGTAATCATTGGCATCGCCCTCCTTTCTGGAGGGTTTGCCCCTCCGTTTCGGAGGGTAGCCGCCTTGCTCTATGACTTTCCTTGTCTGAAAATGTATCACGTAGTAATTTCGGAAGTCAATAAGTCCAAGCCACAAAAACCAATTTCGTCACTATCTACAAGCGTCTTCGAAAATTTCCGACCATGCAATTGAGAGTTCCCTTATATTTCAAGGGTGGAGAAGATGTCAAAACGTCTTTGTTGCCCAAGGTCGGTCATTACTCTTCCACTTCCCGAATCGCCCTGTCATATGCCATCAGCGTAACCTTATCGAACAGCACGAAGCATACCTCATCCACGTCCCACGCTTTCCAAATATTCAACCGTCTTGCCATGCGCCAATGCGTATTCAATCTCTGATTTCGTACTCTCACCAACGTAACCATCAACGTTGATCACGTAAATACCATCCGCCATGTCTATCTTCTGCTTATGCATGTCATCAAGCATCTGCTTCGTTTTTGATCGCGTACCTTCATCCATTCCATCCCAGACTTCCGCATCACCGGAATGACCAAACAAGCCAACCGAAATGACAATGTTGCCTTCCAGCGTTAAGCGCTTTTGCGCTTCATAGAATTGATCTTTGAATCTTGTACTACCGCAAAGAGTTATTACCTTGTATTCTCCAACCATAGCTTCATTAACCTCGCCAAATCATTCTTGTCCTTGTTGGCTTTATAACATTTCGTCACTATTTACAATCTTTTTTGCGAATTCTCATCCATATAATTGGAGTTTCTTAAAACAATTCCTTCTGAAGACGCATCCCAAATCATTTCATTGATTACTTTCACGTCATCAGCGTCTATATTACCGACATGAATTCTATATAGCTTTTGATCTGCTGACAGTGTGGGCCGTTGAAAAAAAGATTTCTTCTTGAGGCCCAACACATCCCTAGGAGCGTTTGATACCCCATAAGCCGCAAGCAAAATCGTTCTGTTCGGTGATATGGGGAAAATGGAATACATTGGCATTTGAATCCCTAACTCCGTAACCCCCGTCATGTCAACTGGATAACTATCTCCAAGGATAAATTCCTCATCTTGACTACTTTGAATCACAGAAAAATACTTTCCGGAAAAACCTACGATATCTCGCTTCATAAATAATTTAAACGGTTCATCCACAAACGAATTATTCTTTACTTCTTCATACGAACGACAGTTAACAATAATCCCCAGATTTCGTTTCCACAGTTCTATATAATCCTCATCCTTCTTTAGATACCGCGAATAGAAATCCCTAAATTCGGGAGCGGAGTGTTCACCAAAGCTCCTCCTAACTCTGTCAGCCCTAAAACCCATAATGGCAAGAAATAACTTTAATGATTCATTCTCTTCTGCCGTGATGGAAATCTCATCTTCCTCCCGAAATCTTTTAATGATATCAGATGCCTGTTGCTCATACCGAGCCAAATCTTTTTCGATTTTTGTTGGATTATCCGGATGAAGTTTTTCATCACGATAAAGATTACGCGTCATGAAAACATTGTAAATATCTTGCTCGGTTATTATCTTTGTTGCTTTATTGCAGTAATACACATGCCTCTCATCATAACAAAATGGCCGAATCATAAATCGTGGAATATAATGATGTCTAATTGGGTTATCTGCACTCATGCTAAGATTTCACTCTACTTTCCAAATGTTGAATATTTCTCACACATGGCCAGCCTCCTTAATTCTTCAAAACATCAGTTTCTGGCGCTGGCACTGTTGTAGTTTCTGGAGCAGGAGCCACTGCAACATTTGAATTACCATGCATGATTCTATACTGATTCGCGTAACACATCTCAATCACATGATCAAACACTGCACATATAAGGGCATTAGAAAGATATAACACAATCACAATTCCAATTCCAATTATGACAGGATAAAATAAAACCAGTAACAAGCTCGAATTCCACCCACCCCTAGTAGTATGCATGATACTAAAAATAAATAATAAAACAATCCCAAGAATAATTCCTTCAAATACGGTTAATACTGAATTTGCAACCCTTTTTTTCTTTTCATATTCAGAAATTTTCCTATCTTCCCTTAATCCTGGTTGCATAGTCATCCCCCTTCTTTCCGCGCTTATAGCGGATAACCTAACATCATTTTCCCGTTTAAGATCTCTGTTTTGAGATAGGTTTGCTCGCCTCAACGCCAATAAAATCAGTCCAAACACCAACAAGAGCACGCCCCCAAAAATAAGCGTAGTCTGATTATTCTCTAGCCATCGTTCAAGATTTATCTGATTAAAACCTCCGTTACGCATTTGTTTAAGCCTCCCACTTCTTCCATACTTCCGGCTGATATCCAATCGTTGACTGCTTCCCGTTTCTTACGATCGGCGTCTTGAGTACCTGCTGATTCTCAAGGATTTTCGCAACCTTGTCCTCTTCCGCGATATACTTGATCAGCGCCAGCGCGTCCTTGTCCTTCGCATTTGGATCAAGCATACTTTCAATGCCGCCATTCGCCTGCGCCACGGCAGTGAATTCGCCCTTGCTCATGCCCTTTTCCTTCATGTCTATGAACTGATATTTGATGCCACGCTCCTTGAAATAGCGCTCGGCTTTCTTTGTGTCGTTACACTTCTTTGTGCCAAAGATTTGGATGTTCACAAGCATTCCTCCACATAATCAATTTGGGGATCAGTATTAACCTTAATCCTCCGTCCCCACCCAGGTGATAACATTATCATTAACCGAAATATCGGGTACCAATTCCAATGCTTTTTCAAGTTTGGAATATATCGCTTCACCCAATCGCGTAAATCCAAGCTGGTTAGCTAAAGACCTAAATAATCCATCCTTATCCACCGTCATGTTTTGTTTTACCAAGACATAGAAACCTGCAGCCAATTCTTCCGGCGCAATGTACTTTATGTCTCTTTTTACGCCAGGCACACGCAGTACATAGGTATTTTGCTCAGCCCGATAGAGAAAACCTTTATGGCGAATGATACCGTTCCTACTGCAGCCTCGCATATTCCGTTCAAACTCATCCCTAACCACGCTCGTGACCTTGTCTCGATCATAACAGAAACAAATTCGTTTTAACAAATACTCTTCAGAAACGGGAGCTTCCACCTCAAGAATGCTCCTTACGTATCCTTGCACGTTAGGCCTGTATTTATGCCAAAGATCATATATATCCGCCTCTTGATATAAAGGGAATGACAGATGCGGTGATTCAACCGTTTTCTCAAAATCGGCAGGCTCGGGTTCTTTTTCCTGCTTTTCAACCGGTTGCGTAAAATGCCCCAGATTAACCGCCTCCGTCGCCGCCACGAAAAGTCTCTCCTTTTCTATCGTATTATTCCTGAACCAATCCGTTGACCAAATACGATAGAATCTCCAACCCATTCGCTCCAGAATTTCCTGTCGCAGTCTGTCTCTGTCTCGCGCGTTCTTGGAAGAATGATAAGTCGCCCCGTCACACTCCACCGCCAATACGTAATCAGAGCTGTCAGGTTTTCTAATTCCCAGATCAATCTTATATCCGCTGCATCCAATCTGCGTATCGACAGTAAAGCCCTTCTCCCTCAGAAACTCACATACTTCCATCTCAAACTCGGAATCATATTGTTCAAAGGGATTAACCGAAATGCTTCTCTCTAATGCGACGTCGCCATTTTCTGCATAATCTAAGTACTCCCTAAGCAATCTGGCTCCTTCTGCCGAAGTTCGCTTAAGATCGATATCCGTTCCATGTATGGAAGCAACCAACTGAACGTTATCCTTCGCTCTGGTTACTGCCACGTTTAATCTGCGCTCGCCACCCACACGGTTCAACGGGCCAAAATTGTGTAAAAGCCTTCCCTGACTATCCATTCCGTATGCAACGCTAAAGATTATGGTATCCCGCTCGTCACCTTGGACAGTCTCCAAATTCTTTACAAAGAACGGTTCCTGCACGGTTTCATCATACTTGAAAAACCATTCCTTCGAAGTATCTTCCTGCCTTCTCTTTGAAAGCAACCTCTCGATCAAATCCTGTTGTGCAACGCTAAAGGCTACTACGCCTAAGCTTCTTTGGGGATACTGCTCGATGTTGTCAAAAATCAAATCCACTATAAACTCAGCTTCTTTGCGATTCGTATGGCTCTTTCGGTCAAATATGCCGTCCACGTGATAATAATCCACTCCAATACCCTTTTTATCCATCGTAGACGACGGGAACGATACCAGCGTATTGTCATAGAAGTTCTTGTTAGAGAACGAGATTAACTGCTCATATCTGCTTCTGTAATGCCATTTTAGGCGAAGCTGCGGCAGTGACGTGGCGCACAAGTCCAATATGGATTCGAAGTCCGTTACGTCTCCCGCTTCTTCATCGTCATCATCCATTTCCACTGAAGAATTAAAGAAATTGCTGGGCGGCATCTGTTTTGAATCACCAACTACAATGAGCTGTTTACCCCTATATATCGCCCCAATGGCATCCTGAGGAAAAATCTGAGAGGCCTCATCAAATACCACCGTATCAAATGAGATTGCATTTGCACTCAAAAAAGTACTAACACTTAGCGGAGACATCAGGAAACAAGGTTTGATCAATTGAACCAAACTTCCCGTCTCCTCCAACAGTTTTCTGATACTCTTCTGTTTACGCTTTTTCTCACCTTCTCGCAGTAAGATGGATACGGCACTTCCGCCTGCCATCATGTCCAGCGATGGTCTCTTGGAAGATAATAAAGCTCTGATCTGCGCCTTGCTAATATCGAATTGCAGCTTATCCTTGCGGGCAAATCTTTCTACCGCCTTATCCTGCGATATGCGCGTAAAATTGAATAAAACCGGATTATCATAAATCACGTGATTAATCCACTGTCCATAGTAAAGCTTTTGATAAGAATTCACGTATTGATCGCCCGGAATGCCCTGATTAATTGCACAGTCAATAAAAGATAACAAATCTTCCTTTTCCAACTGCATAAACAAAACATAGAACCTCATCCAGTTTTCAAGCTTTTCCATCGATTGCGCACAGCCCAGCATTTTATCACGCAGCATTGGCAAAGCCATGCCATCCATGGGCATCTGCTTCGGATCAAATTCGCCACGCAAATCCGCCAGCGGCTGAGTGAAGCTCTTTATGGAATCTGCCATGGCATCCGCATGCTTTTTGAAATTGCCCTTCGCCGAATCAAACGTTTCAACAGACATCTTTCCAAGCTGTCCGCTGCTTCTCCCGTCTCCAAAACATTCTTCAATGCAATCGAGTTCAGAATGCAATTGAGTCCAATTCGTATCAACGTTAACGTTATCCAGCTTTAACAGCCCATCAAGGTTTTGTCTTTCTTTTTCAAATTCCTTCTCCAATGCCTGGTAATCCATCAAAGTTTTTACGTGATCGACCGCTTCTGCGTATGCAGGTTTTTTACCTGTTTTCGATGCAAGTCTTAAACTCTTGATCATATCTTTATATTCTGCGTTAACCAACCTTGTAAAAACGCCAGAATATAATTTTGTAAATTTATTATAATAATCCTGACCGTCAATCTGATAAACACCATTCTCATAGTGCTCATTTAATCCCTGACATATGGGGATCATCCGGGCGCTAAGCTCCGACAGAACTGCAACAACGTTACTGGCCTGCCTGCTCTTGTTATTCTGTAATACTTCTGGTCTAAGATAATCCGAATCCGCCAGTATGTTTAACAAATGAATCGTCTTCTCCACGCCAAGAAGAGTATCCAATTCTATTGAATACTCACTCTTGCATGAATCTGCTTTTTGCATAAGATCATCAAGCCCGTCAGCAAGGTTTTGAAGGTCTTGCCTCAGTTTATTTTGATCCTCATAGGTAATCTTCTGCTTACAGAATCCATACCATTCATTTTTCTTGTAATCATCCCCAATCGTTGGTACGTAGTCCTCATACTGCCCGAGAAGATTTATTGCTTTAGATAAATACTTTTCGCCCTTCTTCTCGATGTCACTTAGAATATAGTCAACCTTGGGCGCCTTGCGAAAGGCTGACGCTGATTCGTACGTCTGATATAAAGACTTGTTAAGTTTCGGAATCGGTTTATGCAATGCTTCTGCATAAGAATCCAACTGCTCCTGCAATTGAGCCTTCTCTTGCACTTCATCGTTAGCCTTTGACGAGACTATGCTTCTGTCTGCCTTTAAGGTCTTACACAATTCAGAAATGACTTCTTTTTTGTTTGCTTTGTAACTATGTAATTCCAAACAGAATTCGTCAAGTCCAGCTTTTTTTAGCTTGTCATATACAACATTCAACGCGGCTTGCTTTTCAGATACGAACAAGACTTTTTTACCATCATACAAACACTCTGCAATGACGTTCGTAATGGTCTGGCTCTTTCCCGTTCCGGGAGGGCCTTGCAGTACAAAGCTTTTGCCGGATTTTACCATTTCGATGGCTTCTATCTGGCTCGAATCCGCGTCCACAACGGTATGTAGATCTATCAGTTCATTTATTTCCTGACGCTCCTCAAATTCCTCAGTTTCATCAACTTCATAAGTTTCTCCCATTAAGCGTCTAACGTTTTCATTCTGAAGTATCACGTCCGAATTGTTCATCAAATCATGATACATATTTATCTTTAAAAACGAGAAAATTCCTAACTTACATTCCGACGAAATTGTCCAATGCAATTTCGAAACTATCGCCTGGGTAGAATCCAGATAATCCTTTAGTTTTTCATCTTGCTCATATTCCGGTAGTTTTACGCCGTACTGCGCTTCCAGCAGGTACTTGAACGTCGGGTTAACGACAACGTCATCGCCCGTAAGCTCTATTATATACGGTTTGATCAATGATTCATTTTTAAGCGTGATTGGCACGAGCAATAGCGGTGCACGGTTCTCTATCGCAGAATTTTCATTCTCCTTCCAATGCACAAACCCAAATGCCAGATAGGCTACGTTAACACCTGTTTCCTCCAGAAAGTCCCGCGCTTTTTTATCTATGTTCCTAATGGCCGTAATAGGATTTGGAGTCTGCGCGTAAACTAATACTTGATTATTCTTTCGAATCTTTCCGGAATAAGAATCCACGTAATCTGTTTTTTTATTCCTGCTTGTCACATTGTTTTCCGTGATTTCAGGCGCAGAATCATCCTCAGATCCGTCATCATCTTCCTCATCATCTTCGATTTTGGGATCGTAGATTTCGAATGATGAAATGCTTAAGCATTTCTCATAAAATGATTCCGCATCTGGGTAAACGATCTCTGCCGTGGATGCCTTGGTATCCTTGAAATTTATAAGATTATTCCGCTTGCCCGTATCTAATAAAAGCTGCGCCCAGCGCTCTAGTTTTTTGCTATCCATACACAGCCCACCTTATCTTTTCACTTACCATTATTATAATCCATTCGTGATCTTTGCCTCGCCAATATGGCAACCGCCTAGCGACCTGCATTCTTCAAGAAGCTGTGGGCCTGCTGCGTAATGAATTGCGCCATCCACGCCGCCCCCGCCGAGCAGACTCTCATTGGCTGCATTGACAATGGCCTGCATGTCAGTTATCTTTGTAATGTCACCCTTAATCGCACGCATCTTTATTCTCCATTATTCCATATCATATGACTTATTTATACATTTTTAGTATACCTACACCTTGGAAATGCGCTGCAACCCCAAAACTGTTTTCCGGCATATGCGCCATTTTGAGCCTTTCTGAGGACAAGCGGAGCGCCACATTTAGGGCATTTATTGGATGCAGAAGTTGTTGTATTCATTGGGACGCCAAACATATTAAGTATCATTTTTTCCAATACCGTCGTGCCCGTATAGGAATTCTTTTGCGCATTTACTCCATATGTTTCCTTTATCCTGTCAACATGCTTTTGCTTTGTCGCTTCATCTATGATTGTAAGCGGTTTAAGTATTTCATATAACGCCTCAATACCTCTTTCATCTAAAACGTCACTAGCATTCCAAATTCTATGTAATACTACATTCATCTTGTTTCTTTTGAGCACGTAAATGTTAGGGCTCTGTATTTCAATGCTCTTCAACTCACAGCGCTCTGAAAACGCTATAACGGAAAACATGGGAAAACCATTATCATTACAATTAAGATAATTTCTAAGATATTTTATGTGATATTTATTTTGGGTAACGGGATTATAAAACCGGTTCTTGGTTCCACCCGGAAGCGTTGCAGTCCAATAAGAATCTTTCTCATTTCCAAAAATCCACCCGGAATAATTCTTGCTTTCTATCACAATAATCCCTTTGCGGCAGATATAAACCACATCTATTTCAGACAATGAACCGTCATTTTTAGGTACATATAAATTGCGAAGAATTTTACCCTCAAACCCAACGGCATTCGCTTTCTTAAGTTCTTGTTCTGTTAGTTTCTCTCCATACTTTCCCCGGTCCGTTTCAAAAAGAAGCGAATCTGATAAAACATCTGAAAGATAACTAAAAAAAGCTTCAAATGGTTCCATTAGCACAATCCTTTATCAAATCTTCTTTTGCCAACTAGACTAAAAAACAAAATCTTCCCTCTTCAGCAGCTTCATGTCTTCAACACTGTATTCCCCTTCTGCCAATCTGCTTGCCTGCTTCGTAATTGCAGTTTCAAACAAATTGCGCATCGTTCTGGCATTAGCAAAGCGTTCATTCTTGTTTTCCAAAAGCCTGTCTATAATTTGTTGTATGTCGGATACGGCATCTTCATCCAACTCATATTCATATTTTTTACACATCATCTGAAGAATTTCATACATCTCAGAGGCATCGTAATCCGGGAACATAATGTATTTGTTGAATCTCGATTGTAAGCCTGGATTACTGTTAATGAATGCCTCCATAAGATCCGGATAACCCGCGACGATAACTATGAAATCTTCTCGATTATCCTCCATTGCTTTCAATAAAGTATCAATCGCTTCTTGTCCAAAATCTTTGTCTCCCTTATTGGCCAGCGCATACGCCTCATCGATGAATAGTATTCCACCTTTCGCTTCATTTATCTTTTTCATGGTCTTAGTAGCTGTCTGACCGATATATTCAGCTACCAATCCAGCGCGATCCACTTCGACTGCAAATGGCGTCCTACTTCGGCCGCATTTGCGGAGCTAATCGGCCGCGATGCGCAGCGAGCGGCCATACTTTTGCTTTGATTTAAAACCACGTTATTCCTCATAATGATGTTATGCCACGAAAGTGGTAAATACATCAT
>JAEEGL016562108.1_pt1 | contig 104323 bp, 62 predicted proteins | sample 9134231 | NCBI WGS metagenome assembly JAEEGL01 (sample SAMN16246548, study PRJNA631951) | gut metagenome | biome: gut microbiome; feature: rumen; material: fiber-attached | host: Bos | place: Iran: Karaj | collected 2018-10
ATGTATGCGTTCTCCAGAGCCTTGCATCCGTTGAAAGCATAATTTCCCAGTTTGGTCACGCTGTTGGGAATGCTGATGCTCCTCAGTTTCGTGCATCCGCTGAATGCCGACCCACCAATGACGGCACATCCGTCGTTGATGATGACCGATGTCAGGTTGATACATCCATTGAACACGTCTCCATCCATCTCCTCGAGACTTGGACTCAGTTCAGCGGCAGTCAGTGACGTGCAGCCTAGAAAAGCATCACCTTCAAGTTTCTTTATGCTGCTGGGCCAGTTGATGCTGCTCAGGTTCGTGCATTTGTAGAAAGCACGGTAGGAGATGGTCTCAATGTTAGAACCTAAAGATACGTTAGTTAAATCTGTGCAATTCTGGAAAGCATACGAATCAATACTCTTGACTGTGTAGGTGATACCATTGTTGGTAACAGTAGCAGGGATAGTCACATGGCCTGTGTACTTGTTACTGCCAGCAATGACGGCAACCACGAATCCCTTACTGTCTGTAATTTTGTAATTGACACCGTCTTGTGTGAAAGTGTCTGCCGCTTGTACGCTGATACTTATCAATCCCATTATGATGAGCACAACGATTTTGTTAAGTGTAAAATTCTTCATACTCTTTATAATGATTAGTACTTAAAGGTTAATTTTTTGTTAGATGATTGAATGGATGATTGTTCGTGTTTTTGATGAATGGGCGCTGTTGTTCCTTGCAAATTTAGGAAAACCGTAGCGACAATGCTTCATGATTCGTCATGTTTTTGGCTCTTGAAAGGCAAAAACTACGGTATACCGTAGGTGAATCAGTGGCATTTCTTGTCATGCTGCTTTGTGATTTTTCCAGAGTAGCCCACGCCGTGAGATATGACTACCTCTCATACTGTGGCTATCGCTACAGCTATACCGTTGGTGTTTCTCAGTATTTCTTCATGGGTAAAAGAAATCAGCCCCTGTTGCATGGCAGGGGCTGAATGATGCAAAAGAGTTGAAAAGAACTATCAGTCCTCCTTGACTATCGGATAGAGTTCGATAAACTCTCCCTGATGGTTTTTGCCATCATTGATGAGTTCTGCCATTTTCAGACCCACTGTCTCAATATCATGGAAGCCTGGAAGGCTCATGTTGCCATTCAGGTCGGTTGTGGTGGGACCGGGATGCACGGAGAAGATCTCCAGAGGTGTGCCGCTCTGCTGGAACTCGATGGCCATCACGCCCATCATGGCATTCTGCGCAGCCTTGCTCGTCACGTATGCCAAAGGATGCCAGTAGGGACTGATTTCCGAAGGCACGGTGATGTTGACAATCCTTCCTTTATTCTGAGCAAGCAAGGGTATCAATGCCTTGGTAAGGACGAAGGTGCCGATGAAGTTGACATCCAGTGTCTTCTTGATATCGCTGAGTTCTGTGTGCAGACTGTCAACGCTCATGTCACCTGGGATGCCCGCGTTATTGACCAGCAATGTGAGTCCCGGGTAGTTTTGACTGACCTCTTTGGCCGCTTTTTCGATGCTTTCAAGGTCTTGGAGTTCGATGTTTACCCATCCAAGTACGTCAACACCAGCCGTCCTTAGTTCGTTGATGGCCTTCTCGGCACGTTTTTCGTCGCGTGCTCCTAAGATGACTTTCCATCCGCTGAGACCCAGGTGTTTGGCAATTCCGAATCCGATGCCCTTATTGGCACCTGTCACTAATACAATGTTCTCCATCATTCAATCGTTTTTTGTTTTGGTAATTTTACTGCAGCGATTTTTTCTTGATTCTTTTTTCTGTTTCCAATCTTGTTGAAATACAGGATGCAAAATTACACATAATTCCATAATAACGCCTTTTTTAGCATAGATAATTGAGAATGGAGAAGAAAACTACCATGAACATGGTATTCAATTGGCGCCTTCGCATATCTAAAGAGATCGCCTACGGCGAGAAATTTTAAGAAAATGTTTAAGAAAATTGTAAGAAAATATTTTTTTACCATTTTTTTATTCATTTTTTACCATTTGACTTCCGCTTCGCACGTCGACCGTTGGTTCTGCCCGTCAGGGCACTCCAAATGATAATTCGCTGAATAGTCACGTTCGGAAAAGAAAACAAAAACTTCGTATTTTGTTTTGCTTTTCGCTCACCTTTGAATAAATTTCTCACGTTCAGAAAAACATATTCTTATGTATTTCTTTCGCTTAATCGAAATTTTCACTTTGACTTTTAGTCGAAGATAGGATGCGGTTCGGAAAAGAAAACAAAAACTTCGTGTTTTGTTTTGCTTTTCGCTCACCTTTCACTATCTTTGACCTCAGATATGAGAGTACTGATTGTCAATACAAGTGAAAGGGCGGGCGGGGCTGCCGTGGCAGCATGCCGCCTGATGGACGCGCTCAACAACAACGGGGTGAAAGCCAAGATGCTGGTGCGCGACAAGGAGAGCGAGAATATCTCCGTGGCAGACATGGGCAGAGGCATGATGACACAGCGGCATTTCCTCAGGGAACGGCTCGCAGTATATGCCCATCTGCATTTCTCGAAAAAACACCTCTTCGATATCGATATCGCCAATGCCGGTTTCGACATCACACGGACGAGGGAGTTTCGGGAAGCGGATATCATCCATCTGCACTGGGTCAACCAGGGCATGCTCTCGTTGTCGGGCATCAAGCGGATCCTGGACAGCGGGAAACCCGTGGTGTGGACCATGCATGACGCATGGCCCTCGACGGCTATCTGCCACCTCACCATGGATTGCAAGAGATACAAGACCCGTTGCCACCACTGCCTTTACCTGCCAGGGGGAGGGGGCGACAACGACCTCGCCTCACGGGTATGGGCACGCAAGAAAGCCCTGTACGATGGCAGCAGCATCTATTTCGTGGCATGCAGCCGCTGGTTGGAGCGTGAGGCGAAACAGAGTGCGCTGCTCGCAGGACAGCATATCACCAGCATCCCCAATACCATCGACACAAGGGTATTCCGGCGTACGGACAAGATGAAGGCGCGGGAGGCCTTGGGACTGCCGAAAGACAAAAAACTCGTTCTCTTCGTCTCGCAGCGCGTCACCAATCCCAACAAGGGCATGGACTACCTGGCGGAGGCCTGTCGCCTGCTCATCGCGGAACATCCTGAGATGAGGGAGCAGGCTGCCCTCGTCATCCTGGGCGGCCATGCGGAGGAAGTGCAAGACCAACTCTCGCTGCCGACTTTCCCGCTCGGTTATGTTTCCGACGAGCACAGGATCGTCGATGTATACAATGCCGCAGACTTGTTCGTGCTGCCTTCATTGTCAGAAAACCTGCCCAACACCATCATGGAGGCGATGGCCTGCGGTGTTCCGTGCGTGGGATTCAAAGTGGGAGGGATTCCTGAGGAGATCGACCATCTGAAAACGGGGTATGTGGCGGCCTACAGGGATGCCGCTGACCTGATGAAGGGCATCCATTGGATTCTTATCGAGGCGGATGCCAGCGAACTGAGTCGGCAGGCGGTGAGAAAGGTGGCCACCCAGTATTCGCAGGACAGTGTCGCACTGCGCTACATTGAGGTTTACAATCATGCCATGGCCTTCAAACACTACGGACTATGAGAATCTCCATCGTCACCATCACCTATAATGCTGCCTCCACGCTGCGGCCCACGCTCGACAGTGTGGCGATGCAGGAGCATGATGATGTGGAGCATATCATCGTCGATGGCGCCTCCACAGATGCCACGGCGGATATCGCGAGGCAATATGCAGAGGCTGAGGCGCAGTCTGACAACGGCCATGAGGTGATTGTCATGTCGGAGCCCGACCATGGCCTGTATGATGCGATGAACAAGGGCCTGCGCCTCGTCACAGGCGATTATGTGTGTTTCCTCAATGCAGGCGACCGCCTGCCGGAAAACACCACACTCACGAAGGTGGCCGAGGTGGCAGAACTGGGTGGCGACGGCAACCGCCCCGGGGTGGTCTATGGCGATACCGACCTCATCGACGCGGAAGGACGGTTTGTGGGCCACCGCCATCATGCCGCGCCTGAAAGCCTCTCGTGGCGGTCTTTCCGGAAAGGCATGCTGGTCTGCCATCAGGCTTTCTATGCCCGCACAGACCTTGCCAGGGAGGTGGAATATGATTTGCGCTACCGCCTGTCGGCTGATGTCGACTGGTGCATCCGTGTCATGAAGAAGGCGGAGGAGCGGAAAGCACCGCTCGTCAGGGTGCACGAGGTGGTGGCTCTCTATCTCAGGGAAGGGCAGTCGACGCTTCATCACCGCGCTTCCTTGCAAGAGCGCTTTGATGTGATGCGCCGCCATTACGGTCTGCTCTCCACTCTGTTGATGCATGCATGGTTTTTCGTGCGTGCGGGATGGCGGAAACTGACTGCCTCCAGGCACTCAGGCTAAAACGTAATGCTGGCGATGATGAGTAATTATTGGCAAATACCCTTATTAACAATCTTGTTTGTGATGCTGCCCAACTCTACCCATGATGAATCAAGAACTGCAGACCGTGTGAGGCCTGCCACTCAGGCAGGGCGCTTCTATGAGGCCGACCCGTCTGAACTGATGAAGGAACTCGATGCTTGTTTCGGCAGGCATGGTGATACGGCTGTCAGCGATGACATCGCTGCCCTGGTCGTGCCGCATGCCGGTTATTATTTTTCGGCCAATGTGGCTGCCTCTGCATTCGCCATGCTCCGTCCAGAGCACCATTATCAGCGTATCTTCCTGCTGGGCCCCAGTCATTACGCATGGCTCAACGGTGCCTCTGTCAACGTGGCAGATGATTATTACTCCACTCCGTTGGGCACCATACCCGTCGACCATGCCACAGCAGCGGCACTGATAGCGGCCGACAGCGTGTTTCATTACAACGAACGGGCGCACGACCGGGAGCACTGCCTGGAGGTGCAACTGCCGTTCCTGCAGACACGTCTCAGTGAGATGCCGCCCATTGTGCCCATCATCATCAGTACCAACAAATACGACCATCTGAAGCGCATTGCCGCTGCACTGAAACCTTATTTTACTCCCGACAACCTGTTCGTCATCAGTAGCGATTTCTCTCATTATCCTACCTATGAGGGGGCTTGCCGGGCGGACAAACTGACGGGCGATGCCTTGCTGACAGGCAATGCCGACCATTTCATCGACGTGATAGAGGAGAATGCGCGCAGGGGTATCCCTGGTCTTGAGACATCGGCCTGTGGCGAGTTTGCCATCATCACCTTGCTCATGATGCTCGACAGCCAATATGACGTGCGGCATATCCTATATCAGAACTCAGGGGATATCGACCCCGAGCGCCGCGATAGGGTGGTGGGCTATCATTCTTTCGCTGTCATGCGGAGAAAAGGCTTTTCTCTCACAGAGGAGGACAAGAACCAACTCCATGAGATTGCCTGGCGCAGTCTGACAACGGCCTTTGAGGGAAAACCCATCCCCAACCCGGAGGTGTCGGATGTTCTGAAAACACCGTGTGGCGCCTTTGTCACATTGAAGAAAAACGGACAGTTGCGTGGATGTATCGGATACATGGCTGAGGACACCCCGCTCCATGAGATTGTAGCGGAGATGGCGCGGTCGGCGGCTTTTGAGGATTACCGTTTCCCGCGTCTCCAGCGGTCTGAGTTGCGCGACATCGACGTGGAAATCTCCGTGCTCACGCCCCGCCGCCGCATCCAAAGCATCGATGAGTTCCAACTCCACCGCCATGGTCTGCTCATCCGCAAGGGCAATCATAGCGGCACGTTCCTTCCCCAGGTGGCTGATGAGGTGAACTGGACAAAAGAAGAGTTTTTCGGCCATTGCGCCCGCGACAAGGCCGGCATCGGATGGGACGGATGGCGCGATGCAGAGTTATACGTCTATGAGGCCATTGTGTTTTAGGCGATGACCCATTCCTCGATGGTGCGGGTCTTTGTCGAGAATGACAGACCGATCTTATGCAACTGTCGTCCTTCATAACTGAAGGGTATCATATAACCTTTTTGGTCAATCTGCTCCAGCGCTTTCTGCGCAGGCTGGTCGATTTTCAGTTCGAAGACATAGACATCGGTGCGCGACTGCCACAGCACGTCGATGCGGCCTCTGGCTGTCCTGACCTCCGTCAGCAAGTAGCGCCCCATGAGTGAGAACACCACATAGAGTAACTGCTGGAAGTGCCCCTCTGTGGTGGCTCCTTCCGCATAGGGTATGGAGGCGAGGAATGCCTTCAGGCGCTCCAGCATCTCTTCCATGTCATTTTTGCGCAGGGCACGGTACATGTCAACGATGCTGTTGGTTGTGGCCGAAATGTCATCCCAGACGTAGTAGGGGGCAAGGGCATCCATCATGCCTTGAAATACCTCATTGTTGGGATAGCCTAAGGTGTAGGTGTCTGTGTCACTGTCGTAGTCCTTGATGGTAAGGTAGCCGCTCTGATAGAACAATGGCAGGATGCTCTTCATCTGCTCCGTGGGCGCGTCAAACTCTGTCGATCGAGCCAAACTTCCCTCTAACCGCGTGATGTCGGTACCGAATTTTTGGAGCATATTGACCAGCACGGTGGGGGTGCCCGTCTCAAACCAATGGTCTTTAATGCGCCTGTCAACCAAAGCATTCAGCAGGCTGAACGGATTGTAAACGTCAGTCAGATCCTCAGCGAAATGATAGCCGTCGTATTTCTCTTTCAATTGCCGATAGGCCTCCTCAGTGCTGATACCCATGTCGGCAGCCATGTCGGCGACGGCATCGCCCCATTGCTCATGCAGTTCCTGCTCAGTGATGCCACAGACGGCAGAATACTCCGGCACCATCGTGATGCGCTTCAGGTTGTTCAGTTCGCTGAAAATGCTGAGTTGTGAGAATTTGGAAATGCCGGTGATGAAAACAAAGCGCAGCCACTCATCGCAGTCCTTCAGTGGGGCATAGAATGCACGTAGGGCCAAGCGCATCTCGTCGAGTTGCTCTGGTTGGTGCATCACGCTGAGCAGCGGTGCATCATACTCATCGATGAGTACCACCACTTTCTTGCCATATTTTTCAGTACAACTTTTGATGAGATTCGCCAAGCGGTCGCCAGGTTCGTCACTGCTCCGTTCAATGCCGTACTTCTCCTCCAGCCATCCAAGTTGCGTGCCTACGCGTAACTTCATGTAGGCCACCCCTCCGTCTTTGGCAGATGCCAGACTGATGTGGAGTACAGGATATTTTACCCATTCCGTTTCCATGCGTCCTGCCTCCAGTCCTTCAAACAGATCGCGGCGTCCTTCAAAATAACTTTTCATTGTGGACAGCAACAGTGACTTTCCGAAGCGCCGTGGGCGGCTGAGAAAGACAAACTGAAACTGCTGGGCAAGACGATAGACATAGCCTGTCTTGTCAGCATACATATAACCGCCTTCGCGAATTTTCTCGAAGGTCTGTATGCCAATGGGGTATCTGAACTTCCTGGGTGCCATGATGTTGTAGTTTATCTGCACAAAGTTAGTCAATAATTATCAATTTTGCAATTCTTTGGTCGAAAAACGGCCATTTTCCTTGTGCGAATCTCATGAACCTCCATGAACGAATTCTAATAACCGACAGTGGTCTGACTTCATTCTCAGTTGTAACTAATTCTCCGCTCTTCCCCTGTATGAGGAGTGACCATTATCCATCTCGTTGAATGATCTCCTCATCTCCTATAATGAATAGCAGAAAACATTTTGTTGCCATTTAAATAAAAACCATATCTAAATACTTGGAATTTAGTTGAAATAATCGTAACTTTGCGATGTTGGGCCATGCTGTGATTCATCAGAAAGCAGTTGGCTGTACAGAAGCGAAATCAGATGTGGATGCTCACATTTTTTGTGCCCAAAAGGCCATTTCGTGCGCCAACCCCCCTGTTTCATGTGATACGCTTAGAAAAGCATATAACTCTGCAAATTTAGGACTGTCTTTGCATCATAAAGAACAAAAATCGATCAAATAATAAGAATATGAAACGTTTATTTTTCATAGTGACATTGAGCCTATTCTCGTTATTTACTTATGCCAGCATGACTGGGTCAGGCACCGAGGATGACCCTTATATGATCTATGATGCGGATGACTTAAATGAAGTCCGTGATTATGTGGGTGTCGCAAACATCTATTTCCAGTTGGCTAACGACATCGACCTTTCCGCCTATAGCAATGGCTTAGGATGGGAACCAATAGGAACCTCCGGTGCTCCATTCAAAGGAGTTTTTAATGGAAACGGGCATACTATTTATAATCTGAAGATCAATAGAACAACTGATTATGTGGGTCTGTTTGGATATAACTCTGGTACTATTAAAGGTGTTTGTATTGAATGTGATATCAAAGGTAAATCATATGTAGGGGGTGTGACAGGTTATTCATCATCCATTATCTCTAATTGTTATGTTAAGGGTTCAATAGTTGCTTCATCTTATTGTGGTGGAATCGCAGGCTCTTCATCTGGGTCTGTCTATAATTGTTTTGCAGAGGTTTCAGTAAGTGGAAGTGGAAGTGGAGTGTATAAGTTATATGTTGGTGGAATTGTAGGCTATTTATATTCATCTGGGTCTGTCTATAATTGTTTTACGGAGGCTTCAGTAAGAGGAAGTGGAGGTGATTATTTATATGTTGGTGGAATATGTGGCCATTCTGATGGCACCATTTCCAAATGTGTTGCTGCAAATATAAGCATTAGGGTTTACTATACTTATTCTTCTTCTTATTCTCATTATGGTCGAATCACAGGAGGTAATAATGGAAAGGTGGAATCCTGTTTATCCCTTAGTACAACTAAAGTGTATGTGCAAGATAGTGAAGTGTCGATTTATGATGGTGGTAATAACGGTTCTGGAGTAGGCAGCGCTATTCTCAAGCGCAAGACCACTTATACAGACTTGGGATGGGACTTTGATAAGATTTGGGATATTGATGAAGGTAAATCTTATCCATATCTTCGTAAGTTTAACTCCAAGGAAACACAGAGCATTGCTTTTGAAGCGCCTTCGTTTACCTATGGTGATGAAGCATACACACTACCCAGCACTACAGAGCAAGGTTTGGCTATTAAATGGACAAGCAGCGATGAGAACAAATTGTCCATTTCTGGTAATGTGTTGACCATTAAAGGTGCTGGTAGTTGCAGTTTGATAGCAGAGCAGTCAGGCAACAACGATTATCAAACCCTTCGTAAGGAGTATTCCATCACTGTCGCAAAGGCTCCTCTAACTATCACAGCAGACAATTACAAGAGGAAATATGGTGAGGAGAATCCCAAACTGACTGTGACTTATTCTGGATTTGTCTATGGTGAGAAAGAGACAGCCTTGAAGACTCTGCCAAACATCACCACCAACGCTACGAAAAGCAGTCCTGTTGGTGTGTATGCTATTACCGTATCTGGTGCTGAGTCAGATAATTATAACATCACCTATGTCAATGGTACACTGACAATTATTGAGGCTTCTCCCATCATTACTTTTGAAGATAACAATGTTAAAGCCATTTGTATACGTAATTGGGACATCAACAGAGATGGTGAACTGAGCATGGAGGAGGCTGCAGCAGTGAAAGACCTGGGCGGAGAATTCCAATTTAATTCAATTACCTCATTTGACGAGCTACAATACTTTACGGGGCTGTCAAGCATAGGGGAGGGTGCTTTCTATGAATGTTACAGCCTGACCTCCGTGACCATCCCCAACAGCGTGGCGAGCATAGGGAAATATGCTTTCTATAATTGCTCCAGCCTAACAACCATCACTATCCCCAACAGCGTGACGAGCATAGGGGAACAAGTTTTCTATAGCTGCTCCGGCTTGACCTCCGTTGCCATCCCCAATAGTGTAACGAGCATAGGGCCTAGTGCTTTTGAGGGCTGCTCTGGCCTGACCTCTATTGACATCCCCAACAGCGTGACGAGCATATTGGGATCTGCTTTCTCTTTCTGCTCCAGCCTGACCTCCATTGACATCCCGAACAGCGTGACGATGATAGCGGGATTAGCTTTCTATGGCTGCTCCAGCCTGACCTCCATTTACATCCCCAACAGTGTTACGAAAATATGGGAATCTGCTTTCTCTTCCTGCTCCAGCTTGACCTCCATTTCAGTAGCATCAGGTAATGCCAAGTATGATTCACGAAATAGTTGTAATGGTATTATCGAGACTTCATCCAACACATTGGTTGCTGGATGTAAAAATACAGTCATTCCCAACAGTGTAACGAGCATAGGGCCTAGTGCTTTTGAGGGCTGCTCTAGCCTCACCTCAGTTTCCATCCCTAACAGCGTGACAAGCATAGGGATTAATGCTTTCTGGGACTGCTCTGGCCTGACCTCCGTGACCATCCCCAACAGCGTGACGAGCATAGGGAGATGTGCTTTCGCATACTGCACAGGTCTGACCACCGTGACCGTGAAGAACCCCATACCTGTTTCTATCGAAGGATACACATTCACTAACCGTGCCGAAGCCACCCTCTATGTGCCATACGGCTCTAGAAACGCTTATTTGAAAGCAGATTATTGGAAAGAGTTTGGAACAATCGTTGAAATTAGCCCTGGCATCACCTTCGCAGATGCCAATGTCAAGGCCATCTGCGTGGAGAACTGGGATAAGGATAGTGACGGAGAACTCTCTGTCGATGAGGCGGCTGCAGTAACTTCATTAAGCACAGTATTCAAGAAATCCAGCATCTCCTCTTTCAATGAATTGCAGTATTTCACTGGCCTGACGGAAATCGGTGAGGGAGCATTTGCTGGAAGCACCGTGAAGGAAATCACCCTGCCGGAAAATATTCCCTCCTTAAAAGAGAACGCATTCCTCAATTGCAATGCACTGGCCAGCCTCCATCTCCCGTCCAAAGTGAAAGATATCGGCCAGAATGCCCTGTCGGGGTGCACCGCCATGACCTCTATCACGGTAGATGAGGAGAATCAATACTTCTGTGACATCGACGGCGTGCTGTTTAGCAAGGACAAAGAAACGCTCCTCCAATTCCCTGCAGCCAAGTCGTCGGCCTATACTGTGCCGGAGGGCACAACAACCCTCGCCCGCGATGCCTTCTACATGAGCAAACTGGAATCCGTGGAACTGCCGTCTTCCCTCAAGGAAATAGGCTATGATGCCTTCGGTTGGTGCAGACAACTTACAAATCTGGTCATACCTGAGGGAGTGACCATCATCGGTGATTATATGCTCGACGGATGCACCAGTCTGATATCCCTGCATATCCCTGCCAGCGTGACATCCATCGGCCAACACATCTGCAACGGCTGCAAGGGCATCACAGATGTATGGAATCACAGTAAGAAACCATTTGCCATCAACAGCAATAACTTCACATCAAGCACCTACGCAAATGCCACCCTCCATATTCCCTACGGTTTGAAAATTGTTTATGAGGAAACGGACGGATGGAGGAATTTTGCTCATATCGAGGATGATATCGTAGCCGCTACGCTGTCGGCGGAAGATCTCACCATCAACCTCGGCCATTCTGCCAATCTGATCATCGGGCTGTCCAACAATGAGAAGATAGATGGCGTACAGTTTGACCTTACCTTGCCGGCTGGTGTCAGCATCGCAAAGGACAATCATGGAGAATACATCGTTGAGACCACCGACCGCACAAGCAAACTTTTTGCGCAGTGTGTAAAATTGGGTGACAATCTCTACCGCATCATCCTCATGTCGACCAAGAGGGAGACCATCTCCAATGGTGACAAGGGAATCCTCAGGATCAAGTTGGAATGTGAACAAAATGTCACTCCACGAGCCTATGATTTGGCATTTACGTCTGTCTCCCTCTCCCGTCAGGAAGGTTTTGTCTCAGTCAATGAGCCTAATGATGACTTCACCTGTCGCCTGACCGTGTACAAGGCTTCCACCATTCGTGGTGACGTGAATGGCGATTATGAGATCAACATCACTGACGTGCTGGTGATTGTGGATTACATCCTGAACCGCCCAAGCAAGATATTCCTTTTCTCTAATGCGGATATGGACAAGAATGGTGAGGTCAACATCACTGATGCCCTGAATGTGGTGAACATCATCCTGGACAGGACAGAATCGTATGCTCCGAGGGCTGCAAGACAGTCTGTCCAGAATTTGCTAAGGATGGGCTCGGACAATACGGGCTGTCAGATTCACACAGTAGCAAGCATCCCCGATATCACCGCCATGCAGATGGATGTCGTCCTTCCCACCGACTGTCGACTGAGGGCAGCAACCCTGACGGGCAAGGCATTGGGCACCCATCAGGTGATGACGCACGAGTTGGAGAATGGCAGATACCGCATCGTGGTCTTCTCATCGAAGAAAGCACTGCTGGACACCGATGCGGCCATCCTGAACCTTGACATCGAGGGCAGGGGAGGCCTGGTCTGCGCGGAGGACATCCAATGCTTCGATGCCCAGAATTTGCCCATTCTTTCTCCTGACATCAGCGCCGTGTTGACGGGCATCAGTCCCATCTATGCTGACAGCGATGCCGACGCTCCTGTCTACAACATCAGCGGACAGCGTGTCTCAAAGAAACAGCGGGGTATCAACATCGTCAATGGGAGCAAGGTCGTGGTAAAATAACCACGCACCTTGCGGTAAAATAAGAGATGATTCATGTTTCGCATTTGTTCAACTTCTTGGAGTTTACTAAACTACCACACTCCTACACTCCTTTCAACTTGAGGAAGTTGAATAAGAGATGATTAAAAACCGCTTCGCTTCAAAAAAAGATATAAAAACAGATTTTGTTAACATTCTTCAAACGCTGATGCTCACGAAAAAACGCCAAGGTGTTTGCAAAAAGGTGAAAAAAGAATTGAGGCTTAAAAGTTCACTGATGCCTCTTCAAGGAGAAAAGGAATGACACCGACATACATGATGCCATCCTCATCAGTCCATGCTTTCACGTTTCCGTCAAGAATGACAATCTTGCGGAAAAAGTCGCCGGAGTTCTTCAGTGAGAACGTTTCCTGATTCCGCTTGTCCTCGGTATCCACATTCAAAGCCGATTGGATGTAGATTCTCTCATGTCCTGTGTTGACTACGAAGTCAATTTCATATTGCGACTGCTGCTTCTTCCCGTCCTTGACGCGGGTAAGTTCCACCACGCCAACATCCACATTGTAGCCCCTGCGGACAAGTTCGATGAAAATCATGTTCTCCATCAAGTGTGACTTCTCCTGCTGCCGGAAATTGAGTTTGGCGTTTCTCAGGCCCAGGTCCATGGAATAGTATTTCTGCGTGTTCTCGAAATAACGTTTCCCTTTGATGTCATAGCGCTTGGCGCTGACAAACAGGAAGGCATCCTCCAGATAGTCCAGATAGTTCTTGATGGTATGGTCTGACGTGTTCCGTCTCATCAACGTTCCTGCGGTATTGGCAAGTTTGTGTGGATTGGTCAACGAGCCTATAGCAGATGACAGAGAGTCAATCAAGGCTTCCAGCACCTCGTCATCCTTCAGTTTGTAACGCTCCACGATGTCCTTGATATACACATTCTTGTGAAGCCCCTTCAGATACTTGCGCTTTTCAACCTCGTCCTTTTCCAATACCGCCAAGGGCATGCCGCCAAACATCAGGTATTCTTCCAACGCATCCGCCTTTTCCAATCCCGATACGGCATGGAATTCCTTAAACGACAGCGGATAAACTTTAATTTCCGTGCCACGGTCGCGGAAATTGGTGACAATGTCCCTTGACAGCATTTTGGAGTTGGAACCGGTAACATAGATGTCTAGATTGCTCCGTGCCATCAAGTCGTTCAAAATGTCATAGAACGTTGTGTAGAGCATGTCCCTGTCTTCTTCGGGAACCATGCTTTCGTCCACATCCCCGTTCTTCACCTTGAAAGACAGTTGAATCTCGTCGATGAAAACATAATACCGTTTTCCAGCATCTTGTGTCCGGTTGAGAACGTACTCGAACAGTTCGTTTGGGTTCCTGTACTTTAAATCGGCTTTTCTGTCCAAGGCTATTTCCACAAAACAGTCGTCAGGGACACCCTCTGTTTTGAGGTGTCCCTTGTAAAGGGTGGACAAGAGAAAGGATTTGCCGCAGCGACGGATGCCCGTGATGATCTTCACCTTCCCGTTCCATCGCTTGCCCAGCAATGCCTCTACATAATGGTCTCTCTTAATAATCATTGCTTCCGAAAGCGTTAATGCAAATATGGTCGAATCATTCGACTGTTTTTGCAGTGCAAAAGTATGCTGTTTTTTTGAAACATGCAAGAAAAGAGACACTTATTTGCTTTTGCTACCCTCCATATTCCCTATGGCTTGAATCTTGCAGGCCGTCTTTGACAAGATAATAGAAAAAAAACAGGTGGATGGCATAATGCTCATCCACCTGTTTTATATCTTACAAAGATTTCAAATCTTCTTTTCTCTTCCCTCATTTTAAGGATGCGGAAACCGCGTCCTTAAGAATGAACCATGACCTGACCAACCCGTAGTTTGGTGCCGTTGCCTAAACAGTTCATTCGTTGGAATTCCTCCACTGACATGTTGTATTTCTTGGCAATCGAGAAGATGGTCTCTCCTGGCTGTACGGTGTGGGTGCCAGTCATCTGTCCGCTACGTGGCTTGCGCTCCTGAGGCGTGGCGGCTGGTTCGGGAATGGCATCGTTGTCATTTATCCTGACAGGGGTAGAACTTGCCACTGTGCTGACAGGGGTGGAGCGGTGACCGCCATAAACCTCCTCCTTGGTATAGCCATTCTGCTTACGGCCGCGGGCTGCGGTGGCCTTGAGGTCCTCCTGCTGCATGGTGCTGCGGCGGAAGAGATAACTGTCGCCAGTGATGTCCTGGTTGCGGAAGTCAAAGAAAAGGGCGGGATTGAGGGCCACACCGCAGAGGCGGGTCTCAAAGTGCAGGTGAGAACCTGTACTACGGCCTGTGTTGCCACCGAGACCGATGGGCTGACCGGCACGGACTGTTTGGTTCTCCCTTACGAGATGCTTCGACATGTGTGCGTAGTAGGTCTCCAGACCATTGCTGTGGCGGATGACCACATAGTTGCCATATCCTTTGGCCTCATATTTCACGATACGGACTTTTCCCGACCAAGCGGCGCGGATGGTGTCGCCGATATATACCTTGATGTCGAGACCACGGTGTTGACGGCCCCAGCGAGGACCAAACTGTGAGGTGATCACACGGCTCGGGGTGGGCATACGGAAACCTTTCAGGTTGATGCGGTAGGACTCGGGCAGTGCAGAGGCCTTATAGTGGGTGTCACTGTTGTCCCAGTCAAGATAGAGTTGGGAAGAGGGTGACTCCATGTTCTCACGCTCAATGGTGGCTTGAAGGGCAAGAGTGTCGAGTTGTTTCAGTTTTTTGTCAACGGGCACGTAGCGTGCCATCATATCTTGTCCGCTGGCGGGCAGCGTGGCAATGGTCATAATTGCAGTTATTGCAAGCGTCTTCAATGTTCTTTTAAAATTCATAATCCTCCGTTTTGATTCGCAAAGCACTGATTACGTCTGTTGTAATACTGTCTTTTTCAGTCTGTTTTTGAAATAATTGGCGCAAGAAAACCACGCCGGATTATTTCATTGCGATGCAAAGGTAGTTATAAAAAAGCGGAAAAAAGCACCATTAACAATAATTAGTGCTTATTTAACACTTATTGTTTTGAGACGAAATTTGGGAGTTTAGGAGTTTAGAAGTTTAGGAGTTTAGGAGTTTAGGAGTTTGGGAGTTTGGGAGTTTAGGAGTTTTGGAGTTTTGGAGTTTTGGAGTTTTGGAGTTTAGACATATGATTTGTTTGGCGTGGCGGACGCGATACATCGCGTCCCTACCTGTCGCACCGTCATTTTTGATGGAGTAATCATAATTTTTAATCCTTAATTCTTAATTCTTAATCCTTAATTCCTAATCCTTAATCTTCAATCTTCAATTTTCAATTTTCAATCTTAATCACGAAATCACCCCCCAGTTGATGTTGGTGCGACGCAGGGCGGCGAGCCGCTGCCACAGCATGGCATTGTCGGGATGCTCACAGGTGGGGTCGGCATCGATGATGCGCTGGGCCTCGTCGCGTGCCATCTGCACAATCTGTCCGTCGCGTGCGATATCCGCTATTTTCAGGTCGAAAGCCATGCCGCTCTGCTGCGTGCCCTCCAGGTCGCCGGGACCGCGTAGTTTGAGGTCGGCTTCGGCAATCTCAAATCCGTCGTTGGTGGAGCACATGATGTCGATGCGCCGGGCTGTCACTTTAGTGAGTTTGCGGGTGGTGACCAGGATGCAGAACGACTGTTCCGCGCCACGGCCCACACGCCCGCGCAGTTGGTGCAACTGCGAGAGACCAAACCGCTGGGCGTCGAGGATCACCATCACAGAGGCATTGGGCACGTTGACGCCCACCTCGATGACTGTCGTGGCGACAAGGATCTGTGTCTCGCCCCTGACGAAGCGCTCCATCTCCTCCTCCTTCTCCTTGGGTTTCATCTGCCCGTGTACCTTACTTAAGCGGTATTCGGCGAACACCTGCTTCATGGTGGCGAATCCTTCCTCCAGATTGCGCAGGTCGATGCGTTCGCTCTCCTTGATGAGAGGGTAGACGATGTACACCTGTCGGCCCGCCTGTATCTGCCGGCGGATGCCTTGGTAGAGACTGGTCAGTTGGTCATCGTATTTATGCTGTGTATAGACCGGCTTGCGTCCTGGAGGCAGTTCGTCGATGACGCTCACGTCGAGGTCGCCGTAGATGGTCATGGCGAGGGTGCGGGGAATGGGCGTGGCAGTCATCACCAGCACATGCGGCGGGTTGTGGCTCTTGCTCCACAGTTGGGCGCGCTGTGCCACACCAAACCGGTGCTGCTCGTCGATGACGGCGAGGCCGAGGCGGAAAAACTGCACGGTGTCCTCGATGATGGCATGGGTGCCCACCAGGATATGTACGCTGCCGTCGGCCAGTCCCTCAAGCACTTCCTGCCGCTGCTTGCCTTTGACGATGCCTGTGAGCAGTTCCACGCGGATGCCGTCCATCCCTTTGAGGAATCCACGGATGGTGGCGAGGTGTTGCTCGGCGAGAATTTCGGTGGGTGCCATGATGCAGGCCTGGTAGCCGTTGTCGAGAGCGATGAGCATCGACATGAGTGCCACGAGGGTCTTGCCCGACCCCACATCACCCTGCAGCAGACGGTTCATCTGCCGCCCGCTCTTCATGTCGGCGTGAATCTCGCGGATAACCCGTTTCTGTGCCTCGGTGAGGAGGAATGGCAGGTGGTTGTGATAGAAACCGTTGAAGAACGCCCCTACATGTTTGAGTAAATAGCCCCTGTAGCGTCTGCGCTGGTCGCTGGCATAGCGCAGGATGTTGAGTTGCACATAGAAAAGTTCCTCAAACTTCAGCCGCAGTTTGGCTCGGTCGAGTTGGGTGGCGTCCTGTGGATTATGGATAAAGCGGAAGGCCTCGTCGCGTGAGATGAGGTGCAGCGGACCCGTGATGAAGGGGGGCAGTGTCTCTGGAAGGGGTTGGGACAGGCGGCTGAGGATGCCCTTGACGATACGCTCAATGGCGCGGGAGGAGAATCCCGCTTTTTTCATGCGCTCCGTGGTGTGGTAATGGGGCTGCATCCCCATCTCAGAGAGTTGGATGGTGGCGGCATCGTCGATTTCGGGGTGGGAGATCTGGAAACGGCCGCCATAGACGGTAGGTCGTCCGAAAACGATGTATTCCTTGCCTATGGAGTAGTTGTTGATGATATATTGCGCTTTGGAGAACCACACAAGGTCCATCACCCCGTGCCCGTCGCTGAAATGCGCCACGAGTCGTTTGTTGCGCTTTCCGGTGTCGAAGGTCTCGAAACTGAGGATATGGCCCTTCACCTGCACGAACGACATGCTCTCCATCAGTTCGCTGATGCGGTAGACATGCCGCCGGTCGATGTATTTGTAGGGATAGTGTTCGAGTAACTGCCCAAACGTCTCGATGCCGAGTTCCTTGCTCAGCATCTCCTTGCGCTTGGGCCCCACACCGGGGGCGTACATGATGTCCTGACTTAGGATATCCGTCATACGTCTATACTCCTATTCTCCTACACTCCTAATCTCCTACACTCCTAATCTCCTACACTCCTAATCTCCTACACTCCTAAACTCCTACACTCCTGCAATCTATTCCTCCCCGATGAGGTGCAGGAACTGCATCTTGTGCTGCATGAGTCGGGTGCCTTCCTCATCGCCGGTCAGCATGGAGAGCAGTTGATAGGCATAGGGAAATGAGGCGGCCGGTCCCTCGCCAGTGATGATGTTTCCATCGACGGTGCACAGTTCATGGGTGTATTCGGCTCCATCGAGGTAGACCTCGAAACCAGGAGAGCAGGTGGCACGTTTTCCCCTCAGCAGACCGAGACCGCCGAGCACCATTGGTGCGGCGCAGATGGCACCGATGAGGCGCCCTTTGTCATGATGGGCGAGCAGGGCCTGTCTGACCCCCTCGTGCTGGTTGAGGTTGGCCGACCCAGGCATGCCTCCCGGAAGGAGGAGCAGGTCGGCGTCGCTGAGGTCGGCATCTTCAAAGAGCATGTCGGTCATGACGGTGACACCATGTGATGACTCCACCAAGCGGTTGCCTGTCACACTCACTGTCACCACTTCCTGTCCGCCGCGGCGGAGGATGTCCACCGGAGCCAGCGCCTCAATCTCCTCGAAGCCGTTGGCCAGAAACTCATAAATTTTTGACATGGTTTTTATTTTTTTTAGTTATTGAGTTTTTTAGTTTGGGAGTTTAGGAGTTTAGAAGTTTAGGAGTTTAGAAGTTTAGGAGTTTAGGAGTTTAGACATGTGATTTGCATGTCGTTACGGACGCGATACATCGCGTCCCTACCAGTTGCACCGCCATCTTTCGCAGGAGTAATCATAATTCTTAATTCCTAATTCTTAATTCTTATTTCCTACTATTATGTTTTGCAAAATTAGTCAAAAAAAAGCATTTTTGGGCTTATCATGCACTTTTCTCCACAAAAAACTATATTTTTGCAAGTCCGTAGCGGGGTTCGCTGCATACAAAACATTCAAACCATCTGAAGATGCCGTCCAAGAAACTGAGATTTGCCATTTTTGGAAATATCTACCAGGCCAGGAAATCGGCCTCCATCCAAAAAGTGCTTTCGCTCCTGTCAGAGCGGAAAGCCGAAGTGTATATTGACCGGGAGTTCTACCGCTTCCTCACCGATGACCTGCATTTGGAAGTCGGTGCCAACGGCGTGTTCGACGATGGTATGTTTGATGTCGATTTTGTCATCTCCATGGGTGGCGACGGTACCTTCCTCAGGGCTGCCAGCCGTGTGGGTGACAAGGGCTGTCCCATCATGGGCATCAACATGGGGCGCCTGGGATTTTTGGCCGATGTGGGTCCCGGGGAGATAGAAACCTCCATCGCAGCGCTTTATCAGGGTGACTACAAACTGGATGAGCACTCGCTCATCGCAGTGGAGACGGAGGGCGAGACCTCCCTTGAGGGCTGTCCCTTCGCACTCAATGACATCGCAGTGCTCAAGCGCGACAATGCTTCGATGATCAGCATACGCACCACCATCGACGGCGAGCATCTGGTGACCTATCAGGCCGACGGACTGATTGTGTCGACACCGACGGGCAGCACGGCCTATTCACTCTCCAATGGCGGACCCATCATCGCGCCTCAGTCGGGAGTGCTGTGTCTGTCGCCCGTGGCACCCCACAGCCTCAACATCCGGCCGATCGTCATCCCTGACGATTCGGTGATCCGCATCAGCGTGGAGAGCAGGAGCCATAATTTCCTCGTTGCCATCGACGGCAGGTCGGAGAAATGCAGCGAGGAGACCATCCTCACCATTCGCAAGGCTCCCTACAAAGTGAAAATCATCAAGCGCCACAGTCAGAAATACTTCCACACCCTAAGGGAAAAAATGATGTGGGGCGCAGATACCCGTTAGAAATATGTTCGAAAGACTGAAGAAATATTTCGCCACGGCGAAGAACAAGTACACCTCACGTCAGATCCTGGCGTGGCTCTGGGATGCATGGAAGGGCAACCGGCTCCAGGCTTTCCTCAATGCCATGATCGGTATGTTGGAGGTGGTGGTGAGCCTGTCGGCAGTGTGGGCGATACAGAATGCCATCGACATCGCAGCAGGCGCGAAACCAGGGAATATCTATATTGGCGTGCTCATCATGGCGCTGCTCACACTTACCAATTTCGGACTGAATATCGCCAGCGTGTGGATACGCAACATCCTCGGTGTGCTGGCGCGCAACAGGATGCAGCAGCGACTGCTCGACCGTATCCTGCGCTCGGAGTGGCAGAGCAAGGAGAAACGCCACAGCGGCGACGTCATCAACCGTCTGCAGACAGACGTGGGGCAGGTCATCACCTTCCTTACAGAGACACTGCCCAATACTGTGTCCACCACCACGCTCTTCCTGGGTTCGTTCTTCTACTTATACATGCTTGACCATACCCTTGCACTCATTATCGTCTTCATGATACCTGTTGTGGCGATTCTCAGCAGAATCTACATGACGAAGATGCGTGAACTCTCCAAGGATGTGCGGCAGTCGGATTCCAAGGTACAGAGCGTGCTTACCGAGACCATCCAAAACCGCATGCTCATCAAGATCATGGAGAGCGACAGCGCGATGGTCGACAAACTGGAGAACACGCAGAGCGAACTCCGGCAGAATGTGGTGAAGCGCACGTGGTTCTCGGTCATCGCCAACTTCATCCTCAATTTCGGATTCTCACTGGGTTATCTCATCGCCTTCCTCTGGAGTGCCCTCCGTCTGATGAACCATACCCTTACCTTCGGTGGCATGACGGCCTTCCTGCAACTGGTCAACCGTGTGCAGGGACCAGCCAAGAACCTCACCCACCTGGTGCCGCAGTTCGTCTATGTGTTCACGGCTGCTGAGCGTCTGATGGAGTTGGAGGAGAATCCGCTGGAGGAGCAGGGAAAGCCAGTCTATGTGAAGGGTCCGTGTGGGGTGCGTCTTGAGCATGTCACCTACGCATATGAAGAGGGGGGCAACGTGATTGATGACCTCTCCTTCGACTTCCGTCCGGGAAGTTGCACGGCCATCCTTGGTGAGACGGGTGCCGGAAAGACTACGCTTGTGAGGATGATTCTGGCACTGATGCAACCACAGAATGGCAAGGTGATGATTTACAACGACCATGTCGAGAAGACCTTGTCGCCCCTGATGCGCTGCAACTTTGTCTATGTGCCTCAGGGCAATACCTTGCTCAGCGGCACCATCCGCGACAACCTGCGGCTTGGAAAACTCGATGCCACTGACGAGGAGATGAAAGAAGCGCTGCTGACCAGTTGCGCCGGGTTTGTTCTCGACCTGCCCAGTGGGCTTGACACCGTCTGTTCAGAGTCGGGCGGCGGCCTCAGCGAGGGACAGGCTCAGCGCATCGCCATCGCCAGGGCATTGCTGCGCGACCGCTCCATCATGCTCTTCGATGAGGCCACCAGCGCCCTTGACCCCGAAACGGAGCGCAACCTCCTTAAAAACATCCTTGAGAAACAAGACAAAACCGTCATCTTCATCACCCACCGCCCCGCCGTCATCGATTATTGCGACCAGACGCTCAGGGTGGAGAAGATTTAGCGACAGACTTTCTTTCCGTTGACGATATAGATGCCGGAAGGAAGGGAACTGTTGTCTTTCACCTTCTTCCCGTCGATGGTGTAGATGTGGCTGTCGGTGGACCGCTGTGACTGTGTCTGATTGATGCCGGCGCTCTCGCTCATGAAGTTCTTGAGCACGGAGAGGGCGGGTTCGGCGCGGCCGGTCTGGTTGTCGAAAAGTCCGGCATTGTACCATCCGTCGGTCACGCGCTTGGTGTTCCAGTCGAGTCCATATTCGTTGGCTTCCATCCACCACCAGAAGAGTCCGTTGACATTGGCATGCTTGTTGACAATCTCGATGAGTGCCTCGGTGAATGCCTTTTGTCCCTCACCATTGATGGGGTAGGTCTTGGATAGGTCGTAACTGACAGTGTTGGGTTGCCAGTCGTGATAATAGCCCACTTCTACCAGCATGATTTTCTTCTCGGGGAAACGTGTCTCCAGTCGGGTGAGTGCGGTGTTGAGGGCATTGAGGTTGCCGTGGAAATAGGAGTAATAGGAGAGGCCAATGATGTCGTATTCCACGCCATAAGTCTTCATCTTGTCGTAGAAAGCCTGCAGGATGTCGGGCTGTGCTACCCGCTCGGTATGTATGATGACCTGTGCCTGCGGACATTCATCCTGGCATGCCTTGATGGCGTTTTTGAGCAGTTGGGAAAAGCGCTGCCAGTTGTTGTCGTTGTTGGGGTGGCATTTCTTCAGTTGTGAGGCATTGTCGCTTGACTTTCCCCACAGCATGCCGTAACTGATCTCGTTGCCTGTCTGGATGAAGTCAGGCGTGGCACCGGCGGCCTTCATCTCCTGCAGCACCTCACGGGTGTAGTTGTAGATGCGCTCATAGAGTTCGTTGTCGCTCAGTCCGGCCCATGCCTTGGGTGTCCATTGCTTGGCGGGATCTGCCCACGTGTCGGAATAGTGGAAGTCGAGCATCAGCGCCATGCCGGCGTCCTTGATCATCTTGCCGAGTCGTTTGACATAGGCCAGATCCTGCACCACGCCTTGTCCCTTGTCATCGGAAGAGGCGTTCTCTGGGTTGACGAACAGGCGCACGCGCATGGTGTTGAGTCCCTGCTCACCGAAGTAGGCGAGGGGATCGGTGATGGCATTTCCGGCATTGTCGAAGTATTTTGCCCCATGGTCAATGTAGGACGGCAGGAGCGAGATGTCGCCGCCTAAGTACTTGCCGTCGGCGAATGTGGGAAGGGAAAGAATGCTGAGTAGGATGGTTATGATTAGTTTCATGTAGGTGTGTCTTTTTTTGAGAAAAGCCTGCCATGGAGCATGGCAGGCTTGTAGGTTATGGTGATGAGGTTTATTTGCCTTCTTCCTTGGCCTCTTCCTCTACAGCGGGGTGCAGGTATTGGTCAATCTCCTCGGCGGTGAGTTCCATGTAGGTCTCGTTACCGGCCTTGGTGGAGTAGCGGAACATGGCACTGTAGTTGAGTTCGTTGAGCAAGGGGAGCAACAGGGTGAGGTTGATCTTCGAATATTTCACTTTTTCAGCGATGTCCTTAGGAGTTGACTTTCCAGCCTTGTCGATGCGGGTGGCCATAGCAGCGATGGGTGCTCTGACGTCAGCGAATTTTGCCTTGTCGTCATCCACGCTGATGAAGAAAGTCTCGCAGCCGTCCACGACCTTCACCTTGGTCAGTGAAAGACCTTCGGCGATGTCGATAGGCAGTTTGGCACTCAGTTGCTGGTTGTAGAGCGGGAGAAGGATGGGAGCGATCTGACCTCCGGCGGCCTCAAACTCACCATTGAACTTCTTCAGTTCATCTGCAGCCACAAGGATGGGCTCCTCGCCACTGAGGTTGCACTTCACGCCGAAACCAGCCTCTACCATCTGCTTCACCAATTCGGGATTTTTGCGCTGGAGTTCAAGCACGAGATAGCGGGCCACGAGAGAGTGGTCTACTTTGTCGTTTTCCATCAGAGCCTGTACGGGGGTGACGTCAAACTCCACCTCATTTTCTGCCAACTTGATGGCGGTGGCCTCACCTAAGTTGTCGAGGGCGATAGGACATGCCTTGGAAGCCTCGTCGATGGCTGCCTGCAGTGCCTTGGTGTCTTTGCATCCTGTCAGCATCATCGTGACGACGGCCAGCAAGGAACATACGAATAGGAATGATTTCTTCATTTTTTTATAGTTTATAGGTTTGACAGATTTGTTTTTGCACGAATTTTCGGCAAAGATAGTGAAAGCCGAAGACAATACAAAACAAAAACCCAAGTTTTTGTTTTTATTGTTGAGGCGCATCCTATCTTCGACCCTGTGTCACAGATAGTGAAAGCCGAAGACAATACAAAACAAAAACCCAAGTTTTTGTTTTTATTGTTGAGACGTCGACTCGTCTGCCATCGTCTTGGAACTGAAGTTCAACTGCGATGCGGACAGCGTCATCGACCAGATTCTCCGCAAGCAATACCCCCAGAAGGTGGTGCAGCACACAGGCAATCTCCTCCTTGTAGGCATCAACTACAACCGAGAGACCAAGACCCACGAGTGCCGCATTCAGGAATGGAAATGATAGACGTTGAGGTGGAATCCTTTGTCTTTCACCTCAACGTCTGTGCAGATGGCGGTTTTTGTACTTATGGCCTTCCCAAAATTATGTCCACCACTTTCAATGCATCCGTGATGTTGACCTCACCATTCTTATCCATGTCCGCATTGGAGAAAAGGAATATCCTGATTGGACGGTTCAGGATGTAATCCACAATCACTATCACGTCAGTGATGTTGACCTCATTGTCGCCGTTCGCATCACCTTTGCGGGAGGAAATGATGTTGCTGAAGTTTTTCCACACGTCGGCAGTTTTGTAGTCATTTACCGCAGAGGAGAGTACGATGAGCGTGCAGCCATCATAATGGTCAAAGGTTTCCTCGCTTATCTTCAGTGGGGTAGGGATGTCACATCTGACATTGTCCAATGCAGTACAACCCCTGAAGGCATGGTCGGCAATGTCATTCACCGAATTGGGAATACAGACACTTGTAAGGCTTGTGCAGCCGTCGAACATCTCCTCGCCAATCTTATTTGGATGAAGGTCAAGGAGATTGATGCTTGTCAGGCTTTTGCAATCGGCAAACATCCTGTCATTCAAACAGCCATTGCCATCGAAATGACTCAGGTCAATTTCTTTCAGGCTTGTGCATCCCGCAAACATTTCATTAGCATCATAGTCAACCATAATGGGAATAAGGTCATCATCATCTTCCACATTTTCACTTTCAAGTGCGAAAAGGTTGATATGTTCCAGACTGCTGCAGTTTTTAAACATCTGATAAAAACCACTCCCACCTTTCCATCGAGAAGGAGGTCCACCTGGTTTGTCTGGCGCGGCCCAATCTATGCAGCAAGAAACGATGAAATGACTGACATCAATGCTATTGAGACTGCTACATCCAGCGAACATTCTGCCCATACTCATGGATGATGAAGTGTCGAAATGGCTAAGGTCAAGGTTCCCAAGGCAACTACAGCCTTCAAACATACCATCAAAGATTTCAACATTTGACATGTCGAAATGGCTGACATCAATCTCTTTCAGACTGCTGCATCCAGCGAACAAATTACCCATATAAATCACATTTGACGTGTCGAAATGACTGACATCTATCTCTTTTAGGCTTCTGCAATTCATAAACAAGCCCTCCAAACTCTTTAATCCTGAAGTGTCGAGACCTTCCATCACGATTCTCTCCAGGCTGCTGCAATCTGCAAACAGATAATCAATACCAGCATATTCGGCTTCAAACCAATCATATTCGGAGCTAATGCTTGAGAAATCAAAATGACTGATGTCTATTTCTTTCAGGCTGCTGCATCCGGCAAACATCTTTCTCATGTTGGTTACCTCTGAGGTGTTGAGATATTCAATACCTTTGATTTCTTTCAGTGAACTGAATCCGTTGAACCATTTGCTGAGGGTCGTTGGGCGAAGATTGGCGATGGACTCATCGAACACCACGGTTCTGACCTCTTCTGGCTTGTCGGCTGCTGGACCGCAATAAGGATGATATTCTATTCCAGGTAAAATGGGCAAGCCACCATAATCGACCTTCCTGTAACCTCCTAGCAAGTGGATGTCTCCATAACTACTGTGAACTGGCATTTGGTTGTCATAATAGAGTGTAAGCGTACCGTCAGAAAGCACGGAATATAGTTGCGGAGAGTCCGTGTCGACCTTGATTTCAAACGGAATGTCATCTGTCTCCATCGTCTCAAATTCATTTGGCCAATCTGCCACATTATTGTAATAGCACAAAGCAATGTTTCTTAACGTACACATATATGATAGATTGTTCGAAACATTGCAGGGAATTCTTACACGTAATCTGAAGCCATCAGGCAATAATGTGTTCCAATTTGGGTCGCTGCAACATAGAATCAGAACGCCACCATCGGCTTGCTTCCTTGTCTTTATCATGTTATCCCAATTATCATCCCAATACTCAAAAATGTCCTCATAGTATTCTTCTATGAAATATTTATAAATATCATCATCAGTCAAGAAGACTCCTTCTGGGAGATAGAGAGACATCTGAAAGCCTTTCAGATTTTCCAACATACTTTTATCATTAAAAAGAACCGTTATATCTGTTGTCGTTCCCGGTCGAGCATCACCCACATTAACCGTGATTCCTTCAGCCATGGCCGGGGTAGAGGTTATGAGAAACAAGGCAAGGATTAACCTTTTTATTATCTTATTCATATTTTTCAAGATGAAGTATTGTTATTCAACTAATAATCAAATAGATGAGAGTTGAAAATTAATATTCCAGTTCTGTATTATTAATAATGACGATATCGGTGATGTTAATCTTGCCATCTTGGTTCACATCCGCTCTGTAATAGAAAGGGGAGTCTGAACTCCAGCCGGCCATGATATCTGCCACTATTTCAATGTCTGCTTCGTCTATCTCTCCGTCGCAGTTGACATCGGCACCGTCGATAATTTCTTTAAATTCACTCCAGTAGTCAGTTCCAAGATATTCACCATAACATCTAGCTGGAACATAGAGCGTCGCATTCTGACGGTTGGGGAAGGCATCCTCATCGATGTCGATGGGGTAGGGGATGTCAACAGTGACGCTTGTCAGGTTGTTGCATTTAGCGAAAGCCCCATTTCCGATTTCAGTCACATCATAGCTGATGCCGTTGTAGGTGACTGCGGCAGGAATCGTGATACTGGTGACATTAGTTACCGAAGCGACCACTTTGGCGGTATGAGTCTTGATGTCTAAGTCGTAAAAGAGATTGCCGATTTGCACGGATGATGCGGTTGCCTTAACGGTGATATGAAATGATGTGTCAGCAAATCTTTGCTGACTGGTCGCCGTGGTTGTGAATTTTTGTGCGGTCAGCACAGCCACACTGGTTGAACCCGCGATTTCCTCGGAAGCAATCAAGGTGATGTTGACCAGTGCTCCGCTGTTGCCGGAGAATACCGCCCCATCGGTGAATGCCAGGAAACGGTATTTGTTGTTTCCTATGTCTTTTGCAGTAAAGGAAGTGCCGTCCGTCGAACGGTTGGGATTGATGGAAGCTTCCAAACTCCCATTGCTGTTCTGGCTGACTGAAATGCCCTCCGGGAGTACAAGGTCGAACTGAAAAGAAATGTAACTGTAATCGTTGTTGTTCAGTTTGATGGATACCTGGCATTTCTCTCCGGGTGTCATTGTGACATTACCGACAGCGAGGTTGTCGGCGAAAGTGTTGCCCGCTAATGCGAGCAACACATGGATCAATATACAAACTTTTTTCATTTTACAACTGTAGTTTTACCATTGACAATATAAATTCCTTTGCTTACAGAATGGTTTCGGAGAATCTTTACGCCATCTATGCTGTAGGTATTGCCATTCACCCTTTCATTGCTCTTCACGTAGCTGATATAGTCTGTTACTGGCATATTTTCATGACGGCACCTCATTCTGAGGCTGTCAATGAAGTACACATTTTCTATATCCAACTTACAGGAATTGCTCATGCTGAAGGCCAGCAGTTCGCCTTCATTTCCGCCGAAGGCTTCATTCTCAGGAGAGTGGATAATTACCCGGTAATGGTTTTTGTCCTCCCTTTGCATGAAGTTTACCAGGTGCTTTCCGCCTCGATTGGCGTTGAGTTCGATGCTCTCAATGTCAGCCTCCCCCTCGGTGATGACGATGTCAAACTGGGCGGCGATGTATTTTTGTCTGTTGTTGAGACAGATGCCATAAATGTTGTCCTTCTTCTCGAAGGCCACTACTTCTTCCATATCGTCCATGAAGGTGGTGTTAGCCTCTTGGTCAGGATTCTCTGCTGTCAGGATTCTTGGCAGTGCGATGGAAATGTCCGTCACGTCCACCTCGCCGTCTTTGTTCAGGTCGCTGACTTCAAAGACGAAGTCCTCTGACGGATCGTTGATGATGTATCCCACCATCTCTGTGATGTCGTCGGCATTCAGTTGGCTGTCGCCGTTACTGTCTGCCTCACGCGGTTTCTCGACGAGGGTCCAGGAGTTTCTGAACCATTTTCCATTATCCTCAGATAAAGCCCGATAGGCCTCCGAACAGCCGAAGGGCACATACCAGGTGCAATAGTAGGGAACGCCCAAGTCATCGTCGGGTCTCATCAAACCTCCCTCCCAGTTCCAGTCAAAGAGGCCGCCGCCTTCATTTAAGGGAGATATCCCTTCTGTTCTTCTCACCTCAATGATAGAGGGGTTTTCGATGTCACAGTTCACCCTTTCCAACGCCTTGCAATTCTTGAAATTGGCACCCCAAAGTTCTTCTATGCTGTTGGGCAGATAGAGATATTTCAGGCTTGTGCAGTTCATGAAGGCATTGTGTCCCACTTTCTTGATGTGTTTGGGCAGCACCAATGAGGTGAGGCCGCTGCAGTCGGTGAATGCATATTCGTTAATGGTGTCCAAGGAGTCGGGGAAGGTGATGTTCGACACGGTACATCCGTCGAAGGCATGCTTACCGATGCGTTTCAGGGACTGTGGCAGGGTGAATGACTTGAGGTTCATCGCTCCGTAGAACGCATAGTCGGCAATTTCCTCCACACTGTCTGGCAGCACATAGTTTTCCGCATATTTGGCTATGGGATAGCGGATCAAAGTCTTCCCGTCTCTTGAGAACAATACGCCTTGGTTGATGGAGTAGTTGGACGTATAGTCTGTCTCGCCTCCCAGGCCGATATTAGGATCCGCCTCGATGATGCCTTCATGGATAATGGGAGAATAATCAACGCTGAATTCCTGGAGTGAGGTACATCCGTTGAAAGCCGTTGGTGAGATGCTGGTGGTGCGGCTTGGTATGGCCAATGATTTAAGCGACGTACAACCTTCAAAGGCGCGGTCGGGAATACATGTGATTTTAGGGTTCAAATACACGTATTTGAGATTCTTGCAGTTACTGAAAGCCCCCTCTCCGAATTCCTCGACCCAATCAACATAGATGCTGTCGATGTCCGTATAGCTGAAAGCATCTTTTGCAATATAGTCTGTTCCAAAGGGTATCTCATAAACTTTTTTCCCGGCAACGGGATAACGAACTATAACAAACTTGGACTCCCATCTGTCTATATATTCCTCTTTATATAATACTCCTTCATAATCATAGTATGAATAGGGATTATAAGGAGCAGTATATGCCGCAAACGCGGTGCATCCTTCTCCTGCACCTTTTATCTCGTTTGCGGTTTGAGGGAAAGACATAGTCTCGAGGCTTGGGCAGTGGGTGATGGCTCCGATGTATTCGCATCCCTCTGGAATGTCGAGTGTTTTCAGTTTGGTGCAGTTCGTCATACCCTCAAATTTCACCATGTTTGAGGGAAGTACGATTGACCTGAGATTGTCGTTGGGATGCTGTTCATCAGCGAACATATACATGCCGACCACATTGTCTGACGTATAATAACTCTTATAATAGTTGACATAATAATAGTTGACGCCTCCGCTTACGATAGTGGCATCCGACAAGTCGATATGAGCCAGGATGCCGTTGAGCGTCATGTCTCTGATGAGGGCCACGTCCGTCCCGTTGATGGGGCCGGTTACTTTCAGGCTCTTTATTTTGTATCTGCTTGCTCCGATCTTGTTGAGAAGTTCTTCCGCATTGTCCACGGCTACCTCCAGAACATCGTTCACATGAAGGCATTCAGCCATTTCCGAGTCGTTCCAGTTGCTCTTCACTGCGATGGCTTTGATGAGTGCCGTGGCTTTACAGTTGAAACTGCCGGTATAGCGCGTACCAGTTCCTGTACCGGGTTGGTCGCCATTGATGGTGTAATAGATCACTGATGAGGGCGTGGAGCAAGTGATGGTGATGATGCCGTTGTCGTCTGTGATGACAGGTGTCTCCACCTTAAAGCAGTCGGCAGTCTCTGTAGCCTCCTCTGACATCTTGCCGTTTTTGACGGCAATGGCCTTGATGGTGCTGTTTTCTGTCAACTGTACGGGTTGGGTGTAAAACGAGGAAGACATGGAGGGTGATGTCCCGTCTAAGGTGTAGAAGATGTCTGCACTCTTAGTGGGGCAGGTGATGGTCACTGCTCCCTCGTCATCAACCAGAATGAGTGGGACCTCCACTTTGCTGTTGTCAGGCTGCTGATAGGTCATCCTTGTTGCTCTGTATTGGGTGAGTTTTTGCTTGGTATCCGCCGTTATGCAGCCCCACACATCTTCAGTAATGAGCAGGGAGTCGGACAGTGAAACTTGGATTCTCACGCTGTCAGCAGCCGAATATTTGTTGAAAAGACAGTTGCTTCCTAATTTCTGACCGGTAGGAACGGTGAGTATCCCATATTTGTCAATCATACCATACACGCAGTTCTGGGAATTGCGGATACCTGATTCGCTTCCCTTTGGGTCGATACCAAACAGCCAGTATTTCGTCGTGTCGGCCACATCATGGGCAACCGTTACGGTCCATTCCAATTCATCCCCGTTCTCATCCAATGCGACGGCTCTGTAGGTGCCGATTGATGGCTTGGGGCTTTCTGGAACGCCCCTTGGAGTGAATGTGACCATTCCATTTTGCACTTGAGCCAGGTAGTAGTCGGTGGCCCCGTTTGTCGTTCGGATGGGAGAGCGGGTTTCTCCTCCGTCCGCTGTGGAATAGGCGGCAATGTAGTATTGGGACCCTTCGGTGAAAATGGAGGAATCCAAATGGAATGATGATGTATAGCTATAGTAATAATCCCCAGAATAGTTAATGTCTGTTTGGGCCAGTGTGGTGATAGGGTTGAAATCCAGGTCATACAGTCCTATGCAAATTTTCCCCTTGTATTTTTGCTCGGGATAATATCCGCAAGAGTTATAAGAATTATGATAGGCATTGATCCATCGGGTAGAATTGATAGAGACTTTGCAGGGATTGCTGACCCATCCGTCTGTAATGAGCTGTTGTTCGGCAAATAACCCATCCTCATAATTGTCAGTAGAGTCTTTGCTGACATAACATATCATTTTGTGAAGACTATTATAGCGGTATTTTCTTTGGGGAGTGTTGATGGCATTTATTTTATAATATCCGTCATCGGTTCCTTGCCACCCCATGTTGATATGGAAATAACCATTTGGGTTGCAGCCGTCGATTACAAAGGTATGGCCACTGCCTGTCGCATCATTTTTAGAACTATACAGGACTGGCATTTTCTTGTCAAGATTATCTATGATGATTTTTTCCCAGTCTTCGGTGGAGAAATATGACCTTTCAAAATATTTGATATTGGGGTTGTAGCCAAAATAGTGAATGAGGGCATAAGCCATGTCCATAGGATAGGCTCCAGATTTATCAGAACCATAGTCCATCAGGATGGCGTTGCCGCAGACATGCATCAGCGTGGCGACTGCTTTTTTCTGGGCATTGCTGTATTTGCCATTGTAGTCATTGGCCATGTTGTTCCAGTCGAACTGGATGCCGTTGAATCCCATCTTTTGTTCGATGCCCCGGCTTCTTGTTTTATAGCTTACCTCACCATGCCCCTCTTTGGGCCATTTCCAGTAGTTCATCACTTGAGCCATGGCAGTAGCCACGCAGCCCGTCACGCTTCTTTGGTTGTATTTTGGGTCAATGGGGCAAAAGCCATTATAAGGAGAACCTTGGCTCCATTGTGTCTTGATCAGCGGATTGATATCCGGGTAGGTTGTCTGCTGGACATGTTTCATGCTTTCCGCCTCTCCGCTTGCCAAGGCTTCAAATTCATCATCATAGCTGCTGATGAGGTCCAACAAGCCCTCAGGCGCATTGTTTGGGTCAAAGGCATTGTTATCAGAATAGCCTAAGATTTCATACATCCGCTCGTCGGCGGAGACGATGACAAACCGCTCATTGGCCTCGTCATTGACAATATAGCAACTGCCTGCACCGTTTTGTGCTTTCGTCTTCCTTGCCCCGTTTTTTTGCATGGCCTTGCGGACATTTGCCTGAGGCACGATTTTCAGTTTTCCGACCGCAGCTTTTTGGCTTTCAAAGAATGCACGCGCGATGTCAGTCGCCTCATTCTCACTTCTTTGCTGTGCCGTCACACAGATGCAACACAGCAGGAGGAATAGTAGTGGTGGAATTCTTTTATTCATGGGTGTAAGATATGTTTATTTGATGGATAGAGATATATTATTGCAAATCATTCTGTATGAGACGTGTAGAATGTAGGACATCAGTAATGTGAGATTTATATAGCCTTACATTGTCGTTATAGCCATTTCGATTAATGCTTAGTTCACCATTTTCCGCCCAATAAAAAAGTAAGGATCCCTGACCGACATATTCATCTTCATCATAATAGCCTGCTGCAGGCAGGAATAGTTTGTTTCCGTTAGGGGCTGTGAAGAGCAGACCAAGAAATCCACCCAGAAAACTCCAATTGTATGAACATTCATATTGTAGTTCATAAATATCATCATCTGATGGCAGTTTCCATCCCTCTCCTTCCCACTCGTTTCTATATTCCTCGTTTTCTATATACCCAAAATCTATATAAGAACCATATCCCTCAGGTTTGTTTGCTCCCACGTTGCAGCAAGCCCATTTCGCGCCTGAGGGAAGTCCAAGGTCAATGACATGAGGGTGATGGCTGTCAGGGCAGATGAGGGTGATATCTTGTTTTGCTTCACCTGTTACTTTCACCTCTATGATTTCTGCCTCTAAGCTCTTTGTGTCCGTCACGGTTATTGTGGCAGTTCCTTCATTGACAGCTGTGATGATGATGTCATTTCCGTCTAAAAACACTTCTGCCACATTTTCATCGCTGCTCTTAATGCTGTAGCTTCCACTTCCTGAAATAATACCCACTGTTATCTGACTGCCCTTTGTAAGACTGAAAGCTGTTGCTGTCAAATGTATCGATGGATAAACAGCCTTTTCGGCAACAACGGGGCGAACAGAGTGACCTATATAGCGGGAATTTGTGGAATTGCCGATTTGGGAATTGCCGAAATAGAAATAGAGGTTGAAAGCCTCATCCAGATTTGACGGGTCTTGTGTCGATGACCAGTATTCTCCTAAGGGGGGATCATTGTAAAATTCTTCATTCCATTTATAGCCTGCATAAGGTAGGAATACGCTGCCACCGTTAGGACCAGTGATTTTTCTCCCTTCAATCATTTCTTCAAAAAGACAGTTATCTACCAGCTCTTTCATTTGTTCCGACGTTGGCATCATCCATGAGCCGCCCCATTTTACATGTGCAGCGTCATACTTTGTGCCGGCTATGTTACTGCCAATGGAATAACAGGTTCCTTCTGAATCGTCGCAATGAGTATAGCTGCTCCAGTCGTATATATATTTTTCCTCTGTCTCGCCCCAGGCATAATAACCACCGTAATCCTCAGGCGTGGTCGCTCCTACATTGCAACATGCCCATTTTGTGCCCGAAGGCAGCCCCAGGTCGATGAGGTGTGGGTGATGGTCATCGGGGCATTCAAGATAAGACTTAGGTACATTATCATCTGGAGTGTATCGCCCTAGAATGTAGCCTACGACCAGCAGGGCATCAGTCAGGTCAATAGATCCATTGTTGTTCACATCAAAATGAAGACTCTGCGCATTGGCCGTGATTGACATGAGCATCCATGTGGTTATAATAATCAATTTCTTCATGATGTTTGCAATTGAATAGTCGTTATCGCGAAATGCCCTATATTGGGCATCTTTGGTTAATCATTCATTTCATATCGTTCTTGTACGAGTAGTTATTTCACGACCACTTTCTTTACGGAACCATTATTCATTCGGATGATATTGATGCCATGCTTAGGGGCATTGATTTTCTGTCCGTCAAGACTGTATCGTTCTACAATTTGTGGGTGTGTTTGAGTTTCATTGATGGAAGATGGATCAATTGTTTTGATTGAAGTCTGGGCAGCGTTGATGTATTCACCTGTATCGGCGTTGAGTAGCAGGGTTATCATCTTCAATTTTGACTTATCCTGAATAATGGTGTTGCCACTGATATCAGCGATAAAGGTATAATTTTGTGGTGTGCCGGCCTTAATAACGTTTTCTACTGAGCCTTCTACACCATAAAGGGGTTGCCAGGCAGCTACTGCCACATGGTTGAAAACCACGCCACTGACGGAACTTGGCTGCTGGCACCAGTATTGAAGGTCGGGGTCGGTATCACTTTCACCACTATAGAAATTGGACTGTGCCCAACCTGGTCCTGAACCCGTCAGACCATCAGCAGTCAGTACATATCCAATAGCATAATTTCCAGACATGTTGAGTTGGAATGTGGTCTTCGTGTCAACTCTGATTTCGGTCTGTTCTGAGTTTATCCAGAATGCATCGGCCTGTATGGCCGCAGATGTATGATTATCTATAGTATTCTTGATGGAATTGACCACTGTATTGGTGCCGATACCTGCTCCTTCGGTCCTGTTGGCGACACCTGTCGGATAGCCCTTACAAAATTTCTCAATGACGGGCATATATTCTTCAATTCCCATGGTTTCGTCGTTGTGAACAGCGATAATCGCGGCCTTATTACCAAACTGCTCATTTGCTTTGTTCATTGCTATAATACCCCGTGGGCACCAGCCACACCATGTGGCGGTAAACTCTTCGAAGATGGGCATAAACTGAGGCTTTTCCAATAGGTTGTACTGTTTTATGTCTGTCTTGTTGTTATACGACTCATTGATTTGGCCGTTCACTTCGGTTATTGTGATGGAACGGTTGTGGATGGCAGCTTCCACATCGGTAGGTATGGGGATAGAGATTGTCGACATGGCCATCATTTCCGAAATGTTCGCCTTGGTGGTTCCACTTGCCACCTGCTTGCCATCTGTTTCGATAACATATCCCACACTTTTAACGGGTGTAGCACCATTGTTCTGGAGTTTCAACTGCAATGTCTGTTCAGAGTCTTTTAGAGTATAAATGTGGTCGTCCGAATAGACGTTTACGGCATTGTTTTTGAATTGTCCGTTAGAAAGTATGCGTACCATAAGGTCGCCGCTGCGGTTTGACCATGATGTGTTGCTGGATGTGGAGATATAATAGCCAGAGGTATAAGGTGTATTTGATAATCGGTAGCTGACAGGATAGTCAGAATAGTATTTGTTCTTTGCCAAGATAGTGAAGGAGTAGCCCACGTACAGTCCGCCTTGAGGAATGACATGTGACTTCTTGAATTTAACTTCATTGAACTGGGAAAACTTGAGTTCACTCATAGGCAGTTGCACCATCTCCAAATCGGCCTGTCCGCCAAAGTCAGGCAGGGTGGTTGAAACCCAGTATTGAATATCTGACACATCCGAGTCCAAAAAGTAAAACGAGAGGCCGTCTATGGTGGTATCATTGCCTCCTATGTAACCGTACGGCACGTAAGTTGCCACGTAATAACGTTCTGCCTTGGAACTGCCGTAAATATACCAATTGCCTTCTTTATCATAGTAATACCACCACACCTGTTTTTGATTGTTGGTAAATAGGATGTTGATACTTTTAGAGATCCTGCCGATGGTGATGGTTAAAATGGCCTCTACCATGCCTTCTTTCTGTAGGCCGGTAGCATCGAACTGCACCTGCTCAGTGTTGTTTGCTGTGAATGTTTTGTATTTGGTGGATGTGCCGCTCATAGGGGTACAATCACCACCCATACACCATTGCATCAATGATGGTTCCAATGTGTTAGACAAAATCCGCAAAGAGGCTGTAGCTTTTGCACTTGTGGCATCATCTAACTTGATTACAAGGCCATTGCTTGGATTTGAGTGAGGATTTGTTTCACAAGAGAGTTCTCCCAAGTCATTTTCTACGGCATCAATGGCTACCGTAGTTCCATCGTCAAGAATACGGCCCTGATACCAAAAATCGAAATTCTGTGAACTTACTGCTGCGAATGTCGCAAATAGTGCTGTCAGCGTGATGAAAAGTCTTTTGTTCATAGCGATATGAGTTATATGATCTATATTTTTTTCAGATGGAAACAAAATATTGAATGGCCTTGGCTACGGGTATCTTATTGTTGTGTGTCACATTATAATATCTTTTTCCGAAGAGAATTCGTATGGGCAAAGTATTAATCCTTGCCCATACAAATTATTGATAGTTTATTATTTCACGACCACTTTCTTACCGTTTCGGATATATATCCCCCGTTTGGGAGAGGTGGTGCGGACTCCCTGGATAGAATAGACAGGTTGGCTGGTGTCTTCTCCCATTGTGATGGTCTCAATGTCATTGACGATAGTCAGATTGAACGTCGCATCTTCTGGATAGACAGGGTAGGAGCCTGAGGCATCCTTGGAAGTCAACTCGATTGCTCTTATTGAGCATGGGTGAACTGCGTGCTTTGCTGAATGTTCTGCTTTCAGTTTAAAGGTGCAGATAAGACCACTCTCATCTTTGATTGGCTCGGAAGCAATATTATAACATACAACGCGGGATGTGGATGAACCAGGGATGTTGTAGAATTCGATTTCCCATTTGTCACCCTCGCATCTTCTGCCAAGTTCGGCTGCCTCAATGCTGACATGTTCGGGAAGGTTGACAGTAAATGAAAAGCCATAGACTGCTACTCCAGGATTGTCGAGGTTGATTCTCAGCATACCAGGATTGACATTGTGGTCGATATCAATGATTCCATCCTCTGCGATAAGAACTGGCTTGTTGGGGCTGGGATTATCATCTCCGTAATAGGTAAGCTGGAAATTATCGAAGGCAGTCCAGTTGTTGTAATGGAACGACTCGTCGCCTCGGATGCCGATTTCTATTTTTTCAGATCCTTCTGGAATGCTAAAATACAGTTCATTGTTGTATGCCCCGGTTTGGAAGGTATAGCCGGCCTCAGTCATCGTATTGGGGATGTAGCCATGAACGGTTTTGATGCCGAAGCCCTTCTCCCGTTCAGATGTGGCATCGTCAAAGATTGATTTCAACGGAACTTGTTTGTCTGCTGCAAACAGATAGGCATCAATCTGCTCTTCACCATTGGTTCGTCTTGTCGTGGCATCGCTGTAACCTCCGTCACGGTAAAAGCCCTGTGCCTCCAATTTGTAATATCCGGGAATCAGAGAGATGACTTGACTTACAGAGAAGGAGTTGGAGCACATGATGTCGCCATTGCGGAAAACCTCCATGATAGGTTCTGTGTCTATATCTGAGATTCCATAATTGCAATAGGCACTGCCAATAATTCTGTTCCAGGCTGATAAACGAATGTCTCTGGCATTGTTGATGTTCGGGCTTTGGATGAGGAATGTGGCATCCGCAGGATTCGTGGATGATGCGTTGGAAAGGGCTGCCATCCGCTGTGCATACATCTCGTCCGCTTTGACAAACTCCCATTGGGCTCTCTTGTCTGAGGCTGATTCTCCTTCAAAATCGGCAAGGTTATTCTTGTCATTGGTAGTCAGCAGGAAACCATTGTCAGCCTTGATGGTAAAGATTCCATCCGACAGTTGGGTGATCTCATGGTCGATGCCAACACCATTATCCACATAACCCTCTGTGCCGAGTGCTCCATCTGTGGACTGATTGTATAAAAAGCCTGAGTAAAGACGCCAGTGTTTTCCATCTTGGGATTTACGCAAACGAAGGTCGAGTCCTCGTTTGTCCACTGCGATGTGTGTGCCCCAGTTGCCACCATTGGTGATAAACAAGCCGGAGGCAACATTCCTGAGATAATAGGTTCCTTCCTTTATGGGGTCTGGGTCAGGTGATGGTCCAGGTGACGGCACAGAATAAACAACTTTATCGGGCTTGATCTGTGTTTCATCGGGTCTTGCCAGAACAATATTGTTAAGTACAATGTCACCGCCGTTGAAGCTGGCATCAGCCACAAGGGTCATCTTGATGATGGCTCCGCTGTTTCCGGATAAAGCAATATTCTTGCTGGAAATGAGAATAAAACGGATAATGTCGCCTATTGCATTGGCATCGATAGAGTGATTTCTCGATGTGGTACGACCTGCTATGTCATACACATAGTCTCCACCTTGCTTCTTTAATGAGAGACCCTTGGGAAGACTCAGGTCAAACTGCACCATGGTAATCTCGTCATCGGGATTGGAAAGGTCGATGAAGATTTCCTTCTCTTCGCCTACTTTGATATTAAACGGTTCTATTGACAAAGATGCATTGCTTGGGGTAGGAGGATTTTGCTTTATAACTGTCACAGAGCATGTTGCTGTCACGCCGCTTCCGTCATGGGCCTTGCAGGTGATTGTGGCTGATCCTGCGGCTACAGCCGTCACTAAACCTGTGTTGCTGACAGTTGCTACATTCGTATTGCTTGATGTCCAAGACACACTTTTGTCCGTTGCATTTGTTGGTGACACCGTAGCTGTTAATTGCAGCGTTTCACCCACGTTTAGCGTGGTGGAAGTTTGATTTAAGGAGATTTTGTTGACAAGAATATTACTTGGTGGTATTGTTTTTTTATAAGCGTCGAGTTTTATCTGTTCTTCATTTGGACTTGCTAAAACGATACCGTCCAAAACTATTTCACCGCCGTTGAAGCTGGCATCAGCTACAATCGTCATGCTGATGATGGCTCCGCTGGTTCCGGTTAAAGCAATATTTTTGCTGGAGATGAGAATAAAACGGATATAGTCACCCATGGCATTGGCATCGAGCGAGTGATTCTTCCAGGTGGTTCGACCTGCTATGTCATACACATAGTCACCATTCTCCTTTTTCAAAGAGAGGCCTTGGGGTAGGTACAGGTCAAACTGTACCATCGTAATTTCGTAGAATGGGTTGGTCAGTTCAATGACCATTTCTTTCTCTTCACCTGCACTGATAGTAAAATCTTTTTCTATAAATAGTGACATTGAGGGAGGTTCGGATGGACTGTCCGCCAACATTGGCATAGAGATGATGGCTGAAGTAATCAGCCACATAAGTAATAATAGTTTCTGTTTCATAGTTTTTTGATTATTATATTTGAAATGCTTTTCTTTCAAAACCTTGCCTATCTCCATGACATAGTGGAGACTGGCAAGGTTGTTGCTTGCTTATTTGACGACAATCTTCTTGCCGTTTATTATATTGATTCCCTTTCGGGGAACATAGAGTCGTTGGCCGGCGACGTTATAGACAGGTTTGTCTGTCTTTTGGTCCACGAAGATGCCTTTTATTCCAAGCGTCAGGTCGCCAGGTCTTGTTTCTTGTTCACGGGGTGTCACCAGCAGGATGTTCTCCACAGAAACTGTGCCTCCCTGGTAGTTCTCGTCAGCAACAAGGGTCATCCTGATAATGGCTCCGTCAGTACCGGTGAATGAAGCGTTGTTGTGGGAGGCCAGCACGAAGTGGGTCGTGCCATCGATGGCGTGTGTACTCAGAGAGTGACTCTCTCTGTCCGTGCGACCGGCAATCCCTGCTTCATACTCATCACCGATCATTTTTAATGAAAGCCCTTCCGGCAGACGCAGGTCGTACTGTACCAGCGTAATCTCGTCATCGGGATTCCAAAGGTCGATGGTCATGGTCTTCTCCTCACCGGCATTGATGGTGAACGGCTCAATCCATAGATTGGAAGTTCCTGCAAATGTGTTTTCATCGAAATCGAATGATTTGCTCGGAGCATAGCTCCTGTTGAGAATGATGTTGACAAGTGCCACATAGTCGGTGCCATTGACCTCGCCGTCGCCATTCACATCGGCAGCCGGGCGGTTCTCGCTTCTTCCGAGAATGATGTTCACAAGCACCACACCGTCGGTGCCGTTTACCTCGCCGTCACCGTTCACGTCACCGAGAATATTATCAGGTGAGAACGGGAGAACAATAATCTCCACCATACAGTTTCCATTATAGTACCACCCTTCTTTCTCTTCATCATCCGACTCTATGTAGAACATGACTGTAGCATAATATTCTCCCACAGGGACATCGCTCAAAGTGAGGTTGTAATTGACAATGGTGTTTTGTGGTGATGCCGCAAAATAATTAGTAGCTTTATCGCCCATCTTGACAATTGTATCAAATGTCTTATTCCAATTTTTAGGCACGATGATTGGTATAGATAAAACATTTCCTGCACTACCGTCATTTCCAAAAGTAGCTTTCAATTTTAGCTCATCATTCGGGGTGAGTTGGAGCGGATTACCATTTTGGCAGACTAAGGAAGCAAGGTATGGGTAAGAGTAAGAATTAGGCAATGATTCAACAGTCACAGTACATGTTGCTTTCACGCCGCTTCCGTCATTGGCTGTGCAAGTGATAGTGGCTGTTCCTTCTGCTACTGCCATCACCAGGCCAGTGTTGCTGACTGTTGCCACATTTTTGTTGCTTGTAGACCAAGTAACTGTCTTGTCTGTAGCATTCTCTGGCAACACTGTAGCGGTCAATTGAAGTGTTCCTCCCGTTGTCAGTGTGGCGGAAATCTGGTTTAAGGTAATTTTGTTGACAAGAATAATATCGGGTTTTACTGTTACAGAGCATGTGGCTTTCACACCGCTTCCATCATTGGCTGTGCAGGTGATGGTGGCTGTTCCGGCAGCAACAGCTGTCACTAAGCCTGTGCTGCTGACAGTTGCCACATTCTTATTACTTGAAGTCCATGCTACTTCCTTATTTGTAGCATTTGTTGGCTGTACTGATGCTGTAAGTTGCAGAGTTTGACCCTTTGTCAATGTTGCGGAAGTCTGGCTTAACGTGATTTTGTTGACGGGAATAGCTTTAGGTATTACGCAGACGTCAATTAAACAGTCATTACTATAGAGCCATCCATCTTTTTTTTCATTATAACTTAGAACAGTACCGTAGTAATTACCTTCAGGGACATCGACTAATGAAATGCTGTAATTAAGTGTTAAAATTTGTGATGCATCATAATAATTATCTTTGATATCACCCCATTTGACAATTGATTGTTTGTCTTTTGCCATAATGACCGGCACGGTTTTTGCATTACCTGCACCGCCATTATTCTTAAAAGTTGCAGTCAATTTAAGTTCATCATCTTTTGTAAGTTGTAGGGGATTGTTGTTTTGACAAATAATAGAAGTGATGTCGATATTAGGATAAGAAGTTGAAGTGTCTTGACCTTTTAGATACAATTTTACTTTGCCATTAATAACTTTTGCTACATAGTAGTCAGTCTTTCCACCTAATGTTCGAATTCGGGTGACACGATTTAACGATGAATTAAAGACTACAGGTAGAATTGTATATTCTGAACCTTCTTTGAATACTTCAGAATCGAAAGATATCTCACCATACGGAAAAAGACTATTACGGTAATGTGCGTTATTAATACTAATCTCAAATGTGTATATACCTCTTGCTTTTCCTTCATTGGGCAAAATATAATAACCGAGGTATCCAGAAAATGGGGTGTCATAGCTATTGGCATCTGAAGAAAAACAATGTAATCGAAGCATTTTAAGCGTGGCTGTCTCTCCCATAGTATAGCCATCCTCCCAACCTTCAATCTCAAAGTTGTCTGTATAGAAAGTGTCTTCATGGTTTCCTATGGTTTGTTGACAGATTCTGCACACCATACCTCTATCTGCAGAGAAATTATAATCGTCTGGATTAAGAAGCGAAAGTAAAAAATAGTTATCAAAATCACCATCCCATCCCCAGTTGAAATGATAGTATCCACTGGAGTCACATCCATCAAGGATAAAAGCATGGCCGGCTACTTTACCTTTATAATCAGGGTCAGCGGCAGAGTATATTATAGGTCGCTTGTTTGATAGTTCTTCCTGAATAATCATTTCCCATTCTTCACTGGAATAGTAATTCTCAGCGTAATAAACCATGTTAGGATTGTACTTGAAATAATTAATCATAGCATAAGGAACATCACTTGAATGAGCGGCCGATCCTCCGTTTTGCATTTCTCCATAGACCATGTTAACGGAGTAACCACAGGCCTTCATTAGATATGATACCGCATCTATTTGTTCTTGTTTGTCAACACCATATTTATAAGTATCCAGCATGTTGCTCCAGTCAAATGACTTGTCAGCAAAATTGATTGACAGATTGAATTTTAAATTATTGTTGATTGATGTGTAACTCTTAGTCCCTTGCCCTCTTGAAGGGTATTTGTGATAGTTCATGATTTGAGCCATGGCAGTAGCTACGCATCCTGTTGAACAATATCCATTTTGTGTTTTTGGACATTCAAGATTATAAAGCCAATAGCCTTTACCGTCAATTATTGGACCATGTTGTCCCCAATCTGTTTTTATCAGCGGACTGACGGCCTTTATCTTTCTTGGCGCACGTTGGGTCTTTGTCGTGATGCCATGCTCCAGTATGTATGCGTATTCCCTGTTGTAGCTTTCCAACATGGCGGCCATTCCACAAGGCATGCTGTCAGGGATGATGATGCCCTTTTCTGAGTAGCCGAGCACATCCTGCAAACGTTCGTCGGAAGAGACGATGACAAAACGGTCGCTGGCTTCGTCATTCACGATGTAGAAGGCAGATGCCGTTAACGGATTCTTTGAGGGAGCATGGCGGCGAATCTGCTTATCTATCGCCGAACGGGATACCATTTTCAGTTGGTTTGAGGATGTTGAGTGGCCATTTGCACTCAAAAATTGTTGAGCTATGGCCAAAGCCTCTGCCTCGCTTCTTTGCTGTGCAAACACATTGTTGCCCCAGGCAAAAAGAATGAACAACACGAATAAAAACGTGGTGTTGTAGCGGCTTTTTCGTCGGCTACGGGCGGTTGGAGTAATAGTTCTCATAAATTGGCAATTTATATTTTGGTTAATTTTGGTATTCCGTAAATAATGTCCAATTACAGCGTGATGTACACATTTTGGCTGACTCATATTTTACATGGTTACTCGGTTAGATGAATTAAAGATACATTGCGAGGACGAAATCTAACACCCCTTGATTAAAAAAGTGAAAAATATTCAACTTCCTCCTGTTGGTAAGGTTATGAGGTCATTGGGTCGCTGAGCTTTCAGGTTTTGAGGTGATATATGAATGGGAATGGAGAAGTGAGGTGTCCTCACCCCATAACCCCATAACCTCATAACTTCATAACCTAACAAGTTGAGCAAATGCGAAACTTGAATTTCCGTATAATTAGTCATAAATCATTGTATTTCAGTAAATTAATGAATAATTTGTGAAAATTCTGTAGGTGTGTGGCGCTTTCTTTCATTGTTTGCCCCTGATATTGCTCTTGCGGTCTCCTGCAAGAACGTTGTCAATAAGGTGTCGTGGACTACAAAACAAAAAAGCGTGAGATCCGTACTCGTCACTTATCTCACAATCCAGGCCTTCGAACTTGCCTCCACGTAAAGATAAGCAACTTCGAAGCCCACGCCGATATGTATGATATTCTACCTCTTAGTGTTTAAAATATGGTGCTTAATGGCATCATACAACAACAAAGAACTGTATATATACACATCCCGAGGACATCTACCATTGCAACATCTGCCACGTGGATTCCAAGTGTTCGAAGTTTGGATTGTAGCGATGAAGCGTTGAGTAAACGCCTTTCCAATAATGTAGTGACTCTCTTTCCCACCCATTCACCGCCCCAACAATGGTGGAGATTACCACTGAGAGGCTCGGCGCGAGTTTATCCTCACCTCATGGACGTCAGAAGATTTTGGTCTTCTTGGTCCTTTGGTGAAAGACTGTTGAGAATTGATTGCAAATATAAGGATTATTTTCCTTTATTCAAAATAATAAAGGAGAAAATGTTTGAAAAACATGGTGGTTAAGGTTCAACACAGAGATACAGAGGAACGGAGAATTATTTAAGGTTTGAGGTTTTTCGGACGCGATGCATCGCGTCCCTACCTTTGCTGGATTAAAAATCAGCCACAACAGCAGGGAGCCATTGAGGGGCGACCCTTCAGGGTTGTCGTGGTGGAGGTGGCACTCATCCAAGTTATTATTTCACTGTCCGTATTGATTCGGTCATTGAAAGCGAAAAAAGCGTAAAAAGGGAAGCTTAATATAGAATTTCTATTATAGAGTTTGTATAATTGAGCCTTTTTGCTTACCTTTGCACAAAATGTGCATCATGATGGAAAATCCTTTCTATATTACCGGCATCATCCCTGAACCCTATTTCTGTGACAGGGAGAAAGAGACCAAGTGGTTTTTGCGTACACTTGAAAACAAGGCTCACATCCTGTTAACCTCACCCCGAAGAATGGGTAAGACGCAGTTGATTCGCCACGTGTTTGAACAGCCGTCTATCAAGAACAATTTCTATACTTTTTATACGGACATATACCCTACTACCAGTCTGCATGAGTTGGTGCTGTTTCTCAGCAAGGAAATCTATTCCGTACTTGTGCCTAAAGGAAAGACCATGATTGATCAATTCTTGGCGGCCATCCACTCTTTGGCTGGCAGTTTTGGCTACGACCCAATTACAGGCCTGCCCACCTTCGATGTCAAACTGGGCGACATTCATACTCCTGAGTTGACACTGGAAGAGATTTTCCGTTATTTGGAGCAAGCCGACAAACCATGCATCTTTGCCATTGACGAGTTTCAGCAAATTGCCCTGTATCCAGAGAAGAACGTGGAGGCTACTTTGCGTATGCATATCCAGAAAATGAATAATTGCCTGTTTATCTATGCTGGCAGCAACCGTCATATTCTTGAGAATATGTTCAACTCTGCGGCCAAGCCATTCTACAACAGTGCGGAGCAGATCTATCTTGATTGCATTTCAAAAGACGTCTATACGAGTTTTGCACAGGAGCAAGTGTTAAAAGCCGGTAGGCGGATTTCTCCCGATGCCGCATCGCATGCCTATGACCTTTTTGAGGGGCACACTTACTATGTACACAACGTTCTCCACAACGCATTTGCATATTTGAATCCTGACAAAGTCATAAAAGTGTCCGACATTGATGATACACTGAGCGACATTCTGGAAGAGAAGGGCCGCTCCTTTGCATCGGTAATGAACCAACTTAACTACCAGCAGAAAGAAACGCTGATTGCCATTGCCAAAGAGGGTAAGGCCAGTGGTGCCACCTCTGTTGCTTTTGTGAAGAAACATGCGCTCAAATCCCCCAGTTCTGTCCAGCATGCTATCAGCATCTTGTTGGAGAAGCAGCTTCTGACCTATCAGAATGAGGAGCGCAAGAAGATTTATAGTGTTTCTGACCGATTCTTGGAAATGTGGATATGCAAGATGTATTAGGTTTTTCTCTCATTTCATGCAGCCGGGCATAATGGAATACAGAATGGAAAAGTATAAATATTTCGCTTTCATCAGCTATAATGCGCTTGACATGAAATGGGGCAGGCGGCTGCAGAACAAGCTGGAAAACTACAAGATTCCGGCAAGGCTGTGCGGCAAATACGGCGGGAAGAAACAGCCAATGAAACCTGTGTTCTATGCCCCGACAGACATCCAGCCGGGCGGACTGACTGAGGAACTTCAGGGACGGCTGAAGGCCTCGCGCCACCTGATTGTGATCTGTTCGCCCCACTCGGCTCAGTCGGACTGGGTGGGTAAGGAGATAGAGTTCTTTCATAAACTGGGACGTCTGAAGCAGGTGCATTTCTTCATCATTGACGGCACACCTCATAGCGGAAATCCCGAGACGGAATGCTTCCATCCGGTCATCAGCCGGCTGGGCTTCCCGGAGATGCTGGGGGCAAATGTCAACGAGAAAATCTACCGGTGGCCCTGGCTGAACAGAGAGCGCGCCTATGTGCAGCTGGTGTCGAAATTGCTCAATGTGGAGTATGACAGCATCTGGCAACGGCATAAACGCCGATTGAAAGTAAGGACCGCCACTTGGAGCCTGGCAGGTCTGGCCGTGCTGGCCGCCATGGGCGGCATTTGGGCCGGCAGTCAACCCTTTGATGCAGACATTCAGGTTCGCGAGGCCTCCCTTCCCAACCTTGCACTTCCGTCTTTCGACGGGGCTGCCGTGGAGCTGAGGATGGGAGGAGACACCAAGACGGAAATCCTACACTCCTCCTCTAAGCAGGTTACATTCAGGGACCTTCACCGTCGATATTTAGACAAGCAAGTGCGGGTCGTGGTGAAATGCAGGGGATACATCGATGTGGACACAGTCGTCAAATTGGGTAAGGCCGTCGTCTTGGACGTCAGGAGAGACCCGTCGGTATATGGCGACGTACACTTTCGCATCTGGGACCCGAGGACTGAGCAAACACTCCCCGGCGTGACGGTTGAAATAGAAGGACATAAGACTGTCTCCGACAAAGACGGATTAGTAGAATTGCACATACCCTTGGAGGCTCAGAAGCCCCAATACCACATCGTGGCATCCATTCCATTGGCGACAGGCACGGTGTTCATGCCTTGCGGAGAAGACGATGTGGTGATGAGTAAATAAAAAGACGGTTATGGAAACCCGAACGCGCAGAATGGCTGCCCTGACATGCCTGCTGCTGACAATGGCTCTCGTGCCCATGGAAGCCCAGACACAGGCCGGAGTGGTGAGGACGATAGGACGTCCCGGCCAGCCCGGCATCCCGCTTGCCCATGTCACCATCCGTGTCAAGGGAAGGCAGAATGCCATCGTCTCGTCGGGTAAGGGTGAGTTTCACATCACCCTCTCGGGAATGGAGGAAGGAGACCCCATCGTGCTGCAGCAGGTGCAGAAAAACGGATACATCCTGAAGGACGCGGACCTGATAGGCAGACCCCTGCCATTTTCCACACAAGTGCCCATCGAGATAGTCATGATCAGCATCCGGCAGCTTGAGGCCGACAGGAAGAGGATAGAGGACAATGCCTACAAGAGGGCAGAGCACCACTACAGGGAAAAGGCCGCCGAACTGGAAAGAAAGAGAAAGAACAAGGAGATGTCGGCCGGGAAATACCGGCAGGAATTGCAGATGCTACAGGAGAAGTATGAGAAATATATGTCGCTCATCGGAGACATGGCCAACCGATATGCTCGGACAGACTACGACCGGCTGGACTCCGTGGATTATCAGATCAACATCTGTATTGAGAACGGAGACCTCGACAAGGCCGACTCACTGATACACACGGTATTCGACCCGGAAACCGTATTGCAGCGCAACCGGGCGGCCAAGGAAGAGGTGATGCAGCGTATGGCTTTTGCACAAAGCATCATCGACAAGGCCCATCAAGACATGGAAGCCATCGGCAGGGACATGGACTACGCCAAGCGGATAGCGGCACTCAGTGACATCCTGGCGGAAGCCTATCAGGAAAACGGCAGCCTCGAAAAAGCCGCGGAATGCCTGGAAGGCAGCCTGCCCGTCAAGAAACTCCTTTATGGAGAGGACAGTAACGAAGTGACGACGACCATCCAGAAAATCAAGATATTGAAACAATGAAACACTTAAGAATCCTACTTATCGCCATGATGGCCTTGGGCGTGGCTACATCGTTCGCACAAGTGCAAAAAGGGTATGTGAAGACCTTGGGAAGGCCGGACAAGAAAGGGGCGCCCTTGAGTGGCGTCGCTGTCAGGGTGAGAGGCGACCACAACGCGGTGCTCAGCAAGAAAAACGGCACTTTCTCCATGAAGATGCCTGGCAAGAAGAATGGCGACCCCTATTACCTGCAACAGATAGAGAAGTCGGGCTATGAGCTGAACGACCCCAGCCTCATCGGCAGGCAGCTGGCTTTTTCCGGCAAAGTGCCGCTCTCCATCGCTATGGTTTCTTCCGCTCAGCTGCAGGCTGACAGACAGCGCATAGAAGAGAAAGCCTACAAGAAAGCGGAACAGAACTACAAAGAAAGGTTGGACAGGTTGGAGAGACAATTTTCGGAAAAGGCCATATCAGCACAGGAATACCAAAATGCATTGCAAGACCTGCAGAATCAGTTTGAGCGCTACCAGGAGATGATAGAAAGCCTGGCCAGACACTATGCCCATACTGACTATGACATGCTTGACGCAAAAGACCGTGAGATCTGCATTTGCATAGAGAACGGCGAGCTTGAAAAGGCCGACTCGATGATTCATGTGCTCTTCACACCCGTGGACGTGCTGGAACGCAACAAGGCTGCCCTCCAGAAAATCGGGCAACAGGAAGGACAAGCCCAGATGATGATGGACGAGGCCAATGCCGACATGGCTGCCATATTGAGACAGCAGGAGAGAGACGCAGAATACCTCTATCATCTCTATACCATCGCCCTGGCTGACTTTGACAACGGGAAAGCACGCCGTTACATCGAGACGAGGGCCGCGCTTGACACGACAAAGGCAGGATGGCAGATAGATGCCGGGCTGTTCGTCTGCAGCTATATCGAAGATTACGACCAGGCTCTCACCTATTTTCGGCGGGGACTCAGCCAGGCTGTCGCCCGTCATGGAGAAATCCACAGCGACGTGGCCTCCGCCTACTTCTGCATCGGTGAGGTCGCCCTGAGAAGGGATGACTATGGATATGCCAAGGAATGCTTTGAAAAAGCATTGGAAATCAACCGGGAAATGTATGGCGAGGACTATCCCGATGTGGTAAAATGCCTCCAGCACATAGGTAATGTGCATCGGGCGAAGGCTGAATATGACCAGGCATTGGAACTCTACCGGAAAGCATTGGATATAGTCATTCGTACAAGGGGAGATCTGCATGAGGATGCGGCATATATTTTTTACTCCACCGGCAATCTCTATGACCATAAAGGCGAATATGACAAAGCCCTGGACAATTATCTCAAGTCATTGGAAATCATGGAGAAGCTTTCGGATGCCAATCTCCCTATGGTGGCATCCATATACCATGGCATAGGCCTGCAATATGACAAGAAAGCCGACTACCCGCTTGCTCTGGAGTTTACCCAAAAATCGTTGGATATGTTGCAGAGAGTATTCGGCAGCACCCACACCTTCGTGGCATCGGCCTGGTCCACCCTCGGTTCCATCCTCAGCCATAAGGGCGACTATCAGCAGTCCATGGAATGTTTCAAAAATTCACTGGCCATCTTTGAGAAGATGTTGGGAGAGGAGCATTCAAGGACGGCAACAGCCCTCAACAACGTAGGCTATGCTTGTTTTAAGAAGGGCGATGCCACAAGTGCCATCGACTATTATGCCCGGGCACTGGCCGTCCGCGAGAAAATCTACGGTAAGGAGCATCCTGATGTGGCACAATCCTACAACAACATCGGAAATATTTACTATGCCCAAGGCAACCTGTCCAAAGCCTTGGAGAATTTTCAGAATGCTTTGTCAATATTCAAGAGTGCCTTCGGCGAGGAGCATCCATACGTGGGAACAACCTACAGCAATCTCGGCAGTGTCTATGACAGTCAAGGTGACTTCGCCCACGCCATCGAATGCTATGAAAAGGCCTTGGCCGTCGAAATCAAGACATTGGGTGAAGAACACCCGGAAGTGGCAACGACCACCAACAACATCGGCTATGTGTACTATAGTCAAGGCAACTATGCACAAGCCCTGGACTATTTCATCAAAGCCATGGAGCTGCGTAAGAAGAGCCTTGGCGAGACCCATCCGGTGATTGCTTCCTCCTACACCAACATCGGCGCCATCTACAACAAGATGGATGACTATGCCCATGCGATGGAGTACCAGCAAAAAGCGTTGGAGATACAACTGAAGACGCTTGGCGAAAAGCACCCCAACGTGGCAACTACCTATTCCAACATCGGCAATGTCTATAAGAAGCAAGGGAAGAAGAGCGAGGCACTAACCTATTTCCAGAAAGCTCTGACCATACAGATGGAAGTGCTCGGACCGGAACACCCGAAAACGAAAAAGACAAAGGACGTGATAGCAGAGCTCGGAGGAGAATGAAGGTCATACCCGACGGGCAGATGCTATAAGAAATCGGTCTCGTCGAGCCTTCTTCCACATTCGGCGCAGTATTTGTTCGCCTTGAACACCACCGTCCCGCACTGGCTGCAGCGGTATTCCTGGTCGGAATGCAGCAGCCGGTGCATGAGGATGTGATAGGTCTCTGTGTCACGGCTTTTGACAAGGTCGAATCCGAATTTCCTGACTATCTTGATTGTGGTGTCGGCTAGCATCCGGTTGTATTCCTTCTCGCCCTCGGAAAGCCGTGAGTAGGGCACCAGGTCGGGATGCTCCTTGCGCTTGTCATCCCTCACCGGCCCATACGACCAACCGTCTGCCATCCGGGCACTCGCCCATACCTCCTGTGTGTTCTCGGCGATGGCTTCACGCAGGTCTATAAGGTCATCAGGGTAACTGACATTGTCCACGTTGATGGGGGTGGGGTCGTAGGTGAAGTCAGATGCGTTCACCACCACCATGTAGTTGGAAGACACTTTCCACGCTTTCATGAAATGGCTTGCCATGCACTCTTCATAAGGCGTTCCGACTGCCGGGTCGAAAATACGTATCGTTGCATCGCTTGTTGAAATGACCGTGACGGCGTGGAAGTCATCTTCCCGCATCCCTTTCCCTACGAGGACGGCATTGTCGACCACCACGATAATGTCCGACTTCGTCTTGAGTGCGTCCTTGATGTCGTCAAGGGTGGCGTCGTATCTCCTCGACACCTGAAGACCGTTGGCCTCAAGAAGTCTTCCCATGTGATGCAGGGGCGTTCCCTTGTCTCGGAGCCATCTGTTCTGCAAAGCCTGTTCCGACAGGCTGGCATGGTCTGCCGCCATCCCTCTCTTGGCCAGAATCCATTCCTCGCACTGCAGGTCGCACAGGTGTCCTTTGCTCTTGGCTGCCATCCTGCTGATGGGCAAGATGGAATAGAGCTGTGTGTTCTCTTCCAGGTCTTCATCGACACGCTCTGCAATGGAAAGCACTGACCGAAGTTCAGGACTGTCACACAACGCGCACAGCATCATCTCCATTTCTTCTGTCGACAGATTTCCCTCAAGGAATGCGGCCATCTGTTCGTCGGTAATCTTCGTGCTATTCTCTTCCATAATTGCTTTCTTTTAGTGCGACTTTGGACAAAGACAATATCGCACGTTTCTTGATGTTGTAGAGATTGGCCAAGGTGATGCCCATGCTCTTTGAGAGAGCGTCAGGCCGCTCGCCTTCGATGAGAAGTTTCCTGATGACGTATGCGTAGCGTTCGTTACTCATGGCCTTCAGAAGATGCTCAATATCCATTTTTGCATCTATTTTCGTGTCATAGACGGCAGAAGGATCCTCCTTGGTGTTGTCATTATAGAGAGGCATTGAACTGGTCAAATCTAACAGGTGGTCACGTTTCCTAATAAAAAATCTTATTGCAACAACTTTCAACCACATACATAAGGACGTGCGGAACTGAAATTCCTTGAGTTTTTGGCTGTCGTTGTCCACCAGATAGCAATACAGTTCATTGATCAATTCATCATAATCTATCGGATTGGTAAAAACAAATTTGATGATGCTGACCATGAGTGGACGGCATTTTACAAAGAAGAATTCATACGTGATGTGATTGTCACGCATAATAAGACCTTGTATGATTTCCTTGTCTGTCATGCTCCAACTCTTTTGTCGCAGGAAACGGAATGAGTGTTGGTGGCACTATCTCACCACAACTTTCCTGTGTCCCATGATGTAGAGACCGGCGGGGAGGCCTGCGGTGCCCTCTATGCGGGCGTTGCGGCGCACCAGGCGGCCATCGAGGGTGTAGATGGCATCGTTGTCGGTGGGCAGGGTGGGGGAGATGGTCTCTTTGATGCCTGTCTCAACCGTGTTGACGAGGTGTTTGCTGCCGTCCTTGTTGGTGGAGATTTCAAAGAATGTGGTGGCGTTGATGTCATTGATGTCGACGGTCTGGGGAGAGCCTGTGCCTGTGCTGAAGACGAAGTTGATGCAGTCGGTGGCGCTGTTGATGGTATAGGATTTCTTATACCAGTTCTTGCCCTCGACGTTCACTGTGGAGGTTACCTTGTCACCAGGCCATGCGCTGTTGGCTGGTGAGTGACTGCCGTCGCCGCCCCAGGTCCAGAAATTCACACTGTTCCATCCCACGGCATCGGTGTTCACGTAGATGTCGATGCTGTAAGGCTCAAAAGTACTGATGTCGTACTGGCGCGTGATGATGCTGCTCACGGAGCCGTTTTTGAGCAGTCCCACTTTGAGTGTGGTAGAGCCAAAAGGAATGTCGATGGTGGTGCCGCTTGCCACGGCGGTGCTTGTTTCTGTCGGGTTACTGCCGTCGAGCGTGTAAACGAGTTTTGCTCCCTCGTCCTCACTGACAGCGGTGAGTGTGGCGGTCTGCTGACCGTCGTATTCACCAGCGGGGAGGTCCACCCATGCCAGTTCAGCGCTCTTGGGGAGGTAATAGGCATAGTGGTATCCTGTGAGGATGGGTTGCCAGCGTGCATCGGGCTGGTAGGTGGCGGCATTGGTGCCCACGACTGCCAGCAAGTCGCACTTGTTGCCGGTGGTGCGCACGGCATAGTAACCAGTGTTGTTGGCTTGGTTGGCGTATGTACACATGCTGTGGATGCCGGCAGCCTTGCGGGCGTTGATCATCATCTTGATGTCTTTCTTGCAAGCCATCCAGTGAGTCATGAACACACAGGGTGTGCCGGGCATGGCGAGCAGGTAGGCGTTGGCAGCAAGTGTGTCACGCACTATAGGGTCTTGGGCAGAATTGGCGCGCCGCTCCGTGTCGTGGTTCTCGACGAAGGTGACAGCATAACGGCGGTATTTGCCGCTCTCATAGTTGTTGCTCATCAGCGGCCAGTTGCCCTCATTCTGTTTGCCCAAGTTGGTCCAGTTCTTGCTGTTGATGGCGTTGCGCACAGTGTAACGGAACTGGAAGTCAAATGCCGCGCTTTGAATCTGGTCACCGACCTTGGTGGCATCAATCCAGTTGCGGATGGTTCTTGTAGCATCCCAACACTCACCTACGGAATACTGTACACCGCAGTTGCTGTTGTACATTCCCGTATAGGATCCGCTGTATCCTTTCACCATGTCATAACGGAATCCCGTATAGCCGAGGTAGTTGAGGAGGTATTTCAGATAGGCATTGACATTGTCTTGTACGTTTTGACTCATGTGGTCGAGGTCGCGCATGCCAGACCAATCTTCGCCATTGTCGTTGTTGGCACTCAGTGAGTAACCGTTTTTTGTTGCCCAGTTGAGTGTGGCACCGCCATCGTCATTACGGCAGATGTCTGTTGACGACATGCTGTAGGTCTTGCCGTCAAGTGGATTGACCTCCGTAGGGAAGTCCACCCAGTTGGAGAGGTTGCCGCGGTGGTTGATCACCACGTCGGCTATCACGCCGGTACCCTTTGCCTTGAAGGCCTGTATCATTGACTTCAGCTGTTGCTCATTGCCGAAACTGCTGTTTTGGTCATACCAGTAGAGGGGGTCATATCCCATCGATGGGTTGTTGGCGGCACGTCCGCTTTGCGGAACCCACACGAGGGAGAAGTAGTTGGAGATGTCTCCAGATTGGGCTTCCAAGGTGCGCCACTGTGAGGGGGTGAATGAGTCCCAGTAGAAGGCCTGCAGCATCACACCGTCATAGTTGGATGGCCATCCTTGAGCGGAGACCGACAAGGAGGATGCCATCATCAATAGGGTATTTGTTAAGGTATTGATTGTCTTCATATTAGGTGTTTTTTTGAACAAAAAGCAGGGAGCGATGTCGCCCCCTGCTTTTATTTGATTGTTAATTACTCGCCGACGACGATGACGCAACGGTTGCGGTCGTTCTCGGGGAATGGCTGCACGGTGTCGCCAAATGACTCCACGTCCATGCGGCTGCGGGAGATGCCTCTTTCCTCGAGGGCCTTGGCCACTTTCTCTGCACGGGCCTTGGCATAGCCTACGTTGATTCTCGGGTTGCCGGTGCCCTTGTCTGCATAGCCCTTGATGCTGATGCGCTTGCCAGGATACTTGTTGCACCAATTGACAATCTTGTTGAGAGTCACATCGGGTGCGGGGTCAGACTCGCGGATGATGTAGAAGAAAGTCTCTCTGAGCGGTTCTTCCTTCACCACGGGCTTGGGCTCTGGCTTGGGCTCGGGTTTGGGCTGCACCACAGGCTGTGGTTGTGGCTCTGGCTCCACTACGGGCTCGGGAGGCAGAACGACGGGAGCGGGTGCCTTCTTCTTCATGCCAAACTTGTAGGTAAGGCCCACGAGGCCCACCACCTGCCAGTCGGGGTCGAAGTTGGACTTCAGATTGAAGCAGTCGTTCTTGAAGTTGGCATCAAGTTCGAGGCTGATTCCGAAGTTGCGTGAGAAGCAATACTCAAACTGGGTGCCGAAGCGTCCGTTGTAACTGCTGTGCTTTGTGCCGCACTGGTCGGGACCCACATAGAAGTTGTTGCCCTTGGTCATGCTGCTGACGATGCCTTTGTACTCATCGAAGTCCCATCCGTAGTTCACACCGAAACCAGTGAGCAGGATCCAGTTGAAACGCTGCGACGAACGGTTGGGTGACAAGATGTTCGACATGTTCATGAGCAGGTCGAGGTCGCCGGTGATGGCCTTGAACTTATAGTCTGCGTCGCCATTGGGAAGACCGGGGAAACGCTCCTGCAGGAATCCGCCTTTGGCCTCATAGCCCTGCATGTGGAGGCGTACACCCACTTTCGGGTTGAAGTAGCGGCCGAATGAAAGGGCGAACTGAGGTGTGACGAGATCCATGAAGTCATAGTGTGTGAGTGTTGCTTGGGCACCACCCTGCACAGAGATGAAATTATGGGGATAGTATTCCTCGCTGTCTTGTGCTTGTGCAGCGGTGGACACTCCAAAGAGGAGTGCCACGGCTGCTGCTATGTTCAAAAACTTTTTCATAATCATTTGCTTTTTTACTGCTTCGTGATGACCACATGGTGGTTGCCTTGATAACTAAGGAAGAGTTGGAACTTGTATGTTCCTGCTCCGACAATGAGGTTGGCGCCGTCCTGTGTCAGGTCGTTTGCTTCGCCACCCCAGTTGATGGCCCAGTCGTGGTTGGCGCGGAATTTCAGTTCGGTGTCGGCGTCGATGGTGGTTGTGGCTTCCCAGCAACCTGCATCCTTGTTGTATGCCATGTCCACGTCGCCGCCCCATCCGTTGAAGCCTCCGATGATGCCAATGGCCTCAATTTGTACGAGGTTGTAGGTGAGTGATGTCAAGTCGAGGTTGATTTGATAGAAGCCTGCACCTGGGTCGGGACAGTTGGGACCACCTGAGGACTGCAAGGTGCCGCCCATGGCAGTGCCGTCCACATATTCGAGGTCGTCATCCCAGTTGTCGGCATTGGGCTTGAATTTGAACTCGCCGTCAAGATAATAGTAGCCTTGGTACACTCCGCTGCCGTTGCCTCTCAGGGCATGACTGGTGCTCCAGCCGCCTTCGTTGCCGATTTCATAGAAGAAATCAGGATAGCCGTTGTCTTCCTTGACGATGCAGTGTGCAGGAGCCTCGTCACTGAGATAGAGGCGGATGATGTAAGGACCGTCGGCAGGCAGTTGCAGGTTGGCACCATCCTGAGTGAGGTTGTCCATGGTACCGCCCCAGTTGATGGCCCAGTCGTGGTTGAGGCGGAACTTGAACTCACCAGCGTTGAGTGTCTCCCGGGCCTCCCAGCACTTCAGCATCTCGTTGTAGGTCATGTCCACGTCGGTGTCCCAAGCGCCTCTGACAGAACCGATGATGCTGATGGAGGATACAGGAGTGAGTGCATAGGTCATTTCCCTCAAATCTACCTTGATATAGTAGAAGCCTGGGGCTGCGGCATCCACGTTAGGACCGCCATCGGGTGTAAGCGTACCGCCGGTAGCATCGCCGGAAGCCTTCTCCCAGTCGCCGTCCCAGTTGTCCTTGTTGGGCTTGAACTTGAACTCGCCGTCAAGGTAGATGACTGCAGTATAGAGGCCGCTTCCATCACCGTGGAGGGGATGAGGCTCGCTCCAACCGCTCTCGTTGCCAATCTCATAGATGAACTCGTTGAAGCCTACAGGAGTGGCTGACCATGTCTGGTCGAGCATGTTGAAGGTGATGTCATAGAAGAGAGCATCTGGGTCGGCAGTAATCACAAAGTTGCCACCGTCGTTATTGTAGTTGAACTTGCCCTCTTCACTGCTTGCTGCCAGACAGCCACTCCAGTCACCGCCGATTCCACTCTCTGGTGTCATCTTGAACTCGATGTTGCTGCCGTCCTCTGTGGCAGGGATGCGCAACTTGAAGGTCGGGTTGTCATACGGGTCGCTGCCGTCGTTGGTGAGTTTGTAAGTCATGTCAGTGTTGTCCCAACCATTGATGGAGCCTGTGAGGTAGTAGGCAGACTCGATGACGGGAGCCTTCGGAATGACTTTGATGGTGAAGGGTGCCGATGTAGCCGTCTTCACAGTAGTAAGTCCATTGCTGAGCCACATGCTGACAATGGCTTGGATGTCGCGTTCCACGGGGCGGCAGTTTCCATACATGTCGACAATGCTTGCCTGCAGGAAGGAGGCTGGTATTGCTCCGTCGGCAGAGATGCCGTAGGTGTCATCGCCGATAGTGATGGTGTATATGGGGTCAAAGCCTTCTTTCGAGGCAGTCGGTGCTGTGATAGTACAAACCTTTACGTTTTCATCGGTGATGCTGTTGAGGTCGATGACTCCAACAGTGGTGACGCTGCCGTCGCCGAAGGAAACCTTCTCGGGCTGGTCGACCACCTGTGGGGTGAGCCAGTCCTTGTAGTCGTCGGTACAGGCTGCCAACGAGGCTACGAGAGCCATTCCTAATAATATTTTCTTAGTCATAGTCGTATTTCTTTTTTATTCGGTTTCTTATTGTTCCATCAGCATATAGTCGCCGGTGATGTCATTGAACAGGAACAGGTAGTGGCCATCAGGTATCACAAGGTTGCCGTCGCCATCGGCCTCGCCGGCCAGACCGCTCTTGTAACCCCAGTTGGTATCCCAACTGCCAGGAACCTTCACCTTCAGTTTGTCACCGCCATTCACCTCAAACTTCCAGATATGGTTCTCACATCCGTCGAGGGTGAAGACTGGCGACATGTCGCTGTCGCCCCATTCGTTGAAGGTGCCGGCCACGCAGAGTTGCGGATAGACCTTCACGGGATCCTCATACTTGTTGATGGTCATCTCGTTGCTCTTGGTGTCGAGATTGATGGTGTAGTAGCCTTTCTCGAGGATGGCAATGTTGTGGTTGTCGCCGTCGTAGTCACCGATGAAATCGCCCGGATTCTTCACATTGGTGTAGTTGAGTTGGGTATTCCAGTCTCCAGGAGTGAGCACGAACTTGAACTGTCCTTCCTCGGGGAAGTAACCGGTGAATGTGGTCATGCCTCCGCCTGTAGCGGCGTCATACTGCTCGTTGGGCACGAGGAACATCGGTACGAGGCCGTTGCCCACGCCGTTGGCATCATTGCTCCATGAGGCACTGCCGATGCAACTGCCCACCATGTACCAAATAATCGGAGCGGCGGGTTTCAACTCGATGTAATAGGGAACAGCCTTGAGGCTCACCACATTGGAGTAAATAGGATTGTATTCTTTGAATCCTGCGTCGACGATGGCTGCTTTCACGCGGATGGCGAGGTCGAGCACAGAAGGCACTACGCTGGCATCAGTCCATCCGTTGAGCATCACGAGCCAGCGGTCGATGGTCTCGGTGTTGAGTTCCACGTTCATACCGCTGTTGTAGGACTCATCCATGATGAAGAAGTCAGCACCGGTGTTGTCCTCAGCGTTGACGTCGTATGCTTTGCTGAATGAATTCGTCGGTGAGATTTCCACCTTATAAGTGGGGACGACGGGTGTATCGTAATTGTTGTATGCTCTGGGCTGTGACCAAGTAAGGGCCACACTCTGGGATTTCTGCAGGTCAACAGCACCTGTGATGACTGGCTGATTGAGCACGAACTGGCTCGGTTGTGTCAGTACGGGATTCGAGTCGCGGTCTTCCTCACAGGCTGTCAGGGCGAAGGCGCCTACCAGCAGCAACATAGTAAATTGATATATCTTTTTCATACGTGTATTGTCTTTATACGCTTGATTGTATGTTCTCTAAGCACATTAGTAACCAGGGTTCTGAACGAGGTTGGGATTGGCGTTCATGTCCTCGTCAGGCAGGGCATAGATGTTGCGGAAGGCAGGTAGGCTTGCTCCATTCTCGGCACCGGCTTTCCATTCCCACAGATACTGTCCGCTGCGGTCGCCACCGAAATATCCGTAGCGGATGAGGTCGGTGCGGCGGTAGCCCTCAAAGTAGAGTTCACGGGCGCGCTCGTCGAGAATCTGACCTAAGGAGTAGTTGCTCAATGTTGTGGTGTGAGCACGCTGACGCAGGGCGTTAATGTAATTGGCACCTGTGGCTGAGGTCGTTCCTCCGTTGAGGCGAGCGTCAGCCTCTGCTGCGATAAGGTAGGCCTCTGCTGCACGCATCAGGAAGAAATCTGTATCGATGAACTGTGAGTTGTGAGCCGTTGTGCCACTGGCATATGTGTTGCGGAATTTACCCACAGAATAGCCTGAAGTGAACTCGCCCGGGGTGGAAATCTTCAACTCACGGTCAATACCGAAGAACAGGGCGCGGTCGTCACCGGCTGCTGCTGCCATATCTCTGATAGTGGCCTGCGGTGCATCGTTGTTGGGGAAGAACTTGGCTACCAATTGGCTGCGGGCGCGGTTGCCTGCCCACAACTCGCTGGAACCATAGTTGTTCTCAGTGTCCATGTCGGCTTTCCATGTTGAAGCAATGAGGAAGAGTGATGTACACCATGCGGTGGTCTTCACACCGTCCTGAAGCAAGGGGAGAATGGCTTCCTGAGAGGCACCATTGCTGCCGTTGTCGCCCATGAAGAGCATCTGGTAGGCGCTCCAGCCGTTCATGCCGGTGGTCCACAGTTTGTGGGGGCCGTTGATGACCTTCTCTGCATACTCCTTGGCGGCTGCCCAGTTGGCAGAGCCTGTGTAGACCTCGGCATTGAGGTACATGCGGGCGAGCAGCAGATTGGCTGCATCCTGGTCGGCGCGGCCGTAGTTTTGGTCGGTGTCCTTGCGTGCGGCCGGTGACAACAGTATGTCTTTCACGGCGAGCAATTCGCTCTCAATCCATTTGAACAGTTCGGCGCGCTGGATCTGCTGTGGAGGTTCGGACATCAGGGCAGTGGCGAAAGGCACATTGCCGAAAGCGTCCATCAGGTGATAGTAGTAAAGGGCACGGAGGAAGCGGACCTCTGCCTCTCGGGTGGCATCTATGCCTGCGCAGACATCAAGGTAGTGGTTGCAGTAGGTGATGCCGACATAGAGACGATAATAGAAACCTTTGAGCATCGGGTGTGATGCGTCAGATTGGCAGTAGTTGTAAGCGGGTATACCAGGGTCGCCCCAGGCGCAGATGGCCTCATCAGTAGGCAGTTCGTTGGAGTTCCACAATTGACGCACGAAACCAGCAGTACCGCCGTCGAGACCGTCAATGTCACAGTCGCCGTTAGCACCTCCCTGACCTTGCAAAGCCATGGAGGCATAGCACTTGGTGTAGAGTGCCACCTCATCGGCCACCATCGTTTTGCTGGGGTCGATAGGAGTGACGTCCAAATCGCCGGTGCAAGAGGTAAGTCCTGCTATCACCAGTGCTGCTGCGGGAAGTATGTGTTTGATATATCTGAAGTTCATATTCGTAAAATTTATGATAGTTGTCATTTTCTATGCCTGTATATCCATTTAGAAGGAGAGGTTTAGACCCAGTAGGATGGTGAGTGGACGTGGGTAAATGTTGTTGTCGATGCCCTTGTACACCTCGGGGTCAATGCCCTTGTATTTGGTGATGGTGAACACGTTGGTGGCCGATGCATAGACACGTCCGGTCAGTCCGTTGTAACTGCCGCCTTTGAAAAGGTTGCTGAATGAATAGCCGAGTGTGATGTTGTCGCACTTGAGGAACGAGGCATTGCGAACGAAGTAGTCGGAGAGGGCATGGTCGTAGGTTACCCAACCTGCAGCGACAGCCTCCGGCATGGTGTTCTGCAGATAGCCGAACGACGAGTCGAAGCGCTTCTCAGTGTTGTTGTAACTCATTCTCTTGTCCCAGTAGACATAGTTGTCGAAACTTGCGCGAAGACCGAAGCCGAAGTCTACATTCTTGTATTGCAGACGTGAACTCAGACCCGCGGTGTATGGTGCAAACGGACTCTTGTAGATATAGCGGTCGGAGTCGTTGATGATTCCGTCGGCATTGCGGTCCACATACACGCCTTCGATGGGTTTGCCTGCCTGGTCGTAAACCTGCTGGTAGACATAGTAGGAGTAGGCGGGATAACCCACGGTGTGAACCTGACATGTCAATCCAGTTCCTGCAGAGATGCCGCCGGTGGAGATCTTGGATGCCTCGCCGGTCAGTTCGGTAATCTTGTTCTTGTTGTAGGTGAAGTTGGCGGTCACTTCCCACTGCCAGTTCTCAGTCACCACGGGACGGACGGTGAGTGATGCCTCTACACCTCTGTTCTCCAATGAGCCGATGTTGGTCGGCACGGTGTTGCGGAAGTTGGAGCCTGCGGACACCGAAGCCCAGTTGATCAGGTCGGTGGTCTTGCGATAGTAGTAGTCGACGCTACCGCTCACACGGTTGTGGAAGAACTGGAAGTCGAGACCGGCATTGTAGGTGGTGGTGGTCTCCCACTTCAGGTTTTTGTTGTATGCGTCGGGACGGTAGAGAAGTCCGTTGTCGTTGACACCGACAATGGGATAGCGTCCGTCCACATTGGTGGAATTCACGTTGTAACTTGCAAAGTAGTTGTAGTCACCGATACCGTCCTGCTGACCTGTCTTACCCCAGCCTAAGCGGAGCTTGATTTCGTCAATCCAACTGACGTTGCGCAATGGTGCCTCTTCGTTGATTTTCCAGCCGAGTGCGACAGATGGGAAGGTAGCCCAGTGCTCGAAGAAACGTGACGAACCGTCGCGGCGCACAGTGGCGGTCACCATATAGCGGTCGAAGGCAATGTAGTTGGCACGGCCGAAGAAACTCACGAGGTAACTCTCAGACTTCCAAGGATTGACTTTTGCGTCAAAGGGATATTGCTTGCCGGCAGCATCCAAGGTTGACCCGTCATCAAGTGTAACAACTTGTTGTGTGGTGGTCGGGTAACGGCCAGCATAGAAGGAGTCGCCCCAGTACTTGGTGTGGCTCCACTCATAACCCACCATGATGTCGAAGTGCTGGGTCTTGAGGAAGTCCTTGTAATACTGTGCATAGGCAGAGAAGGTGAGGTTGTATTTGTGCTCCTTGCTGTAACCGCTGTTGCCGTAGTAGAAGTTGGAGGGTCCCCAGTTGGCATAGTCGGTGAGTTGTTTACCATTGGCCCAGTCGCCGTTGGCGCTTGCATGGAGGCGCAGATCCTCAAAACCATGTACCTTATAGTCAGCCTCGATGCCGCCCATGTAGTCGTAGGAGTTGGCGCGGTCATTCTTCTCATACAGACGTGAGAGTGGGTTGGCCACGGTGTTGCGGTTCCACATGATGGGGTAGTTGGGGTCTTTCAGAGAAGCGCCGGTGTCGGTCCATTGCCAGTAGCCGTGGAAGTTCTTGAACTTCTCATCCGTTGAGGTGATAGGCTGTGTGGGGTCCATGCGCATGGCATCGCCGATGGCGGCTTCGTTGGCATAACGAGTGTGGGCGTACATGAACTTGCCGTTGATGTTGAACTTCAGGTGGTCGTTCAGCAGCGACGGGTTCAGGGTGATGCTGGCGGTGGTGCGCTGGAAGTTGGAGGTCTTCAGGATACCGTTCTGGTCGGTGTAGCCTGCGCTGAAGCGATAGGGCATGTTCTTCAGACCGCCTTGGACTGTCACGGTATGGTCAGTGCTCACAGCGGCGTGGAAAATCTCCTCCTGCCAGTCGGTATCGGCGTTGCCCAACAAACTGGCTGCCTCAGAGTCTTCACCATAATAACTCTTGATGAACTTGCGGTACTCGTTGGCATTGAGCAGGTCGAGTTTGCTGTTCTTCACAGAGTAGGACACGTTGCCGCTGTAACTCACCTTGGGAGCCATGCCGGAGCGGCCTTTCTTAGTAGTAATGATGATGACACCATTGGAGCCGCGGCTACCGTAGATGGCAGTAGCGGAGGCATCCTTCAGTACAGTGAAACTCTCGATGTCATTCGGGTTGACCATCGTCAGGGGGTTGGATGCACCCTTGATGCCCTGATTGTCCATGGCCAGACCATCGATGACGATGAGCGGGTCGGTGCTGGCGTTGAGGGATGAGCCACCACGGATGGTAATGTTGGCACCGCCACCAGGGGCGCCACCATAGTTGGTCACGCTCACACCAGCGATCTTGCCCTGCATCATGTCTTGGGCATTGGTGATGAGACCGTGGTTTTTCTCATCGGGCTTGACTGCGGTCACCGAACCGGTGAGGTCATTTTTCCTGGCCACACCGTAACCAATCACCACCACCTCGTTGAGAGAATGGGAGTCGTCTTGCAAAATCACCTCCACATGTGGGGCTGCGGCCACTTCCTGTGTCTCATATCCGATGTATGAGATCTGGAGCATGTCGCCTTGTTTTGCTTCAATTGAGAAATTGCCGTCGAAATCGGTAATCACGCCACCCGGTTGACCTACAACGCGGATGGTGGCTCCGATGATGTCTTCGCCGGTAGCATCTTTCACATGGCCGTTGGCAGTGAATGACTGCGCAAAGGCACTGACTGATAGGAACAACCCCAGAAAGAGGCTGAGCAACCTAACAGGAATTGCAAAATTTACCTGCTTCATCATTTTAATTGTTAAGTTATTATTAATAGGTTATTGTGTTATATATAATGTGTACGATTCTCTCGCACGTCATTGAATAGTTGAGGTAGTATTTAGGTTAAGAACCAGCCGGGAAAGATGTGTTTTTTCTTCTCAGACCGTTTTCTGTTTGCAAATTTAGTTTTCTTTCGCTTTGTTTGTTCTTTTTATCATTAAAATATTGTGTTTGAGATGCGCAAACGATTGCACAGTTTATTGCAAGTTTTGTGACAAAGTGGATGACAACGAGACAAGGTTTTATCTATCTTTGCAAATGATGAAAGACAACGACCCCATCACGATGAAGGACATCGCACGCGCCTTGGGTGTGTCGGTGGCCACTGTCTCGCGGGCACTGAAAGACAGTCCGCGCATCAGTGAGGAGCGTCGTGAGGCGATCAAGGCATATGCCCGTGAGCACAACTTTTCCCCCAACGTACTGGCAGAGTCGCTGCGCCACAGCCGTGTGCACCCCACGCGCATCATCGGTGTCATCATGCCGCAGATCAATCATTTCTACTTCTCATCCATCCTCAGCGGCATTGAGGCGGAAGCCTCGGCCCGTGGATATCAGTTGATGCTGGCCCAGAGCGACGAGCGCTATGAGCGCGAGGTGCGCATCTGTCAGTCATTTTATGAGAACAAGGTGTGCGGCATCATCGTCTCGCAGGCGAAGGATACGGTGAAATACGACCATTTCCTGCGCCTCATCGACAGTGGAGTGCCGTTGGTGTTTTTCGACCGCATCTGCACTGGCATCAACTCCAGCAGGGTGGTGGTGGACGACTACATGGGGGCGCTCACGGCCGTCAACTACCTCATCGACAGCGGATGCCGCCGTGTGGCGTTCTATGGGTCGACGATGAACCTTGAGATTTCCAAGAACCGTTACAATGGTTACCGTGATGCCCTGGCACGCCACCACCTGCCGGCTGATGAGCGTTACATGCGCTATTGCGACAACCGCACCGATGCAGAGGCCATCACTCCCGAACTGCTGTCGATGCCCGACCGTCCCGATGGTTTCTTCGCCGTCAACGACGATACAGCCATAGGCATCCTCTATACCGCCAAGCGCATGGGACTTCGTATCCCCGATGATGTGTCGATATGTGGGTTCACCAACGGTGAGCGGGCCATCGCCTGCGACCCGATGCTCACCACCGTGGAGCAGCGGGGCATGATGGTGGGCGAGGAGGCTGCCGACATCCTCATCAGCAAGGTGGAAGGTTCCATCCCACAGGAGAAGGTGGTGAAGCGCGTGGTGCGCACGCGCCTGATCGTCCGCGGCACCACGCGGTAATTCTGCGTCAGCATCTTCCGGCCCTTGTGCCCGACCGCAAGAAAGAACTATTTCCTAAATAATAAAGACCTATTAAAATATGAAAACAAGACCTGATCTAAGTTTTTGGAAGTTGTGGAACCTGAGTTTCGGCTTCTTTGGCGTGCAAATTGCATACGCTCTGCAGAGCGGCAATATCTCGCGTATATTCCGCACTTTGGGGGCAGACCCTCATGACCTGAGTTTCTTCTGGATTCTTCCCCCGCTGATGGGTATGATTGTGCAGCCCATCATCGGTACCTTGTCAGACAGGACGTGGACCCGCCTGGGCCGACGCATCCCTTATCTCTTCGTGGGTGCCGCCCTTGCCGTGGCAGTGATGTGCCTGCTGCCCAATTCCGGGTCGTTCGGCATGTCGGTCAAGGCAGCCCTGATTTTCGGACTGGCAGCGCTCATGCTCCTCGACACCTCCATCAACATGGCCATGCAGCCCTTCAAGATGATGGTGGGCGACATGGTGAATGAGAAGCAGAAAGCCAAGGCCTACAGCATTCAGTCGTTCCTGTGCAACGCCGGCAGTGTGGTGGGCTTCGTGTTCCCCTTCTTCTTCACTTGGATAGGCTTGAAGAATGTGGCTCCCGAGGGCGTCGTGCCCGACTCTGTCATCTGGTCGTTCTATGTGGGTGCGCTCATCCTCATTCTCTGCGTCATCTACACCACAGCCACTGTGCGTGAGATGCCGCCGGAGGAGTATGCACAATATCATGGTGTGACTGAGACACAGAAGGACAGTTCCAACTGGTTTACGTTGCTGAAGAATGCACCTGCCACATTCTGGAAAGTGGGTCTGGTGCAGTTCTTCTGCTGGGCAGCCCTCCTCTATATGTGGACCTATGTGGTGGATGCCGTCTCTGAGACAGTATGGGGCACGACCGACCCCGTTTCGGCGGATTATCAGGAGGCAGGCAACTGGACGGGCATCCTCTATGCCATCCAGGCCATGGCCAGTGTGCTGTGGGCCACGATGCTGCCTCGCTTCAAGAATGTCAAGGTGGCCTATGCCGTCAGTCTGCTCATCGGCGGCATCGGTTTCGCTCTCATCCCCTTCGTTCACGACATGTATTGGATGATCATCCCCTTCATCCTCATCGGCGCAGCCTGGGCAGCCATGCTCGCCATGCCGTTTACGCTGGTCACCAATGCCCTCCAGGGCTACGGACACATGGGAGCCTATCTGGGACTCTTCAACTGCACCATCTGCCTGCCTCAGATTGTGGCAGCAGTGTGCGGAGGCACCATCCTCCATTTGGTCGGATCGCATCAGAGCACGATGATGATCGTGTCGGGTGTGCTGCTCATCATCGGAGCGCTGTGTGTCTCTTTCATCCAGGTGAAGAAAACTGAGCAAACGATTGCATAACAAATAACCAACATTTTCTACACTATGAATCTACATTTTAATATTGATTACCATACCTCTTTTGGCGAGGAACTGGTGCTCAACATCATCTCCTCCGTCAGCGACGGCGGTCATGAGGCCATTCCCTATCGCATGGGAACTCTTGACGGCATGAGGTGGACTTGTGAGATTGGCAATGTGGTCAAGTCAGGTGAGTATCTTGACTATTATTACAGTTTGGTGCGTGGCGACCAGGTGCTGCGCCGTGAGTGGACCTTGGAGACACACCGTCTTGAGTTCGCTGCCCAAAAGGCCAAGAACTATACCGTCTATGACCATTGGACGGACATTCCCGACAATGCCTATCTGTATAGTTCTGCCTTCACCGACACCATCAACCGCCGTGAGCGGCTCAGACCCTCCAAGCATTCATTTGCCCGGACGGTGAGGTTGAAGGTGCGGGCCCCGCAGTTGCGCCGCAATGAGCGTCTGGCCGTGTTGGGCGATGACGCTGCTCTCGGCAACTGGTCGGTGCTGAACGCTGTCTCCATGGTGGAGCACAACTACAACGAGTGGTTGCTGGATATTGATGCGTCACTGCTCTCCTCCTCCCGCTTTGAGATGAAGTTCGTGGTGCTCGACGAGGATGTCGATGTGACACCCGTCTGGGAACTGGGCAGCAACCGTGTCATCGACCTGCCTGAGATGGAGGATGGCGACATCGTGGTTTATGAGTTGCCTGAGGCTCGTTTCGACCTCTACGATGTGAAGTGTGCGGGTACCCTCGTCCCGGTGTTCTCCCTCCGGTCGGAAAGCAGTTTCGGCGTCGGCGATTTCGGCGACTTACGCAAGATGGTCGACTGGGTGGCACGTACCGGACAGCGCCTCTTGCAGATTCTGCCCATCAATGACACGACCATCACCCATACCTGGACCGATTCCTATCCTTACAGTTGCATCAGCATCTTTGCCCTCCATCCGCAATACGCCGACCTCACAGCCCTTCCTCCCATCAAGGATGAGGCAGTCCGTGAGGAGATGGAGCAGTTGCGTGCCGAACTCAATGCGCTGCCTCAGATAGACTACGAGCGTGTCAACAATGCCAAGAACCGCTACCTGCATGTCATTTTTGAGCAGGAGGGGAAGGCGGTGCTCACATCTGCTGGATTCAAGCAATTCTTCTCTGAGGCGAAGTCCTGGCTCGTGCCCTATGCACAGTACTCGCTGCTCCGCGACAAGTATGGCACCGCCGATTTCAGCCAGTGGCCCGACCACAACACATGGGATGAGGCCGACAGGGCAAGTCTTACCTCTGCGCGCAACAAAGCCTACAAGGAGGTGTCATTCTATTATTATGTGCAGTATGTGCTCAACTGTCAGATGGCTGCCGTGCATGAGTATGCCCGTGAGCGTGGGGTCATTCTCAAGGGTGATATCCCCATCGGAGTCAACCGTTATGGCTGCGACGTGTGGCAGGAACCCCGCTATTTCCACCTCGACGGACAGGCAGGAGCACCGCCCGATGACTTCTCTGCCAACGGGCAGAACTGGGGATTCCCCACCTACAACTGGGAGGAGATGCTCGCCGACAACTGTGCATGGTGGGTCAGAAGGTTCTCCAATATGTCGAAATACTTCGATGCCTACCGTATCGACCATGTGCTCGGCTTCTTCCGCATCTGGGAGATTCCCATCGATTCCGTGCATGGCCTGCTCGGACAGTTCTCGCCCTCGCTGGCCATGACCGTCTCAGAGATCGAGGCATACGGACTCCCCTTCCGAGAGCAGGAGTTCCTCACACCTTTTATCAACGACCATGTGCTCGACGAGGTGTTCAAGGAGCATGCTCAGGAGGTGAGGGAGTGCTATGTGGAACCTGCAGGCGATGGCTTCTACCGCATGCGGCCAGACTTTGACACGCAGCGCAAGGTGGAGAAGGCATTTGAGGGAAAGACCGATGAGGTCAGCGTCATGCTCCGCGACGGTCTCTACGCCCTGATCAGCGATGTGCTCTTCATACGCGACCACCGTGATGCCACCAAATTCCATCCCCGCATCGCCGTGCAGCACGACTTTATCTATGAGGCGCTCACGGAACAGGAGAAGTTTGTCTTCAACCGCCTCTATGATGACTACTATTATAGGCGCAACAACCAGTTCTGGTACCGGGAGGCCATGAACAAACTGCCGCGTCTGGTGGATGCCACCCGCATGCTGGTATGTGCCGAGGACTTGGGCATGGTGCCCGACTGCGTGCCCTGGGTGATGAACGAGTTGAAGATCCTCAGCCTCGAACTCCAGTCGATGCCCAAGGATCCGACCGTCACTTTCGGACATCTCTCCCGCAATCCCTATCGCTCGGTGTGCACCATCTCCAGTCACGACATGCCCACGCTGCGGCAGTGGTGGGATGAGAAACCTGAGCGCACGCAGGAGTATTACAACACGATGCTCTACCGTGGCGGCGAGGCTCCGCATCCGCTGCCGGGATGGCTCGCACGAGACATCATCTCACGTCACCTCACCAGTCCGTCGATGCTCTGCGTCATCTCTATACAGGACTGGTTGGCCATCGATGAGCGGCTCCGCCTGGCGGATGCCAATGCCGAGCGCATCAACATCCCCGCCAATCCCCGCCACTACTGGCGCTACCGCATGCACCTCACCATTGAGCAACTCATGAAGGATGACAAGTTCAATGAGAATCTTTCCGACCTCATCTCCCAAAGCGGGAGATGAGTCTCCATGTATAAGTAAACGACAACCAATCCAAGAAAAGATGAAATTTTTACTGAACCTCCTCACCCTCCTGCTGCCATGCCTGGCGTTGGCACAGACGGTGAAATCACCCGACGGCAATGTGGCGTTGACTTTCAGCCTCGACAAAGGCGTGCCCTATTATGAGATGACCTACAAAGGCAAGGCTGTGGTAAAACCCAGCCGGTTGGGACTGGAACTTGCCAAGGACAAACACGCCAGCAGGGGAATGAATGAGACCGACCTCATGGACGGCTTCTCCATCGCCGGTACGAAAGAGTCTGCTTTCGACGAGACATGGAAACCCGTATGGGGTGAGACTGCTGCCATACGCAACCACTACAACGAGTTGGCTGTCGACCTGCTGCAAGAGGCCACCAAGCGGCGCATCACCATCCGCTTCCGAGTCTACGACGACGGGATGGGACTGCGCTATGAGTTCCCGCAGCAGAACGAACTCAACTACTTCCTCATCAAGGATGAGCATACGGAGTTTGCCATGGCTGGCGACCACACCGCATGGTGGCTGCCCGGCGATTACGACACACAGGAGCAGGAGACTCAGCAGACCAAACTGTCGGAGATTCGCGGCAGGATGAGGCAGGCGGTCAACTGGGGCAACTCCTCCGTGGCTGTCTTCTCGGAGACCGGTGTGCAGACCTCCCTTCAGATGAAGAGCGACGACGGACTGTATATCAACATCCATGAGGCGGCGTGTGTGGACTATGCCACCATGCACCTCGAACTGGTGGACGCGCAGACCAAACATCTGACGGAGCAGTTGGGCGGCGGCAGCAATGCCTATACACCCAACCCCAAACCGTCGCCCTATCCGCTGCCGGCACCGCTCACCTTCGTCAGTCACCTCACTCCCGATGCCACAGGACTGAAGGGTGCGATGCAGACACCCTGCCAGAGTCCCTGGCGCACTGTCATGGTGAGTGATGACGCCCGAGACATGCTCTCCTCCAATCTCATCCTCAACCTTAACGAACCTTGCAAGATAGAGGACACCTCATGGATCCATCCCGTGAAATACTGCGGCGTGTGGTGGGAGATGATCGTGGGCAAGAGCAGTTGGAACTATACCAATGACCTGCCCTCCATCAAACTCGACCAGATTGACTGGAAGAAGATGACGCCCAACGGACGGCATGCCGCCAACAATGAGAAGGTGAAGCGCTATATCGACTTCGCTGCCAAGAACGGCCTCGACGAGGTGCTCGTGGAAGGATGGAATGTGGGCTGGGAGGACTGGGCCAACATGTGGAAACGCGACGTGTTCGACTTCGTCACCCCCTATCCCGACTTCGACATTAAGATGCTCAACGACTATGCGCACAGCAAGGGCGTGAAACTGCTCATGCACCATGAGACCTCATCGTCGACCCAGAACTATGAGCGCCACATGGAGAAGGCCTACAGTCTGATGAACCATTATGGCTACGATGCCGTGAAGAGCGGCTATGTGGGAGATATCATCCCCCGTGGCGACCACCATTTCTCGCAGTCGATGAACAACCACTACCTCTACTGCATTCAGGAGGCTGCCAAGCACCACATCATGGTCAATGCCCATGAGGCGGTGAGACCTACAGGACTCTGCCGCACCTATCCCAACATGGTGGGCAATGAGAGCGCGAGGGGCACCGAGTATGAGGCGTTCGGCGGAAGCCGTCCCGACCATACCGTCATCATCCCCTTCACCCGTCTGCAGGGTGGACCGATGGACTACACACCGGGTATCCTCGAGACACAGTTGGGTACATGGAGCGACAACCACAATATCGTGCACACCACCCTCGTGGGACAGTTGGCCCTTTACGTCACCATGTACAGTCCGCTGCAGATGGCTGCCGACCTGCCCGAGAACTATGAGAAGTATGACGATGCCTTCCAGTTCATCCGTGACGTGGCTGTCGACTGGGACGACTCCCGCTACCTGGAGGCTGAGCCTGCCGACTACATCACCGTGGCACGCAAGGCCAAGGGCACTGCCAACTGGTTCATCGGTGGAAAATGTGATGAGAACGGTCATCAGAGCACCATCCGCCTCGACTTCCTCGACAAAGGCAAGAAATACGACTGCACTATCTATGCCGATGCCAAAGATGCCCATTATGAGACCAACCCCAAGGCATACACCATCACCCGCAAGACGGTGAAGAAAGGGGACGTGCTCAAACTGAAAGAGGCTCCCGGTGGCGGCTTCGCCGTGAGCATCATAGCCAGATAAGTGAGTGATGGGCAAACACAGAGATGCAAAGGCACAGAGAACAAAATGCAAAGTAAAAAACTCTGTATCTCTGTGTCTCTGTGTTGAAAATAATACCAAAGTTTGAAAATGAAAAGAATTATCACAACATTGGCCGCTACATTGTTGCTTACCACTGCCACCCATGCCCAGACATTCAATTTCAACGAGTGTGAGGCGTATCCGGAAAAAACGACCTTCCGGTTGATCGCACCACCCGACGCACGTGGGGTGAGGGTGAGGATCTACAAGGACGGTGTCGGCGGCGACCCCATCCGGACCCTGAAGATGCGCTATGAGAATGGCATCTGGACTACCACCGTCCACCATAGCCCCAAACGTTCGCTCAAGGGCAAGTTCTACACTTTTGACATGATGGGCGACCGCATCAATTGGCATGAGACCCCCGGCATCTTCGCGAAGGCGGTGGGTGTCAACGGACGGCGGGCGGCTATCATCGACCTGAGGGACACCAATCCCTATGAGTGGGAGAAAGACACCAGACTGCCCCTGCGCTCACCGGCCGATCTGGTGATTTACGAACTGCATCACCGCGACTTCTCCATTGCCCGCAACATCAACCTCGACCCAGGGGAGATGTTTGTCAAACGTCAGTCGTGTGACTACCCGGGCAAGTTCCTTGCCCTGCGTGAGCCATGGGCCATCGAACATCTTAAGTCGCTCGGTGTGAACGCGGTGCATATCCTGCCGTCATTTGATTTCGCTTCCATCGATGAGGTGAGTCGGCTGCCGCAGTACAACTGGGGCTACGACCCAATCAACTACAACGTGCCGGAGGGTTCCTATTCCACCGACGCCGCCAATCCGGAGGTGCGCATCCGCGAGTTCAAGTCGATGGTGCGTGGTCTCCACAGTGCCGGCATCCGGGTCATCCTCGACGTGGTGTACAACCACACCTACAACCTGGAGAACAGCAATTTCCAACTCACCTGGCCCGACTACTACTACCGCAAGAACGCTGATGGCAGTTACAGCAATGGCTCGGGCTGCGGCAATGAGACTGCATCGGAACAGCCCATCTTGCGCGAGTTCATCATCGAGAGTGTGAAATACTGGGTCAACGAGTACCACATCGACGGCTTCCGCTTTGACCTCATGGGCGTTCACGACATTGAGACGATGAATGCCGTCCGGGCGGCTCTTGACAAGATCGACCCATCCATCTTCATCTATGGGGAGGGATGGTCGGCAGGCACGTGTGCCTATCCGCAGGAGAAACTTGGCATGAAGGCCAACATCCCGCAGATGCCGCGCATCGCTGCCTTCAGCGATGAGTTGCGCGATGCCCTCCGCGGACCCTTCAACGACGATACCAAGGGCGCGTTCCTGGCGGGCATCCCCGGCGAGGAGGAGAGCGTGAAGTTTGGCATCGCTGGTGCCATTGCCCATCCGCAGGTGGTGATGGACAAGGTGAACTACACCAAGACAGCCTGGGCCACCGAACCCACACAGATGATTGCCTATGTGAGTTGTCACGATGACATGTGCCTGGTCGACCGCCTGAAGACGTCCATCCCTGGCATCAGCACCGAGGAACTCATCCGCCTCGATAAGTTGGCGCAGACTGCCGTGCTCACCTCCCAGGGCGTGCCTTTCATCCTCTCAGGAGAGGAGATGCTGCGCAACAAGAAGGGAGTTCACAACAGTTTCGAGTCGCCAGACTCCATCAACCAACTCAACTGGAACAACACCATCCGCTATGCCGATGTGCTCGAATACTACAGCCGCCTGATACAGTTGCGGAAAAACCATCCCGCCTTCCGGTTGGGCAGGGCCGAACTGGTGAGGACGTCACTGGAGTTTCTGCCCACACAGCCCTGCATGGTGGCCTACCGCCTGAAGGACTATGCCGGTGGCGACACCTGGGGCGACATTGTGGTGGCACTCAATGCCAACAAGGAGGCGAAGGCCATCAATATCCCCAAGGGCAAGTACACCATCGTGTGCAAGGACGGGAAAATCAACGAGGACGGACTGGGCACTGTCACTGGTCCTACGGTGACCGTCCCGCCACAGTCGGCACTTATCCTGCACAATTAGTTTGTCTCAACAACCATTACCGATATGAAAAAAATCCTTTTGCTGTTCACACTTATCCTCACTGTGACCACCACTATGAAGGCAGCACTCAAAATCGACCGCATCGACCCCACCGACTGGTATGTGGGGATGCAGAACCCCTCCCTCCAGTTGATGGTCTACGGACCAGGCATCGGCAGCGCGGAGGTGACCACCGACTATCCGGGTGTGCGTATCGACAGCCTTGTGCGGGTCGACTCACCCAACTACCTGCTTGTTTATCTCAACCTCAGTGGTGCACAACCAGGGGAGATGAAGTTGCAGTTCAAGAACGGCCGCCAGAAAAAGGTGGTCAGTTACCGTCTGAAGTCACGTGAGAAGGCTGGTGCCGCCAGGCAGGGCTTCACCAATGCCGACGTGCTCTATATGCTCATGCCCGACCGCTTCGCCAGTGGCAGGACGGACAATGACCAGATCAAGGGCCTGAACACGTATGTCAACAACCGGCAGGAACCCAGTCTGCGGCATGGCGGTGACCTCGAGGGCATCCGCCAGCACCTCGACTATTTCAATGACCTGGGTGTCACGGCACTGTGGTTCACACCGGTGCTGGAGAACAACTCTCCCGACCACAACGGGTTCAGCACCTATCATGGTTATGCCACCACCGATTACTACAAGGTGGATCCGCGCTTCGGCACCAACGAGGAGTACCGGCGGTTGACCGATGAGGCGCACAGCCATGGACTGAAGGTGGTGATGGACATGATTTTCAACCACTGCGGCTTTGAGCATCCGTGGGTGAAGGACATGCCTACACACGACTGGATCAATCTGCCCAAATGGCTCGAGGAGTCGGGTGGAAAATCAGACCCGACGGGCACTTCTTTTCTCCAGACGAGTTACAAACTCACGCCCGTGGTGGATCCCTATGCTTCGCAGGTGGACCTGAAGGAGACCGTGGAGGGATGGTTCGTCCCCACCATGCCCGACCTCAACCAGCGCAACCCGCACGTGATGACCTATCTCATCCAAAACAGCATCTGGTGGATTGAGACGGTGGGCATCGACGGCATCCGCATGGACACCTATCCGTATGCTGATGCCAAGGCGATGGCTCGTTGGATGTATGAGATCGACAGGGAGTATCCCAACTTCAACACGGTGGGGGAGACCTGGGTGACCGAACCGGCATATACCGCCACCTGGCAGAAGGACTCGAAACTCGCCCCGTACAACTCCTACCTCAAGACGGTGATGGACTTCAGTTTCTACGACAAGATCAACCAGGCGAAGGGGGAGGAGACCGACGGATGGTGGAAGGGCTACAACCGCATCTACAACAGTCTGGTCTACGACTATCTCTATCCCAATCCGTCAAGCGTGATGGCATTCATCGAGAACCATGACACCGACCGCTTCTTGGGTAATGGCACCGACACGCTCGCCCTCAAGCAGGCATTGGCGCTGCTGCTCACCATCAACCGCACCCCGCAGTTGTATTACGGGACGGAGGTGCTGATGAACGGCACCAAGGAGGTGACCGACGGCTATGTGCGCAAGGACTTCCCCGGAGGCTTCCCTGGCGACACGAAAAACTGCTTCACCCGTGAGGGGCGCACCCGTGCCGAGAACGCGATGTTCGACTGGTGCAGCCGTCTGCTCCACTGGCGGCAGGGCAACGAGGTCATCACGAAAGGCCGTCAGACACAGTTCATCCCCTGGAAGGGTGTCTATGTCGTGGCACGTCAGTTTGCTGGCCGCAAGGTGCTGACCATCATCAACGGCAACAACGCTCCCGCAGCCCTGGAGGTGAAACGCTATGCCGAGATAATCGGTTCTGCTGAGCGTGGCACTGACATCACCACAGGCCGTACCGTCCGCCTCGACAAGGATGTGTCTCTCCGTCCCCGCCAGACCATGGTGGTGGAGTTGTAATGGCATTTCAATGATGAAGTGTCATGCAATGGTTTGCGTTTTGGTACTTTATATGGAAATTTCATTTCGTTTTTAAACAAAATTGAAGAAAAATTTGGCAGTTTGAAGGAAACTTTCTACTTTTGCTGCCGAAAAGTTACAAAAACAACATAGAGCATGATTAGATTTGCAAATTTCTGGTGGTGGCGCAACTCAAGATTCGGAAGATCGTGAGAAGATAGCCGCGTACCTATACAATTTGCAAAAAAGGATACTGAGAGGCCTGTCGTTCTTGCGACGGGCCTCTCAGATTTTTGTAAGGAACATGAGGTTATTCAATTGGAATTTTCATTAAAGAACAATTAGTTATATGAGCAATTTTCAAGCAGACAAAAATGGTTTTTATGGAGAATTCGGCGGGGCTTACGTGCCTGAGATTCTCTACAAGTGCGTGCATGATCTGCAGGAGGCTTATCTGCCGATTATCGAGAGCGAGGAGTTCAAGGCGGAGTATCATGCGCTGCTGAGGGATTATGTGGGTCGTCCGTCACCGCTCTATTATGCCAGGCGCATGAGTGAGAAGTATGGTTGCCAACTGTATCTGAAACGCGAGGACCTGAACCATACGGGTGCGCACAAGATCAACAACACCATTGGACAGATCCTGTTGGCCCGGAAGATGGGCAAGACGAGGATCACCTGTGAGACGGGTGCTGGTCAGCATGGTGTGGCCACGGCCACGGTATGTGCGCTGATGAACATGAAGTGCGAGGTGTTCATGGGGGCAACGGATGTGGAGCGTCAGCACACGAATGTGGAGCGGATGAAGATGCTGGGTGCCGAGGTGCATCCCGTGAGGACAGGCAACATGACGCTCAGCGATGCCTGTTCGGAGGCGATCCGCGACTGGTGCTGTCATCCCGGAGAAACCTATTACTTGGTTGGTTCGACGATGGGCCCTCATCCCTATCCCGACCTGGTGGCACGGATGCAGAGCGTGATCTCAGAGGAGATCAAGGAACAGTTGCAAGAAAAGGTGGGCCGCGATTATCCTGACTATCTTGTCGCCTGCATCGGTGGCGGAAGCAATGCCGCCGGCACCATCTATCACTATATGGATGACGAGCGCGTGAAGATCGTGCTGGCTGAAGCCGGCGGCCATGGCTGTGATACGGATTACACGGCAGCGACCATCCATCGCGGCACGGTAGGCATCTTGCATGGCTCAAAAATGCTGGTGATGCAGGATGAGGACGGACAGATCCAGGAGGCCTTTACCATTTCTGCAGGTCTCGACTATCCGGGTGTGGGGCCTATGCACTGCAACATGGCGAAGCAAGGCCGCACGCAGGTGCTGAGCATCAACGACGACGAGGCCATCTACGGAGGTTATGAACTGACACGCATGGAGGGCATCATCCCTGCTATCGAGAGTGCCCACGCCATCGCGGCTTTGTCCAAACTCTCTTTCAAGCCCTCTGATGTGGTGGTGCTGACCGTCAGCGGCAGGGGCGACAAGGATGTGCAAACTTATCTGAACAACAAACAAATGGCAAAGGAATATGGAAACTTTTAAATATGTGACTACCAGCAAGACCATCCTGGCTGACTTGTACACGCCGGTGGGGGTATATATGCGGCTGAGAGACCTCTTTCCGCAGAGTGCGCTGATGGAGAGTTCTGACTATCACGATGCCAACAACTCTCGGTCGTTCATTGGCATCAACCCTGTCGCCAGCGTGGCCATCGGGCACGGGGAGGCCATTATCAGTTATCCTGATGGCAGCAGCGTGAGGCGAGTGGTGAACAGGGACTATCGCTCAGACAAGGCCATCCATGAACTCATCGACCGTATCGAAATCTCGGGTGAGGATGCCGGCGTGTGCGGACTTTTTGGCTATACGAGTTTCAATGCCGTGCGCTATTTCGAGGATATCGATGTGAAGGATGAGACACAGGAGAAAAACGATGCGCCGGATGTGCTCTATATCCTTTACAAGAGCGTGATCGTATTCGACCATCACAACAACATGCTCAAGGTGGTGAGTCTCTCGGAGGGGTCGGATTCTGGGAGTTCAGAGATTTCCTTCATCCTCAAGGCGATGAACAAGGCCAATGTGCAGCCTTATGACTTCCACCCGGTAGGTGATGTCAGGAGCACACTGACTGATGATGAGCACCGGGAGAATATCCGCCGGGGCATCCGGCACTGTCTGCGCGGTGATGTGTTCCAGATAGTCCTGAGCCGGCGTTTTATACAGAAATACGAGGGCGATGATTTCAAACTCTACCGTGCGCTGAGGAGCATCAACCCGTCGCCTTATCTCTTTTATTTCGACTTTGGCGGTTTCCGCATTTTCGGTTCCTCGCCTGAGACGCATTGCAGGATAGAGGGAAGGAAGGCTTATATCGATCCCATCGCGGGTACCACGAAGCGTACCGGTGATGAAGAGGCTGACCGCCAGGGAGCGGAATACCTGCGCAACGATCCCAAGGAGAATGCAGAACATGTGATGCTGGTGGACCTGGCCCGCAATGACCTGAGCCGCAACTGTCATGATGTGAAGGTCGACTTCTACAAAGACCTACAGTATTATTCCCATGTCATTCACCTGGTGTCGAGAGTGTCAGGCGAACTTGACCAGGATGCCGACCCCATCAAGGCATTTATCGACACCTTCCCTGCCGGTACGTTGAGTGGTGCGCCCAAGGTTCGTGCCATGCAGTTGATATCGGAATATGAGCCTCACAACCGTGGTGCCTATGGCGGTTGCATCGGCATCATCGGTCTGGACGGCTCTCTGAATCAGGCCATCACCATCCGCACGTTTGTCTCGCGCAACGGTGAACTGTGGTTCCAGGCTGGTGGCGGCATTGTGGCGAAGAGCAATGTGGAATATGAGTTACAGGAAGTGAACAACAAACTGGGGGCTTTGCGCAAGGCCATCCAAAAAGCGGAAACATTATGAAAATAGTCATCATAGACAACTACGACTCGTTTACTTACAACCTGAGTCATTTAGTGAAGGAACTGGGTGCGGAGGTCACCGTGCTGCGTAACGACCAGTTCGAACTGTCAGCCCTTGAGCCTTATGACAAAATCATCCTCTCGCCTGGTCCGGGCATCCCCTCAGAGGCAGGGCTGCTGCTTGATGTCATCCGCACCTATGCCGGCAGGAAACCCATCCTGGGTGTCTGCTTGGGCCATCAGGCCATCGGCGAGGTGTTTGGGGCAAAACTGGAGAATCTCAGTGAGGTGTTTCATGGTGTGGCCACTCCCTGCCATATCACCAAAGAGGATGTTGTCTTCAGGGGATTGCCTGCCGACATCACCATCGGCCGTTACCACTCATGGGTGGTTGCTCAGGAAGGGTTGCCCGACTGCCTCGAGGTCACTGCAGAGAGCGAGGAGGGACAAATCATGGCTCTTCGCCACAAGATATTCCCTGTCCGTGGCATCCAGTTCCATCCGGAATCAGTATTAACTCCACAAGGAAAAACAATCATTAAAAATTTTATAGAATCATGAAAGAGATTTTGGCCAAATTGCTCAATCACGAGGAACTGACTCGTGAAGAGATGAAAACCATCCTGGTGGGCATTACCCACAGTGAGTATCCCAATGAGCAGATCACTGCGCTGCTCACCTGCCTGCAGATGCGGGGCGTGACCGTAGAGGAACTGCTGGGCTTCCGCGACGGCATCTTGGAGACGGGTGTGCCTGTCCCTCTGGACTGCGACCGCTACATCGATGTCGTTGGCACTGGCGGCGACCGCAAGAACACGTTCAACATCTCCACGACATCTTGTTTCGTGATAGCAGGAGCGGGCTATAAGGTGGCCAAACATGGCAATTACGCAGCGACGTCTACCAGCGGGGCTTCCAACGTCATCGCCCAGCATGGGGTGAAGTTCACGGATAACCTGGATCAGTTGAACCGCTGTATGGACCAGGCGGGTATCGTCTATCTGCACGCCCAACTCTTTGCCAAGGCCATGAAGTTTGTGGGTCCCATCCGCAAGGCATTGCCTTTCCCCACGATCTTCAATCTGCTGGGCCCGTTGGTCAATCCCAGTCAGCCCAGTTGTCAGTTGCTGGGGGTGGCCAATCTCGACCAGATGCGGCTCTATAATAGCGTGTATCAGAAGTTGGGCATCGACTACGGCATCGTGAACAGCATCGATGGCTACGATGAGATCTCGCTGACGGGTGACTTCAAGGTGACCACCAACAACTATGAGCGTATCTTCCGCCCACAGGATCTCGGATTCGAGTGCGCGAAGCCGGAGGAACTGGTGGCTGGTGCCACGGAGGAAGAGGCCAAGGAGATCTTCGATGCCGTGCTGGAGAACCGTGCGCTGCCTGCTCAGAAGAATATCGTGCTGGCCAATGCGGGCTTTGGCATCCAGGTGTTGGAGAAGGGACAGAAGAGCATCGGGGAGTGTATCGCCATCGCCCGCGAGAGCATCGACAGCGGTGCCGCTCTGAGTACTTTCAAGAAATTCGTGGAACTGAATTCATAGGCTATGGATATACTGGAAAAAATCATCGCCACCAAACGAGAGGAGATAGAGCAACTCTGTGCGCCGAAGGCATCTCTGCGCGAGGCCTTGCTGCAGAGCGAGACGGGCATCATCGCGGAGTTCAAGCGCCGCTCTCCCTCGAAGGGTTGGATCAAGGAGGAGGGTAGGGCAGACATCATCCCGCTGAGTTATCAGCAGAACGGTGCTGCCGCCCTCAGCATCCTCACCGATGAGCACTACTTTGGCGGTTGTGACGACTTTATCCGTCAGGCTCGCAGGAGCGGTGTCACCCTGCCCATCCTGTACAAGAATTTCGTCATCAATGAGGCGCAACTCTATGCGGCTGCGCTCTGCGGTGCCTCCGCCGTGTTGCTCATTGCTGCCTGTCTCTCCAAAAACGAGTGCAGGACGCTCCTGAACAAGGCCCACGAGTTGGGATTGGAGGTACTCCTTGAGATGCACGCTGAGCAGGAACTGGAATATGCCGAATTGGAGCCGGATCTCTGCGGCATCAACAACCGCAACCTCGGTTCGTTTGTCACTGACGTGGAGAATAGTTTCCGCCTTGCAGAACTGCTCCCTAAGGATGCTGTCAAAGTCAGTGAGAGCGGCATCAGCAACCCCCAGACGGTCAAGGCGCTCCGCTCAGCCGGTTTCCGTGGCTTCCTGATTGGCGAGAACTTCATGAAGGCAAATCATCCCGGCAATGCTTTGCGTGATTTCATCTCAGAATTAAGAATTAGGAATTAAGGATTAAGAATTATGATTACTCCTGCAAAAATGGTTGTGCAACCGGTAGGGACGCGATGTATCGCGTCCGCCGCGACAAGCAAATCATTTGTCTAAACTCCCAAACTCCCCCCCAAAAAAACATATCAATATGAACAAAATCAACCAACTATTTGCCAATAAAAAGGACAAAAAACTCCTTTCACTATATTTTTGTGCGGGAAGTCCCACGCTCGAAGGCACCGGCGATGTGATTCTCGCCATGCAGCGTCGTGGCATAGCCATGATAGAGGTGGGCATTCCCTTCAGTGATCCGCTCGCTGATGGTCCCGTCATCCAGAGCGCTGCCACGAAGGCCCTGAAGAACGGCATGAGTCTCAGAACGCTCTTTTCTCAATTAAAGGCCATCAAGGACCAGGTGGAGATCCCGCTGGTACTGATGGGTTATCTCAACCCCATCCTGCATTATGGCATCGAGGCGTTTTGCCAAAGTTGTGTGGAGGCGGGTGTCAGCGGTGCCATCATCCCCGACCTTCCATTTGATGACTATCTGACCATCGTGAAACCTGTTGCCGACCGGTATGACCTGCGCATTATCATGCTCATCACGCCGGAGACCAGCGAGGAGCGCATCCGCTTCATTGATGACAACACTGATGGCTTCATCTATATGGTCAGTTCTGCCTCTGTCACGGGTACCCAGAAGAGTTTCGACGAACAAAAGCAGGAGTATTTCCGCCGCATCAACGCCATGAACCTGCGCAACCCCCGCATGATAGGTTTCGGCATCTCCAATGCCCAGACTCTCAAGGCCGCTCAGGACAATGCTGCCGGTGCTATCATAGGCTCCAAGTTCGTCTCCCTGCTGGACGATGCAAATGGCAATGCCGACACCGCCCTCGATAAACTCTTCGATGCCTTGGCATAATCCCGGCATCCATGCAGGGGTAACCAACTCCCCGCTCCTCCCCTTAGCAAGGGGAGGAGCGGGGAGTTGGTTACTCTTGCTTTGTTGGGAAGGGATTTCCTATATCACCTTCATAAGGAAAGGCTCTTGAACAAATTCTCAAGGGTAAGATGGCGCTGTACTTGTCCGCTATATTTTCCAGACTTGATGCCGAAACTGGTAATGAAGGTAAGCATCAGTGACTTTTTAGTCTTTGTCTGGCGGAGGAAAGCCTCTATCTTGTTTTCAATATCTTCGCTGTCTGACTTCGTGATAGTATACTCTGAACGTGAAAACTTCATTTCGCAGATGTTGACTGTCTGGTCGGCACGGTCAATGATTAGGTCGATTTGTGCTCCTCGATGACCCTCTTCGGGCTTGCTAATCCAGCAACAGGCGCGGCTTTGCATACCTGAAATGCCAAGGCTCTGCTTGATTTGGCTTAGATGGTTGAGGCAGAGTATCTCAAAGGCATAGCCGCTCCATGCACGATATTTAGCACTGTAGAGCGAATTGGTCCAGAAAGTCTCATTCTGAAACTTGTTTTCGATGATATAATGGAAATGGAAAAGCGTGAAAGCATCCGTGAGTTGGAAAAGCACATCGCGTTTGGTCATACCAAATGGGATATAACTGCGTATGAATCCACACTTCTCAAGTTCTTCCATCGTCATCGTGAATTTCTTGTTGTTGTTGAGGTTGGTGATTTGAAGCAACTGATTTCGTGTAAGCCCTTTCATCTTTTTTGCGAGAGCCTTGACGATGGTGATGTGGTCGCCTGCTTTCTTGAACAAGGAGCGATATAGGTTTTCAAATTCATTTCTCAGTTCTCCATTGGTAGCAAAAAACAGACGGTCGATATTCTGTGCTACACTCTCTTTAGGGGTCATCAGTGAATAATAGTAGGCTACTCCTCCCATCACCATGTAGCATTCGGCAATTTCTTTCTTACGATAGCCAAAACCATAGGTCGTGAAATAGCGGCTGCTCTCCTCTAGGGTGAATGGCGCCACATAGACTTGATGGGTTTTGCGGTTATGCAATCCACCTCTATTGTTGATAATGTTGTCAATCATCCATGAGGTGGCAGAACCGCAGACAATCAGTTTGATATTTTCTTGTCCGTCTGCCCATCCGTTCCAAAACCATTCCAATGCGGCGATGAATTTGGATCTGACGGTGTCCAACCATGGCAGTTCGTCGATAAAAACGATTTTCTTGCCTTTTGGAAGGTTCTCCAAATAATTTCGCAGTTCATCGAAGGCTTCTATCCATGAATGGGGCAGAGTGGCAGAGGGCCAAACCCTGCGCAGAGTAAAATAGAAATTGAACAATTGGTCTTTCATGCCTGCATTTTCCATTCCTGTCATTGAAAAACATGACTGATTGCCGATAACTTGTCTGATAAGGAACGTCTTGCCTACACGCCGTCTTCCGTAAACGACGATGAATTCAGATTTCTCTGTGTCCAGGTAATCCCTTAAGAGTTGCACTTCCTGTTCTCTTCCTATCAGTATTTGTTTCATATTTGTGTGTATTGTTGAGGTTGAAAACTGTTGCAAAGATATGAATAATCATTAATTTCAGCAAATTTAATTTTCGAAAATTGCTGAAATGAGTTTTTTAAAATGTATTTCAGCAGATTTCAATAATGAAAACTGCTGAAATGATATCAGTAAAATGTTATTTCAGCAGTTTTCATTTATTGTCGCATGATTTATTTGGACGAGTTTTGACCAACACCATGTAGGTTTCCATGAATCGCGGGGGCGGGGAATTTGATACATTCATGCAAATAGGCTGTTGCCTATGCGGACGCGATACATCGCGTCCCTACTGTGTGCCCTTTCATTTTAGTCTGCCGTTGTGAGGGTAGGGACGCGATGTATCGCGTCCGAAATAAATCTCCGACCTCCAGCCCTCCACCTTCCAATAATTCTCTGTACCTTTGTGTCTCTGTGTTGGAAAATGAATCACGGGGACGGGCTTGATACATTCATGGAAATAGGCTGTCGCCTATGCGGACGCGATACATCGCGTCCCTACAGTGTGCACTGTCATTTTAGTCTGCCGTTGTGAGGGTAGGGACGCGATGTATCGCGTTCGAAGATATCATAGAAAAAGTGAAGGATAAATCCAAAAACTTTTGTCCAAATCTATACTTTTTTGGATAGATTTGGACAAAAGTTGATGCTTTGCTTACTTGTCGTAGCCGTAAGCGGGGTTCTCGTACATCGAGATGTTGATTTTATAGCGCATCATCTCGTCGAGATTGTGGATGGGATGCTCCACGTCATTGGGGATGGGGAGGTTGGAGAACTGCTGGAAATAGAGCAGGCAGGCATCGCGCCACCATACGGCGTCGCGGGTCTGGATGCGCAGTTTCCGCTGCACCTCGTCGAAGCGCTGTGCGTCCACATACGGCTTCATGTTGTCCCAGATGGTCAGGAACTGCCTCGTCTGATGCACGCCCTGGTTGTATTTGTGGCACAACTCATCCCAGAACGAGCGTCCGCTCTTCATCTTATGGTTCCATGACACGTGATGGAACCAAGCCAGGAACTCCTCCGGGCAGGTGCTGATGTCGTTGAAACGGGCACTGAGGCCGGCGGGATATTGCTCCACGGCGTTGCTGCCCTGACGGGTGCGGTCGAAGCCCAGTCCGATGGAGTCGGCACGGTGGTAATACTGTGGTGTCCAGTCACGCCGTATGCCGGGCACGTCGTACCAGGGTTCGGGACCGTAGTGGTGGCCACCGGCGAAGATATGGTGCAGGCCCAAGGGCATCATATAGTTGACGCAAGCCTCGTGGCTCTCGGTCATCAACTGTGTCATCGGGCGCACGAGCCGCTCATCGTTGGAGAATGTCTGGCGCAACCACTCGTCGGCGATATACTCCGAGGTCAGCGTGGGGTCCCATGCAAGTCGGCCGAAAGCATACCAGTTGGCTTGTGCGAAGTGGTGGCCGCACCAGTTGGTGTCGGTTCCGATGTTGGCCACACCTGCCATCGCTTTCAGTTTGTTCGGCTGTACATAGGAGAAGAACTCCCTCCACATGGGTGCCAGGAACACCAGGTGGTTGGCGGCGCCGAGATATTCCTGCGTGATTTGGAACTCCACCATCACGGGAGTCTTCTGGGCAGCGGTGAAAAGCGGACTGTATGGTTCGCGTGGCTGGAAGTCCACCGGACCGTTCTTCACTTGCAGGATGACGTTGTCGTGGAACTGTCCCTCGAGGGGCATGAATTCCTCATACGCCTGTCTTGCCCTGTCCTTGCTCTGCGGGTTGTAGACAAAGGCTCTCCACATCACGATGCCGCCATGTTTGCGCAGGATGTCAGCCATCATGTTGGCTCCATCGGCATGGGTGCGCCCGAAGTCACACGGACCAGGCTCTCCCTCAGAGTTGGCTTTCACCAGGAAACCGCCAAAGTCGGGTATCAGTTGATAGATCTCCGCCACCTTCTTCTTCCACCAGTCCACCACCTGTGGGTTCAGTGGGTCGGCAGTCTCCAGTCCGCCCAACTTGATGGGGGAGGCGAAATTGACGGAGAGATACACCTTGATGCCGTAGGGGCGCAGCCAACCTGCAATCTGCTTCACTTTTTGCAGGTTGTCGGTGGACAGAGCCTCCGGCTTGGCGTTCACATTGTTGAGCACGGTACCGTTGATGCCGATGGAGGCGTTGGCACGTGCATAGTATTTCATTTTCTCGGCATCAGGAAATTGGAAAATGCTCTTCCCAGCGAATCCGCGTTCCACGGTGCCGTTCGGGTTGTCCCAATGGTTGAGGATGCGCAGTTCGTAGGCGGGCTTCTCGCTGACGCTCAGGTTGCTGACATCCTTTCCCGTCTGCTGCAGTCTCAGCAGATGGAAGGCACCATAGAGCAGTCCGGCGTCATTGGATGCCTCGATGATGGTCTTGCCACCTTTCGAGGTGATGCTGAAGCCGTCCTTGGCGATTTTCTTCTGCTTCTTGAGCACCACAGCGCCTCCCAGCCAATGCTGTTTCAGTTCGTCCATGGCGGCGCATTTCACTCCGGTCACGTTGCTATTGCCCTGCTTGTCGAAACGCAGCCACAGGGCGCTGCCGTCTTCTGCGCCCGCTGTCGTGGCGGCGCTCAACAAGATGGCTGTCATCAAAGTATAAAAGAAGAATTTCATTTAAGAATTAAGGAATAAGAATTAAGAATTAAGGATTAAGGATTAAGAATTATGATTACCATATTTTAAAGGCTTTCTAATCATGAGTAACTATTCAGCGAATCATCATTTGGAGTGCCCTGACGGGCAGAAATGGTAAAAAAATGAATAAAGAAATGGTAATAAAAATATTTTCTTATACATTTTCTTAAAATTTCTCGCCGTTAGGCGACTACCTTTGCTATTCGCTGAATAGATACAATCATGATTTCTATTTATAGATAAACATGAAACTCTGTATCTCTGTATCTCTGTGTTGAAATTTTTATTGATAACCATGAATCTCTGTATCTCTATGTTGAATTTTTAATGATAACCATGAATCTCTGTATCTCTGTATCTCTGTGTTGAATTTTAATACAGCAGGAGCAATCCGGCGAAACCGGCGAAGAGGAGCATGATGATGGGATTGACTTTCATCACCTTGGTGCCCACCCATGTGGCGAAGAAGATGGCGACGCTGATCCAGAAATGCCACGGGTTGTCGCTGGGGGTGGAGAAGTTCTCCTTGTTCATCAGCAACAGGGCGGCGGCGGCCAGCAAACCCACCACGGCGGGGCGAAGTCCGGCAAAAATGCTCTCGATGAGCGGGGTGTGCATGTATTTGAGAAACAGCCTCGCGATGAGGATCATCAGGATGAAGGAGGGGAGCACCAGCGCCAGGGTGGCCGTCGCACTGCCCAGTATCGCCATGGTGTGCCCCATCCCTGCGTTCTGCACTGCCGTGAAACCACAGTAGGTGGCGGAGTTGATGCCGATGGGACCAGGGGTCATCTGACTGATGGCCACGATGTTGGTGAACTCCGCCGATGTCATCCACCCATGGTGGTAGACCACCTCGGTCTGGATGAGCGACAACATGCCGTAGCCGCCGCCGAAACCGAAAAGGCCTATCTCGAAGAAGGTGATGAACAGCGTGAGGAAGATCATTTCTCAGTGGGTTTTACGAGTTTTCCATACAGGTAGCCGCCTACGCCCGCAGCAAGGATCACCACCACGGGGTTGACACGCATCAGCCATATCGCCAATGCACCGGCAATGGGTATCCAGCAGTTGGCCAGCGAGATTTTCGCGCTGCGTGCCAGACTGAAGGTGGGGGCGGCGATGAGCGCCACCACGGCAGGTCGGATGCCGCGGAAGATGGCCTCCACCACGGGGTTGTCCTGGAAATTGGCGAAGAACATCGCGATGAGCAGGATGATGATGAACGAGGGGAGGGCGGTGCCCAAAGCGGAGCAGATGGCGCCGGGCAACCGCCGTTTCTTGTAGCCGATGAACACGCTCATGTTGATGGCGAACACACCCGGACAACTCTGCGCGATGGCGATGATGTCGAGGAATTCCTCTTTGGTGAGCCATCTGTGCTTGTCGACCACCTCAGATTCTATCAGCGGAATCATGGCATACCCCCCACCGATGGTGAAACCACCGATGCGGAAGAATGTCCTGAAACTATCCCAATAGAACTTGTCCATAGTCGGGTTATTGGTGCTGCTCTATCCAGCGGCGGGCGTTGACGAATGCCTCCATCCACGGAGTTACCTCATCTTGGCGGCGGTCGGCAGGATACCAGCCGCACTGCCAGGGATAGATGGCACGCTCCAGGTGGGGCATCATGGCCAGGTGACGGCCGTCGGCACTGCAGATGCCGGCCACGCTGTAGTCGGAGCCGTTGGGATTGCCGGGATAGGCGTCATAACTGTATTTGGCAATGATGTGGTAGTCGGATTCCTTCCCTGGGAGCGAGAACTTCCCTTCGCCGTGGGCCACCCAGATGCCCAGGCGGCAACCGCTGAGCGAGCCGAGCATGATGCTGTCGTTCTGGGGGATGGTGAGTCCCACGAAGTTGCTCTCAAACTTATGGGAGTCGTTGTGCAGCATACGGGCACGCTCCTTGGCGTCACTGCCGATGAGGTTGAGTTCCACCATCAACTGACAACCGTTGCAGATGCCGAGCGACAGGGTGTCGGGACGGGCATAGAACTTGTCGAGGGCTTCCTTGGCCTTGGGATTGAAGAGGAAGGCTCCTGCCCATCCCTTGGCGCTGCCCAGCACGTCGCTGTTGGAGAATCCGCCGCAGAAGACGATCATGGAGATGTCGTCGAGTGTCTCGCGCCCGCTGATGAGGTCGGTCATCATCACGTCCTTCACATCGAAGCCGGCGAGATAGAGCGACCAGGCCATCTCGCGCTCGCCGTTGGTGCCTTTCTCACGGATGATGGCGGCCTTGATGCCGGATGGCTTGCGGCGGTTGGCCTTGAGGTAGTATTGCAGGAGTTTGCCCTGGAATTTGGCGGGGAAGCGCATCTGCAGCGGCTGCACCTTGTAGTTGTCGAAACGCTGGCGGGCACAACCGTTGAAACTTTGCTTGCGGTCAAGCAGGTAGGAGGTCTTGTACCACACGTCGCGCAGGTGGTCGATGTCGAAGGTGTGCTCGTAGTCATCCTTCTTGATGGTGAGGGTGCGTTTGCCTGGAACGGGGTAGCCGATCTTGGCATAGCCCACACCGAGGTCGTCGAGGAGTTCGCGCATCTCAAACTTGTACTTGTCGCTCACCTGGATCACCACGCCGGGGTTCTCGGCAAAGAGGGTGCGCACCACGTCGTCCTTCATGTTGAAAAGATTGATGGCCATGCCGCCCTCGCGGTTGGCGAAGCACATCTCGAGCAGGGTGGTGATGAGACCGCCTGCGCTGACATCGTGGCCGGCCATGATCCATCCTTTCCTGATCATGGTCTGGATGGCCTCGAAGCAGTCGGCGAAATACAGCGGGTGGACAACGGTGGGTACATCGTCGCCCACATGCCCAAGCGACTGGGCGAAGGCTGAACCGCCGAGGCGGAGATGGTCGAAACTGAAGTCGATATGATAGATGGAGGAGTTCTTGTCATTGACGAGGACGGGCGACACCACCTTGCGGATGTCGGACACCTCGCCGCCGCTGGTCACGATGACCGTTCCCGGTGAGATGATCTTCTCTCCGTTGGGATATTGCTGGCTCAGCGAGAGGGAGTCCTTGCCGGTGGGCACGTTGATGTGCAGCGCGCGGCAGAAATCGCTCAGCGCCTCCACGGCGGCGTAGAGACGGGCATCCTCACCTTCCTGTGAGCGGCAGGGCCACATCCAGTTGGCGGACAGCGACAGACTCTGCATGCCGTCGGCAAGAGGAGCCCACACGATGTTGGTCAGTGACTCGGCCACGGCGAGCACGCTGCCTGCCTCGGGAGAGGCGAGTCCTGCCTGCGGTGCATGTCCGAGGGCGGTGGCGATGCCTTTCTTCCCCTGATAGTCGAGGGCTACCACGCCGCAGTCGGAGAGCGGCAGTTGCAACTCACCCTGGCACTGCTGCCGGGCAATCTTGCCTGTCACGGAGCGGTCCACCTTGTTGGTGAGCCAGTCCTTGCAGGCCACGGCTTCGAGTTGGAGCACGCGCTCGAGGTATTCGTCAATGCGGCTGAGGTCATATTCCACATCAGTATAGTGGCGCTCCACGGTAGTGTCGGTCATCACCGTCTTGGGCGAATGGCCGAACATCTGTGCCACGTCGAGGTCGAAAGGCCGCACGCCGTCGGCTTGTACGAAGGAGAAGTGGGCGTCGCCGGTGGTCTCGCCTACCACATACATGGGAGCGCGCTCGCGCTCGGCGATGCGGGCGACATGTTCGATGTGGCGCTCGTCGATGAGCAGACCCATGCGCTCCTGACTCTCATTGGCGATAATCTCCTTGGCGGAGAGGGTACTGTCGCCGATGGGCAGTTTCGACATGTCAATCTGACCACCACATTCCTCCACCAGTTCGGAGAGGCAGTTGAGGTGTCCGGCCGACCCATGGTCGTGGATGCTCACCACGGGGTTGACATCTTCCTCGCAGAGGGCGCGCACCAGGTTGTAGGCGCGTTTCTGCATCTCGGGGTTGGCGCGCTGCACGGCATTGAGTTCGATGCCGTTGGAGTAGCGGCCTGTGTCCACCGACGATACGCTGCCGCCGCCCAGTCCGATGCGGTAGTTGTCGCCGCCCACCACGACAATTTTGTTGCCTTTCTGGGGCTGGCGCTTCAGACAGTCGCGCTTGGTGCCGTAGCCTACACCACCGGCGAGCATGATGACCTTGTCGTAGGCATATTTCTCAGCACCTTCCTGGTGCTCAAAGGTGAGGACCGAACCGCAGATGAGCGGCTGTCCGAATTTGTTGCCGAAGTCGGAGGCTCCGTTGGATGCCTTGATGAGGATTTGCTCGGGTGACTGATAGAGCCATTGGCGCACAGGCAGGATGTCTTCCCAGTCACGGGCGGGGTCGGCTTCTCCCTCATCGGTCTGCAGACGTGGATAGGCGGTCATATAGACGGCTGTTCCGGCGATGGGCCATGAACCTACTCCGCCACCCATACGGTCGCGTATCTCACCGCCTGTTCCTGTGGCGGCGCCGTTGAAGGGTTCCACCGTGGTGGGGAAGTTGTGTGTCTCTGCCTTGAGGGAGATGACGCTCTCCACCTCTTTCACCTCGAAATAGTCGGAGGTGGACTGGTCGTGGGGGGCAAACTGCTCCACCACCGGTCCTTGTGCGAAGGCCACATTGTCTTTATAGGCAGAGAGTATTTTGTTGGGATTTTCCTGCGTGGTCTTCTTGATCATGGCGAAGAGGGACGATTCTTTCTCCACCCCGTCGATGATGAACGTGCCGCCGAAAATCTTGTGGCGGCAGTGCTCGGAGTTGATCTGGGCGAAACCGAAGATTTCGGAGTCGGTGAGCGGACGGCCCAGTTGCTGCTCGATCTGGTGCAGATATTCGATCTCTTCGGGCGAAAGGGCAAGACCTTCCTGCTCATTGTATTCCTCCAGGTTGTTGACCTGCTTGATGGGCTCCGGCTGGTGGTTGACCGTGAAGATGCGCTGGTCGAGTCCGCGGTACATGCGTTGCAGCATGGGGTCGTGGTCGGCGTCCTCGCTTTCTACGGGGAAATATTCCTCGATGCGGCTGATACCGCTGATGTTCATGTTCTGGGTGATTTCCACGGCATTGGTGCTCCATGGTGTCACCATCTCGCGGCGAGGCCCCACATAGAAGCCTTCCAGAGTTTCGGCATCAATCAGTTCGGCATCGCCGTAAAGCCATTTCAGACGGTTGATCTCATCGTTGTCCAACTTGTGGTTGGCATCGGTTGCAATAATGTTTTTTGACGGGGTTTGGAAAAAATAAATCATATTCTTCGTTGATTATTGTGCAAAGGTAGTGCAAAATTCCGATTTAGCGAGCAAAAAGCAAAGTTATTTGCTTTTTCGAGCGTTAGGAATTTATCTAAACCGAGCGGAAAGCAAAGCAAAAGAGAAACTTTTTGCTTTCTTTCCCGAGGTGCAGCCTACCTTCGACTATGTCAAAGGTAGTGCAAAATTCCGATTTAGCGAGCAAAAAGCAAAGTTGTTTGCTTTTTCGGGCACAGAGTTATTCTTATTCTCTTCAAGTTCCGCTAATTGAAAATTACTATAAATCAGATAGTTTGATATTTTTTCATCCTTTTTGAGAAACGCTTGCGTTTTTTATTATTTCATCAACGCTGAAAATGTTTTTATATTTTTTTCTTCCTTTTTTATTATCTCTGAGCAACAGGGTGCACACCAACTGATATGGAGAGAAGATCAAAAACCGCTTCGCTTCGGAAAAAAGAAGAAAAACATTTTTGGATGCCGTTCGGTAAACGCTGCTGCTTGCGAAAAAACGCCAAGGCGTTCGCAAAAAGGGCGAAAAAGAAGTGTGGCTTAAAAGATTGATCGTGAGGCATTGAATATCAGTATTTTCAAAACTTGCGGAAGTTGAATTATTCTCTGTATCTCTGAAACTCTGTGTTGAAAAAAAATTGGGGCAGTTGATCATTCAACTGCCCCATAAGCCCTCTGTCGGATAGATATGGCATTAACTCTTTTAGAGGGCAGATGTTGTTGCCATAAAGGGTTGGGTTTTATCAGTCGCAAAAGTAGGAAATAATATTATCTGGTCAAAGGAAATGAAGAAAAACTTTATAAAAATACACTTTTTGGCGACGCTTTTACTGTTTTTGGTGATTGGGGGTTGGAAAGAACATAGGGGAGACCGTTCAGGGATGTGTGGTCAGCCTGATTCCTTCCTCAGTGATGACGATGACATGGCGGCGGTAAAGGTCGCCGATGGCGCGTTTGAAGGTCTTCTTGCTCACATTGAAAATGTCTTTGATGATGTCTGGGTCGGTCTTGTCTCCGTAAGGGCAAAAACCGTTGTGGGCGATGAGGTAGTCGGTGAGCGTGTCGGCAAAGTCTTTTGTCTGCTGCCGTCCCGATGGTTGGAGCTTCACGTCGATTTTCCCGTCCTCTCTCACCTGGTCGATGTATCCTCTCAACCTGTCACCGGTTCGTATCTCCTTGAAAATCTGGTTGTTGTAGACCAACCCCTGATAGGCGTTGTCGATAATGACCTTGAATCCCATATCCGTCTTCTGCCATACGAGCAAGTCGACTGCCTCGTTGTGATAGTAGTCGGCGCGCTCCTTGCTGAGATACCTTTCCACCCTGGCTGACGCCACGATGCGGTAACTCTCTTCGTCGATGTGGACATGGACGATGTGGTGGCTGCCGCTTTCCATCTTTTTCTTTTGTTCACTGAAGGGACAGAAGAGGTCCTTCATCAGTCCCCAGTCGAGGAATGCCCCATATTGGTTGACCCACGCCACGCGTAGGAAACCAAACTCGCCCACTTTCACGAGAGGCCTTTCTGTGGTGGCGATGAGCCGTTCGTCTTGGTCGAGATAGACAAACACATTGAGTTCATCGCCAGGTTTGGCATTCTGTGGCACATATCTTGTGGGCAGCAGGATCTCACCTTCGTCATATCCGTCGAGATAGAGGCCAAAATCAACCTCTTTTGTTACACGGAGTTTGTTGTAGTCGCCTAATTTGATGTTCATGGCAGGGATGGATTAGATGATGTGTTCTCGTTGTTCTCGTTGATCTCGTTGTTCTCATTGATCTCATTGACGATTTGTCCGTCCTTGAGATGGATGGTGCGGTCGGTGATGGCGGCGAGTCCCTCGTCGTGTGTGACGATGACGAAAGTCATGCCATAGCGGTCGCGAAGGTCGAAGAAGAGTTGGTGCAGTTCGGTCTTGTTTTTGGAATCGAGACTTCCTGACGGTTCATCAGCGAGGATGACCGACGGTTCGTTGATGAGGGCGCGTGCCACGGCCACCCGCTGTTTTTCTCCGCCGGAGAGTTGGTTGGGCTTATGGTTGGCGCGGTCGGTCAGCCCCATGAACTCCAGCAGTTCGGTAGCCTTTGCCTTGGCGGTGGCTGTGGATTTCCCTGCGATGTATGCTGGTATCATGATGTTCTCCATGGCGGTGAACTCTGGCAGCAGTTGGTGGAATTGGAAGACAAATCCCACATGCAGGTTGCGGAATTCTGACAGGCGGTTGGAGGAGAGCGACTGCACATCGGTGTTGTCGATGATGACCTGTCCGCTGTCAGGACGGTCGAGTGTGCCGATGATCTGCAGCAGGGTGGTCTTGCCGGCACCGCTGGGTCCTACAATGCTCACAATCTCTCCTTTGTTGATATGGAGGGTGATGCCTTTGAGCACTTTCAGTTGTCCGAAACTCTTGGTGATGTCTTTGATGTCTATCATAGAATGACGTTTTTAGTTGGATGAACAGGAATCCCTCTACCCCTTCTTCCTTCTGGGCAGCAGGTGCCGCTTCAGCCAGATGACGAGTGCCTTGTAGGCGCTTTGCTCTTCCTGATGCTGTGGCTCAGCGAAGGTCATGGCGTCCATGCGGTCGCCAAATTGGTCGGGGAACACGATCATGAGGCTTTTGCCGGAGTAGTAATGTTCGATTTCGATGGGCAGTTTCTCAAAGGCGGTCTTGTAGGATATGTTGCCTTTTCGGGAGGTGATGAAGACCATCAGGTGGTCGTCGTTGACATGCTCGGCAAGGTGGGGCAGTTCGTTCCAGTGCTGCATGGGTTCGAAGGCGACCCTCACGCTGGGATGCTGGTGGCGGATATAGTCGCTGATGAGGTCGCAGCAGTCATGACGGGCATGGAAGACCATGCGGCAGTCAAGGTTGTCGCTCAGCCGGAGCAGTCTCTCAAGCCATCGGATGAAGCCTGCCTCAAACTCGGCGCGGGAGGGCACGGCCACATGGATGCACCTCAGCGTGCTCAGCGGCTGTTTCAGCCTGACAAAGATGATCTGGCGGTTGAGTCCGTTGTACAGGCTCTGAGCGAACTCTCCCCAGAATTTGGGGGATATTTCCTTGTGGATGTGCAGTCCCATGATGATCTCAGAGGCATCAAACTCCTTGAAGGCATGCTTGATGCCATTGGCAATGTTGGCGGCGATGCGCACTTGGGTCTGCATACGCACATCGGCCGCACTGGCCACTCTCTCCAGGTTGTCGAGCAGTCGCCGCCCGCGTTCCTGATTCTCATGACGGTGGTTGTCGTCATACACGATGTTGAGTGCCACCAGTCCGCGGCTGAGTTTCGCGTTGCGCATCATGATGGCGACATGGAGCAGTCCCTCTGCCAGTTCGGGATATTTCACAGGGAGCAGGATCTTCTCGTCGTCTTGCTCCTGCATCTTCGGTGTGGTGCTGCCGCGCAGCACAATCCGCTTGGCCGTGCGCTCAGTGACGATACTGCTGAAGATACAAGTGATCAGAATCATGATGACCACCCCATTGAGCATGTCGTTGTCCACCAGGTAGTGCCCGGGTGATGTCTCCAGCCTCATGCCCACCATGACCATGGCGATGGCGCCTGCGGCATGCGCAGTGGTGAGTCCGCACATCAGATGTCCCGAACTGATCGGCATGCGGAAATGGAGGCAGGCCATGAAGGCGGCAAGTGCCTTGCCGATGATGCCTACCGCCACCATGAACAGCACTACCCACACAATGCCGCCGCCGTGGAACAGCACACGCACGTTGATGAGCATGCCCACACCGATGAGGAAATAGGGGATGAAGAGGGCGTTGCCGATGAACTCGATGCGGTTCATCAGAGGCGACACGCTGGGGATATAGCGGCTGAGAATCAGTCCGGCGAGGAAGGCGCCGAGGATGCCCTCCAGACTGACTGCCTCGGCAAGGGCTGCACTGAGGAACAGGATGGCGAGCACGAAGATGAACTGCATCACGGCATCCGAATATCGGTGGAGGAACATGCGGGTGAGCCGGGGAATGAACAGTATCATTCCTGCACAGAATGCCACGATCTTGATGAGGAACCACATCCAGAACCAGAGGCCGCCACCCTCTCCAAACGAACTGGCGATGGCGGCGATGGCGGTCAGGGAGAGGAACAGTGCGATCATCGTCGAACCCACGCTCAGGGCGACGGCGGGATGCTGCTGAAGACCGTAGCGGCAGACGATGGGATAGGCTACCAATGTGTTGGAGGCCATGATGCATCCTAACAGGAGAGATGCCATCTGGGAGTAGTCCATGATCCAGTTGGCGAGAAAGTAGGTGATGACGAAGGGCACCACGGCGGTGAGCAGACCGAAAATCACATAATGGTTTTTCGACTTCCGCATGCTCTCCATGTCCATCTCAAGGCCGGCCAGGAACATGATGTAGTACATGCCCACCTTGCCGAACAACTCGAAGGAGTCATCGCGCTGGAGAATGTCAAGACCATATTCGCCCACCAATACTCCGGCAAGCACCATCCCGACAATGTGGGGAATCCTCAGTTTGCCCATGATGATAGGGGCCAACAGGATGATGCAGAGCACGACGAAGAAAATCAGCGTCGGGTTCGTGATGGGGAAGTATTGGGATATGTCGGGCATAGGTGGTGCAAAGTTACAACTAAACAAGCAAAAAAACAATCATTTTTGACATGATTCGCCCAAAATGTTGTAATTTTGCAACCCAAACGGGTGATATGGCCAACAAGTGGTGACCCACCTCCCAACTTCAATAGAAAACAAAAAGAAAAAGGAAAAAGATGAAAGTAGCGATTGTAGGAGCCAGTGGCGCTGTCGGACAGGAATTCCTCCGAGTACTTGACGAGCGCAATTTTCCTATTGACGACCTGGTTTTGTTTGGATCAACCCGCAGCGCGGGCAGCAAGTACACCTTCCGTGGCAAGGAGTATGAGGTGAAACTCCTCCAGCATAATGATGACTTCCGCGATGTGGACATCGCGTTCACCTCGGCAGGGGCTGGCACCTCCAAGGAATTTGCAGAGACCATCACCAAGTATGGTGCCGTGATGATCGACAACTCCAGTGCCTTCCGCATGGATGATGACGTACCCCTGGTGGTGCCAGAGTGCAACGCCGAGGATGCGCTCAACAGACCGCGTGGCATCATTGCCAACCCCAACTGCACCACCATCATGATGGTTGTGGTGCTCAAGCCTATAGAACAGTTGTCGCACATCCGCCGTGTGCGCGTTTCGAGTTACCAGAGCGCCAGTGGAGCAGGTGCTGCAGCCATGAAGGAACTGGAGCAGCAGTACCGTGAGATTGTTGAGGGTCAGCCTGTCACAGTCAAAAAGTTCCCGCATCAGTTGGCCTACAATGTCATCCCCCAGATTGATGTCTTCCAGCCCAATGGCTATACCAAGGAGGAGATGAAAATGTATAATGAGACTCGGAAGATCATGCACTCCGATGTGCGCTGCTCTGCCACCTGCGTGCGTGTGTCGTCGCTCCGCTCACACTCTGAGAGCGTGTGGATTGAGACAGAGTCTCCTGTCACCGTGGAACAGGCTCAGGCTGCCATCGCTGCTGCCCCGGGATGCACACTGTGTGATGACCCCGCCAATCTGGTTTATCCCATGCCGCTTGACACAGCCGGCCGCGACGATATCTTTGTGGGACGTGTGCGCAAGGACCTGGCAGACGACTGCGGCATCACACTGTGGCTGAGTGGTGACCAAATTCGCAAGGGGGCCGCGCTCAATGCCGTCCAAATCGCTGAATACCTCATCAAGGTGGGGAATGTGAAATAACATCACAGGCTGGCGATGCATACATATCATTGCCAGGGTCGGACAAGGCCTTGGCAATTTTTCGCTGAGAAAAACTGGCTGTTCGCTGAATAGTATGGCTGTTGGCATACGATTTTTCTTATTTTGGCGTTGAGACAAACAAAAGGTTTCTGCAAAATGCGGCCATTTCGGTTGAATAAATGATGAACATGAATGATATACTTGGCAGATTTGACAGCATCTCATTGGATGAGATGAGTGGCATCCGGCTCATGAACCGGATCGACACCAAGTTTGTCACCACCATGCCCGTGCTGCTGAGACTGCTGGACATGGCTCTGGATGAGTATATGGCTCAGGAGATCGAAGGTGAGCGTAATATGCGCTACAGCACCACCTATTTTGATACGACTGACTACGATATGTTCTACATGCACCAGCATGGTCATGCCGGACGGCAGAAAATGAGGTTCCGCACCTATGTGAGTTCCAACCTCCAGTTCATGGAGGTGAAGACCAAGAACAACCATGGCAGGACAAAGAAAAAGCGCATGAAGGTGACTGACATGGATCTCAGCGACCAGGAGAAACTGGATTTTCTGGCTCAGCATCTGGGCTATCCGGCAGATCGGCTGATGCCTGCCATCCACAACAGTTTCGACCGCATCACTCTTGTCAACAAGGCTCGTACCGAACGGCTGACCATCGACACCAACCTGCAGTTTCACAATCTTGTGACGGACAGGGAAAGGCAGATGTCGCCCCTCGTCATCGTCGAACTCAAGCGCGACGGACTCTGCTATTCCCCAATACTGGAGATGCTCAGGGTGCTCAGAGTGTTCCCTCATGGTTTTAGCAAATATTGCATGGGATCGGCACTCACCAATGACCGGCTGAAGGTCAACCGCTTCAAACCCAAACTCATCGACATCAGGAAAATCGCACAGAATATTTAATAATCATTCAACATAAGATTACGTAATGGACATTATCGCCAACCTCATTTCTGCGGAATACCTGCACATGCTTGTCAGGTTTGCCATCTGCATGGCTGTCAACTGGGTCATCGTCGACTTGCTCTACTATCCCAAGAGCAAACGGCGTGACTTCTTTTTTACCTTCATGCTCATCGGAGTGGCCATATTCTTCATCGTCTTCTTCATGATTTTCGTCTTGGAGGACATGAAGGGAAAAACTGGAATCGGCGTGGGTATCGGCATGTTCGGCATCTTCAGCATCATGCGCTACCGCACAGACGCCATGCCTGTGAGGGAGATGACTTATCTCTTCATCGTCCTCTGCCTGTCGGTGGTCAATGCGCTCGCGTCTACAATGCCGGTTACGGAACTTTTTCTCACCAACGTGCTCATCGTCATCTGCGTATGGGGCTGTGAGAAAAGCCTCAAGGTGGTGCCTTGCAAACTCATCCAGTACGACCGGATGGAACTGATCAAGCCCGAGCGGAGGGCAGAACTCATTGAGGACATCAAAGAGCGGACAGGACTTGACATCATCAAGGTGGAGGTCGGCGGCATCGACATGTTGCGCGACATGGCGGTCGTCAAGGTGTATTACCGCAGCAAACATTCATCCTCGGTGGATGATAAGGTAAAACTGCGCAGGACGGATTTCAGTGATTAAAATATGATACAATCAGAGCATCGTATGAAAAAGGGCTTTCTGTTGCTGATGATGTGCGCACTGCCCCTGCTGGGTTTTGCGCAAAGCGATGATTTCGGTACCATTCTCTCTGTGGAGGCAGACAAAAAGATTACCAAACCTCTGCATGTGGGATTCGAGGCAGAGATGCGCACCCGCGATCATGTGAAGGCCGTCGACCGATGGTCGGGTGGGGTGAGCATTTCCTACAAACTGCTTTCATGGCTGAAGGCGTCTGCAGGATATACATTGCTGTATGACAATTTCGAGCGCATCTCATATTATGAAGAGGGCGACGGAAAAGTAAAGAAAGGCATTGTGAACGTGGGCGACCCGAAGAAGCGGGGGGAGTATTGGGGAATCCGGAACCGGTTCCATGTGACGCTCACCGGCAGCCAGAAGTTCGGCAACCTGGAACTGTCGCTCCGGGAGAGGTGGCAGTACACCTACCGGCCTCAACATACTGTGGATGAGAGATACAGTTACTATGACGAGGATTGGGACGGTGAGGAGCATACCTACAGAGGCAAGGGAAAGAATATACTGCGCAGCAGGTTCATGGCGGAATACAACTCCAAGTCATTCCCTCTGACTCCCTTTGTCAGTGTCGAGGCATTCAATGCCTGGAACCTGGAGAAAGTCCGCTATCAGGCGGGCGGAGATTGGAAAATCAACAAAAAGAATATCGTCACGTTGTTCTACCGCTACCAGACCGTGAATGATGATTCCGATTTTGAGCCCAACCGCCACAGTATAGGCTTGTCGTATAAGGTGAAGTTCTAAACACGGCTCGGTCTGTGTTTTTTAGACAAAATAACGGAGGAGTCAATCATCTGGCCCCTCCGCTGCTTTTTGAATATGATAATTTGTGTTGGTTGATTTCGTATTCGTGTGCAAAGTTAACACTATTTAGGAGGACATGAAAATAAAAGCGCTGTTTTGTTATATCTATTTTTTGTCTGATTAGGAAATGACCAATCAAAAGGTAACAACATTTTTGGGGCGTCAGAATAAATATTTTCTTTTGAGTTGCATGTTTTTACGTGTCTTTCATTATCTTTGCATCAGATATTGTTTTATTTCCTCAATCTATTGAAAATCATGAGAAAATTATGTTTATTGCTGATGATGGTAGCCTTGGCGGCTTATGGTGAGCCAATTCAGGCTCCTGTGAATGTGAAGGGGCACAACGGACAATCGCTCAATGGCGACTGGCATTATATTGTGGATGTCCAGGAAGAAGGCTTCTATGACTACAGGATGAATGAGACACGGTGGGGCTTTTTCATCAATGCCAAACCCCAACGGCCGGAAGACCTGATAGAGTATGATTTCGACAAGTCGCCCACCATGCATATACCGGGTGACTGGAATACACAGGACGAGCGCCTCTTTTTCTATGAGGGCTGTGTATGGTTCAAGCGCGACTTCAACTGCTCCAAGAGACCTGGCATGCGCTATCTTTTGCATTTTGGAGCCGTCAACTATGAGGCCATTGTCTATGTCAATGGAGTAAAAGTAGGACGACATGAGGGCGGCTTCACACCCTTCTGCTTCGATGTGACCGAACAGGTGAAGGATGGCGACAATTTCGTCATTGTGAAAGTGGACAACAAGCGCAAGGCTTCAAATGTGCCCACTCTTATTTTCGACTGGTGGAACTATGGTGGCATCACCCGTGACGTCACATTGCTCACCCTGTCGTCCACATACATCGCTGATTATTCTCTGACACTCGACGGAAAGAATACAGCCCAACTGAAATTCACCGCCCAACTCAGTGAGAAAAGAGATGGTGAGACAGTGAGGCTGAATGTTCCCGAACTGAATATTGACCGCCAGTTCAACACCAATGCTGAAGGGAAGGTGGAGACCATCATCAGGGTAAAGCCGCAGTTGTGGTCACCCGAGTCTCCCAAACTCTATCAGATGACAGTCACTGGTGCCGGAGAGATCATCAAGGATGAGGTGGGATTCCGTACCATAGAGACTCGGGGCAAGGAGATCTTGCTCAATGGAAAACCTGTCTTCCTGCGTGGCATCAGCATCCATGAGGAGAAGGCCAATGGTGGTGGCAGGGCCAACAGTGCGGATGATGCACGTCTCCTGCTCTCATGGGCTAAGGATCTGGGGTGCAATTTCGTCAGGTTGGCTCATTATCCCCATAATGAGTACATGGTGAGGGAAGCAGAGAAAATGGGCATTATGGTATGGTCGGAGATTCCTTGCTATTGGACCATCGACTGGACCAACCCCGCCACACTGGAAAATGCACGCGCGCAGATTCGGGATATGATCGCACGTGACCGCAACCGTGCCAATGTCATCATCTGGAGCATCGCCAACGAGACTCCTCATTCTCAGGAGCGCGACGCCTTCCTCAGCAATCTCGCCCAATATGCCCGTTCACTGGATGCGACACGCCTCATCAGCATGGCGATGGAGGTGACATCGGCATCCAACTTCAAGAACAGGCTGCAGGACAATATGAACAAATATGTGGATGTCGTCAGTTTCAATGAATATATTGGATGGTATCGTGACGTGCACGATGCTCCCAAGATGGAGTGGGAGATACCATACCAAAAGCCTGTCATCGTCAGTGAGTTCGGAGGCGGTGCCAAGCAGGGATATCATGGGGAGAAAAACCAAAGGTGGACTGAGGAGTTTCAGGCTAATCTCTATGAGGAAAACCTCAAGATGCTGGAGAAGATAGACGGACTGGCCGGTATGACACCTTGGATCCTCAAGGATTTCCGGTCGCCACGCCGTGTGTTGCCCGATGTGCAGGACTATTATAATAGAAAAGGTGTCGTAGGCGATAACGGCAAACACAAGATGGCCTTTGATATCTTGCGTGCTTGGTATGCGAAGAAGGCCGGTGGTAAAAATGTAAACGAATGAGCGACAAGAATAAGAAAAAACTACAACTTATTTTAAAATTGTAAGCAAAACACTTATTTTTGTGATATTTTGAAAGGAGTTCGGTGAATTTCCTTTCTAATTGTTAAATGTGTTAAAAATTCATAGGGAAGAGAACAACCTATGAATTTTTTTCATATATTTGTGTGTGACATACTAATAACTCTCTTTTCAACTATCATCAACGATTCATTGTTCATAACCTAAAAAACTTACTATCATGACAAAGAAAGTGGAAATGCAGGCTTTGCAGGATTGTCTGGATGAGTATATGACTCAGACGGGCAAGCATGAGATTGACGAGATGGAGGCCAACTCCGCCCTCGCTCGTGCAGGACTGCTCGCAGATGAAGAACCTTCCCCGGGGCGGCCCTTGAGGGAAATCCTTATCCGTCTGCGTGACAGCAATCTCCTCCCGCAAAACATCAGGCACATGTATGGCCGTTGGAAGATACGGCTGTCAAGAACCATTGCGAAAGCCCCTCTCTTCTTTCAGTTCCAATGCGACTGATATGATTTAGATTTTATGACTTGAACAAGTCCTTGAGACGCAAATTCTTGTGTCTCTATGGGATGACGGACTTGTTTGCCGACCGTTAATAATCAATAATCCATGGCTTTCTTGGTTAAAAAAAGATAACATGATGCAACAAAATAACGGTTCTGCTCGTCTATAAGCAAAAAGGTCAAATGTTTTACGTAAACTTTAACAAAATGATGAGAAATAAGATTTTTCTGTTTTCGCTGGTGGCTGCAGGGATATTGATGAGCAGTTGTGCCAGCAAGAAGGATTTGCTCAACTGCCAGAGTGAGAACCGCACACTTACAAGCAACTATCAGGATGCCAAGGAGCAATTGGCGGCAAGCAACGCGAGAGTGGCAAGCCTCGAGGAGCAACTCGCCCAGGCAAAGAAAGACTATGCAAGATTGCAGCGTTCACTTGACAAGAGCCTGACAAACGTCAGTCAGAACAATGTGAGCATTGAGAAACTGGTGGACCAGATCAACGAGTCCAACCAATATATCCGTCATCTGGTGGAGGTGAAGAGCAAGAGCGACTCCCTCAACATGGTGCTCACCAACAACCTCACCCGCTCTCTGAGCAAGGAGGAGTTGAAGGAGGTGGATGTACAGGTGCTCAAGGGTGTTGTCTATATCTCTCTTGCCGACAACATGCTCTACAAGAGCGCCAGTTACGAGATCAACAGCCGTGCACAGGAAACCCTCAGCAAGATTGCCAAGATCATTATCGACTACAAGGATTATGACGTGCTTGTGGAAGGCAATACCGACAATGTGCCCATCACCCGTGAGAACATCCGCAACAACTGGGACCTCAGTTGTCTGCGTGCCTCTAGTGTAGTGCAATACCTGCAAAACAATTTCGGGGTGGATCCGAAGCGCCTTACAGCAGGCGGACGGGGTGAGTACAATCCCCTCACCACCAATGATACCGAAGTGGGCAAGCAGCGCAACCGCCGCACCCAGATCATCATCACGCCGAAACTCGATCAGTTTATGGAATTGATTGATGCCGCTCCTGAAAACAACGACTGATCCGAATTCTCCCTGAGGGAATCGGGACATAAGACTGGGCGCCACATCTTGAAAAAGGTGTGGCGCCTTTATCTTTCACTCTCTATCTGACGGATGATGCCGTCACTGCCCATGATGGTGAAGCGATGTCGGTGGTCCTTGATGAATGGATAGACAAGAAACTGTTCGAATGTGTTGATGCTCTGTCCGTCGATGCCGATGATGAGGTCGCCCTGGCGGAAACCGTTGCGGTAGTGCTGGCTGCCTTCCCATATCATGCCCACAGTGGGCTTGCCTTTCACGGGAATGAAGGCGATGTCCATCTGCTCGTTGCTGATCATGCACATGTTGGCGGAGTCTCTGGGCTGGAAGATGATCTCCTTGCGACGGGGATTCATGACCACACTGCCATAACGGAGAATCTCGGCGCCGATGCGCGAGGTGCCCTGGGTGGTCATGGTGTGGTAGTCACAGAAAGAGAATCCACCCCATTGCAGTTCGTCAAGCCACAGGAATGACACTGCTGAAGTCCTTTCAACTCCAAAACTTCCAATTGCCCTGCTGCCCATCCCGGTCCCTTCTATTTGGGTGCTGAAGTCTGTGAAACGGGCGGAGAACTTGCGGCAACTCTCTGCAGACATGACATATAGGCGGCGGCTGCCGGTGTCGAAGCGGACTTCATCGGAACAGCCGGAATAGGGGGTGACGCTGATGACTGGCACCCAACGGGGGAGGCGGTATTTGACAGCAAATCCGCACTCACCGTCAAAAAACCTGGTGTTGTCGGTCACGACCATGACGCCCTTCTCCGCGTCAATCTTGATGGCAAGCCCTTTGTTCACCAAGTCGAAACCAAGAACTGCGTCGTAGCCGGAATGATTGACGTGAGAATTGATGAGCGAACCAGTGTAACCATGGATGGTAAGGTGTCCGATGCGGAAGTCGGGGTATTCCACCACATCGATCTTGTGTGATGTGCCATTGGCGTCGTGTGACGTTATCTTGCCTAATTTCCTGACCCATGGGAAATGGCCGTCGGCATAGACGATGCCTTGGCTCGACCCCGTGTCGATGCAGAATCTGTAGGTGCCCCCGCCCCTGGTGATTGCCTTCACATAGATCTGGTTGTCCTCAAACTCAATGGGTATGCTGTCCACGAAATTGCGGGCCGACAGGGTGAAGCGCGTGCCGTAGGTGTAGTTTTGGGCATGGCAGAGTGCTGCTATCATTATAAATAATGTATAGCATACGATTCTCCTGATGGCATATTCATCTCTCATGATGGCAAAGATACGAATTTATTTTGTTTATCAAGCGAAAGTATCGCAATATTTGTTTTGTCAACAAAGTCCTGCCGTATGACAATAATTTGAGGTGGTCATGCGTTTTAATGAAAAACAAAAAAGAATAAAAAACGAAAAAGATATGAAGAAGATTGTTGTGATGGCAGTTGTTGCTGCGTTCTTTTCGCTGTCTGCGATGGGACAGGAAGATGTGGGAACTTTCTCCTTGATTCCGAAAATAGGCGTCAGCATCGCCAATGTGTCGGGAGAGGAGATTTATTATGAAAACAAAGAAGTTCCGGCAAAAGGAAAGTATAATGCCCGATTCCTGGGGGGCGTGGAGGCCGAATACCAGATGCTGCCCACGACAAGCGTTTCTTTGGGAGTCTGCTATGTGCAACAGGGATGCCGCTTCCCTGACCTTGAGGTTGGCGACATTTCAGGCGACTCGGAGGGCTTGAGCAGGATTCGCAATAAGTTGGATTACATCCAGTGCCCGCTCACCATCAATCAATATCTGGCAGAAGGATTGGCGATAAAGGCCGGCGTTCAGTTGGGATTCCTTGTCAAGTCGAACTTTTCTACTACCTTTACGCCGATCAAACACGTTGGTAATGGCGTAAAAGAATACGGAGAGCCAATGAACATGGATGTAGACCAAAAATCTGTGATGAACTCCATGGACATTTCCATCCCCGTGGGCATTTCCTATGAGTACCTCAATGTGGTGCTTGATGCCCGCTATCATTTTGGTCTTTCCAAGTTATATTCAGAAGATTCCTGGCCAACAGAGAAAAACAAGTTCTTTACCTTCACCGTGGGGTATAAGTTCAATCTGTAGTCACTGCCACTACGCTCACTGAGGCGATCGGCAGTTCTGATAACCCTTCATTTTTCGTCCCTCATCCCTCATCCGGAGCGTTGATTTGCACCTTTTCTTTCAGCGGCGGCATTGTCGCCGCTTGATTTATGTCAATAAAGGCGAAAACTTTCCGTTTTTATGGAAAAAAGTTTGGAAAATATTTGGCGGGTGCGTGCGAAGTTCGTACCTTTGCATCCGCTTTCGGGCAAAAACCCGCAGGCGACACTTGAAGAAGCGTTCTTTGAAAGGATTTCATAAAGACAGAGAAGTAGTACAAGAAGCACCGGCGCTGCTTGATGCAGACGCCGGGGGTATAAGAAACGAGCCGTCAATTGAAAGGTGATTGAGGTGCTTTGAACTTGGGTATTTCGGAGGCGTTCTGAGAACAGA
>JAEEGL014363829.1_pt1 | contig 104251 bp, 81 predicted proteins | sample 9134231 | NCBI WGS metagenome assembly JAEEGL01 (sample SAMN16246548, study PRJNA631951) | gut metagenome | biome: gut microbiome; feature: rumen; material: fiber-attached | host: Bos | place: Iran: Karaj | collected 2018-10
CGGATGAAGGACTACTTCGTCTTATCGAGAAGGCAAAGATAGGTGCTCTTTCCGAGAAAGAACACAGGATCTATGAGGCAAGTTTGAAAGCACTAGAGGATGAAGTTGATATGGAGGAGGCTGGATATGAGCGAGGACTTGAAGATGGAAGAAAAGAAGGTATTGAGGAAGGCAGGAAAAATAATTCCATTCAAATCGCAAAAGAAATGAAGAAAGAAGGAATGGCTCCATCTCTCATTGCCAAACTAACCAAACTCTCTTTGGATGAAATAGAAACTCTTTAATAGGTTATAAATCATCATACTAAAATAAAAGCGAGAATGTGCATCTGCATATTCTCGCTTTGTTTATTTCTTGTCTTTGTCGCAGAGTCAAGTGGGTGTGCCGATCATGTATAAAATTGTTTTGACAGCTCAATCTGTCGCTTGATTGTTCGCTTTGAATTTGATTATATTTGTAGTGATGACATCTCCTTTGTCATAGTATTCTTTTTGAAGGATAGTGTTGAGTTTGTTACAATCTATACGGTTTCCATTATATAATAGTCTCCCTTTTGCTAATCCTTCTTTACTTTCATAAAAATAGCCATAATCCAAGCCAATAAAATCAATGAAGTTTCTAAAATCACCATTTTCTAGTTTATAGTATTGATTCCAAAAAGTTCCCTTATGTCCAAACGCAAATCCACACAACCCAGTTCTTTCTATATAGGAAAATCCCAATCTCCATGTTTTAAGGGAAACAATGGAGTCCTTTTGCTTGGATAAGATCAGATGCCCGTCAACCCAATCCCCTTCCAGTATCAATTCTGGTATTGTGTCAGAATCTATATAGATTAAAGCGTAATCTTGATTTTCAGAATGATAGTCGTTTTGAGATTGTAGATATTCTTTGTAGTATTTGGGCATGTCAGAATCACAATGTATGGTGTCTTTTGCGTATGAAACCTTACATGGCTCACCAACCCCGTAATCGCTATAATGTGTTATTATCTCTCCATCAGACAAATTCCATGGGTCGCTGATACTTGAATTTTCCACGTCTGTCTTAGGAAGTGTGTCTACAACTGTCTTAGAAAAAACAGACTCTGCGGGAACGACGATTGCTTCATTTAAGACAGTATCGATAAGCGTTTTGTCTTTTGGTGAATCTGAAACATTGCAATTTGCTAAAAGAAATGCTGATAATAGTAGATAGACTTTAGTAAGGAAAAAGTTTTTTTTCATGTTTGATATTCAGGGAAATGATTGCGGCTGCCGAAATGGTTTATAGTATATAATATGTTTTTTTGTGTAAATAAGGGGCAACCACAAGGATTGCCCCTACTGATGTTATGCTTTTTTCCAGTGCTCGTCGCGGCACTTATATATTTTCTCGATTATCTCGACCACTTTTGATCCTTCTGCAAGAGTCGTTGTTGGATTGGCTCCATGATTGAGCGTGTCGACAACGTTGCGGATTACATAGTGGTGGTTTTGAGCCGAACCTTTGTATGGACCGTAATCGTTAGGTGGGTTAGACGGTGCAAGTTCAGGCATCTCGTAGCCGTCGATGTCGCAATACACCACTTCGTTCATGTATTGTCCGGCCACTTTGATTGTGCCTTTCTCACCAATGATTGTTATGCTGCTCTCAAGATTCTTGTTCCAGACTGCTGAACTGTAGCATAGTGTGCCCATTCCACCGTCGACAAAATCAAAAGATACAAAACCGCTGTCTTCGAATGCAGTTAGTTTCTGGTGTGTGAAATCGGCGAAATTGCCTCTGATATTCTTGATGTCGCCGAACAGCCAGTACATGATGTCGATGAAGTGAGAGAATTGAGTGAACAGGGTTCCTCCATCTAGATCTGCAGTGCCATGCCAGTTGCCTGGTTTGTAATACCTCTCGTCGCGGTTCCAATAGCAACAGAGCTGCACCATGAATATTTTGCCAAGACGTTTTTGCTCGATAGTCTCTTTAAGCCACACAGAAGGTGGGGAATATCTGTTCTGCATGACACAGAACACACGTTTGCCGCTTTTTTCAGCAGCGTCTTTAATCATTTTAGTTTCGACGGTAGACAACGCGATTGGTTTTTCAATCACCACGTTGTAGCCGGCGAGAAGTGATTTAGTTGCATATGTCGCGTGTAATCCGTTAGGCACGCAAATGTTAATGACATCCGCGTCGATGCCAGAAGAAATCATCTCATCGAATGAGGAGTAGAATGGGGCATCATCCACAGGAAGATTCAGCTCTTCCTTGGGCAGGATGTCGCAAATGCCGACAAGAGAGGCTCCAGCTTCACGTCTTATCATTTCAGCATGACGCTTGCCGATATGTCCTTGTCCGACAACCGCAAACTTCACATCTCTATTTGTTATCATTATTGTCTGTTTTTTGCAGTATAGATACTTGACCGCCTTTCAAAGTGTATGTTTCTTTAGATTCATGGCAAAATGCGATACCATAGCGGTTGAACTCAAGACGGAAGCCTTCTTTGCTGACCCATCCTACGTGTGCGGCTGGAACGCCTGCGACCAATTCGAAATCCAATACGTCGTGTGTCACAACGCTTCCTGCTCCTACAAACGCATATTTGCCGATTTTATTGCCGCAAACAATAGTGGCATTAGCTCCGATGCTTGCACCCTCTTCTATAGTTGTCTGCTTGTATTCATTTTTCCTGTCAATGAATGCACGTGGGTTGATGACGTTGGTGAAAACTACTGATGGCCCTATGAACACATTGTCTTTGCAAACCACACCGTCGTAGATTGAGACGTTGTTTTGTACCTTCACACCATCGCCAAGCACAGCTGAGGCTGCGACGTAAACATTCTGGCCGATATTACAATTTTTTCCGATTGTGCAACCTGCCATCAAATGAGAAAAATGCCATATCTTGCTTCCTTCGCCGACATTGCAACCGTCGTCAAGGACTGCTGTTTCATGGTAATAGAAGTTCTGGTTCATAGTTATATAATGTAGTAATAAAATCCTTTTTCTAAACAAAAAAGAACCTCAAACAGAGTCTGAGGTTCTTTTCTAGAGCGGAAGACGGGGCTCAAACCCGCGACCCACAGCTTGGAAGGCTATTGCTCTATCAACTGAGCTACTTCCGCATTTGCACTGCAAAGATATATCCTTTTCTTGGTTCTGCAATAGCTTTGGACAGTTTTTTTATGATAAAAAATCACTTTTTTGCTTATTGGTATGAATTTCAATCTGTTGAAAAATGAGTTTTTTTGTCACTCATTCAGTTCTGTCAGCTCTTTGTTTGACAATTTGCGTATCTGTGAACTTTCAATTTTTATTGCTTTCGTGAAATTCATGATGCCTCCGAGCGGAAGAAACGAAAGGTATAGAGTCTCTCCTTTATGCAAGACTCTGCCGATTTTCTGATTGAACGGACTGCCTGGATTGTAGTATCTCACAAGCTCATTGTCAACATAGTCCTCTGCATCTAGGACGACGTTGGTCAAGTTGGAGTTGACTGCAAATTTGAAATCAGCCATCTCCGCATCTGAGATTTTAAGAGCCTGACTTTCGTTGTTGTTCTTTCTCATCGACTGGCGTACCAAGAGTCTGGAGATGAAGGATCCATCCCAAAGTTTGTCGGACTCAATACGGAGAATATCCGCGATGGAAGTGTGAATGAACAAATACCCGGGGCAGAACAGAGCTTTTCTCTGTCCGATTATATTGCCACATCTTTTTATGTCTTTTATGTAGGTCGGCAAATAAGTCTCGACACAGACGTCAGAATCGTTGTTCTCTTTCCAAAGCTCAATCTTTTTTTCCAATGATTGTTCAGAACCGCGAGTGACCCTAAGCACCATCCATTGTCTTGCTTTATTGGCTTTGTCATTGTCGTTGGCTCTTTTGGCGTTCTCAATTTCTTGTGAGATGTCGACGACTTCTTCTGCGTCTCCTTTGTTTATCACCATGAACAGATCTGTCCCCAATACGGAGAAAAAGAATTTGTCGGTATTTACGTTGCCTCGCATTTTGCTGAGTTCTCCTTCCAATATCACACCGCCTGGGACGGAAAGTGTCGCATGTTTTGTCTCGGTAGGCATTGCGTTTGCTCGGAAAAGATTCTGTGGGGCGTGGTTGATTATCCAGCCAAGAGTGTTGACGTCGTTTTCGTTCACCACACGTATGACACCGCTGTTGCTTTTGCGTGAAGCGTCAGCTGTGATTTGTTTGTCGTTTAGTTCGTCGAGCATTTCCAGCAACTCATCTTCAGTGCATCTCACCCAGCATGAGAATTTTATATTGCTCATGATGGATTCGTAATATCCGTTGACATTGCTGGTGTTGGAAGGGAATAGGTAACGACGTTTGATGCAGTCGACGTCTGTCTCTTCGTCGCAGTCTGCATCTTCTTTTTGGTTGTAATCGTTTACCTTGTCTATTATAATGTTCCTAAAGGCGTCTAATTCTTTTCTTTTTGTCAAATTTATTCTGAACCAGTTTAGCTCGGAATTGTTTAGTGCCTTTGAGATTTGTGCCATCTTATTCTAAATTTTGCTCGTGCGAAAATATACATTTTTTTGCATTTGTTTTGCCCTCAACGGGCTTTTTTATTACCTTCGTGACGTTTTATATTGAATTTTGGGCAAAACTTTGTGTTTTGCTGTGAAAAATAAATCCTATTCAGCTTTTTTTACACTATTTCGCCAACTTATTATTTTTAGAAAATTTTGAGCAATAGTGTTATGCGTTTAAAATAATTCAAGTCGGCTGCCTGAATTTCACTGATCCAACATACAAATATTCGTCGGATTTATTTGTGCCTATCCAATTTTGCTATTATGTATGCCGACGGAATTGTGATAAATATAGTTGGAAATAGACGGATGAAAACAGGACTGCTTTTATCGAAATCATAATATGTTTAATCTGGAAAAATTCATAGCGGATAGTGTTATCTCACGTCCCGTAAGTATGTTTGTCCCTGATATTGAGGCCAATAAAGATAAATTGACTCAGGAGATAAAAGGGAAAACGGTTTGTGTGATTGGAGGTGCGGGGTCAATTGGGTCTTCATTCATAAAGGCTGTTTTGCGTTTTGAGCCAAAATCCGTTGTCGTGGTGGACCTTAACGAGAATGGTTTGGCGGAATTGGTGCGTGATGTCCGGTCTACAGATGGACTTTATTGTCCTGACGAGTTCCGTTGTTATACGCTGAATTTTGCGGACCCTATTTTTGAACGTATTTTCAGAGAAGAGAAAGGTTTTGATATTGTCGCTAATTTCTCAGCTCATAAACATGTGCGTTCAGAGAAGGACAAGTATTCTGTTCAGGCTCTTATTGAGAACAATGACATAAAGGCAAAGAAACTGATGGATCTTCTGACTGTATATCCGCCTAAACATTTTTTCTGCGTGTCGACAGACAAGGCCGCCAATCCGGTTAATATCATGGGAGCTTCCAAACGAATCATGGAGGATCTTGTCATGGCATACAACAGATATTTCAAGGTGACCACAGCTCGTTTTGCCAATGTGGCTTTCTCTAATGGATCTTTGCCCGACGGATGGATCCACCGACTTCAGAAGAAACAACCTTTGGCCGCTCCGTCTGATGTGAAACGTTATTTTGTTTCGCCGGAAGAGAGTGGGCAGATCTGTATGCTTGCATGTATCCTTGGAAATAGCGGAGAGGTGTTTTTTCCTAAGTTGGGAGAGGAGCAGATGTTGACATTCTCATCTATATGTGACGATTTTGTAAAGGCGGAGGGCTTCAAAAAGATGGAATGTCAGAATGATTCAGAGGCCAAAAAGTATGCCGCTGGAATGTCTTATGAGTCTGATACATATCCCGTCGTCTACTTCAAAAGCGATACTACGGGAGAGAAAGCATACGAGGAATTTTATGTTCCTGGAGAAAAAGTGGATATGGATCGTTTCACAAGTCTGGGTGTCGTCTGTGAGAGTACTCGCAGACCAATGGATGAAGTAAACAGCTTCTTTTCAGAACTTGAGGGAATCTTTTCATCTCCTGATTTCACGAAAGGACAGGTTGTGGAGGCCATCAAACGATTCATCCCTAACTTTGAACATGAGGAGAAGGGAAAGAATTTGGATCAGAAAATGTAATTTGTAATTATAGCTACGGCAGTTATGGCTGATTATTCAAAAACGATTGGTTTCATAAAAGAGTTATACGGGAATCAAGAATTTACACCGCTTTCAGTTCCTGTGTTCGCGGGAAATGAGAAAAAATATCTAGAAGAGTGTATCGACACCACATTCGTGTCGTCTGTAGGTAAATTTGTTGACCGTTTCGAGGAGGAGATAGCCCGTTATACAGGAGCGAAGAAAGCTGTTGTGTGTGTGAGTGGCACGAATGCTCTCCACATGTCGTTGATGCTTTCGGGTGTGGTGCGTGATGATGAAGTGCTTACGCAGGCTCTTACTTTTATAGCGACGTGTAACGCTCTTTCTTATATCGGAGCACATCCTGTGTTTATCGATGTTGATCGTTCCACTATGGGACTTTCTCCTGATGCGGTCAAACAATGGCTTGTGAAGAATGCGGAAATCCGTAATGGAGAATGTTTTAACAAGAACACCGGACGTAAGGTGAAGGCATGTGTGCCTATGCATACGTTCGGACATCCCGTCAGAATAGACGAGTTGGCGGCTGTTTGTGAGGAATATCATATAGAATTGGTTGAAGATGCGGCTGAATCGATAGGCTCACGCTATAAAGGAAAACATACAGGAACATTTGGCAAAGTCGGAGCTATTTCCTTTAATGGAAACAAGACAATAACCACGGGCGGTGGTGGTATGATGCTGTTTAATGATGAGGAGTTGGCCGCTTATGCCAAGCATATCACAACTCAGGCTAAAATTCCTCATAGATGGGAATTCCGTCATGATCATATCGGATATAATTACCGTATGCCTAATATCAATGCGGCTCTCGGATGTGCCCAGTTGGAAAATTTGGACAAGTATATCGCGAGCAAGCGAGAGACATCCTCTGCTTATGCGGAGTTCTTCAAAAATATTGAAGACATAGAATTTTTCGTTGAGCCGGAGAATTCTTTCTCCAACTATTGGTTGAATGTCGTTATCTTGAAGGACAAAGATGCTCAGGTCGACTTCCTTCAGCAGACTAACGACAATGGAGTCATGACCCGTCCTATTTGGGAGTTGATGAATCGTCTGCCAATGTTTGAGGATTGTGAAAACGATGGGTTGAAGAATACCATATGGTTTGCTGACCGTGTTGTGAATATACCTTCAAGTGTTAAACTGTAGATGGAAAATAAAAATCTAATCCTTGTAGGAGGCGGTGGACATTGCAAGTCTGTGATTGAAGTCGCGGAATCCGCAGGGTATAATATCCTTGGTATACTTGATATGCCGGAAGAGGTCGGTAAACCTGTACTTGACTATAAGGTGATTGGAACGGATGCTGACATTCCCCAATATGTTGATAAAGCGGATTTTGTCATAACCGTAGGCTTCATAAAAAATCCTGCCATACGTATCCGAATTTTTGATCAGATCAAGAATGCGGGCGGCCGATTGGCGACGCTTGTGGCATCCACAGCAAGAGTTTCCAAATATGCGGAGATAGGAGAGGGCACCGTCGTCATGCATCAAGCCTTTGTAAATGCAGGGGCAAGAATTGGTTGTAATTGTATTATCAATACGTTCTGCAATGTCGAGCATGACGCTCGGATCGGAGATCAATGCCATATCTCTACTGGAACTATGGTGAATGGCGACTGCAAGATCGGAGACAGAGTGTTTGTAGGAAGCCAGTCCGTACTTGCCAATGGCATCACAATCGGAGAAGACATCATTGTCGGAGCTGGATCTCTTGTCCGTAAGAGTATATCGACAAAGGGTATTTATTCGGGTAATCCTGCAATCTTAAAAGTGAAAAGTAAATGAAGCATGTCCTTATAATAGCGGAGGCTGGTGTAAACCATAATGGATCGCTGGATATTGCAAAACAACTTATAGATAAGGCTGTTGAGGCTGGCGTTGACATTATCAAATTCCAAACTTTCAAATCAGAGAAGTTAGTGTCTAAGGCCGCACGACAGGCTGAGTATCAGCAACGTAATATTGGAAAAAAAGATGAAGGTCAGTTGGCGATGCTGAAAAAATTAGAGCTTTCACATGCAGATCATGAAGAGCTGATGGCTTATTGCCATGAGAAAGGAATCCGTTTCTTTTCCACTGCGTTCGACATGGATTCCATTGAATATCTTCATTCTCTTGATCTTGGCTTGTGGAAAATCCCTTCTGGTGAAATCACAAATTATCCGTATCTGCGTAAGATCGCGCAATATCATGAACCGGTCATCTTATCAACCGGAATGTGTGAACTTTCGGATATTGAGGCGACGGTAAATGTCCTGGTGGAATTTGGTGTGGAAAAAGAGCAGATCACCATATTGCATTGCAACACGGAATATCCGACACCATATGAGGATGTTAATCTGAGGGCAATGCTTGAGATCAGGGACAGATTTGGAGTCAATGTCGGATATTCAGACCATACTAAAGGCATTGAGGTTCCGATTGCAGCTGTCGCATTGGGTGCAACAGTGATAGAAAAACACTTTACTTTAGATAAAAATATGGAAGGTCCAGACCATAAGGCTTCATTGGAGCCTGATGAATTAAAGAATATGGTCGTCGCTATCCGTAACATAGAGAGTGCGTTGGGGGCTGGCCATAAAACCGTTTCTGAATCAGAACAGAAAAATATTGAGATTGCACGTAAGAGTATCGTCGCGGCATGTCCGATAAAAAAAGGCGAAATGTTTACTGAAGATAATCTGACTGTAAAGCGCCCAGGAAATGGCATTTCCCCAATGCGGTGGAATGAAGTGATCGGTAAAGTCGCGACAAAGGATTTTGAAGAGGAGGAGATGATAGCATTATGAGAAAGATTTGCGTGGTGACGGGAAGTCGTGCCGAATACGGTATTCTTAGAGGATTGATGGCAGCGATCAAAAATGATCCTGCTTTAAGCCTGCAAATAATAGCTACCAATCAGCATCTTTCGAAACGCCAAGGTGAGACATATAAAGAAATAGAAAAAGATGGGTTCACTATCGATTGTAAGGTATATATGGCCGACGACGGTGCCCCTGATAACGCAAACTCTGTGGCCAAGTCAGTCGGACGTGGTGTAAGCGGCTTCGCTGATGCGTTTGATATCCTTCGCCCGGATATGCTGCTGATTCTTGGCGACCGTTATGAAATGCTTGCCGTCGCCTCTGCTGCGCTCATATATAAAATACCGATCGCTCATCTTCATGGAGGAGAAATAACGGAAGGAGCGTTTGATGACGCAATCCGTCATGCGATCACTAAGATGAGTCATTTGCATTTCACATCTACAGAGGCTTACCGTAAACGTGTTATCCAATTGGGAGAACAGCCGGAACGTGTGTTTAATGTAGGCGCGTTAGGCGTTGAAAACGTACTCAAGAATGACTTCATGTCAAAAGAAGAAATTGAGCGAAGTCTTGATTTTGAGCTGACAGACAAATGTTTTCTGTGCACATACCATCCTGTCACCCTTTCAGACATGTCGTCTGAGACTCAAGTGCTGGACTTGCTGGACGCTCTCGACAATTATAAAGACTACCATATTATTTTTACATATTCCAATTCCGATACAGATTCGCAGATTATCATCAGACGAATACAGGAATATGTCGACAAGAGTGCTGGCCGCTGTATGTTCATCCCATCACTGGGACAACGACGTTATTTCTCAGCACTCAAACACATGACTGCCGTGTTGGGTAATTCTTCGAGTGGTATCATAGAGGTTCCAAGTTTCGGCATCCCGACCCTCAACATCGGAGATCGTCAAAAAGGGCGTATCGCGGCGGACAGTGTGGTGAATTGTGGCTGTTCTGCTGAAGAGATAAAAGAAGGATTGGCAAAGGTTGTGGCGTATGGACATAGAAAGGTCGCTAACCCATATTATAAGGAAGGTACATGTGATGCCATCATGAATGTCATCAGGACATACCCTCTTGAAAATTTGATACAAAAGCATTTTTACGATTTATAAGATGAAGATAATCGTTATCGGACTCGGATCTATGGGCAAACGTAGAATCCGTTTGATCAGTGAACGCAATGATGTCGAACTCTTTGGAATAGATTCTCAGGAGTCTCGTTGTGCGGAGGTTAAGGAAAAGTTTGGCATAGAATGTTACAGCAGTATAGATGAAGCGTGTAAGAATCAGGATATTGAAGCCGCTATAGTCTGTACATCTCCTCTTTCCCATGCAAGCATCATAAAGGATTGTCTGAATCACAATCTTCACGTCTTTACAGAAATAAATCTCGTCACGGATGGTTATGATGAGAACATCGTTTTGGCGAAAACGAAAGGCAAAGTGCTTTTCCTTTCGTCTACATTCCTCTATCGCAAAGAGACTCAGACAATTATAGAAAAAGTCCATGAGGCAAAATGTCCTCTCAATTATATTTATCATGTGGGACAGTATCTTCCCGACTGGCATCCGTGGGAAAGCTACAACAGCTATTTCATCGGAAATCCGAAGACAAATGGATGCCGTGAGATTATGGCGATCGACCTTCCTTGGATTGTGACTGCTTTTGGAGCAATCAAAGATGTTAAGGTTATGAAGAGCAAGAATACTGAACTTAACATTCAGTACAACGACAATTATTTTGTAATGATTCAGCATGAGTCGGGTGCAAAAGGAGTGTTTGCTGTAGACGTGGTTGCCCGCAAGCCATACCGCCACATTGATGTTTATGGAGAATCACTTCAGCTTTCGTGGAATGGCACAGCTGATTCTCTTGTCCAGTTTGATATTGAAAACAAGCAGGATATAAATATATCCTTCACTGATGCGTCAGAGCATGTTGACGGATATGCGGCGTTTATCACAGAGAATCCATATCGTGAAGAGTTGAACTCATATCTCAGACAGATTGAGGACAAGGAATATCAGCCGGCGTGGAATTTCGAAAAAGACAAGGTCGTCCTTGGCTGGATAGACAAAATCGAAGCATGAAGAAACATTACAAAATAGCCTTCGTAGGCATGGGGTCTATTGGCAAACGCCATCTAGGCAATGTTTGCGATCTCATCAAATCCAAGGGTGGCAAATGTACCGTCGACCTTTATAGAAGTTCTATGAACCGAGAACTTCCTGCAGATGTTGTGGCATTGGTATCCAATCAGTATTTGTATGAGAATCCTGTGCAGGACAATTATGATATGGTGTTTATTACCAATCCTACATCCATGCATCTGGAAACGGCTGTCAAATTTCGTCCATACACAAAGGCTTTTTTTATTGAGAAACCTGTGTTCCGTGATTTTGACGTGGATGCGGATGTTGTGTCAATGCTTGATGAAATACCATCATATGTGGCTTGTCCGCTTCACTACAATCCTGTACTGCAGTATGTCAAACAGAATGTAGATCTTTCAAAGGTCATTTCTGTCCGCGCGATGTCATCAAGTTATCTTCCTGATTGGCGTCCTGGACAGGATTATCGTCAGACATATAGTGCGCATGCTTCTCTTGGTGGAGGTGTTGACATCGACCTTATCCACGAATGGGACTATCTCACTTGGATATTCGGAATGCCTACAGATTGTTATGGTATAGTCGGACGGTTTTCCAATCTGGAGATAGACAGCAGTGATACAGCTTTATATGTGGCTAAGAATAATCAAATGACATTTGAACTGCATCTGGATTATTTCGGTCGGAACACACAGCGCACTTTAGAAATTTTTACACATGACGATACAATACAGTGTGACCTTATTGCTGGAACAATCAAATATCTGAAGGCAGGGAAAAGCGTGAATGTTTCTGCGGAGCGCAATATGTTCCAGATGGCGGAAATCATGCATTTTTTCGATATAGTTGAAGGTCGCATAGAGAACGACAGTAATGTAGAACATGGCATTAAAGTGTTGAAACTTACAAAATCGATAATATAGATAGAGACTTGTTATGAATAATATACTTATTACAATTTGTGCCCGTGGTGGCTCAAAGGGAATTCCCGGTAAGAACATAAAGATTCTAAATGGAAAACCACTTATCGGATACACAATTGATATCGCAAAACGTTTTCAAGAGAAACATGGAAATGTGGAAATCGCGCTTTCTACGGATTCCGACGAGATTATCCGTGTCGCGGAGGAGTGTGGACTCCATTCAGAATATAAGCGTCCGGCTTCACTTGGAGGCGATTCCGTCGGAAAGATAGATGCCATCAAAGATGTTGTGCTTTATACAGAGAATTCAAAAGGAATCAAGTATGATTATGTGTTGGATATGGATGTCACATCTCCGCTTCGCACGATAGAAGACATAGAGGAGGCGTTCAAACTGATGGAGGCAGACCCGAATGCTGTCAACCTTTTTTCTGTGAGTGAACCGGGAAGAAGCCCATACTTCAATCAGGTAGAGCGAAAGGAGAATGGTTACTATAACAAAGTGAAGGATGCAGGAACTATCCTTACTCGCCAGTCCGCTCCAAAGGTATACGACCTTAACGCTTCTTTCTATATATATCGTAGAGAGTTCTTTGATCTTGGATACAAGGGAGCCATCACAGATCGTTCTCTCATCTATCTTATGAACCACACCTGCTTTGATCTTGATCATCCGATTGATTTTGAGATTATCTCATTCCTATTGGAAAACAATAAACTTGATTTTATGCTGTAATATATGAAAAGGTATCTTATACAAGAAACATCTTCAATAAAAGAAGCTTTAGTTGCATTAAATAATATAGCCTATGATACCTTGTCTTTGCTGGTTATAAATGGGACTGAGCAGATGGTCGGTTCACTCACGGATGGCGATATCCGTAGAGGATTGATCTCTGGGGCTCAATTGGACGATCCGGTGAGCACCATCATGCATCGCAATTTCAGGTTTATTAAGCAATCTGAATATGATGTCCGTCGTCTAAAAGAATTCCGAGAGTCAAGAATATTCTTTATCCCTATTCTGGATGAATCCTACCATATAGTAGATGTGATTAATCTTCGGAAATATAAGTCTCATTTGCCGATAGATGCCGTCCTGATGGCAGGAGGAAAAGGAGAGCGACTCCGACCTTTGACAGAGAAGACTCCCAAACCATTGCTGTTGGTCGGAGATAAATGTATAATAGACCACAATGTTGACAGGTTGATTTCATATGGTGTTGATCATATCAATGTGACGGTCAATTATTTGGGAGAACAGATAACAGAACATTATGCGAATCCTCGTAATGGTGTCCAGATCAGAACATTCAGAGAACCGAAATTCCTTGGAACAATCGGCAGCATCAAGTTTGTCGACACATTTTGTAATGATACTGTGCTGGTGATGAATTCAGATCTGTTCACAAATATAGATTATGAGGATTTCTTCCTTCATTTTCAGTCTCACGAAGCGGAAATGTCGGTTGCCGCGGTTCCCTATAATGTGAGCATACCGTATGGTATTTTGGATCTTGACGGAATAAATATCAAGGGATTACAAGAAAAACCAAAATACAATTATTATGCCAATGCAGGTATTTATTTGATTAAGAAGAAAGCTCTTGAAGAAATACCTGATAATGAATTCTTTAACGCTACTGATCTGATAGATAAGTTGATATCAAAGAAAAAGAAGGTGATTCGTTATCCGTTGAATGGCACATGGCTAGATATCGGGACTCCGACGGAATATCAGAAAGCGTTGGACTTTGTAAAACATTTGTAAAGATTAATATGCATTTTAGCTGGATTAAAAAGTCTATATTTGTATATCCTATGAGGGAGCCAAATACATTTTTTTGCTTTTGTGTTGTCCCTAATGGGCTTTTTTTGTTACCTTTGCGATGTTTTTCGGTCATTTCTTAGACGGAAATTTGATTTTTTGCACAAAAGGGATATAATCCTCTATGATTTTAGTATGCTGTATGTGTAGCTCATTATTTTTGTAAGATTTTGAGCACTAGAATTATGCGTCTAAAATAATTAATATGTCTTTCGGTTTGAAACTTACAAATCATTATAACATTTGTGTAATTGGTTTGGGTTATGTAGGCCTGCCTCTTGCTCGTCTTTTTTCGACAAAATTTAGAACCATTGGTTTTGATGTCGATAAGAGAAGGGTGGAAGCATTGATGAATTGTGAGGATTCGACAAAAGAGGTAGACAAAAAACAGCTTGAAGACGCGATTGCAAACCATGGATTCCGTTGCACCACGGATGAGAGAGAGATTGCGGATTGCAATTTCTACATTGTCGCTGTGCCGACTCCTATAGATGAGAATAATCGTCCAGATCTAAAGCCATTACAGGAGGCGAGCCGGGTGGTCGGACGTGTGATAAGCAGAAATGATATAGTTGTGTATGAGTCAACCGTTTATCCGGGAATGACAGAAGAAGAATGTCTTCCTATTGTTGAAGAGGTAAGCGGATTGAAATACAATGTTGATTTCTTTGCCGGATATTCACCGGAGAGAATCAATCCAGGAGACAAGAACCATACCGTCGAAACCATTAAAAAAGTGACTTCAGGGTCTACTCCTGAAATAGCGGATATTGTAGACGGAATATATAATGAAGTGCTGATTAACGGCACACATAAAGCGCCAAGTATCAGGGTGGCTGAGGCTTCCAAGATAATTGAGAACACTCAGCGAGATGTAAACATCGCCTTTTTCAATGAGTTGGCGAAGATATGCAATGCTATGGGTATAGACACTCATGATGTGATAGATGCTGCGTCTACAAAGTGGAATTTCGTGAAATTGACCCCTGGACTTGTAGGTGGCCATTGTATCAGTGTCGATCCATATTATTTGATCCAGAAAGCTCAGGTGTATGGAGTGATGCCTCGTGTTATGTACGACGCGAGAAAGCTAAACGACGGTATGGGTGATTATGTCGCCAACCAGGTGGTTAAATGTATGAACAAGAAAGGGGTGCTTGTGAAAGACGCGAACATCCTCATCTTGGGATTCACATTCAAAGAGAATTGTCCAGACATCCGTAATACAAAGGTGGCGGATATATTCCATACTTTAACTGAATATACATCCAACATCACGGTTTGCGATCCTCATGCTGATGCAGACAAAGTGAGATCAATATATGGAATTTCACTCGAAAAAGAAATTCCGTCTGCAAAATATGATGCGATTGTGCTAGCAGTCGCGCATGATGAATTCAAGAGCATTTCCGTCTCCAGCCTAAAGAAAGACACGTGTAGCGTCGTTTACGATGTGAAGGGAGTCTGGGACAGAGAGGAAGTGGATGGACGACTGTAAAGAAAGAGGTTGACGGGCTTATTTTAGAGTTATGCATATGGCGGTAACTATATGTGTGAACTATTATAAGAAATAAGATTAGGGTAATCATGGTCGATGCCATTTGTGTAAGCAATTGCATCAACTACATTTTGAGCATCGTCTTCTTGTTTTCTCATATGGTGTGGAGTTTTTTTATGTTGAAACTTGTTTCGATGTCACCGAAGATTTATTTGGTTTTCATATTGGAATTCCCAAATATGGTCAGATAAATTTCTGAGATTCGATAGCGTATGATTTCGATTTATGGGATTTTGAAGAAGGTGAGGATGTGAATGTAAGACGATAATATAATGAACACGGATTTACAACCTGTAGAAGACATTAATAAGAATCAGTCAATAACAGAAAAAAAGGAACACAATACAGCGATATTTGAAGAAGGAAAAATGGAAGAGCATAATGATAATGTTTCCAATAGTAAGAGAATCGCCAAAAATACGATGTTTCTCTATTTGAGAATGCTTCTTCTAATGGCTATTAGCCTCTACACATCTCGTGTGATTCTAAATTCACTCGGGGAAGTAGACTACGGTGTCTATAATGTAGTTGGCGGAGTGGTTGCGATGTTTTCAATGGTTAGTGCATCTTTGTCCTCAGCTATAAGCCGTTTTTTGACTTTTGAGTTAGGCAAAGGGGATAAAAATGAATTAAATAAAGTTTTTTCGTCCTCAGTATCCATACAAATTTTATTAAGTGCTTTAGTAATTATCTTGGCAGAGTCTGTAGGGTTGTGGTTTGTCAATACTCAGCTGGTAATTCCAGAGAACAGGCTTTTTGCAGCGAATGTTTGTTTTCAATTTTCGATATTGACTTTTGTAGTAAATCTGATAAGTGTGCCATATAATGCAGTGATTATTGCGCATGAAAAGATGTCTGCATTTGCTTATATAAGTATATTGGAGGGAGTAGGAGGTTTAACCATTGCTATTCTTATTGATTTTAATCCATTTGACAAATTAGTTTTTTATGGATTGATGTTATGCCTTTTGGCTCTCCTAGTTCGGTTTGTTTATTGTTCGTATTGCAAACGACATTTTGACGAATGTGATTACAAATTCATTTTCGATTTCGATCTGCTTAAGAAAATGTTTGGTTTCGCAGGATGGAATACGATAGGAGCATGCAGTGCCATTTTACGAGATCAAGGAAATAGTATAATAATCAATTTGTTTTTTGGACCTGCATTAAATAGTGCATTGGCGATAGCCCAGAAAGTAAATGCATCTATATCCAGTTTTATTCAGAATTTTCTTGTTGCTTTAAATCCTCAAATTACGAAGTCTTATGCATCTGGAAATAAAAACTATATGTTCAGTTTGGTATTCCAAGGTTCTAGGCTTTCATTCTATATGCTTTTGTTGCTTTCGATGCCGATAATTTTCAATGCAAATTTTATATTAGATATTTGGTTGAAGAATGTGCCTGAACATACAGTTGTTTTTGTACAGCTTATACTAATACTTGCGATGTCTGATTCGCTATCACATACATTGGTGACGTCTATATTAGCGAATGGAAACATAAAGACATATATGTTGGTTGTTGGTGGATTACAGTTACTTAATCTTCCGATTAATGTCATATTGTTATATTTCGGTATGAGTCCATATGTGATATATATAGTCGCTATTACTTTAAGTCAGATATGTTTGTTAGCAAGGCTTTTAGTGTTACATAAAATGATGGATTTAGACGTGTTTAAATTCGCAAAATCAGTATATTTCAATGTTTTAGGTGTAACGTTGGTTGCTTCAATTTTACCAATAATATCAAAAATATATTTCCCTTATGGTTGGATATCCTTTTTTGTGGTGAGCATTGTTTCTTTAGTTTCAGTATTTACTGTAGTTTTTTTCATCGGTTGTGATACAACTGAGCAGGATTTTGTTAAGAATAAAATACGTCGGTTTATATTTAAATGATAAATATCTCAAATAAGTCTGAATGTACAGGATGTTCGGCATGTTATAGCGTTTGTTCCAAAAATGCTATTTCTATGGTAACAGACAAAGAGGGCTTCAAATACCCTGAAGTGGATGAATCTCTTTGTATAGATTGTGGTTTGTGTGATAGAGTCTGTCCTATTGGTCGTCGAGATAATCAAGATATATCATTTGATATACCTATTGCTTATGCTGCTCATTATAAAAATGATGAAAAAATATGGTATGATTCGGCAAGTGGAGGAGCTTTTACAGCAATCACGGATTATATATTCAAACATAATGGAAGAGTTTATGGTGCTGCATTAAATGACAAGTTGGTAGTAGAGCATGGTTATGCAGATAATAAGAAGGAAGCATTAAAATTTAGAGATTCAAAATACGTTCAAAGCGATATTAAAGATTGTTTTAAGCATATAAAAAGAGATCTCAAGGATGGAAAAATAGTATTGTTTTCTGGAACACCTTGTCAAGTCGCAGGTTTGAAGGATTATTTAAGAAAACCATATGATAATTTGTTGACGGTAGACCTTATTTGTCATTGTGTACCTTCTCCAAGAGTTTTTGAAGATTATAAAAATTATATTGAAACTAAATATGACAAGAAGATTATCCATATTTGTTTTAAAGACAAAACATTAGGGTGGGATAAGTTTCAAACTCCTAGAATCTTTTTTGATGATGGTTCGAATATCTTTAATATAGATGACTCAAAATTGTGGGCTTTGATTTTTTATTCTCATCTTGCTGTAAGACCTAGCTGCCATACTTGTCGTTTTGCTAATCTGAACAGAGAAGGAGATTTGACAATTGGTGATTTTTGGGGGGTTGAAAAACAGCATCCAGAGTATCTAGTCCCTAATGGAGCTTCTTTAGTCCTTATCAATTCGGATAAGGGGAAAGAGGCGTTCAAAGAGATTTCTGACAATTTGGTTTGTTCTTTGTCTGATGCGGTTCAGGCTTTGCCTGATACTCTGTTATATGTAACAAAACCTCATTCTAAAAGAAGTGAATTTTGGAACGACTATGAAAAGATGTCGTTTAAATCAGTGACAAATAGATATTTAGATTTAGGAAAAAAGAATGAATATAAACGAAAACTAAAGCGTGTTCTTCGTTTGCCTTTTCGTCTAATAAAAAGTATAATGAAATAATGAAAGTGGCAATATTGACATATGCACGCACTAATAATTATGGTGCTACCTTACAGTGTTATGCTCTAAACAAGTACATAAGAAGTTTGGGGCATGAAACTATAATTCTGAATGTTCCGTTGACAGGCCTATCATGCAAAAATGAGAGAAAACCACTTTATCGTAGAATTCTAGGTTTGCCTAAAAAAGTTTTTAAGAAGATTCACAGAATGATGGTGCCATCGAATGTGCAAAGTCTTAAAGACTATGAAATTAGGTATCAGCTGACTCCTGAGCAAAGTCAGAAAGAAAAGGAGTATTCGGATCAGAATATGAAACTTTTTGATGAGTTCCGAGCAAAGTATATGCCTAATTTGACCAGGGAGTATTTCACTGTAGAAGATCTTAAAAATAATTATCCGGATGCGGATGCTTTCGTTGTCGGAAGTGACCAGGTTTGGAATGTGAACATTTGTTTGGATCAGTATCCTATTTTTTTCCTTGATTTTGTAAAACCAGAGCACAAACGTATTGCTTATGCTGCTTGCATGGGAGGTGATTCAAATTACATATTTGAGTCAAAACAAAAGAGACATGTCAAGGAAATGTTAGACAGATTCGACAGTATTTTAGTTCGAAATGAAATGGCTGTGAACATTTGCAGAAATAATTTCGGACTGGTTCCAAAGCAGGTCTTGGATCCTACATTCTTAATAGACGATTATAATGAATTATTGTCCGAATCAAAACAGAATGCATCAGGGTCGTTATTTGTTGATAAGTTCATAATCAATGATATATGGATGAATGTAGTTCGTGAGATTGCATCACGGAAAAAACTGGACATCCGAATGGACAGATGTTTGATAGAGATAAAAGACATTCCATTCAATCCTGTTTGCAAGATTCAGGATTGGTTAGGTATCTTAAATACAGCGGATTTGATCTTCACAGATTCTTTCCATTGCAGTGTGTTCTGCATCTTGTTCAGAAAACAATTTGTAGTCGCACCGTCTTACCATGGAGGAGAAGGACGTATGATAGATTTGTTGAAAAAGTTAGGTCTAGAGGATCGTTTTTACAGTAATCCTCAGGATTTGATGGATAATTTTGAGGTGTGGAGTCAACCAATCGATTATGATGAAGTTCATAAAAGGATAAAGACACTTCGTGAAGAATCAAGAGAATATCTTATAAAGGCATTAGATGGAGTTAATAAATAGTACATATCTGACCGACAAAGTTGTTGAAGATGACAATTTTTGCTATAGACAACCTATAGAAAAAAACGTCAAATATCGAATAAGGAGTTGTGTTAGTGTTTTATATGACTGGTTTTATAAATTGTTGTTTTTTTTGTTTGCAAAAAAAGCAGAATCTCGAAAATATGAAATCAGTATTTGTGCTATCTTTAAGAATGAAGCACCATTTTTGAAAGAATGGTTGGAGTTCCATTTGATGTTAGGAATAGACCATTTTTATTTATATAATAATAATTCGGAGGATGATTATCTGGATGTTTTGAAACCATATATCGATTGTGGAAAAGTGACACTGACGGAATGGCCAGAAAATCCAGGTCAAATTTCTTCTTATAAACATTTTTATAATACCTATCGAGAAGAGACAAGATGGGTTTCTTTTCTAGATTTAGATGAATTTATTTGTCCTAAGCTCGTAACTTCATTGAAAGTATGGATTCAAAAGTATGCAAAGTATCCGGTTGTCCTAATATATTGGAAGATGTTTGGAACATCAGGCAAAATGCATCATGATTATAATAAAACAGTTGCCGAACAGTATACGGTTTCTTGGCCAAAGTTATATAATGTGGGTAAGTTGTTTTATAATACTCAATATGATATAAGTGATTTCCCATTAGGAATGATGCATGAAATTTCTGTAAAGTTTCTAGGTTTGCATATTCCTCCGATAAACATATTTGGAAAGTTTGTAAAATATGGAATCCATAGGGCGAACGGCAAGGGCTTTGATATTCAGGTAAATCATTATTGGAGTAAGGCGTATGATGCTTATGAGGCTAAACATAGTCGTGGAGATGCTGCTTTTGGTGTTTCTCCAAGAAACTATGATTATTTTATTTCTCATGAAGTGAGAAACACGTCGTCTGATTATACAATAATGAGATTTGTAGTTCAACTTAAGCAACAGTTACGTCGTAAAATTTAGATTTGACAAATGATAGAGTCTTCTCTATTTACCAAATTAAAATCAAAGGAAGCAAAGGGTATTTGCATTTTGATAATGTTTATACATCATCTATTTGCGTTTCCCGAAAGATTGGACAATGTTTTCAACACTGACTTTTTGGTTAGATTAGGTCAGGAATTTGGTATTATTGTAGGACTATATGTATTTATAAGCGGATATGGTTTGGCATTAAAACCATTGAGTTTATGGGATGGTGTAGAGAGAATCAAAAAACTATGGTTTTCATTTTGTTTGGTTTTCTTTATATTTATACCTATAGGTCTTTGGTTAGGTGTATATAAGTTTGAACCAAAAGAATTCTTTGAAAACTTGTTTTTCATTAGTAGTTCTTATAATCACGAGTGGTGGTTTTTTGCTCTTTATGTACAGTTGATTGTTATTACTACAATCCTTTCATTAATTAAAAATCAAAAGGTTGCGTTTGTTGTTTTATGTGTGTTGCTGCTATGCTCTGTGATAATTAAGAAGTTTGATTTCGGAACAACATTTTTAGGTCTGAGATTATATCTTCCGGTATTTCTTTTAAGTTATATCACATGTAAATATAATTTGTTTGAGAAGGCAGATGGTTTAGTTTGCAAGGTTGTTGGGTACAGGCTAATCAGAGGGGTAGTTTACTTTATGTTGGCATTAGTCATTAGTAAAAAATTCGGAGACGCTAATTTTTTAGCATTCTTTTTTTGGTTTCTTGGCTTTTCATGCTTTACATTCAATTACCTTTCAAAGGTGTTTTGCTATTTAGGAAAACACTCCGTTAATATGTGGTTGGTGCATACATTTTATTGCTATTATTATTGTAAAGATTTTTTCGTTTCTCGTTCCAACCCAATATTGGCATTTGTTGTGTTACTTTTGTTGTCGTTAATGACATCAATAGTTATTGAATATATTAAAGATCGCTTGAAATGTCTCAAAACATACTTTTCATAGGTGGTGCTGGTTTTATCGGCTCTAATCTAATTAAAGAATTGTTAAGATTAGATGCCGACAAATGGAGTATACATATTATTGAACCTCCATTTGCTAATATCAGTCGACTTGATGGGTTGAATCTACATATTTATAAAGGATATTTGAGTGATTTTGATTTTCTAAAGAACGTCATCGAATCAAAAAGTATTACCACCATTGTGCATTTAGTATCAACTCTGGTTCCTGGTAGTTCATATGAAGACTATAAATTGGAATTTGAAAATGTGATATTCCCAACAGTCCGTTTGATGCAGTTATGTAGCCAGAAGAATATAAAGTTTATATATTTTTCTTCAGGAGGCACTGTTTATGGTGACCGAAAGACTGTTGTTCCATTTTTAGAGTCTGATTCTAAAAAACCTATTTCTTATTACGGTTTGTCTAAACTCACCATTGAAGAGAGTGTCTTGTTTGAACACAGAACATCAGGTTTACAATATTTGATATTACGTCCTTCTAATCCATATGGAAATGGTCAGTATCTTTATGGAAAACAGGGGTTGATTGCTGTTTCTCTAGGGCGAATATTGTCAAATCAACCGATTACGGTGTGGGGTGACGGTGCATCTATTAGAGATTATATTTATATAGACGACTTGACTCATATTTTCCGTAACTTGCTTGAAAAAGACATCTGTAACGAAACTATCAATATTGGTTCAGGGATTGGTACTTCCGTCAATGAAATTATTACAATCCTGAAAGAGATAGTTGAGGAGGATGTTATGGTTGAATATGTGGAGAGTAGAAAATCTGATGTGTCAAATATGATATTGGATATTTCTAAACTTAAGTCTATTTTGCCGGATTTAAAGATAACAGAGATGCATGAAGGCATTAATAGATTTTACTTAAGTGAAAAGAAAAAGATTAATTGATGAACGAGGATAAACTTATATCACTTTGTATTCCGACAAACGGGAAAGTAGAGTTTGTTTTGCCGGTACTTGAGAGTATATATTCTCAAGGTGTTGATGATAAACTGTTTGAGGTCATAATTACCGATAATGGTAAAGATTCCGTTTTGGGTGAGTCAATTGATGGGTTTAAATCGCATGGTAATATTTTTTATTACAAGTCTGATCTGAGTGGATTTGTAAATCAAGTGGATTCATTCAAACGTTCGAATGGATTGTTCATAAAAATGCTTAACCATAGAGCTAAGCTGATTGATGGAGCGTTGGTTGACTTAATTGCTTTGGTTGAAAAATATAAAGAATCACAGCCTTGCATTTATTGTTCAGATGGTGTGTTATCAAAGCCGGAACTTGTGGAATGTGACAATTTTGATTCTTTTGTAAAAGAATTGTCTTACTTTAGTAGTTGGAGTGCTGGCGTCGGTATATGGGCAAAAGACAAACCAATGTTAGACAAAATCACATATAACCAAATGTTTCCACATGCCTCCATCTTATTTGAAATACGACAGGAATCAGATTATGTTATATGGAATAAAAAGTTTATGGATATGGAAGACGATCCAACTAAAGGCGGATACAATATATTCCATACTTTCGCTGTCGTTTATCTGGATCTTATTAAAGATTTGGAGAACAGAAATAAAATTTCAAATCAAACATTCTTGTCTATCAAAAATGATTTGAGAGGTTTTTTGATTGACTGGTATTATAACTTATGTGTTGCCAACACGCAGTACCGATTTGAGACTGCCGGTAAGTTCAAAAATATAACAACTTATTATTCGGTGTTGGACTATTCCTATATTGTCGTTGTAAGTCATTATAGACATTTACGAAATAGTGTAAAGAAAATTTTTAGATGTTTGATAAAATAGACCATATAAAAAATTGGGTTGTCGGTTATTTCTGGCGTATTTATAATATTGTCATTGGTTTTTCTTTTCAAAAACTAGAAGGGACAATTATATCTCCTCATCAGTTATGTGGCAAAGATTGTATCTCTATTGGAAGAGGAACTCAAATAGATAGAAATGCAATACTTACTGCATGGAAATCATATAGAGATCAGAAGTTTTCTCCTTCGATTTTCATTGGCAATAATTCTTATATAGGAGAGAATTCACACATTTCCGCTTGTGAGTCCATAAAAATTGGAAATGGAGTGTTGACGGGAAGGTATGTTTATATCAGTGATAATTCACATGGAAACGGTTCTTTGTTGCAGAGTTCCATGCCTCCAATAGAGCGACCGCTTTATATAAAAGGTCCTGTTGTAATAGAAGACAATGTTTGGATAGGGGAGAGAGTCTGTATCCTATCTGGTGTACATATAGGTAAGGGGGCGATAATAGCTGCGAATGCAGTGGTTACAAAAGATGTTCCCGCAAATACAATAGTCGGGGGTGTTCCTGCAAAAGTATTAAAAATTATGAATTGATTATTTTATCTTACTGTGAAATCAAAAATTTTAGCATATTATCTTCCTCAGTTTCATCCATTTCCAGAAAACGATGAGTGGTGGGGAAAAGGATTTACTGAATGGACAAATGTAGGAAAGGCAAAACCTTTGTTTCCTGGACATAAACAGCCTGAGGTCCCTGGTGAATTAGGGTATTACGATTTGAGAGTTCCTCAGGTTAGAGAGGATCAGGCTCGTTTGGCAAGAGAGGCAGGAGTTTATGGCTTTTGTTACTGGCATTATTGGTTTAATGGACATCAGTTGATGAATGATATCATTGACGAAGTCTTGTTAACTGGAAAACCAGATTTCCCTTTTTGCTTTGGTTGGGCAAATGAGACATGGAAATGCAAACAATGGAATGTCGATGGTTTTGGAGATAAAATTTTAATCGAACAAACATACGGCGGGGAGAAAGATTACAGAGCGCATTTTGACTATGTGAAAAAATTTTTCAAGGATAAGCGTTACGTATGTGTTGATGGAAAACCGTTATTTCAAATATACAGACCACTTGATTTCCCGGATATCGCAAATTTCATTTCTTTATGGAATAAATGGATCAAGGAAGAGGGCATAGCGGAAGGTATATATTTTGTTGGTAATGTTATCGACGAAAAAGATATAGAAAAAACAAAAAGTCTTGGTTTTGACTGTTTGGTAATAACTTTGAATTGGCGTTTTACAGACAGAACATTATTGTCGAGATTTAAATTCAAAGTTGAGAAGTTACTCCGTCTTCCTTTGATTGTCAGATATTCTGATGCTATTACCCGTTTTTGGAAAGAAGGTATCGATAGCAGAGAAGATGTAGCGCCTACAATATTACCACGTTGGGATCATTCCCCTCGTTCTGGAAGAAAGAATGTAGTTTTGTATAATTCTACGGCTGAATCATTTTTTAAGCATGCTTGTGAAATATTGACCAATGTTTCAAAAAAAGAAAACAAATTGATTTTTCTGAAGTCGTGGAACGAGTGGGCTGAAGGTAATTTTATGGAGCCTGACTATTATAACAAGGATAAATATATCCAAGCCCTGAAAAGAGCTATTGATTTGGTAGAAAAAGATTCAAAATGAAAACCAAGCTGTTGATCTTGTCCCCATTTTTGCCTTGGCCACTTAATAGCGGAGGAAATATTGGTGTCTTTAATATGCTGAAAGCTGTAGCGAAAGATCTTGATGTTCATTTAGTGACATCTTTAAATCAAATAAATACGGCTTCCAATGCTTCGAAATTAAAAGAATTAATTCCGGAAATTACAATTCATTTATATGATTGGAAATCTGCTAAGAATAAAAAATTTGAGTTATTGAGGAAATTTGTGCGACGTCTTCAACAGAAGATGGTTTTCGCGCAAAATATAAATTCTTTAACTTTCAACTTGAATGATGAGTTTACACCTGATTATATTGGTTTCGTTAATAATGTAATTAAGGAGAATGGTATCAATATTGTTCAGGTGGAATTCTGCTCATATCTTCCATGGGTTTATTGTCTTCCTCAAGAAGTGAAAAAGATATTCATTCATCATGAACTTCGATATGTGAGAGATGAGCAGGCATATGCATCTAATCCTTATGGCCGTTATTTGATTGATTTTGCAAAGGATAACGAAATATCAATGCTTAATCGTTTTGACAAGGTCGTGACATTGACAAGTGTTGATAAACAAAAGTTGGAAGATGAGGGAGTGAAAGTTCCTATTGAAGTGTCTACGTTAGCTATATCCGATACGACACCTGAACTGAAAATAGGTTCTTCTTCTAATTGTTTGTCATTTGTAGGAGGATCCGGACATTTCCCAAATTATGATGGTATGAAATGGTTTGCAAAGGAAGTCCTTCCATTAGTGGCAAGAGAAATTCCTGATATCAAATTACAGGTGATAGGAAGTTGGTCGGAAGAAGCAAAAGAAGAGATTCTATCAATGTCATCAGCAATCGAATTCAAGGGTTTTGTGTCGGTTTTGAATGATGGCATAAAAGACACATTGATGATAGTGCCAATCAATATTGGTAGTGGAATGAGAATGAAGATTCTTGAGGCGGCAAGCAATTCTGTACCTTTTGTTTCTACAGTTGTAGGTGTCGAAGGACTTGACTTTGAGAATGAGAAGGATTGTTTGATAGCAAAATCGGCAGAAGAAATGGCTCAACAAATTGTTAGGGTTCTTAAGAATTCTGCATTATATTCATCATTGGCAGAAAACGCGTATTACACATTTGTGAGCAAGTACTCGTTTGAGGCTATGAAGAAGATCAGACTAGGAATATATTAATTCTGATATGGCTATATATATTATAATATATTTGCTTGTGTTGATTCTTACTTCTTTAGATTTTATAAATATAGAGGAGAAATATAAAAAGATAACATTGTTATGCATATATGTTATTTTGTTATTGTTTAGAGGAATGAGATGGGAAGTCGGCACAGATTGGGCTCAATTTCTAACTTGTTTTCAAAATGCCAGATGGGATAATATATTTACATATACGAGATATGATGAACTGGGTGAGTTAATGGAGCCCGGGTATATGTTTTTGAATGTTATTATAAATCATTTAGGTGACTATACTTTATTCCTTTTATTGACTAATGCGTTCATATTAGGAACATGGATGTATTTGTCTCTTAAATTGACTAAAAAGCCTATTCTGACGTTTGCTTTTATTCTGATTTTTAATCTGATCTTTCCTATAAGGTTACAATTGGCAAGCTCAGTTATTTGTTGGGCATTTTATTTTTCTCTTAAGAGAAAGTATCTCTATGCAATATTGGTTTGTCTCATAGCATATACAATTCACAAATCAGCTATGTTTGCAATTCCTTTTATATTTATAATAAATAGAGAATTGCCTAAATGGATGATTTGGTCATTATATGTCCTATCTTTGTTGGGAGAAGTGTTGGCCGACTATATTTCAGTCATTATATTGTTATTCACCGCTTATCTTCCTGAAAATTTAAGAGATAATGTTATAGGATATACAGATGCTTTGATTATAGGATATACAGAAAAATCATTTCTTTCAAATTTGATGAGTGTATCATTATATTTCTTTTTTATATACTCTTTCATAAAGGCGAGGGATATAATAAAAGAGTATATTGCAAAAACAAACAGGCCGGTTCATAAAAAGAACCTTCTGATTCTAAACACTTATTTTAACTGTTACATTTTTTTTAATTTTTTCCAGAAATTTTTTTCAGCTCAGATGCTGTCTAATTTTTCGCGTGTTGCGGAATATTTCACTATGGGTTTTGCTATCGCTATGGTCATATCATTCAATTATTGGAAACGATATCTTAGTGAAGGTATATTATATACATTATTTTGTCTTTACTATTTTTATAAATTGAAAGGCTTGTTGCTAGGTACTCCATATCCTGACGAGATGTTCCCTTATAAATCTGTTTTTAGCCTATGGTAGACGTAAGTGTGATAATAGTGTGCATGAACAAACTGGAAAATTTATATCCATGTTTGAACAGCATAAAAGAATGTACTTCTGTGTCATATGAAGTTTTCGTTGTTGCATATTTGTTTACGAAGGAAAATCTAGAAAAGGCAAGAAATGAATTTCCATGGGTGAAATTCATTGTGAGTGATGAAATCAGAGGTTTTGCAGAAAACAATAATCTTGCACTGCGTCAAGCCACTGGCAAATATTGCTTTGTGTTGAATGACGATACAATTTTGAAACCAAAGTGCATAGATATTCTTGTTGATTCTTTTGACAAACTTTCTCCAAATGTAGCGGTCGTATCACCGAATATTTTAAATAAAGACGGAGAACTAGTGGTAAGTGGAATGCCTCCATTTTCATTCAGTGATTATATTCAGTATTTTTTGCGCCTAAAGCCGCGATTTACTAATAATCAGTGGGTGATGAAAAAGGGTCTGTTCAAGACATACAACATATTAGGTTGTGCATTCCTGATTAAAAGGGATGTCTTTGAAAAATTCGGATGGTTTGATGAATACTTCTTTTTTGCTCCAGAAGATGTGGCTTTATCGACGTCGCTTAACAATAATGGGTATGAATGTTGGGTAAATTCGGATTCTGAATTAATCCATCTCGAGGGAATGACATCAGGTAAGTCGTTATCGAAAATAACACTGGCAACCGCTCCTGCCCATTGCAAAGGTTTAGCCCATTTTTTCTCAAAGGGTAATGCATTATGTTATATATTTGTCGCTTTAGTGATGACTTTTGTTGTGTCTAGTCAATTCTTGTTTCATCTGATCAAGTCATTTAAAGATACAACGGGTGTTAATTCCACATTAGCAAAAGCAAATATTCATGAACTTATTGCTTTGTACAGCTTTAAGACCCCAAAGGAGTTATTCATCAAATACTATTCTAAGCAATAGCATTATGAATTTTATAATTAAGAAGTTTTTTCTCATATTATATTATGGCTTTGCACAGTATCTGCCAGGTTCGTACACACCGGTCTTTGGCGGACTCTGCAATAATATTCGTATTTTTTGTGTTCGTCATATTTTCAAAAAGTGTGGAAATATTTCTACAATGGATCGACGAGCATATTTTGGAAATGGAGACGAAATAGAAATAGGTGATTATAGTGGCATTGGAGAGTATTGTATTGTTCCTAAAAACACAAAAATCGGAAAATATGTTATGATGGCACCTGAAGTGTACATTATCGATAATAATCATATTACAGAAAATATTACTACTCCAATGTGTTTTCAGGGTAAGACTGAGAATAAAGTTACGGTAATTGAAGATGACTGTTGGATTGGCGCTCGTGTGATGATTATGCCGGGAAAAAATATCGGACATGGCAGCATTTTAGCATCTGGAGCGATTATTACAAAAGATGTTGATCCTTATAGTATAATGGGAGGTAATCCTGCTAAATTAATAAAGAAAAGAATATGACAAATATTCTTATGTGTTGTTCTACCCTTGATACAAAGGGAGGAATGGTAAGCGTCACAAAAAATTATCTCGCTTATCAAGACTGGGGTGATTATAACATAAAATTTATTCCAACTCATTTCGATACAAATAAGTATCTGCTAATCTTATATTTTGCTTGGCAGTTCTTAAAGATTTGGTGGAATGTGAAATTTGGAGATTACAAAATAGCTCATCTCCATACTGCAGAAAGAGGCAGCTTTTGGAGGAAACGATTTTTGACTAAGTTTTTCCAAAGTAATGGGATAAAAGTGGTGATGCATCATCATGCAGCAGAGTTTGAAGAGTTTTATTCGAATAGTTCAGAATCACAAAAAAAGAAAATCCGTGAAACTCTTGCTGAAGTCGATGTTAATATTGTGCTAAGTAAACGTCTTGTCGCAATGATTAAAGACAAGCAACCCAATGCCAATGTAAAGGTACTATACAACTCTGTTAACACTTACAGTTCTAATCCATATTCACTTTCTGCTACCAATGTTTTGTTTTTGGGTAGACTAGGTGTAAGAAAAGGAACTTTTGATTTATTGGAGGCGATAAAAAGATTGGACTCCAAAATTCCTGTCGAAACGAAGTTTTATTTCTGTGGAGATGTTGGAGAAAAAGAGGTCAAAGAAAAAATAAAAGAACTTGGTATAGATCATCGCATAGCTTATGTTGGTTGGATTGACGGAGAACAGAAGAAGGCTTTCTTGTCTAATACAATGATCAATTGCCTGCCTTCTTATAATGAAGGATTACCAATGACTATTCTTGAAACTATGGCCGCTGGTATTCCTAATATTTCTACAAGGATTGCGTCTATACCAGAAGTGATACATGATGGAGAGAATGGGTATCTAATTACGCCTGGAGATATTGATTCATTGGTAGACAGATTATATCAATTGATCATTAATCCAGATATGAGGAAGAAGTTTTCTGAAGAATCTTACAATTTGATATCTTCAAACTTCTCTATTGACAACAATATCTCAGAATTAAAAGACGTGTATTTCGATTTGTTGTCCCAAAAGGATTAACGATTATAAAAAATCCAAACGTATGAACCACGCTCTGGAGACAAACGGTAGAAGCAGGGATATAGGAATTGATATCATAAAATTCTTTGCGGTTTTTTTGATAATCAATAGTCATGCGGATATTTGTTATGCAAAATATTCGATGTTGGCTACCGGTGGAGCTATTGGTGATGCTTTGTTTTTGTTTTGTTCTGGGTACACTTTGTTTTGGAAAAATCCGGTACGTTTCGACAATTGGTATAAAAGGAGAATTTGTAGAATTTATCCTTCTGTGTTCGCTGCTTTGATTGTGTCATATGTCATAGGCCATATCGCTATAAATAAAATGTCATTATGTGACATTTTGGGTGGTGAGTTTATTGTCGCAATCATGATTTATTATTGTTTGTTGTATCTTATACAGAAGTATTTTGTAGACTATCTGTTTAAGTCAATCATATTTGTTTTGCTTGTGTCATTGGTAGCGTATTATTTCTTTCCATATAAGCAAGAAGTGGGAGAACGTGGTATTTATGGGACAATCACATTATTCCGATGGATTCCTTATTTTGGTATAATGTTACAAGGTGCCTGGCTTGGATTAAATGCTAAAAATAAAAAGATTGACCTCGTTTTTAAATATAAGGAGTTGGCTCTGTTATTTATAATGGTAGCTATATTCTATGGCATACAGATTTTTTCAAAAATGAATTTGGAGTATGCACCCATTCAGATAATTACTGTTCCTGTATTGTATTTGATTGTGTATTATTCGTGGAAGTGTTGTTATTCTTCTTTTATTGTGAAATTATATAACTCAAAAATCGGGAACTTTTTGATCTTGTTTGTTGGTGGATTATGTTTGGAATCTTATTTGATACAATGCTCGATATTTACGGATAAGCTGAATGGAATTTTTCCGTTTAATTTGCCAATAATATTTTTGTTGATTATTGTTGCTTCTTTTTTTGTGCGATGCGTTGCTCGAATTTTCTTGCAGACGTTTAATAAGGAGGATTATGATTGGAAGAAAGTTTTTGCTCTTAATTAGCCGTCTGACAACTTTTATGCGAAATTTGTTATAATCGTCGAGTGATCTCGACAACAAAATTTTCGTTTTGTCATTCGGATATATCCTTTTCTTATTTTGGGGTTATATATATAGCAGAACTTTATTCGGTAAAATTAAAATAAATTAGTTTGATGGAGACAACTCGTTTTTTGAATATAGATATTTTAAATGTCTCACAACAGGAATTATTGGAACAATTAGATGAAGGTGTCCTAGTCACTCCTAATTTAGATCATCTGGTTAAACTCCAAAAAGATAAAGAGTTTTATGAAGCTTACGGACAATCGGAATGGGTTGTCTGTGATAGCCGTATTCTCTATATGCTTTCCAAATTGTTGAAAAAACCATTGCCTGAGGCTATTCCAGGAAGCAGTTTTTTCCCTGCTTTCTATAGATATCATAAAGATAACCCAGATTGTAAGATTTTCCTTTTAGGCGCTGCTGAGGGTGTCGCTGAGAAAGCAAAACGAGAAATAAATGAATCTTTAGGACGAAACATCGTGGTAGGAGCTCATTCTCCTTCTTTTGGCTTTGAAAAAAACGAAGAAGAATGTAGTCAGCTTGTAGATATAGTTAATGCAAGTGGAGCTTCTGTATTGTTGGTTGGTGTCGGTGCTCCTAAACAAGAAAAATGGATTAGAAAGTATAGATACAGGATGCCTAATGTTAAAATCTTTATGGCTCTTGGCGCTACTATTGATTTTGAGGCCAATGAATTAAAGCGTGCTCCTGCTGTTTACCAGAAAATAGGAATGGAATGGTTTTACCGATTTTTGAAAGAACCTCGTCGTCTGTATCGCCGTTATTTTATTGATGACATTAAGTTTTTCTATTATTTCTTAAAACAACTTTTGGGAATATATAAAAATCCTTTCAGTTGTGATAAAGGAAAATATTAAAAGGGATGCGTGATGTCGAAATTTTCATAAAGACAAAGAGCGGGTCATGTTGATCGGCTCTTTTTAGTCAATATTTTGACCTTGGATAATATACCAAGCTCTTTTTTAGAGTCTCTGTTTGTATTCCTTTAAATTCTTGTCAATGGAATATGATTAAATAAGAGGGAAAGAAATACAAAATGAATTTACTTGTCAACCAGATATTTGACAAATGCTATTTCAGTAGGATTGGTTGTCTATATATAATCTTATATTTTTAAATCGTTATCATGAACTACATAATTTTCGGTGGAACTGGTTTTATTGGTACTCATTTGGCCAAATTGTTGAAAGAAAAAAATCCGGATGCTGCGATATATAATTTGGATATTGTCAAACAGGGAGATCCTTTGCCAACGGTGAAGAACTATAAGCCCGCTTTGTGTGAAGGTGAGGTTCATCCGGCAACTTATGTCGCTTGCGATGTGAGAAAGCCGATTGAAGTGCCATTCACTCCGACTCCAGATGATATAGTTTTTAACTTCGCTGCTGTGCATCGCACTCCTGGCCATCCTGACAATGAGTATTTTGAAACTAATATGTTGGGGGCTCAGAATGTATGTGATTTCGCAGAGAAATATGGCATAAAGAAAATAGTGTTCACTAGTTCGATTGCTCCTTACGGTGCTTCGGAGGAGCTAAAGAGTGAGTCTACTTTGCCTACTCCTAACACTCCTTATGGAATCTCTAAACTTGTCGCTGAGAATATCCACAAGACTTGGCAGGCCCGAGATATTCAGAATCGTCAGCTGACAATTGTAAGACCGGGAGTCGTTTTCGGCAAGGGTGAGAATGGGAATTTCTCCCGTCTATACTGGAGCATAAGAAAACATACTTTCGCTTATCCGGGCAGAAAGGATACGATAAAGGCATGTATCTATGTGAAGGAATTGGCGAATTTCATCTTGTGGAATATAGAGAAGGGTAGTGCCCATTCGGAAATATACAACTGCACTTTCGAACCTGCTTACACTATTGAGCAGATTGTCGCTGAAATGAAGAAGGCGACGGGATTGACTCAGTTTGTGCCTTATATTCCTAACTGGTTGATTATGCCTGCTGCTGCTGTCGCAAAACTTCTAGGCAGTCCGATGGGAATATGTCCTGCCCGTGTTAAGAAACTGCAGATCTCCACGAATATCTGTGGCAAGAAACTTGCTGAGTGCGGCTACAAATTCAAATATACATTTGCTGAGGCTCTTTCTGATTGGTTTGAGGACAATAAGAGGGAATGCCTTGAATAGTAAGTAAATAAATGAAATATAAGAAAAGACGAGACTCAAATAGTCTCGTCTTTTTTGTTTATTGTGGGCCAGTGATACAATCTTTGAATTTGATTATTTCGGTAGAGTCAAAATTTTTGTCACATACGATCATATGTGCATCATAATCAGCTACACTACCATCAGGATTATAATATTTTATGTCATGACTGCCATTGCCGTCTTCCCAAAAATATTCGTATGACTCCATAACCTTTATTCCATTTCTGTACGCAACAGCAAATTCATCTTCACAATCACAATCATTTACTACTTGTATCTCGCTAATGTTCACCACATACACAGCGTCGGGAGAATAGCTCCAATTGTTGAGTGAACATATAATACTGTCCTTTTCTTTATAGTATTCATAGCCTTCTGGAGGAGTACTGATTTTGAATTCCAGCCTTTTTTTATGTATCAAGGATTCTGCAACGACTATTACGTTTCCCAGAACAACAGAATCGTTTTCCACATTGTCTACAGCATCTGCTTCTGCCGGTATAGTGTCCTCTATTACATGTGTTATGCTATCTGCATCTGCTATGGTAGCGTCATCTGCAACATCATTAGTTTCCGCAACCTTCTGCGAACAGGATGTCAGAGCAAATAAAGATAGTAGGAATCCAATGAGATAGCTCTGTCTTATGTTGGACATTATGATCATGGATTTAGGTTTTAGATTTGTTTTACCTATACAAATGGTTTTCTATTGTTTTAATGAACTGCTTGTCTGATTCAGACGCGTTCTTAAAATAGAGCCATTCATGTTCTTCTTTCATCTCTTCGTCTTGTATGTCAGATGTTGAAAAAGTATCCGTATTCTTCTTCCAACAAACATGGATCCATCCTTCTCCACAATCGCAATCTTCATACATAATAACCTCATTGTTGCCATTAAATTCAACGGTGAAGTAAGTTCTTTTATAAGACCAATGACCTATTGCTTGAATGATATAATAGAAGCCGGAAAATTTTATTTTGTCTCCGTTGTCGGTTAGGATTACTCTATCTTGAATATTTTTGTCAAATGACATTTTGTCATTTTCCATTTGAAAAAGGTTTGGCATAAGTGTCTCTTTTTGGGGGATTATTAATACAAAAACAGAGAGGACTCTAATGCATCCTCTCTGTTTGCTTATAATTGTCTGGATTATTTCTCGTAACCGTTAGGGTTTTGTTTCTGGAATCTCCAGCTGTCTCTACACATATCCTCGATTCCGTACTGAGCCTCCCAACCTAGTTCTGCTTTTGCCTTTGCTGGGTTGCAGTAGCAAGTGGCGATGTCTCCTGGGCGACGTGGCTTGATTGAGTATGGCACTTTCAATCCGTTGGCTTTTTCGAATGCCTTAACTACGTCCAATACTGAATATCCGTGACCTGTACCAAGGTTGTAGATCGCCAAACCACACTTCTTCTGGATTGCTTTTAGTGCTGCAACGTGTCCGCATGCAAGGTCTACGACATGGATATAGTCGCGTACACCTGTTCCATCAGGAGTGTCATAGTCGTTTCCGAATACGCCAAGCTCTTTGCGGAGTCCGATGGCTGTCTGAGTGATATATGGCATCAAGTTGTTTGGAATTCCGTTTGGATTCTCACCGATAAGTCCACTCTTATGTGCTCCGATCGGGTTGAAATATCTAAGCAACACTACGTTCCATTCGTTGTCAGCCTTCTGTACATCCATCAAAACCTCCTCCAACATAGATTTTGTCTGGCCGTATGGGTTTGTGCAGTGACCCTTAGGACATTCCTCTGTGATAGGGATGATAGCAGGGTCTCCGTAAACAGTAGCTGAACTAGAGAAAATGATGTTCTTCACATTGTGACGACGCATAGTGTCGATCAATACGAATGTTGAATTCATATTGTTTTCGTAATACTCCAATGGTTTAGCTACACTCTCTCCGACAGCTTTCAAACCAGCGAAGTGGATAACTGCGTCGATCTTATTATTGCTGAACACTTTGTCCATAGCTACTTTGTCGCGGACATCTGCCTCTATAAAAGGGACCTCCTTGCCAATAATTTTCGCAACTCTTTTCAAAGATTCAGGCTGTGAATTCACGAAATTGTCAACGACAACAACTGAGTGGCCAGCTTTGTCCAACTCGACAATTGTATGGCTGCCGATATATCCGGCGCCTCCAGTTAAAAGAATATTCATTATTTCTAGAATTTGACAGAATCTATGCAAAATTATAAAAAAATGCTGTATGAAAATTAATTTTCAATTCTCATTTTGACATTTCTTACATATTTCTTGATTTTTTTAGATTTTATCAATGACAAAAATCCCTTTTGTGGTAGATAATTGGAAATAGATGTTGTATAAGTAACACTACAATTTGTATGACTACAATAAAATACTTACATTTGTATAAAATATGTAACTTATGTTGAATTTGATAAATCGATATCCTGCACTTTCGGTGTGCTCCGCTGATTTGCAGGCGATGTTGGAAACACTTATTGAGTGCTATTCTAAAGGTCATAAGTTGTTGATTTGTGGAAATGGTGGTAGTGCGGCGGATGCTGAACATATTGTAGGCGAATTGATGAAGGGTTTCAGAAATCCTCGTAAGATAAGCAAAAAAGAGAGCGACGCTATTATGGCTCTTGATCCTGTAATGGGAAAAAATCTTGTCGACAAACTTCAGGAAGCTTTGCCTGCAATCGCATTGGATGGCCATGTGGCTCTTACTACCGCATATCTCAACGATTGTGAACCGCTTATGTGTTTCGCTCAACAAGTTCAGGGGTATGGCTGCGAAGGAGACGTGTTGCTTGCCATCTCTACTTCGGGAAACAGCCAGAATGTGCTTTATGCCGCTACTGTTGCCAAGGCAAAAGGTTTGAAGGTGATTGGACTTACGGGTGCCAATGAAAGCAAACTTTCTGCGATCGCTGATGTTTGTGTGCGTGTGCCGCAAACTGAGACTTATATGATCCAGGAATTGCATCTTCCGGTTTATCATTGGTTTTGCCTGAAACTAGAAGAGACTTTCTGGAAATAAGAATTAATGTGATTGAAAATGTGTAGAGACGTTGCGATTGCAGCGTCTCTTTTAATTTAATTTGAATGTTACAGGTATTAGTTGTTTTGTTCGAACAATGTTGCCGTTTTTAATTCCGGGTTGCAATCCTTTAAATAGTTTCACTACGCGAACTGCTTCTTGTTCCAATAATTCAAAATCTTTGCTTTTATTATCGACTTTTTGGTTACTGCCAACCTTTAATTGAACAGAATTCACTACTCTGACGTTTGATACATTTCCGTCTTTTTCTATAATAAATTCTACAAAAACTCTTCCTTGTATGCCATCATTCATACATGTTATCGGATATTTTATGTTTTCTCGTATAAATGAAGTATAGTATGACTGATTCTCCGATAACGGGTTGATTTCTAGTCTTGATCCTTCGTATACTGTTGTGTCGTTATTGTCCCATTCCTCATCAATTTCATTGTTTACCTTAGTCGTTGCATTTTGTGCGGATCCTTTATTGGATTCAGTTGCGACATTGCTGATTAATGATGGTGAAGTATTCTTTTTTTCAAGCGGTTTGCAGACGATGACACATACGTTTTCTGAATTAAAATCGTCTTTAGTTATTGTTTTTGTCTCATATTTTTGGAAGCGAATGGTGGTCTCCTCATTCTTATCAATAGGAACAATGATAGGGTTTTCACCATTAGAGTAATATAGCACATCATTAATCTTGAATTTCACGGATTTCAAAGTGTTGCCATTGATGTCTTGAAAGACGAATCTGTTGACACAAATTGTTGTGTCAAGAAATTCTCCCGGTTCTAAAGAACGCATTTTTACCCCAGCGATGTAAAATGGTCTGTTGGGGAATATGTTGGATGTACAAGTCTCATTTACTACACTTGTTGATATGGTGTCTGGTGCAGAACAAATGCATACTGAGTTGTATGGATAATTTATAAGACGGCAACGTAATCTGGCTCCATTTTCTATTTTGATATCACAATTCCACCAAGTGAAGTGTTTGACAGAGCCCACATATTCGTCGCCATGTTTTACAGAATATCCGTCTTCAACCCATAATCCGTTTTCTTCATTGAAATACCAGAGTGGAATAGTGTCGTGAACGGTGAATCCTTCTGGGGCAGGATATTTCAATAGGGCCTCGCATCCATTTTTAAGCTGAAGCATATCACCAGTCTCATCTGTCATTTCCACATTGATCATGCCGTATGAGATGAGTGGGGTGGTGTCGCCATTAGCGGCTAATGCCATAAGGTCGGCACCAGGCATAAGTGGCTCCATGGCTGGAGATTCTGTCGGAGATAGGTAGACGACGGAAATGTCGACTGTCCCGTTATAGTCGGAACCGTCGTTTTTTGCTAGACTAGATTCCGGAATTGTCACCGTCGCACCGTTGACCTCAATTATGACTCCTTCATTTGCATTGAATTTTTTTAATGTCACAAATTTCGACGGTTCTTTCTTTATCAATTGGATAGGGTAGTTCATTGTGTCGCTGACCATTTTTGAGTAGATACGGTCGAAATATCCGTCCTTCTGAATTCGTAGCACGTGACGATTGCCTATGAGAGTGTCGACGTCGATGTTGAAATGTCCAAGCGAATCGGTTGTGGCTTGATTGTTTCCTGAGATTATAGTGACATTGGTAAGGTTGTTCCCATTCGCGTCACATATCTTACCTTTTATTGTGGTTCTCTCTTTTGGTGAATCTTTAATTGTGTCTTTAGATGTGTCTACGCAAGCATTTGCTATTAGAGCAAGTAATGATATACAGATAGTTTTGAAAATGCATTTTCTCATAAGCATGGCGTTTTGTTAATAAATGTCTGTACACAAATATACAGTTTTGTCAGGATTTATTATTTAGAAACTGGTTAAATTCGTTTAATATTTTTAAAGATAAACTCGTTTGTCAACTAAAATGAGGATTATTAAGGATCCTTGTTTGATAGATCTGGAAACTTACACTACAATATCTGAGAGCTCGTTATTGTTTATTATGTGCTCGCCTTCGGATCGCACTAGAGAGAAAAGGGTTAGGGAAAAATCTTCAAATCTATAAGTAAATTTAATGATTGTGTGGGCAAAATGTTCCAAATCTAATCAATCGTTTTATAGAGGGAAAAAAGGTCGAGCGTTTTGCCCGACCTTTCTTGTGCTATTTTGATGTGATAATTATTTCACGATCAATTTCTGGATGCTGTTGCCAGCCTTCACTACATAGATGCCTGTGTTTCTGACGCTGATCTTGTTGTCAAACTCAGGTATTGCAACGAACTGAGCTACGATTCTGCCTGTCATGTCAGTGACTGTGACATCACATCTTTCTGCGACGTAGATGTTTGCAAAACCGTTCTTTGCAGGGTTTGGAGCGATAACGAATGAAGCCTCGTCAGCAATGTTCTCAACAAAAGACTGACCACCTACGCAAGTCACGTCGTCGATATACAATGTTCCTGTCTTGCCGACACTTTCTTTAATCTGCCAGCTCAACTTGTCAATGCTTGTCTCGTTGAAATCCATATCCTTACCCCAGTCTGAAGCCTGCTTCAAACTACCCCAAGTTACAGAAACTTCGGTCCAGTCTGATGATGCAGACACCTTCTTTGTGTGGTAGTCGTCATCCTTTACATCTGTCATACATACGCGGAATTCGTGAGCAGGACCCTTGAATCTGTACGTGATTTTCTCACAGCTAGAAAGATCCTCACCTTCTTCGTTCTTTCTCAAGTACATGTCGACGCTGCAATAAGGATCTCCCATCCAGCCTTCACCGTTCCATTGTTTACCCATTGTGTAGTCGACTTTTACAACACCGTCTTTGACAAGATCGTCTGAGGCAGTGATTTGAGTGTGAGGGTTGGCATTCTTGTCTGAGTCGTCCTTGCTCTTCCAACGTCCGCCCCACTTGGTGATTACGTCGTTGTCCTCCATGTCGTCGATCAAACCTGGATCAACATATCCTTCTGGCAATACAGTGACTTTTACAGTCTCAGAAACCTCATCCTCACCGTCGCTTACTGTCAAACGGAATATGTATTCTCCCTCTTTCAAACCGCTGACTTTTGTAGTGGCTGAATTTGCATTCGCGATAGTTGCGTCATTAGGTCCAGACACCTGCTTCCAAGCGAATTTGTAGTTTTCGCTTCCGCCTGCGGCATCACCTGTAAGTGTAGTCTCGTCTGTAGGCAAGAAGAATTTCTTAGCACTGCAGATGCTCATCGACAAATCCTTCTGTACTGGAGTTGTTACAACTGGCTTATAGTTGATCCATCCTTTACATTGGTTAAGCATGTAGATACCGTCTTGTGTCATGTCTGACTCAGACCAACCAGTAGTCTTGAAACAGTCTTCTTTTAGTACAGACCATTTAGCGTCGTTTCCGCCCTTGTTACTCATCGACCAGAATGCTGATATTACGCCGGCTTGCTTATATTTGTCAAGCAGACCACCTGTGTTTCCTGGATCCATACCCCATTCTGTTACGACAACAGGAACACCGTTGTTCCATGAATCTTTTCCGTTCCAGTCTCCCTGGTGTCCCCACTCGATATATCCGTGCCATGTGTAGGCGATATTTGAATATCCTTGTCCTGCATCAGTCACTTGGTCTGGGTGACGTGAGTATTCGCTTGAACCAACGATGATTACGTTGTCGTCGTCAATCTTTCTGATTGTAGGAATGACTTTTTTAGCATATTGTACAACTGTTCCGTCATCACACTTAGGCTCGTTGAAAATCTCATACATCACGTTTGGATAATCTCCCCATTTTGTTGCGAAATATGTGAAGAATTCATTTGCAAGGTCTACCCAATGTTCTGCGTAGTGTTCGTGGAAGTCGATGATGACGTAGATGTCGTTCTCGATTGCGGCGCGTACCATATCGTCCACCAATGCTTTTGTATATTCAGGACTGTGTAGGTAGTTGTCTGTGTTCCAAGTTGCGCTGTGATCTGTCCAAGTGTTGTCTCCAGGGGCAATTGAAACTGGCAGACGGATCAACTGGATATTCCAGTTCTCTACCAAGTAGTCGACTGTCTCTGCCTTCCACCACTGTGGAGCTGAGCAACTCCAGAACCAGCTTGGTCCCATTAGACAAACTTTCTCTCCAGCTTCGTTGCGTACTGCACCGTTTTTAGTGTTAAGCTTTCCGTTTTTTGTCACAACGAAATCTTGTCTTTTTGAAGGTCTGGCAATCTTTACTTTCAACTCCTTGACAGTCTCTCCCATAGTGATTGTTATCACATCCGAACCTTCGCTGCTTGAAGCTGTGTAACGGCCATCTGTTGTGTTTGACGACCATTTTGTATTTGCTGCGACCAATTCGCCAGCGTTGTTGTATCCTCTTGCTATGATGTCCACTGTCTCATCAGGCATCAAATTAAGTTTGCTTGGAGACGTAGTAATCTTAGTGACTTCGGCGTCAGTTGATGATGTCTTGATAAACTGGAAATAGTCGATGTTGACAGATTTGCCAGTACAGATGACGTAGAATTTCTGTTTTCCGGCTTTCAATGGGAACAAGGCACTCTCATCTTTTGGAAAATCTGGCCAATTGTTCATTGGCACTTCCCACCACTTCTCTGCATTGTTGGCTTGTGTGTCGAAAATGTAATAGTTGCCATTGGCATCCTGTATCTTTACATTTCCGTCTTTTCCTGTAAGATAATGGAATGAGATCTGATATAAACCATCTGATGGAATTTCAACTTCGTAAGTAAGTTTCTCACCTTCTTCGTCGAAGTATCCGATTGTCTTGCCACCATTTTCTGTGACAATTTTAGAGTTAAGACTTTTAGCGTCGGTGAAGTCTTCTGCTTCAACCTTGATCTGGCCGTGTGCCGACGCTGATAAAAGTAGGGCGGCTGCAAGCCATCCGACTTTTGCGTAATTCTTGTTCATGGTATTATGCATATTTTAGTTTTTATTTCCCTAAAAATATATGAATATGGCCTTTGCAAATTCAGAAAGGACAACATCTGAATGTCAAGTTGTTTTTGGTCATATTTCTGATAACCCAGTGTTTGCCGTCTAATAACATAAAGACGTAGGACTAACATTCGCAAAAGTAAAAATAAATTTGAATAACAACAATAATTTGACCGCATTATGATTTTTTTCTCTTATTTTTCCCCTTTTCAAGACGTGATGATTCATCATATATAAAAAATCCCGGCTGAATGAGTGACACCACAGTAGCCGGGATTATCTTGATCGTGAAAAAGATTTCGCTATTTTGCCGATGGGTCGTTGATCAATCCAATGAACAATACTTCGTGTTTGTGTGGGTTGTTGATTGTCACGACAAACGGACGATTGACATCAACTTTTACAGACTTATATTCATGTATTGCTGCTCCTTCCATAGAAATGGTTGTTATTGCTGCACCTTTAGCACCGTCTTCATCAATTTCCAGATGTGTCAGTTGTTTAACATTAGTGACATGTGCTCCGTTTGCAATATTGTTGAAGTTTTTAGAGAAGACGTTTTCCAATCCGATTTTTTTCAGACTCTCGTTCAATTCAATTTTATCGTTTAGATTGAATTTTGGCAGAGAAAGTGAAGGACAGTAGATTGTGTCCGGACCCATTTCTGTATGTCCACGTTTGTAGTGGATGCTGTCAAGATCAATTTCTGCAAGTGCCTTTTCTGGAGAAACACCTTCGTTTGGAAGGATGACATTCATGACGTATCCAGCGTGGAAGTTAAGCGTGACTAACTGATAGTTGTCTCCTTCCGCATAGCATCCTTCGTAGTGATTTTTCATCTTCTCAACTAACATTTTTTCTCCTGTCGCTGTGGTGAATGTGTCGGGGCTTGTATATGATGGATTAAATTTATTTGCCCATTCAGCTTGGAAACTCAATGCATTCGCCAATACTATCCATAGAGCTGGATTTTTAGGGATTTGCATTGAAGGGATCATTCCGTTTGTCGTTTCTTTCGCCCATTTATCCATTAATTTATATGTTGTGTCAAGTGCGAAATCAACGTTGTTAGCTGCCGCTTTATAGTAATCTTCAATGTTCTGCAAATAGTTTTTGCCGAAAGGTATGCCATTCTGTAGGAATGCGGCGTTTGCCACTCCGATTTCAACTTCCATTGGATTCTCTGTTATCAGAGTGTTCATACGCTTTTCGTACATGTTGTTCAGAAAGTCGAGTGGCATGTCTTGCTGGCCTAACATTTTTGTGATCTCTGCGTAAGCACTGTCGTCGTCTGCTCCGTTCACCAACATGGCAAGAGCAAACTGTAGACTTGTTGGCGAGAAGATCAGATTCTTGTCTTTGTGCCCTTCTTCTTTGGATATTTCCCAGAATTGAGCTGTCGCAATTTTGTTGGCAGAACGGATTGCGTCAACCTCATTTCCATTGAGCGTTAGATTTAGTTTGTCTTTGGCTTTATATACACAATTGCTATATTCTTTTTGCGCATGGTATATAGCCTCTCTTATTTCCCATTCGCTTGCACCTCTTTCTCTCAAATCTTGTACAATTGATGTGTCGTAGATGCAGTCGTTTTCCATTGCCGTTTTGATGTCCCAGTTGGCTACATCACCATCCATACGTGCTATCTCTTCGTCGAATGTCACTTCTGCTCCATTCGAGGAATAAAGAGTGGATGATCCATCTGTACGGGTGACTTTGATGAAAATTTCGTCGCCATCTTTCACATGGCTCACTCGGTCTGTCTTCTCTACCTTCACATCATATTCCTTGCCATCAGGCAAATTGATGTGCATATATTGCGTCGCAGACATTGTGCATGCCGCAAACAATCCGAGTGCTGTGAGTATATGTTTCTTCATAACCTTATTCTTTTATAAGTTTGACGGTTTGTGAGTCTGTTTTTAGAATGTAGACTCCTTTTGCTTGTGGCAATTTAATCTCTGCCACACCTTCAGCTGACGCATTCACTTTTTGAATTGCAGATCCTGCTACTGAATAAAGAATCACTGAAGATTTCGGTTGCAATCCCTCTGCTTTGACGTGGCTGTTATCGGAATATGTGAAGCGGACTTCCTTGCTTCCCAAAACAGCGACGTTGCTTAAAGAACCGTCAGTGAAATGATACGAGTCGACTTTGCTGAGCTCGAATGCTGTCCTTGCTGATCCACTGACAATAAAACTGTCTGCCTGATAAGTGATTTTGGGAGATTCCGACAGAAGGTACGAAAACTTTGTTCCGTCGGTCAAATCAACTGTGACGTGCGTCGTCTCAGCGAATGCCGGAGCTGACGCCATTGTCATCAGGACTCCGATTGAACGTAATAGATTTTTCATGTTGTAAATTTTATGTTTATGTTTAATTTTAAGTGTAATGCTCGCAAGAAAATAAAATCAGTAGAGACGAGATTATTCCCGTCGCTACTGAAAAAATACTCTTTAATTTTTTAATGTCGGATCGTTGATCAATCCGATGAAAAGTACTTCGTGTGTCTTAGGATTGTTGATTGTCACTATGAACGGACGGTTGACATCAACGTTTACAACCTCATCCATATATGCACTTCCAGTTAACTCTACTAATGTCACAGCCGCACCTTTCGCACCGTCTTCATCAATTTCCAAATGTGCCAATTGTTTTACATTAGTCACCTCCGCATTTTCTACAATGTTGTTGAATTTAGCGATGAATGTCTTTTCTAATCCGATTTTCTTCAACATTTCATTTAACTTAATCTTTGAGTCTATGTTGAATTTCGGCAATGAAAGTCTTGGGCTGTAAAGAATGTAGAAGGATCCCGCATCTTCGGTTTTGTGTTTTATGTTATCAAAATCGATTTCTGCAAGAACTGCTTCTGGAGAAACACCTTCTGCTGGTAGAACCACATTCATCTGGAATCCCTCGTAAAATGGCAAAGTGACGAGTTGGTAGTTTTCTCCTTCTGCATAATTGCCAACAAAGTAATGATTCATCTTCTCTACTTGCTTCACTTCTCCTGTCGATGTGGTGAATTTGCCAATCTCTGTTCTCATTGTGTCAAATTTCTCTTCCCATTCCGACTGGAAACTTAGGGCATTGGCTAATACAAGAATTAATGATGGATCTTTGTCAATGCCTAATTTTTTTATCATTTCATTTGTAGACTTTTCTGCCCAATTGTCCATTTTTGTATATGTGGAGTCTTCATTGAAGTCTACGTTGTTGGCTGCTGCTTTGTAGTATCCCTCAATGTTTTGCAAGAAGTTTTTTCCAATAGGAAGCCCTTTTTGGATGAAAGCCGCATTTGTTATTCCAATATTGACTTTTTGAGGATTTACCATTTTAAGATTAGTCAAACGCTTTGAATACATGTCGTTCAACTCGTCGAGTGGTATGTTTTCTTTTCCTAAAGCGGTTGTGATTTCTGCGTATGCTTCGTCATCATCGGCTCCATTTGCCAACATGGCTAAGGCAAACTGCAAACTGGTAGGCGAGAAGATCAAGTTTTTGTCTTTGAAGTCTTTATCTTTAGAAATGTTGGTAAAGAGTTTTGTCGCGAATTTGTTTGCGGAACTTTGTGTCTCAATCTCTTTGTCAGAGAAGTTTATTTTTTTCTCATTTCTCTTTTCTTTGACACAATCGCTATAACTTTCTTGTATTTTGAATATCTCCCAATCGTCAGCCCCAGACTCTTTTAATTCACGAATTCGGGCGGAGTCGTATTCACAACCTTCTACCATAGTAGATACAATGTCCCAGTTGGCGACATCGCTATCCATGCGTGTGATTTTTTCGTCGAATGTCACTTCGGCTCCATCCAAAGGATAAAGAGAGTAGGAACTGTCTGTACGGGAAACTTTGATGAAAACTTCGTCACCTTTTTTCACATGGCTCACACGATCTGTTTTCTCTACTTTCACATCATACTCCTTGCCGTTTGGCAGGTTGATGTGCATATATTGCGTCGCTGACATTGAGCATGCCGCAATAATTCCGATTGCTGATAGTAAATGTTTTTTCATAATAAATATTTTATCCTCATATCTCAGATAATCATGTTTGATTTTTTTCGCTATGCAAGATTGTCTTGCTACTTTGTAATTTAAAACTAACTAACTTTGGTTGTCTGAGACGTTGCAAATATAATGATAAAATTGAGTCGTTAAACATTCCGTCGCAAAATATTGACTTTAAGTATGCTATTTCTCAGTGATTTGGAAAATATAATTTTTTTTTGTTCTTGTTTATTTGATTTAGAAATATCAAGTAAAAAATGACACGGATAAAACATTTGATTTTGTTGAATCCGTGTCGAAGTGAACATGAAATATAAATGATATCCAAGGAATCAGATACAGAATATCAGGAAATCACCTTTTTCTGACGCTCTATGGTCAACAATTTGTCTCCAACCTTCAGCTCCAGTTTGCCGTTTGGCACAATGAAACTATCGCCTCGCTTCACCATCATCACCAGCATCCCATCTGGAAATTTCATATCAGAAAGACGATTGCCATTGATGAAATCTTCATCTGTCATTATCATTTCGGAGAGTTGAGATTCCAGTTTTTCAGGAAGTTCAATGCCAAAATCATTTCCGTCTTTTGGTTCGACTGTGGATAATCCCAACCAGTGGGCACATGCGGTAATTGTGGTTCCTTGCAGCAACAGAGATAGAAGAGTGATGACAAAGACAACATTGAAAAGGAAATATGCGTTTTCAATTCCAGCGATCACTGGATAGGTCGCAAAGATTATCGGCACCGCGCCACGAAGCCCGACCCACGACAAAAACAGTTTTGCTTTCGCAGGTATGTTGAATGGGGTAAGACAAAGGAATATCGCAGCAGGACGTGATACGAACATCATAAATAGTCCGATCGCAATGGCGACTGGCAGTACACTCCACATCTCATGCGGATTGACAAGCAGTCCAAGTGTGATAAACATCACGATCTGCAAAAGCCATGTGACTCCTTGCATGAATGCGTTCATCTCTTTTTTGTATAACAACCTGCTGTTTCCTGCTACAAGTCCCGCTACGTAGACGGCCAGATACCCATTGCCTTTCAACTGGTCTGTAAGGGTGAATATGATGAAGATCATGCTCAACACCAATACAGAGTAGAGTGATGAGTTAGGCAGGTTGATATGGTTCACAATCCAAACAGATGCATGGCCGAGTATGTAACCCAATAATCCTCCAACCACTAGTTGAATCAAGATTTCCAAAGCTAATCCCCATCCGGAAAACTGATCAGCAGATATGATTGCCTGTACTAAAGCAATTGTGAGAACATATGCCATCGGGTCGTTCGATCCGCTTTCCAACTCAAGTGTTGGACGTAGATTATATTTCAGCCCAATACGCTGCGAACGTAAGAGATTAAAAACAGATGCGGAATCTGTTGATGATACAGTGGCCGCCAGCAACATGGAAAGAGGCAACGATAATCCAATGTCCAGACTTGTCCATTCCGACATCAGATAGATGAACAGACCGGTTATTCCCGTCGTCAGCATTACTCCTATTGTAGAAAGCACAAGCCCCTGTGATAATATCGGTTTTATATCGTGGAACTTAGTGTCCATTCCTCCTGAGAACAAGATGACACTGAGGGAGAGCATGCCGATTAACTGTGCATTCTCATGACTGTCAAATTCCAATCCTAGTCCGTCAACACCGAAAAGCATGCCTGTGAAAAGAAACAGTAGGAGAGTAGGGATGCCAAAACGATATCCCCATTTGCTGATGAAAATACTTGCAAAGACGAGTATGGCTCCTATAAAAACAATATTCTCTGGTGTCAAAGTCATAGTAAATAGTAATTAGAATTAAAGAGACGAGATTAAAAGCCCGCCGCCACGTATTGTCCGACGGCGGACTGTTTGTTTAGAATAACTGATTGATGATCTTCGCGTCTTCCCCCTCATAGATTATGACATCTGAGACGGGTTTATATTCGTAATCTGATTGCTTATATTGCAATAAATGCATTACTGCATACGACGCGTCCTGCGAAACACAGGCCTCCAGCATATAATTGCCATTAGGAGTGTCATTGATACGGAAGTTTTCTGCGACCTTTGATAGATTGTCACGAGTCGCTTGCAAAATACGGTGCAAACGTTGTCCGTCTGGGATACTTAATTTTACCCTTTTAGCTTCTATGACACTTCCTGTCGGTGCATATTTTACCGTGCTCAACAAGCCGAAGAACGACTTGCATACATTGATACGATTATCACTACAGATGTTTTCCCACATCTGCAAACTTTTAATATTTGCCATTTTGATTTTCTTTGATAGGTTTAATAATAATTCTCTTTTTTAAGAATCTGTTTTCTGTACGGCTGAATGTGATGTTTGTTTGATTGCCTTTTGTCTTATCATAGTCCACACTAAGGGGGTCGCAAAGAAGATCGAACAATGGTGTTCTGTCCTTTGTAATCCTCATGTTTCAATAGCTGGATAAGCTATGAAAAAACTAAACTGAACAGATTCTGAAATATGAAAGAGACCCTAACAAAGGATGCGTCTCAACGCAATGACATAGTAGAATCGTGGAGACGCAATTCCTCTTTGTACCAATATACAAGCACAAAGAAAGAATAAACAAAGAAAATATAAAAAGCAACAGGAGTCTGTCGGCTCCCAATAGTTGGCGAATCTTCCTGTTTTACCTCCGCCCAAGGTGTGCGGACGAGTAGGGCGGGAACTGCCCAGACTTTGGGTGTCTGGAGCATTTAATAACAGGCTGTATGGCAACTGCTCTCCATCAAACAATATGCCATGCTCTTCTTCACATGATTTGACTACGCTTTCTTCTGTCTCATTCACAACAATGTTTTCTTGCCAGACACTTGTGGAAGTGTTGGATAATCCTAAAAACATTGTGATGACAAGCCAAATGTATGAGATCATATCTGTGTGAAATAGTCTTTGCCACAAAGATATGTTTTTTTGATCCAACTGCAAAAATTACGCTGTTTTTGACAGAGCAAATGCAGATATTTGTTGCACTGTATGACTATTGGTTGTTTGGAATTGTTCTAAAAGGAATGTGAAAAATACGGACCATTCCACGCATTTGTGGAACAGCCCGTATCGTAACACAAAACTTACGTCCAAGAACGTATAAAATCTTCTTGCATGAAGACGTACGTATTCATTTTGCAATGACACGCACGTCCGTGCGTCTCTATTTGACAATCACCTTTTGGTCGCCTACAATGTAAGAACCATTAGATAATCCTCTCAATGCTTCAGATTTCTTGACGTTGGCTTTTACCAATGCTCCTGAAACAGTGTAGACATTGACAATCTCGTCGTCGTTGTCTGTGGCAATAGATTTGATATTATCAAGTGGTGAGATTATTACTTCCACTTTGGATCTCTTACTGTAGCAGTATCCATCCTTGTAGGCGATATAGAACACATAAGGATTCGTTGTCGCTGCTGATCTGTCGATCTCGACAGAGTTGCTTCCCTTCGAATTTGGTTCGTCGACGGAATTAAACCATATCAGTTTCATTGATTCATCTAAAGTCTGGGCAAATTTCTCTGTCGTAAGAACCTCACTGCTGTCTCCATTGATTGTATACTGGATGTTTTCCTCCTTCGGAGCATCAGGAGTGGCATTTACAGTAACCTCAAAATTGTGAAAATCACCAGCACATCCAGTCCTGTAGTCAACCAACTGGTATGTGAATATTCCACTATCTTCTGACTTCATTTCTTCAAAGAATTTCTCGTCCTTGTTGTCTCCCAACGGTGTTCCAGACAATGTGTCGGCTCCCTTCCACCAATGTATTATATAATTTGATGGAACTCCATTTGTCAAAGTCGTGTCTATCATACCATGGCCTTCTCCCTCACAGAACTCAGTATTTGGAGTTCTAAACTCTCCATCTGGAGCCTTATTAAATCTGATATAGATTGTATCTGCTGTTTTACATGAACCATTTGGATACTTCGCGTCAACAGCGTAAAGCAATACTGGTAGCTCAGTTCCTACAAGAGAGGAGTCGTCATAATTGATTGTCTTAGCCTCTACAACATCATTCAACACGGTTTTTGCATCTGACATATCGCCTGGGTTTTCTGATTCAAACCATTTGATAGCGAAACCTTCGAAATTGTCAGACTGCCAATCTGCTTTGTCTGGTGTGATGTCTGCTGCCTGAGAAAGAGTGACACTTTCTCCATAACACAAATCTATCAAATTCTTTCCATGTTTATGGTATTTCGCATACTTGTCTGCTTTGATCTTGATATTTGTCGCTGATGCAGTACACATATTACATTTTTTCAATGCCTCAATAGTTGAAGAAACAGAATATGCCGCACACATCTCATTTGGATTATATAAATGGGACAATCCTAAAGTCTCCAAAGTTTCTTTTGATCCAAGGATCGCACGGAAATATACCTTGTCGCCAGAATCAATTTCATTAAAGACAGCTGATAAGTCTGTTAGTTTTACAGAGTCGGAAATGCCGCTTCCTGGAATTGGCTTCCATGTCTTGTTGTCTTCTGGATTACCTGTCGTGTATTGGAAAATATAGCCTTGGTTGTTTTGGTAGAATTTAGAAATCATGTTTGTTTCGCTTGCAACCAAATTCAAGTCTTTTCCTTCACAAGATGTGATGCTTTTATTTGACAGATCGTCAAAATACAAATCCACATTAGGAACCGCACATGACCAGAGCTGAATGTCATCCAGAATCAAGTCGTTGCCTGTTTTATTCTGATCTGTTCCGCCAGCTTCTGAAATGATCTCAAGCTTAAGGCTGTCACCAGTCAAATCAAAAGAAATTGAGACCTCTTCCCATGCTGTAGTAACATCATATACAGTTTCATTGTCATGTACAGAATATCTAGTTACTGTTTCTGAAGTGTATTCCTTTCCTGAACCATAGTCTGTAACACGGATTTTGACTTTAACAGGACCCTCTGAAGCAGACCAGTTGCTGATATAACATTTTGCAGTGTATCTTCTTTCACAAAGGTTCTTGATTGTTCTGCTATAAAGAACCTCATTAGCCTTATTGCCACAATTCAATACCAACATGGCTCCATAACCATAACCATTATATGTGTGGTCTGGCACATATCCATTTGGCGTCTGATATGTGTTGGCACCACTAGCCATAGAATCAGAAGCTGGATACTTACCATAGAAAGTCTGGGCCTGCCATCCCCAGTGTGTACCCTCAGAATCAAAACTATTAGTTATATTAGCTGCGACGGAATATGTTCCTTCCATATCAGGAGTTGAATTATATCTAGCTCCAGGAATAGAGTCTGACAGCTCGTATGACCAACCATCAGTTGTCCTGTTCGCTACTTTGATTGGGTTGCTTATGTCAGAGTAATCCCATACCCAATAACTGCCTTTTTGTGTAAACGTACCAAAGTCATCCTGCCATATCAACTTTTCATCAGATGGATTTCCATTGCCATCTGTACAACAAACTTTATCTACAAACTTAAAACTCTTTGATCTGATTTTATATCTCTCTGCTGTAGTGATTTCACAATAAAATGTGTATTCCTGTCCATCTACATTTCCTGTGGTGTGAGTATACGTTGTATTTGTTGCTCCAGAGATAGCGGTTCCATTTTTGTACCACTGATATTTACAATTCTTATATTTATAAGTGTCGTCCAATCTGAATGTGACATCCTTACCTCCGACACATTCAGAATTTTTTCCTAATATTACTGGCTCAACCTCTGCATAAACTTTGATGCTTTTGATCATAATAGCTTCACCTTTAGCCATTTGCGAAATATAAAAGTTCACAGTCAATTTATTGTTATAAATTGGGCCATGGAAAGCTGTCGCTGATGATGGAGTTGTTATTTCAAATACGTTACAAGAATCCTCTCTGAAGCCGGGACGAGAATCTATGCCTCCGGATAGAGTGTTGTTGACACCGATTTTTAATGCCGAATTATATCCGCTATTTAAATGTGGAGCTTTATTCGACCCTGAATTGTTTAGATAGGTTGAGGAATGTGGGTTGCAGACTTCTACAACAATTCTATATTTACCATTGTTCTTCAGCCCTTTAACTTCCATAGAAAAGACAGGAGTAGTTGGAGTTGATCTTTCACCATTAGAAATGATTACTCCCCACTCTCCAGAATTTTCATTGTCGTAAAATCGCAAAGAATCCAAATTGCTAGGATTGGATGTTATCGCATAGTGTTGCTCATTTAAAAAGGATGACATTTTTTCCGTTGAAACAATAGAATCAGGTAAAAGAAAATTTGTCCTGAAAGTAGGTGTGTTGATACCTTCAAAATCATTCAGTTCATCAAAAGAATGATAAGCGTCGTTTTCCCCACCAATAACTTTAAACTCTGTTGATGCCACCAAAGGTAGGTTTGTGGTTGGCGCAAATTGAGCATAAACATTGGAATTGCCCAACAAAAGCCCAATAACGAATAACCAAATGGTTAGTAAATGTTGTTTTTTCATATTCGTAGACTTTAAAAATTCTAATAACATTTTTGTAGATTTGCTTTTTCTCTTTATTTCAATTTGATGAAAACTTTTATCGTCATGGTTAAAGAATACTTTGCAAATGTAATGATTTTTGAACTAGGTATATATTGTCGCATTGATATTTAACTTTTTTTATATTTTTTCTGTAGCAATAGTTGTGATAGTGTTCGTGATGTGCGAAAACAAAACCTAAAATTATAATATGAGTTTTCACAATGTCATTCTTTGACATTTATGCGAAAATATGCGAAACGATAGTGTAGATTAGAGTGCAGGCAGAAAGTATCATAAGTATGGATCCTGTCAACTTGTTCAAAATCACAAGACCACGTAGATTGAATCGACTGCGGAAAATGTCAGCTATGTTCACGATTAATAGCCACCATGCCAACGCTCCAGCCAATATGGATGCGATGCTAAGCACATTCTGTACAATATCCACGTCGCTGGTAAGGAATGAGAATCTTGAGAAGACTCCGATAAACAGGAACACCACCAATGGATTGGTGATTGTTAGTCCGAACGACGATAGAAAATCTTGTATCACACTGCCTTTCTTCGTCTCCATGTTTTTCAGTTTGGCGACGGGATTGTCTCTATATGTGTGTAATCCAAAGCAGAACACCACGATGCTGCCGATAATTTCGAGCGCGAATTTGTGGTCTTCAATGAATCCTATCACCATCGACATACTGAATCCGGCTATCAAGGCGTAGATCATATCCGACAGCATTGCCCCGAATCCAGTGGCAAAACCGTGGGCTTTTCCTCTGTTAAGTGTACGCTGAAGACATAAAACGCCTATCGGTCCGACTGGGGCCGATACTACAACGCCGATCAACATGCCTTTTATTAGTGTGTACAACATAATTGCAAAGATAGTAAAATTAAATTAGAAATTATAAATGTGAAATGCGAAATGAATTCGAGACTGTTTAAAAATAAGGAATTGGCTATAATAGTATGAGGATTGGTTAGGGCGTTCTGCCCTTAACAATCCTCAGTTTTAGTTGCTGAATGGGCGTATATAGCAAAATATTTTAAGCGAATTTGAACAGCATCTTTGCGTTTCAATTTAGCATTTAGCATTTAGCATTTATAATTTATAATTTACTCAACTCTCACTTTTCCTCCTTCTGAATTAGCACTGAATGCCGGACAGTAGTGTGGAATCACTTTTGTGATGCCTTGTGTGTATTCTCCGCTCTGTGTCACATGCAATGTGTATTCAAACACTCGTGTGCCTTTGCTGATGTGGTCGAAGAACATGCTGTATTCGCTGTCTGTGATGCTCTGGTAGTAGAATCTGCCGTCGGCCCATTCCATGCCTGGACGTTTTCTGACAGGCTCAAGACATGCGGCACGTAGATCGAGCACCTGTACAAAGTCGATGTCTCTGTCGCTTCTCAATGTCATCACGATCTTCACTTTGTCTCCTTTCTTCAGCTTTTCTCCTTCTTTGATCTCCTGGAGCATCTCTTTATCGTCGTCTCCGTCGTTGCCGATCACCACTTTATACATCTTCTTTTTCACCTCTATGCCACTCTTTCCGCTTGTTATCTCGGAATATGGGGCGTCGTAGGCGATGTAGATGCCGCCGATACCTTCTTGTCCGGCTGGTTGCTCGACGTGGATGCTGTTGCACAGTTCTGGAGTGAAGTTTTCTTTGCCGTAATGGATCTTCACATATCCGTCGCCAGACAATCGTTTCTCGTCGATCTGCTTGCCTCCGATCTTTATCGTTGCGACGGTACGGTTTCCGCTCTTTCTCAAATCAGACGTTGCTTTTCCATCACCTACTAATGCGTCGATGGCGGCTAGTGTACCTTGTGTGTTGCTCCACTGTGTCGTCTCTTTCTTTGTGATGAGATGGAAACGTAGGTCTGCCAACTCTTTGGCATCACAACCTGTCTTCTGGAATGCTTTTGTCAACATTGCGTGGGTGCTGATGGAGTTTCCGTAGCGTCCCCAACTGTTTTGATTCTCTTTCCAGTACATACCGAGCTCCTCTGTCTCAGTAGCACTCTGACGTAATGATTCTACGATTGATTTGGCTTCTTTCTCGTCGCCCTTCATATTCAGGACGATAGCGAATGAAGCTTTGCCGTAGAGTGTCATATCTTTGATCTCTTTATGTGCCTTGCCGACGTAGTAATCGAGAATCTTTTGAGTGTTGTTGTCGAGATTCTTGTCGTATGATATCCTCATCTTGAATATGTCGAATATCCATTCTCTGTCTGCGTTCCATTTTTTCTCGATCTCATTCTTATATGCTTCCGCTAAAGCTTTGTCGATGTATTTCACCGCATCTTTCAGCATCTTCTCGCACTTCTTTGGCAAGACTCCGTGTTCACGCATATCCACCAAATATTTGGCTACATAAACTGTCACATATTCGCTTGGCTTGAACCCTGGGAACCATGCGAATCCTCCGTCTGCTTGCTGCAACTTCTGCAGTTTGCTGATCGCATCATTGTTGGCTTTGGCAATTCTGTCTTTGTCGTAAAGTTCCACGATTTTTGCTCTCTGCTCACTCTCGTCCTTAGCCTCACACATCCATGGAGTCTGCTGCATCAACACGTTTTTCAGCTCCTGGTTTTGCTCAAGTGGCGACGTTGCGTGGATGCCTTCTTTTTTCCATTCCTCCACCACACTCGGTATCTCCGGATAGATGTTGGCTATGCGTTGTGCCATCTGGTTGACATAAACGGTTGAAATCAATTCCGTCGCACAATCATATTTGGCTTCTTTCACTGATGGTAAAGCCATGAGTGCCTGCCATACAGCGTTGTCTGTATATTCCACGGTGAGTTCGGCGTCTTTCATCTCTTTCTCATTGTATGGGATTGAGAAATCTTTTGTTTCTCCGCCTCTCACGTGCATTGACTTGCTCTTCACTACGTGTGTGCCGTCAGCCAAAACTGGCAACTGGTGCACCTCACCGTCGGAGAAGGTTCCGCTTTTGCCCACCATCTTGACCTCTATCGCCGCCACTCCTGCTGGCACATCAAAACTCCATTCCTCAACTACTGAGGACTGTGCTGCCACATTGAATTCGTGTGACTGCTGCAGAAGTATTTTGTCTGTCGCTACATCTTTTACGATTATAGCGACGTCGCCTTTCATAATCTTCCGAATTTCGGACTTTCCGTGCGTCTTTATCTCATCGTTGTTTGTGATGGTAGTGGCGAATGAGCACTTGTCTCCTTTTCTCACGAATCTTGGCAAACTGGCCTTGACAGTGAACGGCATCTTTGTCTGCAATTCCTCGCTGGTGATGCAGCTGTTGACTTTTTTGTCGTGTGCAAAAATGAACATTTTCCACGCTGTCAACGCATCTGGAGCTGTGTATTCAAACTCCACACTGCCATCCGCATTGGTTGTCAACTGAGGATAGAAGAATGCCGTCTCCACAAAATTATTGCGGACTCTGACATCTGCGAATTTGTCTTTGGTATCAGCATCGTCAGAACCCATTGCTTCATTCTCAACTGAATCAGATTCTATTTTTGCACTCTCTATTGCGTCGTATGCTATGTCCATACTTCTCAACATCTTTGGAGATGCTTTTATTGATGGACATACCCCAGGAACTCCATTAGCGTATGCGTACATGATGTTGACATTTGGCATATTGATGTTGTCCCATAAGAACTTGAAGTTTGGCAATTCTTGGTATGAACCTATATGAACGCCTTTGTGAATGCCGAAAGGACGCAAGTAGTTGTAGCGTGATTCGGTTTTGTATTCTGGATAATAGATAGAGTAGTGGTCTAACGTGCTCCATGATGGCAACATGCCACGAAGGCTTGCGTCTACCATGACTGCCGCGACCTCATAGTTGATGCTTGTCGGCTTGATTCTCATCTTCACTTTCTGTTTCTCACCGGGCACGATGTTGCGGACAATCTCTAAAATCTCGATCTTTTGTTCCTCTTTCGTCACTTTCCTTTCTATGTTCACATTACTGTGCTCTTTTATTAGTTCGTGTTGTCTGACAGTGACGAATTCCACAGACACCATGTTCAGATTGCTGTTGGCGAAGTATTTGTTGAATGGCACTTTGTAGATTTTCTGCTCATTATTGATCTTAATCCATTCGTCATGCAGTAGTTTCCCATCCTCACTTCTTACAATAGCCAATACAGCAGCATCTTTTTCAGAGGATCCGATCAGAATCTCAGCGTCTTTTTCTCGTGAACACTCTTGTCTTCTTCCGTCAAGACATGGAATCCAAAGTTTTGATTCAAATCCTTCTGGCAATTTCGACGATGTCTTGTCGTATAATAAGAATTCTTGCCAGTCGATCACCTCTCCCGACAATGTTTCCAGGTGTAGCTCGTAGGAAGCTGGGGCAAGTGATGACAGATCCAAAGACTCCTCTGTCATAGATCCTTTGCCTTTGATCTTCTTGGAAATCAGAGCTTGGCTTGAAATATTTTTATCTTTATTTCCTTTTGTGGTGACGGTGAGCATCACTTCTGCATCACTGTTGTATTTCGCAGCGTTTATAATGTTGAAACAGAACGCCAGTGGTGAATGCTTTTCTATATTGTAGTTGATGAAATTGCATAAGACTCCTTTCACAGATAGCTCTGCTAAATCCACATGATTATTTGCTGACACAGTCTCTCCACTTGGCAAAACAGCGTCGACGGTGATTTCAACTGCTTTTGTGTCATCTTTTGTGATGGCGGAATCTGTCACAATTGTGAACTTGCCGTCGTCTCCACATTTGGCTTCTCCAGAAAACAATACTTTTCTTGTGTCAGAATAACCAGTTTTCACATTTTCAATGCGGTATTTGACAGTCGCTCCACCGATTGCTTCTCCTGAGAATGTTTTGACTTCGCCTTCAAACTCAAGTTTGCTGCCATACATTATCGAACTTCCGTCTTTCACGTTGATCTTGGCTTCTGCCACTGGCAGTTTGTACGACTCCACTGTGATTCGGTGGTTTTCGTAAACTCCGTTGTTTTTGTCATCATTACAGATCGCATTGATACAGAAACTTCCATTCAGACGGTCAGTCGGAATGTTGAATTTGAATGCAGCCGAGCCGAATCCGTTTGTGATGACCTCTTTTTCTTCTATCGTTTCGTAGTTCGCATCCTTAAAAATCAGTTTGATCTTTTTGCTTTCAACTACGTGCTCTTCATTTTTGCTCAGAGATGTCATCACTACTTTGCCTTCTATTGTTTGGCCTGGACGGTAGATGCTTCTGTCTGTTAATATAGATATTGATTGGCTCTCTTTTTCTGCTGCAGATTCATTTTTATAAATACTCATCCATTGTGGATAGATATCCTCGCCTTTTTGTGCGTGGATCTCATAATTGTGACTGTCAGACAGAGTGAATGTCACTTTGCCGTCTGCGGATGAGTTCTGAGTCTCTTTCAGATTATAATCATAGCCATGGATAAGGTATCTTTCGACTGTTGCTCCGTTTGCTGGATGTCCCGTCTCTCCGTCCACCACGAATATGTCTCTCTTGTCTCCTACAGTAGTGATGTCAAACAAAGAAAGGTCAGTGATGTTGATTGTTATATAGTTGTCTTTGTTTATTTCGTTTTTCTTGTTGCTGAAATAAATCAGATATTTTCCGTAGTCAAGATCGTTGCCGATATTAATGACGGTATCTTTCTTGAATATGTAGTTAGACGGAGATAGTTTGAATTCTTTCTTTGCTATAAGTTTTGTTTTTACCGATTCTTCTCTGTCATTGTTTTTTTCTATTTCTATAGGAGTCATCTCAACACGATAGATTTCTGCATAAAGCAAGTCAGTGTTGGCATAGCTGACATTGATCTCCACATCTTTGCCTTTACCGAAACATGCTCTTTTGGCAGATCCGTTGACTTCAACGTTGTTGAGCCACTCTATATTTTTGATCAGCTCTTTGGTGCCGGGGTGTTTGGGATATTCCTTTTTGTATTTTTCCGCCTCATTTATAATTAGAGTTGGAAAAGATTCGATGTTTTTCAGATCATCTTGTGAATTATAACCTGAGTTTCGTCTGTATAGGGCACGACACATTATCTCTTGCTTTTTCACAACAGCGTTTACAATGTTCGAAGTCTTTCCGTCGTATTGTTTGATGAGATCATCTAAAGCCTCTAGATTTTCCTTGTTCTGCGTTTTGCTCCAATTGATAGATAATGATTGCAGACGGGAAAGTTCTGCGGATAGGGCTGCGGAATATTCCTTTTTGCTGTTGTGATAGTTTATCACATCGGCGAAGACAGAGTTTAGAAAATCTTTTTTCAAAAGCTCTTTCGGCACACGGATAATAGGCAGAAAAATGGATTTTGTAAATTCAATATCTGATAAGTCGTTGAAATAAAAAGATATCAGCGACGGGAGCATCGCATCAAAAACCGATGGATGGACCTCTTTGTATTCATCTGTGATTGCGTCATTTTTGACAAACAGAGAGTGGTATTTTTCTGATGATGTGGAAAGAAGAGTCTCTTTGTTTTTCACAATGTTGTCGACGTGGGTGCGTACGACATCACGTAGGTTTTCAAACGACATCTCACGGAAATCTTCAGCTGTAAACTGCTTGCCGGACTCATTCTTGACTGTTGAGACAGCACCTGGGTGTCTTCCCATCACATTAATGAAATCCTTCACCATTTTTGCCATGAACAGTTCACAGCATGCTTTCTCCACTGGCGATTTGAAAGAGCTCTTCAGTTCTGACACCTTTTTGTAGTGGCTGATTATGATATCCTCTCCCTCTTCACGGTTGGTGATGTGTGGCTTGGTTCTTGATCTATGTATAGGCAAGACGTTGGAATTTAAATCACTTACATCGTCGTTGATTGTGGATTTTTCTCCTGCAGATATATCATATTCGCATCCCAAATCGATTGCGAAATCATAGATCTCACATTTCAGAAGGTTCAGTTCGTCTTTCTCCTTTTTTGCTGTCACACGTATTTCGTCAACTTTCTTTTGGGCATCCTTGAGTAAAGGCTTGTCCATAAGCTTGTCTATCTCACTCCATTTAGAAGTGTAGTCGAATTTTGATGTTTTGTTGTTTCCCATAATAGACAAAGAAAGAAAAGTTAGTATCAATGTTAATATGAGTTTCTTTTTGCTCATGACAGTATCGATTTTGAAAATGTTGTGTACAGCAATGAATCTGAGTGACTAAAACTGGGACGTGTCGCATTCACGTCGCCACTAAATTTGAAAAAGCAAAAAGAAGGGAGAATTAGAAATCCCCCTTCTTTGATTATTTGTTGGAATAAATTACTTCAATGGAGACTCAACGATTACGTAATCACCATTTGTAGTCTTGTCATACCAAGTGTTGTTGGCAAAATAATATTTTTTGCCGCTGATCTCCACTGTCTTGGCATTGGCTGGCAATGTCACTTTAGTGGCAGGTACGATTCCTCTTGTGGCAGGAGTTGAGTCTGCTTTTGTTTCTGTAGTTTCATTCTTTACCTCTGCCTTTGTCTCCTTCTGGATAGCGACAGGCTCTTCGATAAGCAGGTATCCGCCTTCTACTGGCATATACCATTTGTTGTCAGCGAAGAAGAAATCCTGATTTGCGACCTCAATCTTCTTGTTTACTTCAGGTAGCTCCTCGATTATAGTAGCACCTTCTGTTGGAGCGTCAACCACCTGATAGCCATTGTCTGTAGCCACAAACCATGAGCCTTCACCCACATAGTAAGTCTTACCGTTCACTACGACAGCAGAACACTCGTATGGCAACTCAGCCACGTTAAGTGTCTCGTCTTCTGTGATTGGAGATTCGACAATCTCGTATCCTTCATTTTTAGGAGCGAACCATGTGCCTTGTCCGTAATAGTAAGTCACATTGCCAACATACACAGGGAAACAACGGTAAGGAAGGGTAGTGAAGTACCATCCGTAAGGGTAAGCCACCCACTCATAACCCCAGTATGGATCCCAGCGGTAATATCTTCCACAATGCACATAGTATCTGCAGTTTCCATAGTAGAATGGATGATAGTGGTATCCTATATGTGAGTGGTAAGTGTGTCCATGACGTCTTGTGATGCGTGGGTTATTGCCATGCATTCTGCGTGTTGAACTTCCGACTCTTGAAGATCCGACTCTTGAAGCATTCACACTTGGAGCGTTAGGTCTGCGTGATGTCGCATTTACGCGTGATCCTGTAGTTCGTACTGGACGTGCAGCGACTTCATGTCGTGTACGTGCAGCTGGTGCCGCCTTCTGTGTTGAAGGTGATGCAGCTGCGTGAACTGTCGAACGTGAAGACGTTGGACGAGATGATGAGTATGAACGGCTGCGGACACCTGTCGAACTTGACGGACCGCTGTATGATCTGCTTGGTGCACTGCTGTATGATCTGGACGAACTTGTCGATGGTGAACTGTACGAACGACTTGAAGATCCACCGCTATAGCTTGAACCTGATGAAGAATGTCCACCGCTGTAGCTTGATCCAGATGATGAGCGTCCACCGCTGTAGCTAGATGAACCGCCACTGCTGCTACCGCCTCCTCTTGATCTCTGCGCTGAGGCTGAGACTGAAAAGAGAAGGAACAAAAGTGAGAATAAAATCTCAATAAAACGCATTCTTTTCATATCCTTCTAAATTTTAGTTTGTGCAAATGTAAGATAACTCTTTGGTTTTTACATCATCTCAAAATTTAAAAAATGTTATAAAATGGGAAATAACGTGAAATATGTGTTGCATAATAGCAAAATTAAGAATTATGAATTAAGAATTAATGTCTGATTTTTGGCGACCACAAGGAATACCCCCCCCACGGAGATGTATATCCCAACAAATACGCATTACGAATTGTGAATTATTTATTGTCTTTTGTGACTAAATTTCAATAATTTCTATTTTGTTGACTCTTGTTTCCATATTTTTTGTATTTTCGTCGCATAATGTTTAAACATTGATGAAATAAAAACACTTTAATATATGAATAAGCATAAAATGAAAAGAGCAGTTGTTGCCTTCTTGACGGCTATTCTTTGTCAGGGTGCTTTTGCAGATCTAAAGACGGAATTGACAGTTGTTGAGTTTGACTCAAAGTCTCACGTCTATAGAATTGAGGAAAGCGGTGAATTGTCTTTTGAGGAGAAGACCCTTGTGATCAAAGAGAACGAGAAGTCGGAGGCAAAAATCCTAAGTTTAGGAAATATCTCAAAACTTTTGGTTAGAGATGTTACAGCTGTTAACGATTTGTCTTCTGATTCTCAGTCTATTACATTGTATCCAAACCCAGCGTCTTCTGAAATCTTTATCTCAGGATTTGAAGGCAGACAGACAGTGGAAATCTATTCTATCAGTGGTGTGCGTGTGATGAAGACTTCTGTTGAGAATGGTTCGGTGATCAATATTAGCAACCTTCGTCAGGGTATTTATATTGTGAAGGTTGATGGTAAAACGGTAAAACTTTGTAAGATATGATTAGAAGAAATATACTTTTTGCATCTGCAATGTTTTGCTCGATGGCCGCATTAGCAGATACAGAGATGTCAGTGTATCAGGGCTCGGATGTGAGTGTCCGCATAAAGAATCCTGACGCGAAGATGAAATTCAGCGGTAATAAATTCACTTATGGAGACAATGAGTTTGAGACATCAAAGGTGGATAGCATTATCTTGAAACATTATGTTTCAGTTGTCTTTGATGGTGATAAGGTATCTGTTTCCAATCCATTTGATAGTGTTGATGTCAAGGTAGACGGTGCGTCAGTTGAAATCAATTCTGAATTCGTGGGAAGAGAGATTAAGTATAAGTTTTCTGGTAAAAGTACCAATGGAAATGTCATTTTCTCTTCTAAGTATAAGTCAGAATTTGAGTTGGACAGTCTTGACCTTACAAGCACTGGTGTAAATCCGCCTATCTATGTTCTTACAAAGAAGAACACAGAAGTCCGTTTGGTTGGAAGCAACTCATTGAAAAACAGTAGTAAAGATACTGTCGGCGCTACAATGCGAGGACGTGGACAGTTTGAATTTAAGGGCAACGGTTCTCTTGACATCACAAGTGTTGTTGGACATGGAATTCAGAGCAGCGACTATGTGGAGGTGAAGAACGGAAAAATCTCTATCAATGCCGCTTCTGACGGTATCCACGTTAACGACTACTATTTGCAGTCTGGTGGAGAAGTTAATGTCACATGTAGCTCGGATGGAGTGGATGTCGGTGAGGGTTACGCAGAGATCAACGGTGGTTCACTTACGGTCAAGTCGGATGCAATAGAGGCAAGAGGTATCAGATGTGCATTGGATACAGTAAAGAAAAACAGTGCAGACATCATTATCAATGGTGGAAATGTTGATATTCAGCTTTCTGGCGACGGTGCAAGAGGATTGAAAGCCGACGGTGCTGTGAAAATCGACGGTGGAGACGTCTTGATTGTATTGGCTGGTAAGGCTTACGACGATGGTGTTGAGTACAATTATCCTTGTGGTATCAAGGCAGACAAGACTATCACAGTTGAGTCTGGAAATGTGGTTGTGATTTGCCAGTCTACAGCTGCAAGTTCACGTTGTGCTCAGGCAGACTTGTCACTTGATTTTAATGGAGGCGTCACTACGCTATGTCAGAATAGTGTGAAAAGAGTGATAGGTGAAACCAAAGCGAAGAAGGCAAACGTTGTTAAGTCTGATGGTCCATTGAGAGTCAAGAAGGTAGGGTATCTGTATGTCTATGCTGATGCATCAGAGATCAAGCCATACAATGTCAGCGCGGTGGTTGTGGGGGATCATGAGTGTGATTTCGATTACAGTTCTAGAGATTACGATGTCGATGAGTATATCATGGCGAGACCAAGCAATTGGGATGATTACGAGAAGTATGACAAGTAGGAATCAAGTCAAAATAATCGTTTGACGGTAGATATGGAGACGGTGGAGATTTGTCCACCGTCTCTTTTTTTCATCTCCTTTTTTCCCTATTTGACAAAATTCTTTAATTTTGTGGTCAACAAAGAATTCTGATATGAACGAATACGATATCCTAAAAAATTTCGGTCTTGTCGCATTGAAAAAATTGAAAGCAGTGGTTACCAACAAGTATCTGCTGGTTATCGCTATTTTCTTTGTGCTCTCTTTTTTCATCATGGAAAACACCTATATCGATAGGTTTGAAAACTATAATAAGATCCGTGAAATGAACGAGCAGATCGACTCTTATGACAAGCAGATTGAGACATGCCTGAAGAAAATTGATGAATTGAGCACAAATAAAGCCAATCTTGAACGTTTCGCGCGCGAGGAATATTATATGAAGTGTAAGAATGAAGAGGTGTTTATTATTGCGGATGAGGATTAAGAAGGACAAGATTCTTTTAACTTAAAGGAGACCAACCATAATTATAAAAGTATGCCCAATTATAAAATCTGTTTGTTCTTGATGTTGTTTTCTTCATGTTCTTTGGGTGATAATCAAAATTTGGTAGGCGAATATGAGAAATTAGAGTTCTCTGAAAATATTTGGCTTTTGGAAACAGGATATATTAATGATTTTCCAGCAACAAAGCAAGGTGGATATTTAGATGAGGAAAAGGGGTCAATTGTGGATATTGATCTCCCAGACAGTTCATACAGATCGTATTGGTATGTGGAGGATTCTGTATCAGTCTTTACAGAACCTATAGATGAAGATATGTCAGAATTCAGATGCTGTTTTTACGATGGTAAGAAATCGGTTAAGTTGTTTTATGTGGAAGAGACATCGATAGGCTCAGTGTCGATGTCAAAGACACATGATTTGCTTGCTGTAAGTATTGCGTCTAATAACTTTATTGAAGACTCTTATGATATGAATTTTATTCATCTTTTCAAGTTAAGTGATTTGAAAGATGGCAAGAAAAATGTACGTAAGGTTTCTTCCGATCTATGTCCTCATTTGCGTATAGTCGGGAATCGTCTATATTATTCCAAGTATCACGACGTCGATGCAGATTGCTTGGGTGATTATGGGCTTTATTATAGGGATCTTGATGATTTGGATAAGGAATTTTGTGTTGATGAGACGTTCAGGTTCTCTGCTATGTCTGATGATGGAAATTATGTGATTGGAAGCTTCTGTCCTATGACGGATGAAAATCAGGAAATTCGTGAGTCATCTCCTTTTGTGATATGGAATCTTAAAGAGAATAAGCTAGCTGTTGTTGCCAAAACGGGATTTTATAAAGGAGTCTATTCCAGACGTAAAAGATGTTTTTATATTAAGGCTTCAGAACGGGAATTGTATAGAATAAATATCGACGGGGAGTACAAATATGACAGGAATGACAGTGTTTTGTATACTGTGAGTCGCAGTGGATGGTGAAGAACAGGCACTTTCATAGAGTCAGGAGAATATCCTATACTTGATTTAGAAACATAATAAAAAGAGTATGAGTTATATACCAGTTCCATATATAAGATTAGGAATAGGCTTTTTTATTCTTATTCTTGTTATTTTATTTATTTATTATGTCAAGAAGTGGAAGGTAGAAATGTCCCCAAAGGATTATCTTGGATTTTTTTTTGTTTTCCGCTTATGTGAATTCGCTTTTTTAGTAGATCCGATTCTTGAGTACAACAGCGTACATGGAGAATCTTCCATTTGGTATTCAGGATATGTTCCTACAGAAAGAAAATATAATAGTGTAAATAGTAGACTGTTGACTGAATCAGATACCGTTTCTTATTTCTGCATGTGAAATTTCCGGAAATTAGCATTTTTTTGTAATTTTGCGCCGTTTAAAAGAAATTTGTACAAATGGCATTCATAGACGAAATCAAAAGAAGACGTACGTTTGCGGTAATCTCGCATCCCGACGCTGGTAAAACTACACTGACTGAAAAACTGTTGCTCTTTGGTGGTGCTATCCATATCGCCGGAGCGGTGAAATCCAACAAAATCAAGAAGACAGCAACGTCGGACTGGATGGAAATTGAGAAGCAGCGTGGTATCTCCGTCGCTACATCTGTGATGGCATTTGAATACAACGGTTTCAAAATCAATATTCTTGATACTCCAGGTCACCAGGACTTCCAGGAGGATACTTTCCGTACTCTGACAGCTGTAGACAGTGTTATTATCGTTGTCGACTGTGCTAAGGGAGTTGAGTCGCAGACACGTAAACTTATGAATGTCTGCCGTATGCGTAACACTCCTGTTATCGTGTTCGTCAATAAGATGGACCGTAATGGTAAGAATCCTTTCGACCTTATGGATGAGCTTGAAAATGAACTTAATATCAAGGTTCGTCCTCTCTCTTGGCCTATTAACCAGGGTGAGAAATTCAAGGGCGTATACAACCTTTATGAGCATAGTTTGAACCTATATACTCCAAGCAAACAGACTATTTCGGAGAATGTGGCGATCGACGATATCAATTCCAAACAGCTTGATGATATCGTAGGTGAGCAGGATGCTATGCAGCTTCGTGAGGATCTTGAGCTTTTGGATGGTGTATATCCAGAGTTTGACAAGAGCACATACGAGGCTGGTGAAGTGGCTCCAGTGTTCTTCGGATCTGCGTTGAACAACTTCGGTATCAAGGAGTTGCTCGACTGTTTCTGTGAAATCGCACCGTCTCCAGGAGAAATCCAGACTGAGGAGAGAATCGTCAAGCCAGAGGAAGAGAAATTCTCAGGATTTGTGTTCAAAATCCATGCGAATATGGACCCTAACCACAGAAGCTGTATCGCTTTCGTGAAGGTCTGCTCTGGAAAATTCGAAAGAAATGTCAATTATAAGCATGTGCGTCTTGGAAAGAACTTCAAGTTCTCAAGCCCTACTTGTTTCATGGCTCAGAAGAAGGATATCGTAGACGAAGCTTATCCAGGCGATATCGTAGGTTTGCCAGACAGTGGAGGCACATTCAAAATCGGAGACACTTTGACATCTGGAGAGACAATCCATTTCAAGGGATTGCCAAGTTTCTCTCCTGAAATGTTCAAATATATCGAGAATGATGATCCGATGAAGGCAAAACAGCTTAATAAGGGTATTGAGCAGCTTACAGATGAAGGAGTTGCGCAGGTGTTCACAAACCAGTTCAACGGACGCAAGATCATCGGTACAGTCGGAGCATTGCAGTTTGAGGTTATTCAGTACCGTCTTCTTCATGAATATAACGCGCAGTGCCGTTGGGAGCCAATCTCGCTTTACAAGGCATGCTGGATAGAGAGTGATGACGCTGAGGCGTTGGACACATTCAAGAAGAGGAAATACCAGTATATGGCTAAGGATAAGGAGGGTAGAGACGTCTTCCTTGCTGATTCCGGCTATATTTTGCAGATGGCGCAGAGTGATTTCCCTAAGATCCGTTTCCATTTCTCATCTGAGTTTTGATAATAGCAGTAGACGTGATGCATCACGTCTGCTTTAGATATAAAAAGGAGACCGGCCATGCTGAGGCTGGTCTTTTTTTTCGTTAAAAAAGCAAAGAAACGATTCATTGACTTGCATAAAAGATTTGTGAAAGTCAGCGAAAAGAAATAAATTTGTAAGAAAAAGTAAGAAGAACAAGCGTAGTAATGCACTACAAGATAAAGCATATATTCTGTTTGTTGCTCACAATCCTATTGTTTTCAGATAGTTACGGGCAAAATACAGAGTCAAAAAATAACAGTATCGACAGAAAAGAGGTGACTCTATCTGCCGACACTTTGTCTTTCTCTTTACCTAAAAAAGATACTTTATCGGCACAAAATGACTCAGTTGCCGTAAAAAAGAGAAAAAAACAGAAGAAAGATCCCAAAACATTTGTGTTCGAACCAAGTAAGGATGCTATTGAAAGTGAAATCACATATTCGGCATCCGACTCAATCGTGTTTATAGGCGGAGGAGATGCGTATCTGTATGGAAAAGCGTCTATCAATTATCAGACTCTCGAGTTGAACAGTGATAATATCAGTCTCGATATTGAAAACAGCACAGTCAAGGCTCGTGGAAAGATAGACAGTACTGGAGCGTTGGTTGAGACACCGATATTCAAGGACGGCCCGGATGAATATGAGAGTGAGAGTATGGATTATAATTACAAATCGGGCAAGGGATTGATCCGAGGCGTGATCACTCAGCAGCAGGACGGATATATCACGAGTGATAAGGCAAGAAAGAATCCAGACAACACTTTTTTGATGAAAGATGGTAAGTATACGACTTGTGACAATCATGAACATCCACATTTCTATCTCAACTTGACTAAGGCCAAAGTTGTTCCGAAGAATTGTGTCGTTACAGGTCCAGCTTATTTCGTATTGCTTGATGTGCCGATTCCAGTGGTGATTCCATTCGCCTATTTCCCATTCTCAAGTGCCTATAAGTCAGGTCTTTTGATGCCGACATTCGGTGAGGATTCTCGTCAGGGATTCTATTTGCGTAATGGAGGTTACTATTTCGCGATCAACGACTATGTCGATTTGGCGGTACGTGGAGATATCTACACGAAAGGATCTTGGGGAGTGAATGGAACATCACGTTATATCAGACGATACAAACATAGCGGAAACTTATTGTTTAGCTATCAGGTGACAGGTTCGGGAGAGAAGGGTATGCCGAACTATACGGAGATGAAGGATATGAAGATCCGCTGGACACATAAGCAGGATTCCAAGGCTAATCCGTTCAGTACATTCTCCGCAAGTGTCAACTATTCGACATCTGCTTATAATAAGAACAATACACGTTCATACTATAATGCTTCGTCATACGCTGAAAACAACAAATCCAGCAGTATCAACTACGCATATCAGTTTCCAGAGAGTGTGTTCTCTTTGCAGACCAACTTGACAATCAACCAAAGACAGAGCGACTCTACATTGTCTATCACCTTCCCGTCTTTGACTATCAGCATGAACCGTATTTATCCTTTCCAAAGAAAAGTGATGGTCGGAAGCAAGAAGTGGTATGAAAAGATATATTTCAACTATAATTTCAGCGCCGACAACAGCGTGTCGATGAAACAGGATAAACTGATGTGGAGCTCGGAAATCCAGACTGCAAATGATTTCTTCACTGATTTGGAAGCTGCCCACAGACTGTCTTTTGGAGCGTCGTACAATATTCTGAAGTATTTGGTTTTGAGTCCTAGCATCTCATATAATGAGAAATGGTATCATAAGACTCAGGATCTGAGCTGGGATGAGAATCTAGCGAAGGTAGATACGGTATATCATTACGGACTGTTCTTCAAAAACGATTTTTCTGCAAGTGTCAATTTGAACACTACATTGTATGGTTTCTATAAACCGTTGAAATGGATGGGAGGAAAGAAGATCGCGGCTATTCGACACATGTGTCAGCCAACGGTCGGATTTTCATACAAGCCGGATTTTGACCACATGATCACGCCGTTCCCAGGAATGAGAGATCCGTATTATGGCTCATATATCCGTCCAGTTGAAGGAATGGAGTTGTCGGATGTGAGACCTATAGATTACGCAAGAATGAGAGGTGGTGGCACCCGTTCAAATGGACCGAGTGGTAATGTGAATTTGTCGTTGAACAACAATATAGAGATGAAGGTGCGTACAGACAGGGATACAACTGGATATAAAAAGATATCGTTGATCGACAATTTGTCGTTGAGCACTAGCTATAATGTGTTTGCTGATTCGTTGAATTGGTCGGATATCAGTGCAGGTGTCCGATTCAAATTGCCTGGTAACACATCATTCAGCGTCAATAGCCGTTGGACACCTTACACATATCAGTTGAATGATTATGGTAGTCCGACGAGAGTGGATGTCACAGAAATGGAGAAGAACCACCGTCTTGCCAGAATGACAAATGCGTCAACAAGTTTGAGCTATAACTTTAACAACAACACATTCAAGAGAAAGCAGGAAGACCAAATTAAAGGTGAGCCTACAAGCAGTGATGAATATGAGGATGCTGATCCTGATGTGTTAGACAAACAGGGTCCAAGACGTTTGAGAGACAAGAAAAAAGATGATTCAAAGAAGGATGACGAAGGTTATGAAGCGTTCTCTTTGCCTTGGAGTTTGAACATCAGTGCCTCGGTCTCTTACGGAGACAAAAGGTTTAATAAAGAGAGATTGACATTCGATCAGGACTGGTCGTGTATGTTGAACTTCTCCGGAAGCTTCTCATTCACTCGCAATTGGAGTTTCAATTATAGTTCTGGTTACGACGTGATAAACAAAGAGATCAGTTATACGACCTGTGGAATATCCAGATCACTTCACTGTTGGAGTGCGTCTCTCAACTTGGTGCCATTCGGATACAACCAGTCGTTCAACTTCACAATCCATGCAAACTCATCATTGCTTCAGGATTTGAAGTATGAGAAGAGCAGTTCTCCAAGCGATCATCCATCTTGGTATTGATTTTGACAATGAATATACTTTATATTTATTTAGCGATCATAAATGTCGTCGCATTTGCTGCTTATGGTTGGGATAAATGGAAAGCCCAAAAGTCAAAGTGGCGTACCCCAGAGTCGACACTGATCCTTTTTGCCGCGATAGGTGGGGCATTGGGTGCGTATGCTGGCATGAAATGTTTCCGTCACAAGACACAGCATAAGAAGTTCACAATTTTGGTGCCGCTATTTTTGATTGTTTGGATAGTCGGGCTGGGGTGGTTGATGATGCAATTATAAAAAACACTATGAATTATATAGTGACAATTAAACAGATAGATTGGATAGATCAAGAAGCCAAAGAGGCAGACGTCTGTTTCATGTTGCGTGATTCACTGTATTGGGCGTTTTGTCATCCATGTGATTTCACCGAAGGTGAGGTTTGTGAGGTTGAAATTGATATGTTAGAAGGAGAAGACTCTTGGGAAACAATGTTTTCAGTGAACACAAAAAGAGATATGAAGATTCTACCATTTGAACGTGGCAGATGTTCTTATTATTGTTACGGGAGGATTGAGAGTATATGTTCTGTCATTGCGGACTGTGGAGATTTGCAGTTTGATCTTGGAAATTTCACTCATGATGAAAGGGTTGTGGGAGAGTACATTTATTTTTTCATTGGCCGTATGGATATAAAAAGATCCATTCGAGTTTGAAAAGGGCAAATAAGCACTGCTAAATCTATAGAGTCAGCCAAAAACATATAGGGATACTATTCTTTTTGTACGATATTTGGCTATTTCTGTAAAAATATTCCGTAGGAATTTCTATCTTTGCAAAAAATTACAACAATATCATCAAGAGTTATGGTAAGAGATACAGAGATTTTCGACATTATCGAGAAAGAGCATCAGCGTCAGCTTAAGGGAATTGAGCTAATTGCTTCTGAAAACTTCGTTAGTGATCAGGTGATGCAGGCAATGGGAAGTTATCTAACAAACAAATATGCCGAGGGTTACATCGGACACCGTCACTATGGAGGTTGCGAGGTAGTCGACATGAGCGAAGGCTTGGCAATCGAACGTCTTTGTAAGCTATACGGCGCTGAGTACGCTAACGTACAGCCACACTCAGGAGCTCAGGCTAATGGAGCTGTTCTTCTTGCTGTACTTAATCCTGGTGACAAGTTCATGGGATTGGATTTGGCTCACGGTGGTCACCTTTCTCACGGATCTTTGGTAAACACATCTGGTTTGATCTACAAGCCAGTTCCTTACTTCTTGAACAAAGAGACAGGTCGTGTTGATTACGACGAGATGGAGAAGATCGCAAAGGCAGAGCGTCCTAAGTTGATCATCGGTGGTGGTTCAGCTTATTCACGTGAGTGGGATTACGCACGTATGCGTAAGATCGCAGACGAGGTAGGCGCACTTCTTATGATTGATATGGCTCACCCAGCTGGTCTTATCGCTGCTGGTTTGCTTGACAATCCATTGAAATATGCACATATCGTGACATCTACTACACATAAGACACTTCGTGGACCACGTGGTGGTATCATCTTGCTAGGTAAGGATTTCGATAATCCTTGGGGTAAGGTTACAAAGAAGGGTGTCATCCGTAAGATGTCTTCAATCTTGAATTCAGCAGTGTTCCCTGGTATGCAGGGTGGTCCGCTTGAGCACGTTATCGCAGCTAAGGCAGTCGCTTTCGGTGAGGCACTTCAGCCAGAGTTCAAAACATATCAGGCACAGGTAAAGAAGAATGCAGCTGTTATGGCTCAGGCATTCGTAGATAAGGGTTACGCAGTTGTATCTGGAGGTACAGACAACCACTCAATGTTGATCGACCTTCGTCCTAAGTTCCCTGAATTGACTGGTAAGATGGCTGAGACAGCTCTAGTTGCTGCTGACATCACTACAAACATGAACATGGTGCCATTCGACACTCGTTCAGCATTCCAGACTTCAGGTCTTCGTTTCGGTACTCCTGCTATCACAACTCGTGGTGCTAAGGAGGATATGATGGTTGAAATCGTAGAGATGATCGACACCGTTCTTTCAAATCCAGAGAGCGAAGCAAACATCAAGGCTGTTCGTGAGAAGGTAAATAGCATGATGGCTAATTATCCTTTGTTCGCTTGGTAATCTAAGCATAAAGCAAAAATATAAGGCAAACGGAGTTCGCTCTGTTTGCCTTTTTTGTTTGTCTGAATAAAATGAATGATTGTGGAGTCGTATAGTGATGCCCCTTTTTATAAAAAGCATTATCTTTGTATTCTGACTGATTAAATGGCAGTATCCGACAGAGATTTCTTGGATAGGGTATCGGATGCTTTTAGCTGTTGTTTCTGAAATTTGAGGTTTATTATGATAAAAAGTGTTTGTGTGTATGGAGGATCAAACTCCAATTCTTCTGCCAAATATTCTGATGAGGCGTTCCGTGTGGGGGTGACTCTTGCCAAACTTGGGATTACTGTCTATTATGGTGGCGGTGCTTGCGGTGTGATGGGATCTCTTGCCGACGGAGTGATGAGTGCAGGTGGCACAATCAAAGGTGTTATTCCACAGTTTATGGTGGAGCGAGGATGGGCCTACGATAAAGTGGAGCATATTGTGGTGGAAGACATGCATATCCGTAAGAAGACGATGCTTGATCTGGCTGATATGGCGATAGCTTTGCCTGGAAGCAACGGTACGTTTGAGGAGGTATTGGAAGCCATAACCTGGCGTCAACTTGGATTGTTTAGTGGCAAAGTCGTGATATACAACAGCTATGGCTATTACGACAATATGATAAAGATGTTCAGAAAGGCCACAGAAGATGGGTTTATGAACGTCGGTGTGGATTTCTTTACTGTCGCCGATAATATTGAAATTTTGACCTCTCTAATTGAAAAATAAAGACATATGACTCTCGACGATATATATATGAAGCGATGCTTCCAACTTGCGGAATGCGGGAAAGGTCATGCCGCGCCTAATCCGATGGTTGGAGCAGTGATCGTGTGCGACGGTGAAATCATAGGCGAAGGTTATCATCGTAAGTGTGGCGGACCACATGCAGAAGTCAATGCGGTGGCGTCTGTCGCTGACAAATCTAAACTTTCGCGAAGCACTATGTATGTAAGTCTTGAACCGTGTGCCCATTGGGGAAAGACTCCTCCGTGTGCTGAATTGATCATCAAACACCATATCCCTAAGGTTGTGATATGCAATGTGGATCCGTTTCCTAAAGTAGACGGTAGGGGAGTGCAGATGTTGCAGGATGCAGGTATAGAAGTGAAGACGGGAGTGTTGGCCGACGAAGGATGGCATCTCAACCGTCGTTTCTTCACATTCCATTCCAAGCGTCGCCCTTATATCATATTGAAGTGGGCAGAGAGCGCAGACGGATTTGTCGCTGGAAAAAATGGCGGGCAGATATCAATATCTACCCCAGAAACGTTGAGATATGTACATAAGATGCGTGCGGAAGAATCAGGCATTCTCGTCGGAACACAGACAGCATTGAATGACAATCCTAGTCTTACTGTGCGTCATTGGAGTGGAGATAATCCCACACGAATAATTCTTGACAGAAGCCTAATTGTGCCTGTTGCCAATAAATGTTTTTCTTCGGATACCCAGACAATCGTTGTATCTGAGAAGGATGACAATGGTAATTATCCATCCAATGTGAAGATTGTTAGTTTGCCATTTGACTCGAATGGAGTGAAGATGGACGCTTTGATGAAATATCTGTATGAGACGAACATACAATCGCTAATTGTAGAAGGAGGAACAAAAACCTTACAATCGTTCATAGATACAAGTTTATGGGATGAGGCAAGGGTGGAGAAAAATCCACGTCTTCTTATAAACGAGGGTATTGAATCTCCTGATTTTGATTTGACACCAGACAGAATTGAAAATATAGATGGAAATGTGATTGCGTATTACAGAAACCAGAATGGCTGATAAACAAAGACGTTTGTTTTGATAAGAAGGCATCACATTTAAGTGTTGCCTTCCCCTATTTAAAAAGCAATGAGCTCAGCTTCTCCCGAAACCAAGCCCATTATCATGAAAAACCTTACTACTATTTCAAAATTAACTTTATTATGTTTATTCCTAATTCTGTCTTAACGACAGCATTGTAAATTCCTCTGTTTAGCATAGAGATTCCGATTTCCGCATTGTTTCCAGAAATCTCTTTGAACATTACTCTTGTTCCGCTAGTTGAGTAAATTGAGATATTTTGTAGCTCATTGTCAGACGAAACATAGATAGTGTTCGTCGCAGGGTTTGGTCCTATAGACAATGAATAGTCAATAGAGATATTTTCTACGCTTTCGATACCAAGCACATCCATGATTTTTTGGATGAATTCCTGATCGTACCATGTTAATTCCTTACGGTTGAAATGTCCGTGGGCTTCTCCTCTGTTGCTCTTGTATACGTTGTTGTCCCACAATATTGCTGGCATACCGTATTTTTTAGTTATAGTGTAGTATGCCTCTGCCCATTTCACTCTGTCTTCTTGGTTTGTTCTGTTGCTTCTGCTGAATCTGGCTGAGCATGATTCTTCTCCGATAATTACAGGAACGCCCATTCCTACGATGAATTTTTCATAGATTGGCTTGAAATAATCATCGATATCTTGCTTGTTGCTATCTTTCCATGTAGAAGTGTTGCCTAAACATAGTTCATATGGTCGGTATGCGTGTAGAGATACAGCAAGACGGTTTGGTGTCTCGTCTGTTGGCAATTTGAAGTCAGGGGACATACATCCTTCGTAGCAAGCAGCGTAGCCAGGACACATGATGACACGGTCTTTGTTTTCAGCAGAACCATTTCCACGGATTTCGTCAACTCCTATCTGGTTGAATTTGTTGATCATTTCAAGTGCAGTGGCGATTTCCTCGGATGGTTTGTTGATGTCGAACCACCACTCGCTTGAGTTTCCTACTAGACGAGGTTCATTCATGATTTCAAAAATCAAGTGCTGGTCGTAATCTTTGAAAGCTTCTGCGATCTGACGCCAAACACCTTTTATGAAGAGAGCGTTGCTTTCATCTTCTTCCGGCATATAGTGGATATTGCCAGAATTGTTGTCGTGATGGATGTTGATGATAACGAACAAGTCTTCGTTGTAACAGTAGTCGACCACTTCTTTCACACGGGCCATCCACTCTTCACTGATGGTGAAGTTTTCGGGGTTTTCTTCGAAATCTGAATGGTTACCCCAAGATACAGGGATACGGATAGTGTTGAACCCGGCTTTTCTTACGGCAGTGATCATCTCTTGGGTTGTCTCAGGCTGTCCCCAAGAAGTTTCTGCGTCGAGACCATATCCTCCGTTCTTGCCTCCTGTTGCGTCGAAAGTGTTGCCAAGGTTCCATCCTGTGGTCATCATTCCTGCTATTTCAGAAGCGGTGTTTCCAGAAAGTTTTTCTGCAGATGCATTGATGGTCATTCCTGAAATAACCAAAGCGGCAATCGCAGATGTTGTTTTTTTAAGTGAAGTAAATGTTTTTTTCATATGCTTACGATTTTTATGGTTGCTTGTAAAAGTGTCTGTTTTTGTGTTAGCCTTGATGTATCGACAAATCATGAATTTTTATCGACGAATCGATAATGCAAAGGTAATACTAAAATTTATATCTCCAACGTTGATATGGAAAAATTACATAATTTTTTTTGAATGAGAGGAAAAACCAGTAAAAAATCGCCAAAAAACATAGAAAAAAAAGTCATTGTATGTTGACGAGCATGTTTAATAAAAAAACGTCAAAAAATAATTGTAATCACATTTTGCATTATCTAGCTTTAGAATAATATTGCAGACGTAAACGAGGATAAACTCACGTCTACACATTATTATTACTAACGAAAAAAAACGCTAAGCATATGAAACAGAATTTACTTTTAACAACGGCAATGGTGGCCTCGATGTCTTTTGTGCAGGCACAGGAGATAGCCACCTGGGAAGATTGGGCAAAGTCAGCGATTACGTTTACATTCGATGATGGAGCCAATGAGGTTAACTCACATTCGTGGGCTGCAGAACAATTGGACAAATATGGCTTTAAGGCCACATTCTATGTTGTGACTGGATGGACAAGAGATTGGAGTCCATATAAAAGTATTGCACAAAAAGGTCATGAGATCGGAAGTCATACAGACTCGCATAGTGGTAATTCGGGCGAGTTGGCATCTTCAAAGGCTACTATTGAGCGACAGATTGGTCAACCTTGTTTGACAATAGCTTATCCTAACTGTAATGAGATAAGCAACACACTTAGTTATTATATTGGTGGCCGTATTTGTGGTGGACAGACTAACAGTAAGTCGCCATCAAACTTGGCAAGATTTGACTGCCAGATTTGTGGAACCCAGGGAGTCAATTCACAGAATCAATTTACAAGCAGATGTTCTGGAGCTAACGGAGGTTGGATGGTATTCCTAATCCATGGTATCCAGGGTCGTGAAGCTAATGGCAGCTATTCTCCAACTAGTCCGGATGCATTCACTGGAACATTGCAGTGGTTGAACCAGAACAAGAAGGATTATTGGGTATGTACTGCTCGTGACGCTATCATGTATTCTAAGGAGCGTGACAATTCTAAGTTCCAGAAAAAAAGTGGCGACTCATCCAGCGAGACATATACATTGACTCATAGCTTGGACAATAAACTTTGTGATTGGAAATATCCATTGTCAGTGCGTGTGCCTATGAAGGACGGATGGTCTGATCTTAAAGTTACTCAAGATGAAAAGGAGATTGAGTATGATATTCTTGATGGATATGTATACTTCAAGGCTGTGCCAAATGGTGGAGATATTGTTGTAGGTTCAGGCAAACCAGCTGTTCCAGATCCAGATTTTACAGTTTCGGCTTCTGCTTCTCAGTATTGCAAAGACTCTACTTACAAGGTGACTTGGACAATGAGTGGCGACGCTGCTGACAGAACATATTCACTAAACTGGGGAACAGGTGCAAGCTCAACAGAGATCTCTGTATCTACTGTTAAGGCTTCTTCAGAGTGGGGTGAGACTGCAGATAATCCTTATTGGACAGTCGATAATATCTTAACTGATGATGGCAACCATGGTGGAAACAGCCGTTGGGGTTCAATGGGTGGTTCTGACGAATGGGTGGAATTCAGTTTCGGAAAAACACAAACAGTTGGTGGCATCAAGATTGATGAGTGTACTGAGTATAGCACAATCACAAGTTTTGAGGTTCAATATGACGAGAGTGGTTCATGGAAGACTGCATATACAGGAAAAACAGTAGGTCATGACTTTAGCGCTACATTTGATCCTGTGTCAACAAGCAAGATGAGAGTATTTATCAAGTCTACTAATGATGGCGCCGGATGTAATATCAATTATGTAGAGTTCAGTGGTGTTGCTGGTTATACAATTAAAGATGGTATCAATGCTGCAGGTTCTATTGATTGGAAACCAAAAGCTGCAGGTACTGGTATGTTGACAATCACAAACTCAAGAGGCAAGGTTTTGGCTCAGACTTCATCTATTAAAGTAGAAAATTGTGGTGGCGGTGGAGATGAACCATGTACAGATTGTGGAGGATCTGATCCTCAACCAAATGCTGGAGGTGCTTTCTTTGATGAGAATGGAGCATATTTCGGTCCATCATGTGATGATGGAAATGTACAGAAATCAGGTGCATACTATACTGGTGTTTACCCTTCTCCATTCAAAACTTATCTTGGAAAAACAGATGAGGAAATTCAGGGTAAACTAGATCAACTTTGGAATCACTACTTCAAAGGAAACGACAACAGCAAGGTTTACTATGAAAATGGAAATGAAGCTTACATCAAGGATATCAACAACAATGATGTACGTTCAGAGGGTCAGTCGTATGGTATGATGATCTGTGTTCAAACAAACCACAAGACAGAGTTCGACAAACTTTGGAAGTTCGCAAAGAATCACATGCTTCATACATCAGGACAATGGGATGGATATTTCAAGTGGAAATGTAACCCTGACGGTTCTGCTCAGGATGCCAACTGTGCACCTGATGGTGAAATGTACTTCGTGACTGCTTTGCTTTTGGCAGCAAACCGTTGGAATGAACCTTCTTACTTTAAGGATGCTCAATACAGCTTGTCAAGATTCTGGAAGAATGGCAATGGATCATTGTTTAATGAGTCTTATAAGATCATCACATTCCAGCCATACAACTGCTCGAACTTCGGAGACCCTTCTTATGACCTTCCTGCATTTGTAGAATTGTTCTCAAGATGGTCAGAAAGCAACAATGACAAATGGGAGAGCTGCTTGGCTCCGACTCGTGGACACTTGGAGAAATCATGCCACTCTTCATCAGGTTTGTTCGCAGACTATTCAGAATTCAATGGTCAGCCAACAACTGGAGGATTCAGTGAAAACTCAAACAAATATATGTACGATGCAATGCGTTGCGCTATGAACGTAGGTATGGACTATTACTTGTTCGGTGCTGACAAGAAGACACAGAATGCTATGATGACTCGTTTGATCAATCATTTCGAGAAAGATGGTTATTCTCATGCTCGTTTCAACTGGGACGGAACTGGCGGTTCTGAGTCATACACTCTAGGAGAGTGCGGTGCAAATGCTGTAGGATGCTTCGCTTTGATGGACGATCCAGCAAATGATGAAAAGGTTAAGACCAATTTGAAGAAGGCATGGAACGGACAATTGATGACTGGTCAGTATCGCTACTACGATGGTTTGGTTCACTACTTGGCAATGCTTCACTTGTGTGGAAGCTTCAAGATCTATAAGCCAGCTCCAAGTGTAGAATCGAAGACAATAGAGGTTGCGAAGGTTCCATTTGAGTACAATGGTAACACTTATTCTGAGCAATCATTCTATTCTTTTGAGAAGTGTCAGTTATACAATGTAAAAGTTGTTCTTGCTGATGTTGACAATGTTGACGCAAATGGACTTGTAATTGTGCCAAATCCAGCGTCTACACAGATTGAGATTGTGACAGGTGAGGAAATCAAGTCTGTTGAGATCATTGACATGATTGGTAATAAGGTCATTTCGACAAGCGAGTCGGTTATCAATGTCTCAGCACTTCCTGCTGGAGTATATATGGCAGTGATTTCTACTGAAAAAGCTCAATTTATCAAGAAAGTTATGATCAAAAGATAAAAAAAATGTGTTATGACGGTGATATTACCGTCATAACACTTATATTTGGAATTGAATCTATAACTTAAAACGCTATGAGACCAATTCCAACACTCATATTATTAACAGTATATCTTTTATCAAATGTGTTTTCTGCATTTGCAGTAGACCCATGTGATATGGATACGAAATTGAGTGGAGGAACAGTCTATACAAAAAGTGATAATTACCCTCTCGACAATGGGTTCAACTGTGAACTCTGGTATAAAGGTAAAAATGGCAAGGTCACAGTTTATGATGATGCTGATTGCGCTTTCAAAGCGGAATGGAATGAGTCGGGTGATTTTATTGCGAGAGTCGGGTATTTTTGGGGAAAGGAGGAAGAGAATACTCCATCTTATAAAGATTTAGATGGTGATATTCATGCTGAATACTCTTATACGAAAACAGGTTCGAGCTACGACTATTCATTGATTGGTGTATATGGTTGGTCGAAGGACCCATTGGTTGAATTCTATATTTGTGATGACTCATACAATCGTATGACTGATCCTTGGAATACGACAAAAGTTGGCTCAGCCGTAATTGATGGCGCGACATATAACATCTACAAAGGTACGATGATGAACATGCCATCGGTTTTGAAAGACACCGATAATTTCACGCAGGTGTTTTCTATTCGTCAGGGTGGCACACGCAAATGTGGACATATTTCCGTCTCTGAACATTTCAGAGCATGGGAAAAACTGGGAATAAAGACTGGCCCTCTTTATGATTGCAAGATCGCAATTGAGACAGGAGGCGACAAAGGAACCATTGATTATCATTATGCCACTATGTGGATTGGAGACGAGAATGGTCCTTTTATTCCAGAAGAGAGAGCTCCGTTCAAGGATACTATCGCAATTCCTGGTATTGTTGAGGCCGAGGATTATGATAAGGGTGGTTATAACGTGGCTTATTATGATTCAGACCGTAAGAATGATGGGGCGGTTTACAGAAATGATGGTGTAGACATTGTTGAAACTTCTGATGGTTATGCTGTCGGATACACAAAAAAAGGGGAGTGGTTGGAATACACCATAAATGTTGATGATGATGATGAGTATACCGTTGAGGCAAGTATGGCGAATGGAAACTCTGCTCCTAAGATTGATTTGATATTTGATGGTCAGGATACTTGCTCTTTGACTGGCAAAAGTATAAGGAATGATTGGGACACTTATACGTTGGCTGAGGGTAAGGTGACATTGACAGAGGGAGTTCATACAATGAGATTGGTGTTCAATAATGATTATACGAATATTGATTTCGTTGATTTCAAATCGACAAAAACGATTCATGAAATGGATTCCTCAGTTCCTGCGTTTGAATTAGTTTACGATAACAACACTATTAAGGTGATCTCTTTGAACGACGTTAAACGAATCAGATTGGTTGATATGACAGGATTGCTGATATCTGATGTGGAGGGAGACGTCTTGAATGTAGAATTTGTAAGGACTGGTGTTTACGTTGTAGTTGCTGCCACTTCAAATGGAGAGCATTACAAGAAGGTAAACATAGTGAAATAAAACTCTTTAATTGCCAAACAGAAATATATTGTCTGTTTGAGGATACAACTTGAATTAAAATGATAGTCAGCGGACTATCCTCTAAACTCTAAATAAAAAAACACAATGAAAATCAATTCTAAACGATTGTTTGGCGCAATTGTGGCATCTCTTATGCTGGCGCCGAACTCAGCTTTTGCGGTTGATCCATGTAGCCAGACTACCCAGTTGAGCGGTGGAACAACCATTAGCAACCAGAATAAGACTGGTAATACCAGTACTGGTTACCAATATGAAATTTGGCGTGATGGTAATGGCGGTTCATTGACATTGTATCCTAAAGATGCTTGCTTCAAGGCAGAATGGAACAATGCTGGAGACTATCTTGGCCGAGTTGGTAAAACTTTCAACAATCCTTCTTGGAACAATCTAGGTGGTGATCTTGTGGCTGAATATGCCTACAAGAAGAGCGGAAACGATGGTGGTTCTTATTCTTACATTGGAGTTTATGGTTGGATGGACAATCCTCAGATTGAATACTATGTCGTAGACGACTGGTTGCATGACAGAGGTAATCCAGGTGGTTCTTATATTGGTAAGAACTACGGTACTATCACAGTGGATGGTGATGAGTATGTGGTTTGGTCAGGAACTCGTACAGGAGCATCTAAGTGGGGAAACTCTACATTTACACAGATTTTCAGTATACGTAAAACACGTCGCCAGTGTGGTACAATCAATGTTTCTGAACACTTCAGACAGTGGAGCAAGTTGGGCTTGAAACTTGGTAACTTGATGGAGGCTCAAATCTTGGCTGAAGCTGGTGGTGGTTCTGGTTATGTTGATTTTACTTATGCAACTGTTGAAATTGTTAAGGGAGGTACAAACAATAACGGTGGCAATACAAACAACGGTGGTAACACCAATAATGGTGGCAATAACAACAATGGTGGTGACATCAACAATGGTGGCACAAACAATGGTGGTTCGTCTAGTTCAGAGCCTATTGATCCATGCTCAAAGAAAGACAAATACACTGGTGGTACAAAAGTCACAAAAAATGGAATCCAGAACATAGGAAACGGATACAACTATGAGCTTTGGAGAGAAAATGAAGGTCAGGGTTCAATGACATTCTTCGGAGGTGACGCTGATTGTGCTTTCAAGGCTGAGTGGGGTAATTCGGGAGACTATCTAGCTCGTGTGGGTTACTATGATGGTAGCGCAAAAAAGAGCTATAAGGATCTTGGTGACATCACTGCTGATTACAACTATACTAAGACTGGTAATGCTGGTGGATACTCATACATCGGTGTTTATGGTTGGACAAAAGAGCCATTGATTGAGTACTATATTGTAGATGACTCATACAATGGAATGGGCACTCCATATGGTTCACAGCAGGTTGGTAGCTATACGGTCGACGGTGCTACTTATAAATTGTATAAGGGTATGCGTTACAATGCAGCCAACATTACTGGTACAAATTGTGACTTCCCTCAGGTGTTCGCAGTACGTTCTTCTGCTCGTACTTGTGGCCACATTTCAGTAAGTGAACACTTCAAGAATTGGGAACGCAATGGCATCAACCTAGGTGGTGTATACGATTGTAAGATTGTGTGTGAAGCTGGTGGTGGTCAAGGTTCAATCGAGTACACTTACGCAACTATGACATGGAAAGGACAGTCTGGTCATGGAGGTTCTTCTACTCCTGCAGAACCAACTGAGCCAGAAGAGCCATACAAGGGAGCAATTGCAATACCTGGCAAACTTGAGTGTGAGAATTACGATAAGGGAGGTAATGGATTTGGTTACTATGACACTGATGATGAGAACGAAGGCAGTCAGTATCGTGAAGATGGTGTTGATATCGTAAAGGTTTCAGGTGGATATGCAGTAGGTTATACTGCAGCTTCTGAGTGGTTGAAGTATACAATCAATGTTGAGGAGGATGGTGAGTATAATTTTGGCGCATATATGGCAAACGGAAGCACTGATCCTGAGGTTTCTATAGAGATTGACGGAAAGAAGGCCGTTTCTTTCACAGGTACAGGAAAGGGTGATTGGGATACTTATACATTGACTAAGGGTAAAATCACACTATCAAAGGGTGCGCATACTCTAAAAATAAAGTTTGATAACGATTACACTAATATCGATTATATCGAATTCTCTAAGGGTGATATTGGTGGAGATGAACCATGCACAGATTGTGGTGGAGATGATCCTCAGCCTATAACTGGAGGAACAACATTCTTCGATGAGAATGGAGCTTATTTCGGACCTTCATGTGATAATGGCAATGTACAGAAATCAGGTGCATACTATACTGGTGTTTACCCTTCTCCTTTCAAAACTTATCTTGGTAAAACAGATGAGGAGATTCAGAAAAAACTTGATCAACTTTGGGATCACTACTTCAAAGGCGACAACAACAGTAAAGTCTACTATGAAAATGGTAACGAAGCTTATATCAAAGACATCAACAATAATGATGTCCGTTCAGAGGGTCAGTCATATGGTATGATGATCTGTGTTCAGACAAACCATAAGACAGAGTTCGATAAACTTTGGAAGTTCGCTAAGAGCCATATGCTTCACACTTCAGGACAGTGGGAAGGCTACTTCAAGTGGAAGTGTAACCCAGACGGTTCTGCACAGGATGCTAACTGTGCTCCTGACGGTGAAATGTATTTCGTGACTTCATTGCTTTTGGCTGCAAACCGTTGGAATGAGCCTTCTTACTTGAAGGACGCTCAATACTGTCTGTCAAGATTCTGGAAGAATGGCAATGGATCATTGTTTAACGAATCATACAAGATCATCACATTCCAGCCTTATAACTGTTCGAACTTTGGAGACCCTTCTTACGACCTTCCTGCTTTCATTGAGTTGTTCGCAAGATGGTCTGACACGAACAACGATAAATGGGAGAGCTGCTTGGCACCGACTCGTGGACACTTGGAGAAATCATGCCACTCTTCATCAGGTTTGTTTGCTGATTACTCTGAATTTAATGGTCAGCCAACAACTGGAGGATTCAGTTCAAACTCTAACAAGTACATGTATGATGCGATGCGTTGCGCTATGAACGTAGGTATGGACTATTACTTGTTCGGTGCTGACAAGAAGACACAGAATGCTATGATGACTCGTTTGATCAATCATTTCGAGAAAGATGGTTACTCTCACGCTCGTTTCAACTGGGACGGTACTGGAGGTTCTGAGTCGTACACTCTAGGAGAGTGCGGTGCAAATGCTGTAGGATGCTTTGCTTTGATGGACGACCCTGCAAATGATGAAAAGGTTAAGACCAATTTGAAGAAGGCATGGAACGGACAATTGATGACTGGTCAGTACCGTTACTACGATGGATTGGTTCACTACTTGGCAATGCTTCACTTGTGTGGAAGCTTCAAGATCTATAAGCCAACACCAGAATTTACAGAGAAAGAGGTTGTTCTTAACAAGTCTCCATATGAATACAATGGCGTAGCTTATACAGAGAACACTACAATTGATTCATTCGAGGATTGTAAGTTGTTCAAGGTTAATATCGTAGTAGATCCATCAGATGTTGAGGATGTCAATGCAAATGGTGTTGTTATCGCTCCTAATCCAGCAAGTGATGCAATCAATGTAATTGCTGAGGATCTTGAGTCTGTTAAGATTGTTGACATGTTAGGCCGCACAGTTGCAGTTTCAACTGAGGCTACTGTTAATGTATCTAATCTTCCTGCTGGTACTTACGCAGTTGTTGTTAAGACTTCTGCTGCAGAGGTAGTGAAGAAAATCAATGTATTGAAATAGAATGCGTTTTTGACATAGAAACAATCTTACAAACACGTTGTTTCAAAAGTCTAGTTAGTTTTAGATTGATAGAGTGCGTTTTCGGAGAGAAAGCGCACTCTTCTTTTTTGAAAATAGATTAATTCGTATTTTTGTCTGTATATATTTTATCTTATTTGTTGAAGTATGAAAAAACTCTTTAATGCAATACGCTCGGAAAGTTTTGATGAAGTGAAAAAGATAATTGATTCTAAACCTGATTTGGTGAACTGCATAGCAAAACAACCGCCAAAAAAGGATGACGGACAATCTCCATTACAGGTGGCATTGAAAGTTGGTGCTTTTGACATTTGTGACTATCTTATTGATAACGGTGCGGATTTGAATTTTATGGAATATGAATCTTGTAATGAGTGGAGAACTCCTGTTATACATGATGCCATAAATGCGGCTGTTATGTGTAGCAGAAGGAATGCTTATGAAAGTGACAATGGAGTTCACAAGTTGAAGCTTTTCTCTACAGAAGAGAAAGCCGACACGGCATTCTCGATATTAAAACGAATGTTGGAACTAGGAGCGGATGTAAATAAGGTAGATTCTTATGGAAATTCTGCTATTTGGAGATTCTGTTTGCAGGCAAATCAGATCCTGCCGACATATAATTATAACACTCATGTTGAGGATAACAACAGATTGTTTACTCCAGAATTACAGTCAGATCTGTTTAGAATTCTAAAAGCATTATGTGATCATGGAGCGGATTTGAATTATGTACGTCCTAAAATAGAAAAAACTGTAAAAGAACATTTCTGTGGTGGATCAATGGCTAAATTATTGGCAATGTGAGTAAAAAAACGGTCGGAACGAATGTCCCGACCGTTTTTGTTTATGTGGTTGCTAATTCAGCATTATGCATTTTTCATTTTGCATTCATTACATCATTCCACCCATACCACCCATTCCTGGTGCTACAGGAGCTGCTGCTGGAGCTGCCTCTTTCTTCTCTGAAATAACACATTCTGTTGTAAGAAGCATACCTGCGATTGATGCGGCGTTTTCTAATGCCACACGTGTCACCTTAGCTGGGTCGATAACTCCTGCCTCGAAGAAGTTCTCAAACTTATCTGTGCGGGCATTGTAACCGTAGTCTCCCTTGCCTTCCTTTACCTTCTGTACGTATACAGCACCTTCTTTACCAGCGTTTGCTACGATCTGACGAAGTGGCTCTTCGATCGCACGTTTTACGATCTCGATACCTGTTGTCTCGTCGTCGTTCTCTCCTGTAACGCCGTTTAGAGAATCAATAGCACGGATTAGAGCTACACCACCACCAGGGACGATTCCTTCCTCAACTGCAGCACGTGTTGCTGATAGAGCATCGTCTACGCGATCCTTCTTCTCTTTCATCTCAACTTCTGATGGAGCACCTACGTAAAGCACTGCGACTCCACCTGCCAACTTAGCCAAACGCTCCTGAAGCTTCTCACGGTCGTAATCAGACTTAGTTGCCTCAATCTGAGCCTTGATCTGAGCTACTCTCTGAGCGATTGCTTCTTTAGTGCCAGCTCCGTTGACAATAGTTGTGTTATCTTTGTTTACTGTGATCTTCTCAGCCTTACCAAGCATTTCGATTGTTGCTGATGCAAGCTGGATTCCTTGCTCTTCTGAAATTACAGTACCACCAGTTAGAACTGCGATATCCTGAAGCATCTCCTTACGACGGTCTCCGAATCCAGGTGCCTTAACTGCACATATCTTCAAAGATCCACGTAGACGGTTGACTACCAATGTTGTTAGAGCCTCACCGTCGATATCTTCTGCGATAACCAATAGTGGACGTCCTGCCTGAACTGATGCCTCAAGCAATGGAAGGATATCTTTTAGGTTAGAGATTTTCTTGTCGTGGATAAGGATGAATGGATTCTCCATCTCACACTCCATCTTCTCTGTATTTGTCACGAAGTAAGGTGATAGGTAACCTCTGTCGAACTGCATTCCCTCTACTACATCTACTGTAGTGTCAGTTCCTTTTGCCTCTTCAACTGTGATCACACCCTCTTTCTTCACTCTTGCCATCGCATCTGCGATAAGTTTACCGATCTCGCTATCGTTGTTGGCTGAGATTGTAGCGACCTGCTCAATCTTCTTTATGTCGTCGTCGACTTCCTTAGCTTGCGTCTTGATGCTCTCAACAACCTTTGCTACAGCCTTGTCGATGCCTCGCTTCAAATCCATTGGATTAGCACCTGCAGCCACGTTTTTCAAACCAACTGTGATGATTGACTGAGCCAAAACAGTAGCTGTAGTAGTACCGTCGCCAGCCTTATCATTTGTTTTTGAGGCTACTTCTTTTACAATCTGAGCTCCCATGTTCTGGTATGGATCAGAAAGCTCGATCTCTTTTGCCACGCTCACACCATCTTTAGTGATATGAGGTGCTCCAAATTTCTTTTCGATGATGACGTTACGTCCCTTAGGTCCAAGTGTCACCTTTACTGCGTTTGCCAACTCATCTACGCCTTTCTTCAAAAGGTCGCGTGCCTCTATGTCGAATTTAATTTCTTTAGCCATTTCCGTTACTTTTTAATGATTATATTATCCAATTACTGCCAAAATATCGCTCTGGCGCATGATCAAATACTTATCACCGTCAAGTTCAAGTTCTGTGCCGGCGTACTTTCCGTAAAGAACAGTATCGCCAACTTTCACTACCATCTCTTCATCTTTAGTGCCATTTCCTATAGCAAGGACCTGACCCTTCAATGGTTTCTCTTTTGCAGTGTCTGGAATGATGATTCCAGCCGCTGTCTTCTCTTCTGCTGCGACAGGCTTTACAAGCACTCTGTCTGCTAATGGCTTAATGTTCATGATATATAATTTTTTGTTTATATAACTTTTTTTTCTTTTTTCCTCTATATAATAATCAAAAGCTGTGCCAATCTGCAATATCTGCATATTTGGCACAGCCTTTATATATACTCTTTTATGATATGCCAAAATGGCGTATCTATGTCGTCTTATTTGAAGAATTCTTTTATAGTAGACGTGATTGTCTGGATGATTTTTTCGTCCAGTTCAGTATGCATCGGCAGACTCAGAACCTCTTTGCATAGCATTTCTGTGTTGGATAATTTGCCTGCTATACGATGTGGCGATTCAAGGTATGCTTTCTGCTGGTGGATAGGGTAGGGATAGTATATCATAGACGGAATACCTTTCTCTTCCAGGTAACTCTTCAATTCATCACGCTTGCCATTTTTCACTCTGATTGTGAATTGGTTATATGTGTGGCGACAACCGTCTTGTTCTGTCGGGATGATTATTCCGTCGACGTCGGCAAGCATTCTTCTGTATGCAGACGCTGCGTTTCTTCTACATTCCAGATAAGAGTCCACATGCTTTATTTTGACGTTAAGTATGCCTGCTTGCATTGCGTCAAGACGTGAGTTGACTCCTACACTGTCGTATGTGTATTTCACTCTCATTCCATGGTTGGCGAATGCTCTGGCATTGTCTGCGATTGTATCATCGTCTGTGAATATTGCTCCACCGTCGCCAAAGCATCCGAGATTTTTTGATGGGAAGAAAGATGTGCAACCGATTCTTCCGATTGATCCTGCTTTCTTAGTTTTTCCTTCTATCTCACATTCTGCTCCAAACGACTGACAGAAATCCTCAATGATTTCGACGGAATGTTTTTTCGCTACTTTCATGATCGACTCCATTTCCGCGCTTTGTCCGAACAAGTGCACGATAATCGCAGCTTTGGTGTCTTTCGTGATTGCGGCTTCGAATGTTTTGGCGTCTATGTTGAATGTGGAATCTGATATGTCCACAAAAACTGGCTTTAATCCTGCACGTAATATGGCTTCTGCAGTGGCGACGAATGTGAAACTTGGAGTTATCACTTCACTGCCAGGTGCAAGGTCGAGCATCATAAGAGCTATATATAATGCGTCTGTGCCGTTGCCCACTGAAATACAATGCTTTGTGTCAATATACTCAGCCGCATTCTTTTCGAATTCAGCTACTTTGGCTCCTTTTATGAATGCTGAGGATTCAATTGCCTCTGCGATTGCACCATCAAGTTCACTGCGTATTTTTGCAGTTTGATGCTTCAAATCGCACATCTCTACTATTTTTTGCATGCTAAATAACTGAACTGTCTTCTAAATCAAATCCGAAAAGAGAATTGCAAATGTTTTGCAACTGATGGATATATGTGAATGGCTTTCCTATTTCTGCACGAGACTGGGCACAAATAAGATGAGATCCACTTTTTTTGTAGCTGATGTAGATCTCTCCCAAACCAAACAGTGTATGGTCTGTCGTCTCTGCAAGTTTTGAGAATTTGTATTTCTTCAAAGTCTCTTCTGTGATGAGTATTGGTCGAAATCCATCAAGAGGCAAACCGAATCGTTCTGCCTGTTTGATGGTCTGTATGTCTGATGCGGTAATTTTCTGTATCTTGTTGCCGATATAGAATAATGAACCTACATGTAATTCTTCTATTTTTGTCATGAGTGTTCTGTTTAGAAGACAGGTATATCTGCGACATTGTCTTTGTCCTGCACGTTGTTGAAATCGCCGACTGGATCATTGCCATCCAATCCATAACCAACCTGCATGAATTGTGAGAATTCTCTCTCTTTGTCAGTCGCGATCATCTTTGCAAGAGTGTTTTCTGCTGTTTCGCCTTCGCTGATGATATCAGCAATTGCGTCTGCAGATATGGCAGTTTCAATGTTGCCGTTGAATCTTTGTTCGAGTATAAATTTCAATCCCCACATTTTTTTCTCTTCCTCGTATCCGTTTTTCAGATCAGAAAGGAAGTTTGTGATGACGCTACTGTAATCTTTGCTGTTTGCTACTTTGTCGATGAATCCAAACAATTTTTTTCTGCTGCAGTAAGCTCCGGCAATATCAGCCCATTTGTCTATCTCATAGCTGGATGCTTTTTCATACAGAGCTTTCAAATTTGTTGTGTCGCACGATTTCAGCAAACGAACTGCGAATGTGGAAAGAAACATTGCGTATAGGTCAACACCTTCGTCGACTGCCACTGAATGCATTTTAGCTCGTCCGTATTTATGATAGTTCACACCTGCACGACGTTGGTGGTGTTGTTTTTCTGTAAGAAATTCGAAACCTTCTGCCACTTCAGCCACAATAAACGGACTCATTACGTCGAAGTTGATGATGTCGCTGCTATCATCAATAGTCTTTCTCTTGTCACGTTTTTTCCATTTGTTGATGTCGCGCATTGTTCCGCACGACTTCATGCTTGAACCTGGATAAATCCAAGTTTCGGAATTCTGTTCTATCAGATATGAGAATGGCAATTTACGAGTGTCAAGATTGCCTCCGTGTTTTCCTTTAACTAGAGTGAACACACCTGTCACAGCAGGCCACAACACGTAAGAGCCACTCGCTGTTTTGCTTCCACGCTGAAGAACTCCTTCATGGTTTGGTCCAAGACGGTAATAGTGGTTGCTTTGGTTTGTCGCACTACCTGCGTTCATGAAGCTGAACATTGCGGCAATAAGTAAAGTTGATTTATGATGCGACACTGTGAATGGACCGGCAAACAGTGAACACGACTCTCCGTGGAATGCCTGACAGTTTGCACTGAAGAATGTGTCTGTCGCAGAGAATCCTAGACCCACCTCTGTGTTCTGGCCGACGAATGTGTTGCGGATAATCGCTCCGTCCATCACTTTTGCTCCGTTGCAGAGAATGAAGTTGTTGGCCAATACATCTGTTGTGATTGAAGAAGGGTCAGAAGCAGACGATTTAACAATACCGTTTTCAAGAGAAGCACAATCTTTAACTGTCGCATTCTCTCCAATCCATACGTTTGCGATCTTCTTGTTTCCAATTACAACCGCATCCTTTCCGATATATCCTCGTGGAGCATCTGCAGGACGAGAGGTATATTCTTTTGATTTTTCATCAAGATAGGTGCAGATTCTTTCAGTAAACACTTTATAGTCGCGGAACATTACAGCCAAATATGCGAGTTGAGCAGTCAATGCTGGAGACAATGGAATTGATCGTCCTCCGTTCTCGTTGAGCACTGCTATTTTTGTATCTGTACCGAATGCAGTAGATCCGTTGCAGAAAATTTCACAGTTGTCGACCAATATCGCACCGTCGGCAATCTCATAATTGGAAATATATCTGCTTATTCCATCGATCACAACGTCGTTGCCGACAACACAATTATGCAGGCGGGCATTGTTGATTCCTCTTTGGAATGGAACGCTGTTGATTTCAGTGACTCCTGAATATGTTCCTAGTTGGCATTTGCCAGAGAATGAAGTTTTGCTGACTGAATTTGCATTGAATCCGTCTGCAACAGATATGTTTTTCCAATCGTCCGCATAGCAACCATTTGCTTGCAAAGACTCGATTTCTTTCGATGTTAATTGTCGCATACTTGTAAAACTTTAATTACCGCGAATTTCCTGATTTAACATTAACAAAGATAAAGAATAAGGTTTGTAAATGCAAAATTTTACAAATACGAATTTTGTTATAAACTATATAATAAAAACTGTGCAACACCGACGGATATGCTTCGAATGCAGACGGATTTAACAAGCCTAAAAGGAAAAGTCGACGGATTATATGTGAAAAGTGACGGATTATTTTGAAAATAAGAAAAAAAGAAATAGATTTGTGACGGATTTATAGCAGAAAGATTATGGGAACAGAACAAACAAAAGTAAAATTCGACTGGAACAAACTTTCGGATTATAGAGAAAACCTACATATAGAAGCTAAGAAAGCGCTTGGCGGAATTCCAGGAAGCATTTGGGAAACATATTCTTCGTTTGCAAATACAGACGGAGGTGTCATATTGTTAGGGGTGGAAGAAGCTGAAGACCTTTCGCTACGTGCGGTTGGCCTAAAAGATATATATAAAATTGAAAAAGACTTTTGGAACCAAATCAACAACAAACAGGTGGTGAGTGTAAATCTTCTGACAGAAAGAATGGTACATGCTGAATGTGTTGATGGAAAAGATATACTTGTGATTGAAGTTCCTCGTGCAGAACGTATGCTCAAGCCTGTTTACAAAGGATTAAACCCAAAATCTGGAACTTATAGAAGAAACGGTGAGGGTGATTACCTATGTTCCGTGGAGGAAATGGCAGCGATGTATAGAGACGCTTCGTCATCTACAGTCGATATGAAGGTGCTTACACAGATGGATTTTTCTGTGTTTTGTAAAGAGACCGTACGCTCTTATCGTCAGATGTTCAAGACAACACATCCATCCCATATTTGGTGTGATCTTGATGATGAGTTGTTTCTGCGTCGATTGGGAGCTATAGGGCTTGGCGAAGACGGTGCATTGCATCCGACAGCAGCTGGATTGCTAATGTTTGGCTATGAATATGAGATACTGCGTGAGTTTCCTCAATATTTTCTTGACTATCAAGAGAACAGGCAAATGGCGACCACACGTTGGACAGACCGTATCGTCTCTTCGTCGGGAGATTGGAGTGGCAACGTCTTTGATTTTATATATAGAGTGGTGCCTCGTCTTTGTGATTCGCTGAAAGTGCCGTTTGTGATGAAGGGAATGCAACGAGTGGATGATACTCCATTACACAAACTTTTACGTGAGGCGATTACCAATACTTGTGTACATGCAGATTTCTATGGCAGACGTGGATTGGTAATCCAAAAAATGCAGGATAAATTTGTTTTTGCAAACCCTGGTGGCCTTCGTTTGTCTTGCTCGGAAGCGATAGGAGGGGGAGTGTCAGATCCTCGTAATGGAGTGATGCTAAAAATGTTGTCGATGATTGAGTATGGAGAACGTGCAGGAAGTGGATTGAACGGAATTTTTCATGTATGGCGTCATGTGTATAAATGTTCGCCTATATTGGAGGAAATGGGAGGAGTCGACCGTACAATCTTGACTCTCGACACTCATGGTCAACAACCAGATATAGATGCTATGATCAAACTGTACGGTAGTGACGGATTAAATGTCATGGGCGACGGATTTGCAGATAAGTGCGACGGATTTGTCGCAGAATCCGACGGCACAGATAAAAAATCCGACGGATCGCAATCGACTGCCGTTAAAAAAGAATATGATTGGTCGATGGTGTTAAATGAGCCTGTTTTTCATTATCGCACAAGTGTTCCCCAAAATAAAGTCAGTGATTTTCCTGAGTTACCTCCAAAGGAACGCACTCTGATGAATGTTTTGGTGAAATTGGGAGCGTCGCAAGTTTCTGTGATTGCATCTGAAATGGGCCTGGGAATTTCACAAACAAAATGTTACTTGCAGAAATTGATATCCAAGGGATATGTTTGTGCTCAAGGCTCAACTCGTGACCGTACTTATATGTATGTTAAGGATGTCCGTTACTGATTAGGAATTCTAAAATTTTTCATAAATAGGGTTTATCAAAATGATAAGCCCTATTTTTTTACATATGGTGTACAGTAATGTCTATAAATAAAAATCCCAAGCCGGTGTACACCGACTTGAGATTACCAACTTAAAAAATAAAAGATATGAGAATATTAGAATTTCACAGCTACATATTTTCCATTTACTTTTGCCCACAACTGACCTTCTTTGTCAATGTAAACTTCTAGGTTGGAACGTTTAGCCAACGCATATCCGTCTGCCTTGAACTCAGAGATATAGTCGTAGTCGCAGCAAGTGATTGGAGAGCCGAATCTGTCAACAAGTCCGTATTTGCCGTTTGTCTTTACACGGGCAACACCACCTTGGAAGTCTTTTGCCTCATCATACAAGAAGTCGCACAATTGATTACCCTTGTTGTCGATATAACCATAAAGTGTCTTGCCATTTATATTCTTACCTACAGCGCAAATGCCTTCGTTGAACCAACCTACAGTGTTGTATTTGTGCTGAACAACCAATCTGCCCTTGTTGTCAACGAATCCATATAGGTAATTCTCATCCTGGCATGCAGCCAAACCTTCTTTGAAGCTCTTTGTGTCAAGGTAAGTGGCGTCCTGAAGACGTGCACCTGAAGGAAGGATGAAATATGCATCTCCGTTCTGATCCTTAACAGCTGCCACACCGTAGTTGAATGATGACGCTGCTGTATACTGCAATGGAACTACCTCTTCGCCCATTTCATTGACGTATCCATACTTGCCATCCTTACCTACGCGAGCAACACCGTCGCTGAAATCTGTAGCATACTCATACTTTGGCTTTACAACGAATTTGCCGTTAGCTGTGTATCCATACTTTCCGTTCTTAAGTGTACGGACTGGTGAAGGCCATTTCTTGTTCATCTCTCTCTTAGCCTCTGCCACTTTCTTGCCATAAGGATAGTCGTAGATGAACTCCTGGTAAGCGGCTTTTGTTCCTGTCTTTTGCGCATTTGCATAAGCCTCAGCCTCACGCTTGTCTTTTGCCTCAAGCTCACTTGCGTAAGCAGCTCTTTTTTCAGCAGCTGCTTTCATCTGAGCCTGACGTGATGCCTCTTCAGCTGCCTCACGTGCTTTTCTGTCGGCTTCCTGAGCTTCCCAAGCTGCAGCGTCTTCCTGTCTCTTCTTCATCTGAGCCTGGAAGTATGACATTAGGCTTTCTTTGATGGTAACCATCTCGTAGTATCCTTTGTCTTGCTTTGGCATTGATTCGAAGTATGCCTTACAAGCAGTCTGTGCCAAATTGTAATCGTTAAGAGCGTAAGCAGCCTTTGTACGAAGATAGTTTGTACGGGCGTTACCCTTACCTAACAATTTGTCAATCTCGTTAATTTTGTTGATAGTTGCCTTATACTCCTTAGCATTGAATAGCTCCATTGCCTTTGGATAAAGTTCACGCGCTTTTGCATCATTATTCTGAGCGCATACAGAAAGACTTAAACTGCTTGCTAGCAGTAGATATATTGCTCTTTTCATTTTGCTTATCTTTATTATTCATCCTGGCAGATACGGAAACCTACACTATTGCTTTTGTAATCTGGTTTTAACTTCTCTTTTGCTTCGATAGCACAGTTAGAGGCTTCGTCTGCAAATGAACCTCCTTTGACGAAACGAGTTGTCTTGTCATACTGGTTGTTCACCCACTCAGCTACGTTTCCTGTCATATCGTAGATTCCAAGTTCATTTGGAGCTTTCTCGCCTACACCGTGAGTTGTCTGCTCTGCGTTGTATGCGTTCCAAGAAACCTCTGTTAGGTTGTCACCACCAGCGAATGCTGATTTTGAACCGTTCTTTCCGCCCTTAGCTGCGTACTCCCACTCTTTCTCGCTCATTAGACGGTACTTAAGTCCAGTCTGCTCGTTAAGTTTCTTGATGAACTGCTGAACCTCATCCCAAGATACGTTCTCTACAGGACAAGTTCTACAACCCTTGAAGTTTGATGGGTTTGTTCCCATAACTCGAGCCCACTGCTGCTGAGTGACCTCTGTCTTGCCAATGTAGAAACTCTTCACTTCGTGATTTCCTTCTACGTAAACCATATCGATAAGGCCAGTTACATTTCTGTTGTTCTTGTAGTCGATATACTCCTGAATCTTGATGGCTTGCTGTTTAGGGTAGGCCATTGTTGAATCATAGTTGTATGCTTGGTTGTAGTAGATACCAGCCTCGTTCCACTGTTTTTTCTTGTAGTATGTGTCAGCCTGGTTAAGTGCCTTGTCGAAAATCTCACATGGAGCACCTGTAGTCTTCCAGTATGTAGGAGACTTCATGCTGATGATTGGCTCGTATTTTCTGTTTGAATAGTAAACCTCACTTGCCTTCATAGAGTCACCCTTTGCCATAAGTGCAAGAGATTCCTTACGCTTTGTAGCCTCGTATACAAGGAAGTCGTAGTCGTCATCGTTCCAATCTACAGAAACGATCTTTGCGTCAACAACGTCAATTTTATCTGCATTTGTGAAAATGTTACGTAGACGGTAGTTGTAACCACGCTGTGAAGGATCCATCTTAGTTGTGCTCTCTGTCAAACGCATAAGATCCAAGAATTCCTTCATAGACTTGTCTGGAGTGACTACTCCTGGCTTCGATTGCTTACCTACGTATATGTCAGTAAGTTTGTCTGACCAATCGTTTATTGTGTATGTCTCTGGAGAAACGGTTGCACCAGCCTTTTCCAAATAGTTGACTTCGATAGTTGTCTTTGCAGAAGCAAAATATGTCTTGGCTCTGTCGCTGTAGAACATCAATGTCACTGCGAATGTCGCCTTCTTAGGAGTGATCATGTCAAATCTCGACACTAGCTCCTGATAGTTCTTGTCTCCGTTTAGTTGGGCTCTGTCAACCTTGACTTTGTTGTAAGTGAAATCTGGGCGTGATGTCCATTCTACATCAGTGTGAACTCCCATTTTTCCTACGATCTTTTTGATGGTGTAGTTTACCTTACAAGAATCCATCAAATAGATGTTTTTTCCTTTCGGATAAGTGGCCTTGCAAGTGAAACTTGTAGACAACTTCTCTGTTTGCTGAGCACTGACACTCGCTACAGAAGTAAGACCGAAAGCAAAAGCCATTAGAAATAACTTTCTCATTGTCTTTTATATTATATGTCTTATTTTATTTTGTTTATTCAAACCAAAACCAAGTATGCCGTGGACTATTCTTCAACCTTTTACGGCATACTAAGGGATACACATTGCAAAACTATAATTTTTTAATTAAAAAGCAAAAAAGTGACACTATTTTTCAACATTTTTGTGTTGAAAAATGGATTTTATCAACAAACGTTCTGTTTTGGCTGGCTTTGCTTGATTCTTAACAATTGAGTATGTCGCGTTTTGTTCTATACTTCAGATGTTTTAGCTGGTTTTGCTTGATTCTTAATTTTTAACTCTTAATTCTTAACTATTTTATTATAGGCTTCATTAATTTTAGCCATAATCTCCTCGCATTCTTGGATGCGGTCTGCATTCTTTGGTAAATCAGGATGGTGAGTCAATGCCAAACTATGATATGCTTTTTTTATCTCTTCGTATGATGCGTTGGTATCGACACCTAAAATAGAATAATATGGATTCAAATCAAAGTCGGACTTTTGTGTCGTCGACGAACTGGATTTTGAATCTTCAAATTCTGTGCGTAGGGCGTAATATCGGTTTATGAAAAAATTAATAAAACTGTTGCTGAATCTCAGTTGAGACATAAGGTTAATCATGAATTTCCATTCGTCGTTGTGGATTCCGTCTTCCAATATTGTTAGTTTATAGAGATAGTTCACAAATATTTTCTTATCAGAGAAATCCCTCCTCTTCCAATATTGGATAGCCTCATTGAATTGAGAATCAGAGAAATTAGTTTCAAATACATCTTTTATTCTGTCAGCAGGGTAAATGTTCTGTAAAAAAATCTTTTGTGCGTTTCTTGCATCAAGATTCATTATACATAATCTTTGGATTATGGGTGACACAAATTGTTTGGAGGCATTAGCAAGAATACGTTTCTCTTCTTTAAGATATATGATTCTCTTTAATTCAGCTTTTACACGACTTTATGTATTCTTTAATTTGTGATTCAGTCATTCCCCATTTCTTTTTGTAATTTAAGAAGAATCGTTTTGTCAAAAAAGCGGTTGGAGTGTACTTTTCAAAGAATTCGAAGTATCCATTCATCAAAGTAATAAGAGATATGTAAAGATATGCACTATAAATCATCAAAAGTATAAATGGCACATTGCTTTTTAATATCACTGAAAAAAGTATTGCAATTATAATAGGCAGAATAATCCAAAGTACGCAAATTTCCAAAAATTTAAGAATCGGACGCAATATTAACATCAATTTATATTGCTTTACTATTTTGTCTATATCCATATGGGGTTTTATTGCAAATATAGGGAATGTTATGATAACTAATGAAAAAAGGAGACCGAAGCCTCCTTTTTTTGATTGATAATAGAATTTAGTTTGCTACCGTTGGACCGTTTCCTGTGGAGCAACCGCATTTCTGTTCTGTTATGTCTGTTTTAGTAAACTTGATTCCCATAATCGGACCGAACATGACAAGCTGTGCAATATCAGCCTCGTTCTTCCACATGTAATCCACTGATTTCCCTTTGCCTTTTAGTGACGAGTTTTTGAAATCTACCTTCCAACACTGGTATAGAGGCTGTTTGTCAATTCCCTCACGCTTCAAGATAGATACCTCAGAAGTGTTGTCTTTGTTGCGATGCAACAATGCTTCGGTGTTTTCTTTTAGAAAAATTGTCGAGATTCTCTTCTCGTCATCCATAAAAGTTGAATTCTCTTTGAATCCCTTTGATATCAATGATTTCTCCAATTCTTTAGTGTTTTCCTTTGATACTTTAAGTGAGTAGAACTTTGTTGAATTATTAACTCCGATAAGTAGGTTGCTGTAGTTGTCTGGAAGAATGTCATTATCTATATTTTCATAACAATCTTTGTATTTGATTGTGGCTGAACCATATAGATAAATCTCTCCATCATTTCCTTTGCCTTCAACGTTAAGATCACAGTCTGTATTGAACTTGTATTCTTCTTCTTTATTAGCTTTTGTATATTCCAAAGTTTTTAGGGCTGATATGTCATCAGAAAGCAGGTATGCAGAAAGCTGACGCGATTCTCCCCACGATTTGATTTCAAGAATTAAAATTCCGTCGAAATCTGAATTTTTGTACCACACCTGGTACTTGTTTGACATTGTACTCTGGAACAACTCTGTATGTTTGTCTTTCTTTGTGTCGAACTTTACTGTTTTATCTCCAATAATTGCATAGATGCAGTTTGGCTCAATCTTTGTCTTTGAACACAAAGAAATAGTTCCAAAATCAATGTCTTTCTTGTCCAATTCAGCCTTCTTAGTGAATTTCTTTCCACAACAAACTATTGACATCTTTAGCTTTGATCCTTTTAGTGAAATAGGTAAATCAAAGTCGAAGTCTCCGAATCTTGTGTATTTTGTTAATGAGGTCTTGTTCTTTCCTTTTCCGACTTCAATTATCACCTTTGCTTTGGACGGACCACACGTGTTGATTATAGAACCTTTTACTAAATATCCAGATGGAATCTTGATGTATGGCATGTTAATCCATCTATAATCATCGCCCGATATTTTTTTAGTACTCTTGGTAGATTCTATACCATATCCATTTTCTGCTTTGACATAAGTTGAAATCTCCTTTGTTCCTGCAGAAGCTTTGAAAAGATAATGTCCTGACTCTGATGTCTTGATTTTATACTCTTTGTTGTCTAGTACAGCAGTAACTGTTACCGGACTGGTTATGCTTCTGCAACTATAATATCCGGATTGTTGATTATTAGATACATAAACATTACCATAGATGTATATAGGACGAGATATTATAAAATCGTAGCTGGCATTCAGATCTATTTCTGCTGGATCATCGAATGTATATTCTTTTTGATTGTTGTATTCTTTATAATTTGTTTTAGACATATTCGCATCTTCGTTTAGAGCATTTGCATATTCTTTGATTGAAAATGATATTGGTTCATTTCCATTATAAAATATGAAATATTCTCCATTGACGTTGGTTATTGTACGTACATTTGTGATTGTTGAATTTATTGCGACACCACTCAATAATCGACCATCTGGATCTGTCACTTTTCCATGAATACATGGCATGGTAGGAAGTACCAGGTCTTGTTTGAATGTTGTTCTAGCTTTCAAACCGCTCACATTATGGATCGGACAATTAGGACAATTCGCATAATCTGAAGATTTGACAGTCACAAACACGTCTGTTAATTGAGGCACAAATGCACAGTAATTACCATTTGCATCTGTGTATGCATATGTCTGTGATATTGTCACTTTTATTCCAGACAATGGCTTTCCTTCTTGGTTGGTTACTCGTCCGCAAATAGTCGCTCTTTTATTAGGATAATCAAGGTTGTGCCAAGAGAAATGTTTGACTTTTCCTGTATAGTGGTCGCCCTCTTTTGTCGCTATACCTTCTTCTACCCATGTGCCTTTGTTTTCATCGAAATACCAAAGAGGAATTTTATCGTATGATTTTAATCCTTCTGTCGACGGGAATGTTAACGTACTCTCAGATCCATCTTTCAACTGAAGTTTTCGATTGACAGAGTCCTTAAGTGTGACTTCTACCATGCCATATGATAGGAGAATGACACTTTTGCCTGTTGAATCAACTCCACTCATGTCGCCTCCAGGCATCTCATTTACGAAGTTTTCTGATTTTGGATTCAAATAATATGTGCTTGCAAACACAGATCCGTTGAATGGCTTTCCATCTTCATAAACCAATGAGTTGGCTGGGATGTCAACTGTCATCTTTCCAACATTTATTGTGGCACCCTGACTGTTGTAGAATCGAGAGACGTCGGTAACTCCATCTTTGATATCCTGTAGCATCAACATCGCGTCGAGTCTTGCATCTCCGTCGTCCACATTGGCTGTACGGATCACTGTGAAATAATCTCGTGATTCAAATTTCACCACGCATCTTCCGTTCACAGCACGGCATTTCTCAAGATAGTAGGCTCCACTTTCGCTTGTAAGCACTGTGTCGTTTCCTGTTGTCACCAACACATTTGCCAAAGCTCTGCCGTCGCCATCAGTTACATAACCATAGACGTGATTGTCTGAGACTGATTCGGATAATGTGTAATCCTCACCGTCATTCAAATTGTCAGAATTATTTTGAGTGTTGCAACTGCTAAAGAATGTCAATCCAGTCGCAACTGATCCGAATATCCAGTTTTTTATTCTCATATGCATTTATATTTATGTTGTTTCTTTAGAATCCGAATACTTTCTTCAAGTCCTTCATCTTTCTGTTGATGTTTTCCTCTCTTTCTTTTGCGGCTCTCTTCTCTTTGACCTCTTCGGGTGTGTGGACCTGTAGACCAAAAGGATCCTTGCCGTCGTTGTCAATCAAGCTTTCTGTATTTGTTATCGGTTTACCGTCCAATGTGTAATATTTATAGTCAGTGCCTTTCTTTAATCTGAATAAAGACTCGTTCATGATAAACTCATCGTAGACTCCTTTCTCATATGTGTAGGGGTTCCAGAATTGATACTCGCAAGGAGCAATCATGTCTATATCGGTCTTTGTCTTCTCAAATTTCTTACACTTTTTGATCGTGATTGTCGGTATCTTGTTCTCATTGTAGACACCTGATGAATACAAAGTATTGAAAGAATTGTCTTTAGTTGAATGGATAGAAGAAATTCTAAATTTTACATTGGATTCGATATAATCCTTGCCGAATTCTCCATTCATGGCAATCCATTTATTATAGATGTTTTTACCTATAGTGCAAAGCGACTTCTTATCGATCCCCTCAGCCTGAGTGCTGTATATTCCATGATAGATGTATATGTCTGGCTGTTCTTCTTTGGAATCAAATGTCTTATCGAAAAAGATAGGGGTAGTGGAAGAGTAAGTCAGATTTGTCAATAGCACTTTGGCTTTCACTCCGTCGAACATGCCTTTCCTCATTCTTTTAGCAGGAGGCAGTACCAAAACTCCACTTTTCAATTCTAGATTATGAAAGGCTTGCTCTCCATAAAACAGTAATCCGAATGGTATGATAAGTTTGTCCAACTTTGCATCCTCGAATGCTCTTGCTCCGATTCCTAACACATTATATGTAGCGGTTACCGCTGAATCTTTTCTGCAGTAATGGGATTTGTTAGTCACACGTGTCGGAATTGTTATGCAGCTTTTCGTACCAGAGACACCACTTACATACACTTCTCCTTCGTTCTGGATCAGGTATGCTGGATCATTGGCTGATCTGCCGATGTTATGCTTCTTGATTATATATTCTGAAGCTATTGTGTATATCAAACCGTCTTTCTCGAATGTGACTCCTCTCTGGCTTTGATCAGCAGAGGCAATTACGAAGAATGTAAGACTGGCTAATAGTAATAGAATCTTTTTCATCATTTAATCAATTTGCCATTCAACGTATATTTCACCTCTCCTTCATCCCCAATGAATTTGACGTACCAACCTTCTTTCAACGTTGCGTCTGCCACTGGTATGAATTCATTATAATGACTGGTAGTGCCACTTTTCTTGTTAGAAACGGTGTATCTTGCCTGACGACGGAATTCCTGAGTCAAATTGCCCCATGGGTATTCAAATGGTTTCACTTTTCCTGTCTTTTCATCAAACAATTTCACATTCACAGCTCCAGAGTTGATTTTCAATCCTCTCTTCTTCATTCTTGATGTGGTTGTGTATCCTCTTTTACTTAGATATGACATTTTATCAGTAAGATCATGCTTCATGAATTCCTCATCATCGTTGAATGCTTTGCTGACCCATCTTTTGAATCTGTTGCCTTGTGCTGTATAACAATCATCATAAACAAGACTGTACTTGATATATCTTAACATCTTGGTGTTGAACTTGATAGCTCCTTTTGGTCTACTTGTGACTACTAGAGTATCGTTCTTCTTTTCAAAGGTTTTCCCCCATGATATAGCTCTTGGTGTATCGAAGATCAAATCGCCTGCCAACTCATCAAAAACTCCTGTGCCAAGAAAGTCAAGTCCGTGGATAACTAAAGCACCACTTCTGACCTTGAGCTTTGAGAAACAATGATTGCCGGCAAATACAAGGTCTGGAAGCCATATCCTGTTATGTTCATGTCTGTAGAACAGGCTGTCTGTAAGACCGACAACCTTGAATCTTCCAACAGCAGAAGGAATGACCACGTCAGTCAAATTCTCGTCGACTTTTATTGCCATTATTTCTCCTGCCTGATAGAATTTGTCAGGTCCTGTTATGGCGTCCGGAGATTCTTTGGGGTTTGTCACAAGGTATGTGACCAGAACCTTGTATGAGATTCCGTCTTTTTCAATGACATCACCTGTCGAGTATTCTTGAGCGAATAGGTTAATTGCATTTAAGATGAAGGCAATAATAATATAAATTTTGCGTGTCATTCTTCAGATATCGTTTATTTCATAATACGGTACAAAGTTAGTTATTTTCTTAATGCTCTATTTTTAAATTTCTTTTAATTATGTTAAAAAAACAAATTTGTTGGACTACAATATGGGGCGAAAATGGAGTTTCAGGAAACTCCCAAAAGAGTTTTCATCTTTTGTTTTATTTGGATTATGCAAATAGAGGGAGACTGTAGCCCAAATTTTTAATTATGATGGAATTTGATTGGCGTTTTTCTCAATTTATACAGGAGCCAAAACAAAAAGACTGAATATACAAGTAAAGACAGCATAAAAGTTGTCATATACTGATATGGCAGTAATCCGGATATGACCAACATTATTATTGTCGGTATTGTGATAAACCAAGTTGTCAAAGAGTTTCTAAACTCAGAGATGAATTGTATAAGACTACATATACACCATACAGTAAAGTTGGCATATGTCATATAATGAAAAAAAGTCGGAAACAGATCTGTGAAGTAGAGAATTACTGCGATTAAATTACTGAATATAGTTAGTTTAAAGCCGCAAAATGAAGCTTCTTCTATAAATTGGAATATTCTTTTTATGGAAGCATATCTGTCAACTTTATTCTTGCAATTTTTGCCGTCGACGATGACTTCGTTTTCTTTTATTGGCTCTTTGTTTCCCATGTTTATATACACTAATTTAGTAATTATAGAATCGCCTCTGTCAATTTTATCCAAACGGAGAAAGCTTAATTCGAGAAGGATGACGATAATATTAACGTTTTTCTGCGTTATATTCCTCAATAGAGTATGATATCCTTTCCCCGTCAGCTTTTTCGATAATCACACTGTCTGTTGTCACTGAATATTTTGTTTTTAGTAATAGAGAATCGAAATCGTATGTGAAGCATTTTAACGAAAAAAGTTTTTCTCTATTATCCATGAATTCTTGAAAATCAGGATCTTTCAACGCTTCAATAGGAATTTTTGGGGTCCTTTTTATTTTCCCAGAAAAGGAAGATCTTGTCAATTCATATTTCTCAGCAAAGTTTTTGACTTTTTCTTTGTATATGTTTATGTAGATATCGTAGCATGCTGAACAGATTATGAATGCAGAAACGATTGCAAAGGTTGACACAAGGAACGATTTCCTCACATCTCTGTTTGACTTGATGAAAATAAAGAAATGAGCAATAAGCAGAGCACATGCAAATAATATTCTCCATATAAGATCATGATAAACCTCTTCTTTGTTTAATATGATGGAGAAGTATACTAATGCGATGATGGCGATCAAATTGGCAATCTGTGAGATAATCTTAAAAACTTTTTTATTGTATGGAGTGCTGATTAGCAGGCAATGAAGCGATACAATGAAAAGGAATACAGAGTCATCCAAGTATGAATAGAAACGATTTCTATATCGACGCATGGGAATTTGATCAGCCAAATTATTAGCTTCGTCAATTACTAACCATAAAAGTCCGATCATTGCAATGACACTGATTAAAATATTTAGTATGAAAATGAGTTTGTTCCAACGTTGGTCGGGATTGTCTTCTTCTTCTTTTTTCTGGAAAAAACAAAATAATAGAATGAATATGCATGTTGGTGGAATAAAATTGGAACCAAAAAATATTATATTTGTAAGCCCCAAGCATATGATTGTTACCAGCCCGCAAACATATGTCTTTATGATGTTGTTTGTCAGAGTTGTATATGAATTGAAAAAGTTATCTTGTTTGCAACAGCTTAAAACACAGGCAAATCCTAAAAATGGAAGTGATAAAATTGTGTTTCTGCTTAAAATGTGAATCATTGGACATAATGCATACAGAAGAGGACAAAGTATACCAACCGACACATACCAATAAAGCCGGTGCTTCTTGAAATATTCCGCATTTCTAGCTGTATATGCTAATGCACAACTGAATGTTAACCAAGATTCTCCATAGTCTCCTTTCCCAAATAGAAACGAACAGTCAGGGAAAATATAAGACAATATTGCAATAATGCAAAATATTATTTCAATTGGGAATTGTAACAGAATTTTGAATTTCTCATTTCCATTTTTCATTTCTAATTTCGCATTTTTAATTTACTTATACTCTCCTCTGATGAATGCTGTCAAGAATACTAACGGGGCATTCCAGTTGATGGCAGGCTCGTTAGTAGAGTAGCTGCACTCTTCGTCAAGATAGGCTCTTGCCGCAAACCTGTTTGTGGGGTACATCGATCTTCCACAGTCTGTTGTCTGCTTCACATTTGGTCCGCCTACCATGTAGCCAGGAATTGGTTCTTCGATGCCGTCAGTCGCACAGCGTCTGTCGTGGATGTAGTGGGGCGACAAACTGCCGAATCCAGTCACGAAACAGTATCCTGTGCTGTTGCAGCCAAGGATGTAGTCAAGACAGTATTGTGCGGCTTCTGTATATTTGTCGGCTTTCATCACCTTCTTGCCCAATGCAAGTATCATTCCGCTGTTGGCGATTTGTCCGTTGCTTCCCCAAACAAATTCTCTTAATGGCACTTTTCCTGTTTGGTATTTGTACATTGCTAACAGGTTGTCCGCCAATGCTTTGAATCTTTTCTCTACAGCGTTGATATCAAGTGCTCCGGATATTGCATCCCTGTTGAGCATCAGAGAGATGAGGCCGAGTGTCGCAACGTCGCCCCAGTATGGTACATTGAAAATTTGGAACAGATTGATGTTCTCCGCATATTTTTTGTCTCCTGTGAGAATCAACAATTCACATGATGCCCAGAATCTTTCGTCGTCTACGCTTTCTGAATCGTATGTTCCTGTGTTGCAGTCTGGTGGATTGACAAATGGTCGATATTCAGAATGTTTAGACGCGAATTTGTATGCGTATAATGCAGCGTTTTTGGCTTTCTCTGA